>BNJS01001658.1_pt1 | contig 67369 bp, 80 predicted proteins | sample 8540461 | NCBI WGS metagenome assembly BNJS01 (sample SAMD00202454, study PRJDB9452) | human saliva metagenome | isolation source: human saliva | place: Japan
ACCTCCCGCGTGCGCGGAGAATACCTAAATTATTGCGAGGATTCGCCTAAAGATTGGGAACTACCTCCGCGTGCGCGGAGAATACAAAATTGATCCTACCAACCTCGGTGTTGAGTCGGAACTACCTCCGCGTGCGCGGAGAATACGTTTGACGGTTGGTGAAACCTATGAATCTTTCGGAACTACCTCCGCGTGCGCGGAGAATACGAGTGATTTCTGCCTCAACGGTGACGGTGCTGGGAACTACTCCGCGTGCGCGGAGAATACCGGGTGTGTGAGCCCAGCGGTCCCATCCTCAGGAACTACCTCCGCGTGCGCGGAGAATACACGGTGACTCGCTGGGCCCGATTATCAAGCGAGGAACTACCTGCGTGCGCGGAGAATACCCCACGATCAAACCCCCACATCATCCTGCTGTTGAACTACCTCCGCGTGCGCGGAGAATACCCTAAATGAGCTGGGTCTTTTTATAGCATGATTTCTCTAAAAATGGGCCAAAATTCGCTCTGGAATCTAGAATTTATGGCCGAATTATGGGGTAAAAATTCTGCTACTGACAATCCTCCACGCCCTATGATCCTTATTCCTGCCCACACTTCCTCCTCCCACGCTTTTCCGCTAACTCCCTCCCATACGTAATACTTCCTGAGTCGGGGCAGGGCGTTTGATGGTGTTTGATCCGCCGATGGCTAGCATCGCTGAAGTTGGTATCAGCACTCAAGCGGGCTGGCTTTGAGCCCCCGCCCAGGTCCTGCAAAACCTGCCCACGCTTCTTCGGGTTCTAGGTTTCTAGGTGAGTTTTTCGGGCTGTGTTCGGTTGGGCCGCAACAGTCATGCCTTCATTAAGCTATCAGTGCGTCTGTCCCTCATATGTTGAGCGAATCAACGTCTCCGTACAAGCATCCTGCGCGGCACCACTCGCTTCTATGCGGCGACGCCACTCCTCTCGCAACATCCCTCGCCCCTCCCTACTTCCACGTACCAACACACCACCCCTCCCACCCCAACGCCGGCCCTCATCACACTAGTTGGAATGGGCTGCCGTCAGCGGCCTGCCTGCTGGATCACCGGGTCGAATCCTTGTTCGGATACCAGGTGTTGGAGTTCAGGCAGGTGTTGGGAGATGACCGAGTCCCGCCACAGGGTGGTTCGCAGCTGTGGGTCCATGCCGGCGTCGACGAAGCAGGTGCAGGCTGTCCCACACCCGACTGCTCACGGCGGCCGCAGCACCCGGTCACTTCCGCATGTGCCTAGGGAGGCCTTAATGTCCAGCCCCACCCAGTCCGGGGTGCTTTCCGCCCGCTCCAGGAGCCGGGCCGATTCGTGCCGGACTGTAGCCGCAGGTGTGTAATCCCACTGGTAGGCCGCGTGGTTTCGTGCACCGCGGCAATGGCGTCGCAGCAAGCCCGGGCACGGCGGCGGTTGGTTCGCCGCCGGAGATCACCACGCCGTCGATAAGCGACCGCCTGCTGGTAGCTAACGCAAGCGCCTCCGCAAAATCGTGACTGCCGGCGCCGAACGCCTGCAAGCTGGGATTATGGCAGTAGACGCAGCGCAAGGGGCAGCCCTGGGTGAAGATGGTGATGGTGATATTGCCCGGCCAGTCGGTGGCGGAGAACGGGATGATTCCCGCAACCGGCAGCGTGCGGCTTCCGGCGCGGGCTCCAGCCCCAACCTGGCTGCGGTTACACGTAGGTTTCGCTAAAGTACTGACGCTCATGGAATTCGCCTTTTTTCCCGATGTTGAAGCTTTCGACCGGCCGGAAGTAGCCCATGACCCGAGTCCACATTTCGGTGGTTTGGTCGCAGTGTGGGCAGTGGGGGTGTTCCCCGGAAATATAGCCGTGTTCTGGGCAGATAGAGAATGTTGGGGTGATGGTGATGTAGGGCAGGTGGAAGTTTTCCAGGGCACGGCGCACGAGCTTGGCGCAGGCCTTGCCGTCGGACATTGCCGACCCCATGTACAGGTGGAGGACCGTGCCGCCGGTGTATTTGCTTTGCAGTTCTTCCTGGTGTTCGAGGGCGGCGAAGGGGTCCGGGGTGTGGGCGACCGGCAGTTGGGAGGAGTTGGTGTAGTAGGGTTCCGCTCCGGATCCGGCGTGGATGATGTCGAATCGTTTGCGGTCTTCTTTGGCGAACCGGTAGGTGGTGCCTTCGCCGGGGTGGCCTCTAGGTTGAATAGGTGTCCGTTTGTTCTGTGCGGCGACGATGAGGTTATTGATGTGGTCGAGCAGTCGGGCGGCGAGGGCTTTGCCCCGGGGTCGGGTGATGTCGTAGGCGTCGTGGGTGAGTTCACACCATTTCGTTGCAGCCGTTCACGCCGATCGTGAAGAAGTGATTGTCCAGGCTGGGCAGCCACCGTCGCGTATATGGGTAGAGGCCGTTGCGTAATTGTTCGGTGACGAACGACCGCCGGCGTTCCAGCGTGTCCACCCCCAGCGCCACCCAGGTTGTCGACGGCGGTGAGGAGCCCCGCTTCGTCGCCGGCGTATTGGTAGCCGAGTCGGGCGCAGTTGAGGGTGACCACTCCGATGGAGCCAGTGAGTTCTGCAGGCGAGAGCCCATTGCCGCGTTTGAGGAGTTCCCCGCAGGTCGAGTTGGAGGCGGCAGCACATGGAGCGGATCATGCGGGTCCAGGTCGGAGTTGATGAAGTTTTTGGAAGCTAGGGGAGACCGTATTGCGCGGTCATGTCGAGAGGGCTTCGGTGTTGGGGGAGTCCCCAGTCGGAAGTCCTTGGTGATGTTGCAGGTGGGGATAGGGAAGGTGAACGGTCTGCCGTCAGAGTCGCCTTCGGCGAGGACTGCCAGGAATGCGGTTACCGAGGTCCATTTCGGGCTGGAGGTCACCGTAGTAAGTCCATGATTTCCCCGCCGATGATGGGGGTGTGGTCGCGGAGGTCTGCCGGGCAGGTCCAGTCACGTGAGGTTGGTGAAGGGGTTTGGGTGCCCCACCGGGAGGGAAACGTTGAGGTTAAACACAAACCCTGCAACACCTGTGTACTACCTGTTCGAAGGTGGGTTGGTCGATGCGGACGAAGGTGCCATGTAGGTGTCAAAGGAGCTAAAGGCTTGCGCCCCGGCCCATTCGTTTTGCAGAGTACCGAGAAATTCACCACCCTGGCCGCAGGCGGGCTTAAATGCTTCGGCGGGCGGAGGAAACCGTGTTGGGCACGCCCCCGAATCCTTCTTCGATGAGTTGGCGCAGCGACCATCCGGCGCACATATCCAGAGAGCATGTCGAGGTCGGATGTGGATGTCACCGTCCCGGTGCGCCTGCCCCGCTTCGGGGAGAATACTTGGTCGAGCCAGTAGTGGCTGTAGCCTTGCCGGAGGTATTGAGGATCAGGCCACCGAGGGAAAAAGTCCTGCAGTTAGCGTTGGCGTTAATGCGCCAATCGGCGTGGGATAAATATTCGGTGATGCTGGAATGGTCGTAGCTCTGCATGGTGAATAAGATTACCGGACCAACACCCCGCAAACCACTACATATGTATAGATGAAATATTATTAATCCCATATCTTGTGGTAGGGTGGGCTTGTTCCCGAGTTTCAATCCCAGATTTAGTATAAGTGTAATTCGTTACATCGGCGTGTCGTCGTGATTCATGACTTATTCCACCGAGACGCGTCAGAGTCACGGATTTCTGCGCCGCTCCCGCCGTCAAGCAAGAACGATGCGGAGGGTAAACCTGCCTGCGGCGGATGACGCTAAACCGCAACTAATATTTCCGTTAGAGATCATGCTAGCATGCGCATATTTCTTTAGAAGTCGCCGCCCGCACATATTTTTCTTTTGTTTGCGGACCTACCCCGAATTTTGGGTGCGGTAGCGTTGAGGTATCTTCTAGCTGACTTAAACCCTCATAAGGGAGCGACAAGGAAAAGAGAATCGGCATGGCTCAGGCATTGATCGAAGGACAAATCGTCATGTACGTGTTCTTTGTGCTGTTGTTGTGGCGGCGGTTCTCCCTGGGTCACACGACGACCCCCACCCGCCTCAGAGACTCTACTGCCACCCGCTTACGGGTCTCTTTTTGTCAGCGCCGGCATCGCGGCATTTCTCATGCTGTGGATCCCATGCTGGCGACGCCTACGCCACCCACGGCTACGGCGATAAGGTTTCCTGCAACTACGGCTACCCCAACATGCTGGACACCAGTGTGCAACGCCTCATCGGATCCTACGAATGCATCCTCAATAGCAGATTCGCCATAGACGTTGTTTTTCTTGTCGGCCTTGTAATCCTCATGCTGGAACGCAAAATCCTGCGTTACTTTGTTACGCAACGCGGTTAAAGGGGCACCAATGAAGCAGAAAAATCCTTGCGCTCTATGTGGGCTCATTTTGACGTGTTACGCCTGTAGCTTATCGACGGCTACCGCAGCGCCACAGTCCGCCACCACCGATAACGCCGCCATCACCACCGCCGTCAAAACATACCAAAGCGTCCTCGACGCCCAATGGACCAACACCAGCTGCACCCTCTCCCCGGTGCCTCAGCTCCAGCAGCAGAATTGTCGGAACCCCGCCGGCCGGGACACCTTCACCCAGGTGGAGCGCGAAAACCTGAAAACTCCGTGACGAACTCCTCGCCGATGGCACCTGGTTCGCGGTCGCAAAAAGCGACGTCACCATCACCCAAGCCACCCCCAACCTGACGGCGGTGCCTTCGTCATCGCCACCATCACCACCACCCTCACCGAGGGCGGCAAAGACGGCAAACCCACCCCAGGGAATCTGAGCGACGCCCACACCATCACCCTGAAGCAGGTCGACGGCAAATACTACGTCATGGCCGACATCCGCAACGATTCCGGCTCCACCTCATTCCTGAGCTCCATCACCATCAAAGGCCAGATCATTACCTACGTGTTCATCGGCCTGGTGGCGCTCGCCGCCCTCCCATGCCGTGGCTCGCCGCCTTCGGCGCGTGTGGCAAACACCCCATCGAAAAACAAACTCTTCGTCTCCCTCACCAGCACCCTCATCGCGGCCTCACATGTGGTGGCTCTACCCCGCAACCACGCCCACGTCACCGGCGTGAACGGCGCCCGGCGCGTCTGCAAGGGCAGCTATTCGTTCATGCTGAACCCTCGGTGGCGAAGATTCTCTCCTGGTCGAACGACCGCATCACCCACAGTTGGGCTGCCATGGTCCTCATCACCGCCGCGTGACCCTTTGCGCCCTCTTCCTGGAATTATGGGTGACTCGCGCCGCTATATCACGGCGCCCAGCGTCGTGCAGCGAGCCGCTAGGCAGCGGTAGTGATCGTCACCGCCGGCACCCCCGCATGCTCGTCGGCGATTTCAAACCCCGCAAACCGGGGATGATCCCCCAGCCGCTTATTCGCCTGGAGGCTGTGGGCGATCCACAGGAGCTCGCCGGCCGAAAACGATGTTCGGTTCGTCGCCATGATCTCTGCCCGAATATCCACCGAAAAGAGTCCGTCGGCCGTCGGGTCCGGCCGAGCACCGCATCCGCGTGGGCGAGGTTTTTCGCACGGCATACTCGTCCAGGCTGGATATCAACGCCGAATATTCGAACGCCACCTTGGGGTTGTTCATCACAATCTCGTCGTGCGGCCACGCCGACTTATTGACCCTGGACACCTCGGTGACGAATTGTTCCAGCGACAGGTATCGCCGCGACCCAAATTCCCACCGTATATCATCCAACATGGGGACCTTCCTTCAAAACTGTAAAACTCATGATTCCTCCCCATTGTTCAAGGAAAGCCGGTGAAGCTGGGAGCAACTCGCGGCGGCCGCGAAAAATCATGCCACAAACCAATACCCCAGCATGATGTGGGATGGTTTGCGCCTTATTAACCTCAACAGTCATGACTGTGCATAAACGATGGCTCATCCCGTTTTCTGAGGAGCTGGTGACCTGGCGCCAATATGCTTTTATCGCGTTGATGATTGTGCTCATTTTGGTTGTGGGGGTGGGTGACCCTGAGGCTCGGGAACTGATTTATCCTTTCATGGTCACGTTTGTTGTTGTCATGGAGGTCATCAGGGTTTGCCCCTGCTGGCATTGGGTTGGTGGTGCAGCTTACCCGGTTTGAGTTGGGGCTGGGTCTTGTGGGCCTGGGGTTGTTCTGCACATCGTTTGCCGTGGTTCCCATGCAATTCGTCGCCCTATCCAATTGTGTGCTATCAAACTGCGAGTTGCGGCTGCGGCTGAATTTTCGCCGTCGCCTCATGGCTCACCATCATTATTGCTGGCAGCCCTACGCTAGCGCATATATTTTGATCGTCCCCGAGCTGTTCCAGGTCCAGGGTGGGCACACTGGTGGCAGACGCTGCACATCTACAGAGTTATTCTCATCATTGGTGCCGTCATCGTTGGGGTCTTGGTCACCATCGGGTTTTTCTGGCTGGTCGGCTCCGGGATTCGCCGCCGCAACCAGCGCATGCAAGACCTCGAAGCCAAGGCCGACTACGCTGTGGTGCGGAACGCAACCGTATCGCCCGCGAAATGCACGACATTATTGCCCACTCGCTCACCGTCGCATGATCGCCCAAGCCGACGGCGGGAAGTTCGCCGGCAAAAGAACCCGGACATGGCGCTCACCGCCCTCGACACCATTGGGAATGTGGGCCGGTCCGCCCTGGCCGAAATGCGCCAACTCCTCAGCGTGCTGCGGAAACCGAAACCTCGGAACGCAGCCTCGCCACCACCCCCGGTGTGGCCGGTATCGGTGACCTTATTGAAAGAAAACCCGGCGCGCCGGGCCGAGGTGGACTACACGGTGACCGGCACACCCCATGTGCTGCGGGAATCATTGGGGTTGAGCGTGTTCCGCATCGTGCAGGAGTGTCTCACGAACGCCCTCAAACATGGCAGCGCAAACATTATCATGTCGCTCGACTGGTTGTCGGACCGGTTGATTATTGTGGTGAAAAATGACCTGAGGTGGGGGTTTGGTGGACCCCAGCAGCTGCCGACGTTCCAGGTGGTCGCGGCCTTATTGGTATTGCGGAGCGGGCAAAAATTCATGGCGGTTCTGCGCATTGGGGCCGCATGCTGGACAATGGGTTGTGGAAGTCACTCTACCGTTAGGAGAATAATGATGTTTACCGTTGGGCTTGCTGACGACCAACAGTTGGTGCGGGCCGGGTTTTCCATGGTGTTGGGCTCCCAGGATGATATTGAGGTGGTGTGGGAGGCGAACGACGGCCGGGAGGCTGTGATGTTGGCGCAAAGACAGCCGGTGGATGTGATTCTCATGGATATTCAAATGCCGGTGGTCACTAGGGATTGATGCGACGAAGGAGATTGTGGCGCAGCGGCTGCGGGGCCCGGCGGGGGAGCTTACCCGCATCGTGGTATTGACCACGTTTGATTCGGATAATTATGTGGTGCAGTCGATTGAGGCGGGGGCCAGCGGGTTTTTACTAAAGGATACTTCCCCGGAGGAGTTGATTTCGGCGGTGCAGAGCGTGGGGAGTCGTCGGCGGTGATTAGCCCGGCGGCGACGGCAACCCTGTTTAAGCGGTTTGCGCACCCATATGGCGTCGACGGTGGATCCGATGGTGGCCCTGAATCGGGGGTTGGTGGAGCCGTTGACGCATCGGGAGGCGGAGATTTTTACTGCTGATCGCCCAGGGGGCTGTCGAACACGGAGATCGCCGACCATTTGGTTATTTCCTGCCAACGGTGAAGACCCATGTGGGGCGGGTGTTGGCGAAAACCAGGTCGCGGGATCGGGTGCACGCGGTGTTATATGCGTTTGACCGGGGGTCATGCCAAAAATGGGACCGGGGCATGATGTAGCACAGGGGGCCATGGTGCCACAATAGGAGGCATTGGCGATAACGCAACAAGGTTTTAACAGAAAGGTGGTTGTTGTGATTATTGTGGAGGGCCTCAGTAAGAAATATGGTGCGAAACTTGCGGTGAATAATGTGAGTTTCACCATGCCGGACGGCCAGGTGACCGGGTTTTTAGGCCCTAATGGTTCCGGGAAGTCCACAACAATGCGGTGCATGCTGGGTTTGGATGCCCCACCCAGGGCCGGGTGATATTCCGCGGTGAGCATAGGGGCAAACCTATGATGACGAGTTCGCTAAACTGCGCAATAAAACCGGTGGTGGCCGGCGCAATTTTGGATGCCGGGTGGTTTCACCCGAACCGGAGCGGCCGGAACCATTTGCAGGTTGTTGCCCGCGGCGCCGGCATTTCCGACGATCGGGTGGATCGGTGCCTGCGCGGTGGTGGGCATGACGGAGGCTGCAAACCATCGGATTGGCGGCTATTCGTTGGGCATGAAGCAGCGCATGGGGTGGCAACCGCCTTGTTGGGATCCGCAGCACCTGATTTTGGACGAGCCCATCAACGGGCTGGACCCGGAGGGGGTGAGCTGGATGCGGCGCACTATCCGGCACCCTGGCGGAGCGGGAAATCGATCGTGGTGTCGTCGCATTTGCTTGCGGAAATGGAGCAGACCGCCGATCGGTTAGTGGTGATCGGCAGGGCACCATGATCGGCGAGTATTCGATGGCGGAGTTCTTGGCGGACGGCACGATCGTGGAGGTGAAAACCCCCAGGCGGACGAGTTGCAGCAGCGGTTGGCGGAGCTGGGGCTGACGGTCGCCCACCACAGCACGAACGCGCTGGCGGCGCAGGGCGTGTCGGTGGTGCGGGTGCCGGTGCCGGCCGACCACGACGACATGAAATTGCGCACAATCATCGCGGAGGTGGCGTTGACGAACAACATTCTGGTGGTGGGCATGGTCACCCACCGGGAGAATCTGGAGCAACGCTTCCTGAGGCAACAAAGGAACGTGCAGGAATACCACACTGATGATGCGGTGGTCGCCCCCGCCCCACGAACTAACGTTATTCACCTAGCCCAAGAAAGAGCATTATCATCATGTCTGCTTTTTTCCAACGCTGTGCGTTCGGAAACCCTAAAATTCACGTCCCTCACATCCTTCTGGGTATACCTGGTGGCGCTTATCGCCAGCCTGGTCAGCCCCTATTTTCATCTACACCATGTTTGCCGCCGGCCCGAAACCGGTGGGTGGGATGTGGTCACCATGGGCGGGCCGGTGTTTACCCTGATCGCCACCGTGTTTATGGCGTCCGCGGTGGCCGGTGAGGTAGAAACCCGCATGAACGCCCACGCGTTTTTAACCCAAGACCGCCGCGGCCTGTGGCTGGGGGCCCCGCATCCTGGTGGCCATGGTCATGCTCCTGGCCGCCTACATTGTGGCGGTAGCTTTGACGATCCTGGTGCTGCTGGTCATGGGCCTCAACCTGGACCTGTCGGACCTGGTGCCATTATATGCCGGCGTGGGCAGCCTGATCATGGTGGGCCTGTTGACGGCCGGGGTTTCGGGCATGCTCGGTTCCCGGCTGGGCGGGATGACGCTCATGGTGCTGTGGAACATGATGCTCACCTCCCTGGTGAGCTATGCCGCCCACATGTCGCCGAAGCTGGTGTTCCTGTGGTTGTTGGAGCCGGCGAACCGCATGGAACAGTTGGCGAACCAATTGGTGCACACGTCCGGCATAGCATCCGGCTGGGATTTGGGTAGCATGCAACCCATGGTGTTTAACATTGGGGTGATTCTCGCGTGGCTTGTAGGCATTGTGTTCGGGGCGTTTGCGGTGAATGCGCGCCGGGATGTGCGCTAGATGTGCCACTGGTTGTTACCCGCAATGGGGTAGTGGTCATGGGTGCTGGTACGTTCGTATTTTATGGAGCAACAACAAAAGCGTGCAAAACCGTATAAGTTGATTATTGCCTGCATTATGCTGGTGGGATTCGTGGCGGTGGGTGCCGTGGTTGCTTATAAGTGGCAGCCAATCATGCATAAGGTGCGGTCCGCAACGAACACGTCGGATATTGATCGGACCCGGGGTGAGGCGGAGTTTCCACAGGTTGATACGTCACAGTTAAAGCCCGGTGCGCAGCGGATTTTATCATTGGCCAAAAACCGAGTTTGAGGCGCAAAATAAGGGCACGAAATGCAGTGAGGGCACTGAGGAGGCGTGGTGCGCGGATTTCGTGAGTTGGGTGATGCGGGAGGCGGGGCGCCGCTGAAGAACGGCAACACTGGCGGGTGGCGGATCCCCGGCACGTTTACGCTGCAGGAGTATTACGAGTCGATCAGGAAGTTCCAGAAGGCTGGGAGCGGATACCAGCCCAAGCCGGGGGACGTGGTCATGTATAACGGTTCGCCTATTTTCGGCGATCACACCAATATTGTGGTGCAGAATAACGACGGGGCGTTGGTGACCGTGGGCGGCAACGAGGACGGCCGGATCCGCGTGTATAACAACACGAAGAAAGACTACGACGGCCTGCTGGGGTACGGTGTCGTGGACTAGGGCGACGCTGGCTTTTTCGACGCCGGCTAGACGTCACCACCTTGATCTCTATCTCGCTGAGGGGCATTCGTGCCGGTGAGAATGAGGGTCACCGGTGGTGTGGGGTTCGCCTGGCCGCTACCGGTGTTGGTGGCGACTGCCGAATAGTCGGTGGTGGTTTCCGCAAGAATATCCGTAATATTATTTTTGTATCTGGAAACTGGTCTCGGGACGATGAGTTTCAGGGACGCCATCACCAGCGTGATTTTTCAATTCCACCTGGGGGCTGGTGAGGATAACATTGGTGAAGTCGAGAACCAGTTCGGAGCACACCCCAGTGACGGAGTGAGTGGGGCCGCATGTCCAGGTCCCATACCGGTCGGTTTCGCTAAGAAACGCGTTGGTTTTCACGAGTGCCTGCCCGGCGAATTGGTGGGTACCAAACCATCTTGCCTGGGTGGGTATGTTCGCCACGGCGTTGGGGGTGGGGACCGCTAACGCGTTCGACGCGGCTTGTTGCCCCTTTGGGTGCGCGGAGTGGATCTTGTCCACCCTCGTCCGGCATGATCGGCTGCGGGGAATCGAGCGGACACCTGTTCGAGGAAGTTATCCGCGTCGGGTGCGGGAAGATGCGGCCCCAAATCAAGGTCGGCGACCAGGGGTGGAGCTCGTCCCGGTAGGTGGCACCCAGGGCCGTGTTACTGCGCTCCGTGTATTCGGCGAAGTCGAGTTGGCCGTCGTCAAACGCAAACCGGAGGGCGTTAGCAATCGTTGATCGTTGGAAACCGCTGGCGCGTTTACGGATGTCATCACTCATAACTAATTTTATCTCTCAATATTTTGTGAAAAACACGACAAATTCATCTTACTCTGATTAAATAGAACATAGTCGCAATCCTGCGGCGATAAGCTCCCGGATAATGCGGGAGACTTCCACTCGGATCGTTCGGCACGTACCTGCCGATGGAGGATTTTATTATGGCATCTGTGACCTATGAAGCCGTCACCCTGGTGTACCCCAACGCCAAAGCCCCTACCGTTAATAATTTTGATCTGGAAGTCGCCGACGGCGAATTCCTAGTGCTCGTTGGCCCGTCGGGCTGCGGCAAGTCCACAACCCTGCGTATGCTGGCCGGCCTGGAGGACGTGACCGCCGGCCGCATCCTGATCGGTGACACCGATGTGACGACCGCGCCGCCGAAGGAACGCGATATCGCCATGGTGTTCCAAAACTATGCGCTCTACCCCCACATGTCGGTGCGGGAAAACATGGGGTTTGCCCTCAAGATCGCGGGCATGCCCAAGGATCAGATTGATAAGCAGGTGGAAATCATGGCGAAGCGCCTGGACCTGCTGCCCTACCCTGGATCGTAAGCCGAAAGCACTCTCGGGCGGCCAGCGGCAGCGTGTGGCCATGGGTCGCGCCATTGTGCGGAAGCCGAAAGTGTTCCCTCATGGACGAGCCGCTTTCGAACCTGGATGCGAAATTGCGGGTGCAGACTCGTACCGAAATCGCCGCCCTGCAACGCGAGCTCGGCGTCACCACTCTCTGTGACGCACGACCGAAAACCGAGGCGCTCACCATGGGCGACCGCATTGCCGTGCTCAACGGCGGCATCCTGCAGCAGGCCGGCTCCCCCGCGAGCTTTACGACGCCCCCCAGAATATGTTTGTGGCCGGATCTCATTGGCTCCCCGCCATGAACCTCCTCGAATGCACCAAGGACGAAGACTCACATCGCCCACTACGGGGACGCCCGCATCCCCATCCCCGCCGTGTCCGAAACCGAAGTGACCGTGGGCTTCCGCCCCGAATCCATCGAATTGGTGTCAGATTCCGAACCGAACACCATCCCCATCAAACTCGATTTCGTGGAGGAGCTGGGCTCCGACTCCTACCTGTATGGGCACATCACCGGCACTCCGGAAGGTTCCACCCAGGTGGTGGTTCGCACCCTGCCGAACAGTGCGCCGACGCCGGGCTCGGTGTTCCACGTTCGGATCAATCCGGATGAACACCACGTGTTCGCCACCGCTACCGGGGAGCGCCTACCGGTCTAACCCCCAGCGGTTTTGGGCATACTCGCGCACATGCCGGCGGGAGGGGTAGCCTCGTACTGATTACCCCGCTATCCGTATCACGGCAGAAAGGAGTCTCGGGTATGCCCCGCTACACCATTGGCGAACTACACTCTCCCGAGTTTAATAACCGGTACTTTTTCGACGGCACCCTAGGTGTATTGCACACCGCCGACGGCACAACGTTTCGGCTGTGGGCGCCGACCGCCTGGCGGGTGGTGCTGAACGTGCACTCCGGCCCCGCTGCGGGAACCTACCCCACGACCCCCGACCAACCCCACCCGGGTATGGAATGCCGGCTGCCGGGCGACCAGGACGGCGCCGAATACACCCTACACACTGGTGTTCCGAAGCCGGCGGTTCGGGGGACCGAGTCTGTCGACCCTCTACGCCCGCGCGGTCACTGCCAATGGGCAGCGCGGCGTCGTAGTAAACGTCGACAAGCTTTTTGGGGCGAGGCCACCCGCATGCCCAGCTTCGGGCCGGCATCGGACGCCATCATCTACGAACTACACGTCCGCGACCTCACGATCGGCCCGGAGAACGGCATTACCCATAAGGGCACTCTTGGGCCTCACCGAGGCCGGCACCCGCACCGCCGCCGGGAACCTTTCGGGCCTGGACCATATTGCCAGCCTGGGGGTCACCCACGTGCAGCTGCTTCCCGTTTTTGATTTCGGGTCGGTCGACAGAGACCGGGGACCTGCGGTTCGGCGCCCACTACAACTGGGGTACGACCCGGTGCACTATAACGTGCCGGAGGGATCCTATGCCACCGACCCCACCGACCCCACCAGCCGCATTAGGGAGTTTCGGCAGCTTGTGGATGCGTTTCACGCCCGCAGGATTCGCGTCATCATGGACGTGGTGTACAACCACGTGACGACGCTGCGGATTCCCCCCTGGAACGCACCGTGCCCGGCTACTATTTCCGCATGCGGCCCGACGGCAGCTTCTACGACGGCACCGCCTGCGGCAACGAAACCGCATCCGAGCAGCTCATGATGCGCAAGTTCATTGTCGACTCCGTCACCTGTTGGGCCATCACCTTCGGTCTTGACGGGTTCCGATTCGATCTCATGGGCATTCACGATGTGGACACCATGAATGCGGTGCGGGCCGCCGTGGACGACATCGACCCCGGCATCATTCTCATCGGCGAGGGCTGGCATTTGGGCCACCACCCGGACGGGGTGGTGCCGGCCCACCACGGCAATAGCCGACTCATGCCGGGGGTGAGCTCGTTCAACGATTTCTACCGGGACATTATCAAGGGCTCCAACTTTGTTCTCTCCGACCCGGGGTTCGTGTCCGGCTGCGTCGGCAGCTATGATTGCGTGCAATCCAATGCGGGTGCGTTGTATGACGCCCTGTTGGGTACACCCACGAACCGGGAATTCGCCTCTGCTGCCCAATCCGTGCTCTATAACGAGGCGCACGACAATTGGACCATGTTCGACAAGTTGTGCGGCACCTACACGCTCATGTGGGCGCGGGAACCCGATATCGTCAAACGCCACATTTTAGCCACCGGCACCCAATACATTGGTCGGGGCGTGGTGTTCATCCACGCCGGCCAGGAGTTTCTGCGCACCAAAAACGGGGAGGAAAACTCTTACCGCAGCCCCGACTCTGTGAACGTGTTCGACTACGATCGGCTGGCCGGTTCGCCAATGAGGTGCGCTATTTCAAAGACCTGAATGCGTCCCGGAAAAACCTGGCCCTGGCTGTGGGAACTCGACTATGAGGTGATTAAGGCCTCGGCCCAACTCATCACCGCAAAGGGCCTGCATCTCAGCTACCGGGTGGCTGGCGCGTTCGGGGCCGGCCGGGACGCCCTGGTCATGATCAACGCCAACTATTCCTCCTGGCACCACTCCCTGCCGGCAGGCACCTATAAGGTGCACATCAACGACGGCGTGGTGCATTTCCCGACCCGAAGGCGCAGGAGATCAATAAGAAACTCGTGGTGCCGCCGCTCCGGCTGGCGGTGGTGGAGCACATCAACTAGGGGCAAGGCAAAAGCGTCGAAAAGCTTCGCGCGGGTGTAGTAGTAAGCTTTTCGACGCCCTGTTAGCTCAATTGTACGTATCCCAGCCCCGAGGAGACATGGGATTTGTCACGAATTATTCGATGGTTTCCAATTTTGCCCGCAGCGGCACCTCCTTGAGGAACATGACCGTCACAAACCCGGCAGCAATCATGGGGATGATCAGCAAAAACACCGGTGTCAGCGCATCGTTATAGGCGCCCACAATCACGTCGTGGATCGCGTCCGGCAGCTGGTTCACCCGGGCCGGGGTGAGCGAATTCATGTCCATGTTCCCGCCACCCATTGCGGAGGCCACGGCCGGGCCCAAAGCGGACATACGTTCGCTCAGCAGATCCGTCAGCCGGGTCGTGAACTGGGCGCCCACAAACGCCCCACCTAAGGAAGCGCCGATCTCGCGGAAGAAGTTATTCGACGCCGTGGCCATGCCCACCTCATGATCGGAGAAGGAATTCTGCACCACAAGCACCAGAATCTGCATGCCCAACCCAATGCCGGCACCCAGCAGGAACATATAGCTGAGCAGCACCCACAGTGGGGTCTCCACCGTGAGGGTGGAAAGCAGCCACAGGCTGATCGCCAACACCACCATGCTGGCGAGCGGCATCCACTTATATTTACCGGTCTTCGAAGCGAGCGCCCCCGTGGTCATGGCCATGCCCATCAACCCGACAACCATGGGGAACATCATCAACCCCGAACCGGTCGCATTCACCCCGGTCACCATTTGCAAATAGGTGGGCATGTAGGCCAGCACTCCGAACATAGCGATGCCGATAAACAGCCCGGTGATGGTGGCCAGCACAAAGTTGCGGCTCCGAAACACCTTCAGCGGAATGATCGGATCCGTGGCCGTCGCCTCCGCCCACACAAACAGCGCCGAGAACACAATGGCGGTGATGATGAGGTTAATGATCGTGGTGGAACCCCACTCGTACTCCACCCCACCCCAGGACGCAATAAGAATGATCGAGGTCACGGCGACCGCCATGGTGAGCGTGCCCCACACGTCGAACGTGAACTTGGTGTTATGCTTGGGCAGCTTCAACACGGTGGCCGCAATGATAATGGCGAGTACCCCAATGGGTAGGTTCATCCAAAACACCCAACGCCACCCAATGCTCTCGGTGAACCAACCACCCAGCACGGGGCCGATCACGCTGGACAGGCCGAACACGGCACCCATCACACCCATGTATTTCCCGCGGTCCCGGACGGGAACAATGTCCGCAATAATGGCCTGCGATAAAATCATCAGCCCGCCGCCGCCCAGGCCCTGCACCACGCGGGCAAGAATAAGCCAGGTCATATTGGTGGCGAACCCACCAATCACCGACCCGATGAGGAACACGGTGAGCGCCCCCAAGAAGAGCGGCTTCCGGCCCATCATGTCGCCTAATTTGCCGTAAAGCGGCATCATAATGGTGGCGGCCACCAGGTAGCCGGTGGTCACCCACAGCATATGGTTCACCCCGTCGAGCTCACCAACGATGGTGGGCAGCGCCGTGGAAAACACCGTTTGGTCTAACGCCGACAAAAACATCGACACGATGAGTCCGGCAAAAACCATCAATATTGTGCGCTTATCCGCCTCCTGGCCGGCGGAGGATCGCGGCGGCGTTACCTGCTGGGATACGTCCTTTGTTACTAGCTTCGTTGTCATGATAACTAATAATAAGCAGCTGATTAATAAGTAACATCGCCTGGGAAGGTGATCTTTCCGCACCCACGCCTACCCCCACAGGGGTATACGGTGGTGGATATTTTAGCCCCCCGGCGCCACCAGGCCGCTTTCGTAACCAACGATCACCAACTGCGCCCGATCATGGGCGCCCAGCTTCGTCATAATATTCCCCACATGGGTTTTCGTCGTATGAATGGAAATAACCAACTCATCCGCGATCTCCTGATTCGACAACCCCCTGGTCACTAACCGCAGCACCTCCCGCTCCCTAATCGTGAGCGCCTCAATGAGCTCCGGGTTCGCATACGGTTCCGGGCCGGCCTCGGCGGGTTGCAGCATGCGGGTAATCAGACTCCGGGTTGCCGAGGGGGACAACAACGCATCCCCATTCGCCACCGCCCGCACCGCCCGGGCGAGCTCCTCCGGCTCCGACCCCTTACCGATAAACCCGCTGGCCCCAGCCCGCAGCGCCGCCACAATATTTGTGTCATTCTCAAACGTGGTGAGAATCAACACCCGGGTGGCGGCCAAATCCGGGTCACCACAAATTTTTTCCGTGGCCGCAATACCATCAAGCTCGGGCATGCGAATATCCATGAGCACCACATCGGGCTGAAGCCGCTGCGCCATGGTGATGGCATCCAACCCGGTATCACCCTGGCCCACGATAGTGATATCGTCGGTGGCATCAAGCATGACGGAAATAGCCTGCCGGATGAGCGCCTGATCGTCGACAAGTAAAACACTAATCATAGGATGCTTCCTTGAAACGGGAGGGCGGCGGTCACCGCCAATCATCATCCACCAAACCGGCGGTGATCGTGCCCCGCACACTGGCCGCCTGTTCCTGCAACCCAATCAGCCCAAAACCCCGCCCGGTGGTTTCCGGCTGGGGGCTAGCCGGGTTCGTCACAGTAATGGTGAGGGCGGAATCCGTCAGCTGCAAATCCACCACCGCGTGCGTGCTATCCCCATGCTTATAAGCATTCGTCAATGCCTCCTGGACGATCCGGTACGCCACCCGACCCACCGCGGCCGGCACCCGATCCAGATCGTCGGGTTTCCGCACTACCACCCGCATGCCCACCTGGCTGAACTTCGCTACCAGCCCATCAATGTGGCTTATCGACGGCTGTGGGGTGGTATCTAACTCCTCGGCGCCACCGGCCTCAGTGCTGCGTAAATGCTCCAACAAGTTCCCGATCTCCGTCAACACCGACCGGGCGGCATTCCGCACCGTCGCCAACGACTCCCGGGCCTGCTGCGGGTGCTTCTCCATCATCTGGGACGCCACCCCAGCATTGAGGCTAATCACCGAAATTTGGTGCGCCACCGTGTCATGCAAATCCCGGGCGATCCGCAGCCGCTCCTCCGTGACCCGCCGGGCCGCCTCGGACTCGCGGGTTTGCTCCGCCCGAATCGCCCGGTCGGTGATGGCCTTAATATAGCGGCGGTGCATGCGCACCGAATCGCCGGCAGCACCGGCAAACGCCACGCTGAAAATCGGGTGCAGCATGTGGTAAGTAAACACCGCACCCACAAAATGCCAGGTTGCTACCTCCATGGCAATGAGGGCGCCGATCGCCACGGGAATGCCAACATCCATGCCCCGCCGGTAAAACAACCCAGCTATTGCGATAGTGACCGCCAACAACAACGCAGGATTATGATCCTGCGCCCACACCGACCCCACAACAAACAACCCCACCATGGCGATAGTGATAATGATCGGCCACCGGCGGCGCACCGGCAACAACCCTGCTGCTGCCACCGACAACACAATCGAAAGAACAGCAGGGTGGCTGATACGGGTGGGCCGGGTCGGCAGTGAACGTGATGCTAATGACCAAGACTGCGAACAGCACATCCCGTAACCAATGAGGCATGGGTTGGGGTAGGGAATCCGGTCCAGCACGCATGCCGTCATTGTACTACCCGAAACTATTACCGCCCCATCCCAGTGTAACGCCAACCGGCGGCCCGCCAGGCTCTAGGGTTGAGCGCGTTCCGGCCGTCGATAAGCTGCGGGCGTTCCACCAAATCAATCGTTGCTTGCGGATCCAAGTGGGAAAACTCCTGCCACTCCGTCAACAACAACACCAATTCGGCGCCGGTTAAAGCCGCGGTAATATCCGACTCGGTGTGCAGGTGCGGGAAACTCCTATGCACCCCAAATAATGCCTGCGGATCCGTCACCGTCACCTCCGCCCCCTGATCATGCAACCTATCAGCCACCTCCAAAGCGGGAGAATCCCTAATATCATCACTATTGGGCTTAAACGATGCACCCAACACCGTCACCTTCTTCCCCTCCGGCTCATCACCCAACAGCTGCAATGCCCGATCCACTACCCGGTCCCGACTGTGCTGATTAATGGCATCAACATGATGTAAAAACGACACGGTATCATCGACTCCTAGTTCGGTAGCACGGGCAATAACTGCCCGAATATCTTTCGGTAAACAACCCCCACCAAATCCAATTCCTGCGCGCAGAAACAGCGGCCCGATGCGAGCATCCAACCCCAATGCCTCTGCTAGTAATGTCACGTCCCCACCAGTGCATTCGCATAATTCCGCCATGGTATTCATAAAACTAATCTTTGTGGCCAAAAATGAATTAGCCGCCATCTTGACTAGCTCCGCCGTGGCGTAATTCATCGTTAGTCGCGGCACGTCAGCCGCCAATATAGATTCATACACATGATCGAGAGCATTTTGGGCGCGACACGCCATAGCCGGATCATCCGGTAGCCCATACACTAACCTATCCGGGTGTAGCGTATCCGCGACCGCAAACCCCTCCCGCAGAAATTCCGGGCTCCACACCAAAGCCCGCCCACCAAGCTTGTCGACGAGTCCCGCCGCCGTTCCCACCGGCACCGTGGATTTGCCCACCACCACCGCATCCAGGGAAGCAACCGGAAGAATGCTATCAATTGCGGCATGCACAAAACTCACATCAGCAGCCAAACCATCCACCACCTGCGGAGTACCCACCGTGAGGAAATACACCTCCGCCGGCGTAGGCTCCGTGGCAAACGACAACCGACCCGACCCAAGCTCCTGCGCCAACAGCTCCGGCAAACCCGGCTCAAAAAACCCAGACTCGCCACGAGAAAGCCGCTGAACCTTGGCCACATCCGTGTCGACGCCCACCACCTCATGCCCGAGCGTCGCCAAGCAGACGGCATGCACCGTGCCTAAATAGCCGCAACCAATAACATTAATCTTCATAACGCCTTACGAAAACGTTGCAATCCACTGAGCCAACCACGACGACGCCTGCGGCCGGAAACTATACACACACGCCACCCGCCGCCGCGCCGCCTCGTAATACGCCGACAACCGCGCCGGGCTCACATGCAGCGAATCCGCCAACGTATGCACCGAATCCACCATCACATCCCGGGTGGCATCATTAATATTGCCCTGATGCCACCGCAGCTCCGCATAGGCCAACACATTGCCCAAATCCGCCGCAGCCTCACCCCGCGCCAACGTTTCCAAACTCACCAAACTCAGCCGGGACCCATCAAAAAACAGGTGCTTATCATGCAAATTACCATGCAACAACACCTCCGGGTCAGGAGTGCCACCAGTCAAATCGGCAATCGCCTGATCCACCGAAATACCCGGCACCTTATCCGCCCACCACCGCAACACCTGCGCCTCATCCGCCGCCGTGTGCTTCTTCACCGGCAGCTGAAACGTCGTAAACTGCGGCCACAACTGGGCAAAAATCACCCACGCCGGCGCCGCCTCATCACCAAAGTCATACACCGCAATCCCCGGCAGCCGATTCAAAATCACCATCGAATCCGTGTGCGACAACACCCGGGCCACATTCAAATGCGCCACCGTGCATTTTTGCGCCAACAACGAATGCGCCCGAATAATCGCCCGAGTCTGCTCCGGCAACATATAGCCGTACACCCGATCCGCATCCATAATCACCGCATGCTCATGCCACTTATGGCTCACAATCCCATCGTGCGGCGTCAAATCCGGCAGCTTCTCATCCACCCCATAGTCCGCCATCTCCCACACCCCATTCGGATGAATCAGGCCGGCCCGCACCCGGGAATCATCGTCGACAAGCTCCACAGTGATACTGCCATCATCATGCGGCCAACTGCGGCGCACCTTCGGTAACTGGTGTAACGTGTCCAACGCGCTCATAATACAAGCTCCTTTACTGCATCAAGCTCAGCAAAAATTTCGGTTTCCCAATCAGCATGGCCCTGCCGCAATGGATCCGCAATACGCAAAAGCTTCGCCTGGGCCCGAGCATGCCGCAACGCCCGCGCATTCGGGAGCTTGCCACCAGCCCGCGTATAACCAGAAATGAACCGTTCACCAGCTTCTGAATCACTCGTTTCCACATACGACCCCACATCCACCGCAGCCGGCCCACCACAAGCACGCTCAAAATTGGTCAACCACAATTGCGTACCATCAGTCAGCACCCGTGCGGGAGAAGCATCGCCATGACTAAATACCGGTGTACCACCTAACTCCTCAATCTGTCCCGCAATCCAATTCAGACGCGCCGCCAAAATCGGATTCAAATACCGAAACAGCTGAGCCAACGCCGCCAACCGCCGAAACACATTCGTGCACGGACCCTCCGGCGGCGGCAGCCGATGCAACCGCGCAAACACCATCCCCGCCACCACATCCAACTCCGGGGCATGCTCCGACGACAAATCCCGATCCGCCACAAACTCATGCACCACCAAATGCGGATCCGCCACCGGCCCTAACTTCCGGGGCGTCGGCACCCCAGTAATCTGATGCTGCGGAAACCGCCGATGCGACACCTCAATCACATGATTACCATGCCGCAACACCACCCGCTTCGATGGTGTATACCGTAACACCCGAGTCGAACCACCCATCCCCACCAAATGCGGCGCCAACTTCTCATCCGCCTTCAACTCCCCCTGCTGCAACAAAATATCCCGCGACAACTGTGTCGTCGACTCCCACAAATGATAATGACGCGCCCAATCCGCCACCCGCTTCGCACTACTATGCTGCGTCGGCCACAACACCCGAGCCCACCGATTATCCGCCAACCCCAACACAATCGACATATCCGGCGCAACCTCCACCCTGAGTAATTGCAGTATCCCGGCCCAACAATTCGGCACGGTCTTGATCGTTCAACAACGTACGAAGCACAGTCGAGGTATCCATGATGCGGTTATTCCTACTTCTTTATAATTCCTGATGATTCTGGCTGGTTATAGGGTTATGGGTTACAAAAGGGGGATGAAAAAGTTCGGCTAGCTCATGACGCCGTACCCCGCATATGCCGCCCCTTGTGCCCTATATGTCGGCGGCACCCGACATACCACTCGACTGGCCTACCAAATCCACAATCGTGCGCACCACACTCGACCAGGTACAATGCCGCATCGCCTGCCGCCGCGCCTGCGCCCCCCAACTCCCCACCGGCGCAGCGGACAATACACCAAATTATCAATAGCTTGAGCCAGGGCGCTGGCATTAGAGCCCGGAACCAGCACCCCGGCATCCCCCACCGCGTGCGGAATCTGCCCAATACTTGAAGCCACAATCGGCAGACCCGCGGCCAAATACTCATAAACCTGCAATGGGGAAAAATAATGATGCGCCGACACCGTCTCCGGGTACGGCGCAACCCCAATCGCCGAACCCCGCAACTGTCCCGGAATCTCCGAAGGGCTCACCGCACCCCGAAAAATCTGCATCCACACGCAACTTCTGCGCTAAGTCCATCAACGGCACCCGCTGCGGGCCATCTCCCACAATCACGCAACTGCCACTGTTCCTGGGCCACCGCGGCCGCCCAAATCGCATACTCCACCCCGTGCCACGGCTTCAACGACCCCACGAACGTCACCACGGCCTGCCCCTCATCCTCTGGCTGCGGAAAAATCCGGGAAGTATTCACCCCGTTCGGCACCGTGTGCGCCCGAGCCCCTGGCACCTGACGCAGCACCCATTCCCGCAGCGGATCCGATACGCACACCATGGCCACCGCCGCCGTCACCCTGCTTGGTCAAGGCGTTCTCCGCGGCCCTTATAATCCACCACGTCCCGGTGTGCCCGCTGCAGATCCAACAGCGGCGAATTCACCTCCAACACCCCAGGCTGATTCACCTCCGCAAGCACTGTGCTGAACAGCGAATACCGCTCGTAAACCAGGTCAAACCCCCGCCGGATGATCTCCATCCCAAAAATCGTGGGCGATCTCCCGCTGTGCCTGCTCCCGCTTCACCGCCGCCGCATGATTGATAGTGGTTTCAATCAGCTCGATGTCGGCGAGCTCGGCGAGCCGGTGGCGCAGGTTGCCGCGCCGGGTAGTAAAAATGGTAACCTCATGCCCCTGAGCTGCAAATTCGCGCACAATTTCCTGGATGTGGACGCTGGCACCATGCGGACCAAAGACCGACACCCCGGGGTCGACACTAACGTAAGCGATACGCATTGGTCATAAACCCCCGCCGTTCATAGGAAAAACCATTTTTATTAATGCGGTGCGCCGGGGAACTAGGCTAGGGGCCCGCGAGGGAGTCCGTAAAACCGGCAGCACTCATAATGATCGTTATTCCTCAAAAACTATTGTGTAACAGGTCGGTAAATATTTTTCACCGAGATTAATGTGAAGATTAATCGGTGAGGTTATCCACTCTCCACGCTAGTAACTAGGGGAAATAAAGTACAGGATCATGAAAGAATTAAAATATACCGAAATGATCTCTATGAATGTTTATTTGTTCGTTATCCTTGGTCACGGCGAATTAGCAAATCTGCAACACGCTTGGAGTATGAGGGTTTATTAATGTAGCAAAAGGGCTTTTCATGTGAAAATAGCCACGGAACAGGCCGTGGCAGTGGGGTGGATAGGTCAGACTATTTATCTGTATCAACAATCGCAGCAGCGGTGGGCGGCAGGTGTAGCCCGGCCCCAGTGAGTTCGGCCCCGCCGATCCCTGCGACTATGGTGCCATTGGCATCCGGGTAGTCGAGCGGCTGTGCGCTGGGGTTGATGATAATGGTGAGGTGGGAGCGTCGATAAGCAAGCAGGCGGGGGTGCGGCGTGGGCAGGAACTCCAGCGGTGCGCTGGCTTGCAACGCGGGCGTGGCGCGGCGAATCGCAATAAGCTGCCTGGTCAGCGCCAATAATTGCGGCTGCTTATCGACGCTCGGACCGCCGGAAACCGGCAAATACAGGGACTCCGGCGCGGCGGTGGAAAACCCATAGTTGGGCTGGGTGCTATCCCACTGCATGGGCGTGCGCGACCCCGTGCGGGCATACCCGCCCTCCTTCGTGGGAATCTTGACGTACTCCATGCCGATTTCGTCACCATAATAAATGGTGGGCACGCCCGGCATGGTGAGTAGGAAGAAGAAAAACGCCATTCGCTCGGCCTCGGTGAGGCGCGGGGCCAGGCGTGGGGTGTCGTGATTCCCGCTGATAATGTTAAACAATCCATGCCGATACAATGGTTCGTATTGCGCAATGAAATCGGTGGCCGGGGTGTCGGAATGCTGGGCGAAAAAGCTTCGATCATGCGTGCGATCCAACGGATCCGGGGACTCCCTGGTGAGTAGGTGATACCCGTTGTCATCCCAATCCAAATAGAAGTCCATATCAAACCCCGCCTCGTGCGCCAGTTCGGGCTTGCCCCACTCCGACACCAGGATCGCATTTGGATACATTGCGCGCACCCGGCCGATCATATCCTGCCACACGGCAATGGTTGCCTGCTTGTTCTCCGTGTCGAACTTTACGAGCGAATCCGCCATATCCACCCGGAACCCGTCGCATCCCAGTTCGAGCCAATGCTTCATGACCTCCACCATGGCCTGCCTAGTGGCCATGGGTCCCGGTGCGTCCGGCGACTGCTGCCATGGGCGATTCCGCTGTTGAAACCCATAATTCAGGGCCGGCTGCGACTTGAAGAAGTTCAAAATATAGGTGCCATTCCGATCGTATTCGCCCCCAATGAATGGCAAACCTGCCCCATTATCGAAGGCGTGTTCGGTCCAAATGTAGCGGTCGGAGAATTCGTTCGGTTCCGGCCGCGCGCTCTGCTGAAACCAGGCGTGCTCCTCACTGGTGTGGCCCGGCACCAGGTCAAGCAGCACTTTTATGCCGCGGTGATGCGCCTGCTCCACGAGGGCCACGAGGTCTTCCGTGGTGCCGTACCGGGGCGCAATCCGGTAGTAGTCGCGCACGTCGTAGCCGGCATCCTTGAAGGGGGAATCAAAGATCGGATTGAGCCAGATCATGGTGATTCCCAGGTCAGCGAGGTAATTCAGCTTGCTGGTGATGCCGGCCAGGTCCCCGATGCCGTCCCCGTTGGAATCGGCAAAGCTCTGGGGATAAATCTGGTACAGGACCTCGGACTCCAGGTCCAGGCCGGGGTTGATGGTGGGGGAGTGTTGCTCATGCCCCCAGGGTAATGCACCCGGCCCTGCTCAAGCGCCCAAGCACCGCCCGCCATCGCTCAGGGTTGCCGGGGCTGCACTTCTTCTAAGCTGGGGACCGGGCGGAATGGCTGTGTGGATCCAGCGCAAATACCCGCCCGCAGCCAGGTCCCCAGCTTATCGGTTCTGCTGTCTGTTCCCCGTTCCCTGCGCCCTGGCTGGGCGCGCCTGGTGCCGCATGACTGCTAAGCCGGGGACCTTCCTGAATGTGCCTGTTTTTCCTGGTGGTTTGCCGGGTGGTGATTGAGGTCCCTAGCTTATTGGATTTGCTACCGAGGGCTTGACGGGGATTTGGGTGGGGAGGTCCTGATGGAGACGGCATAATCATGGAAAATCGCACCTGCTACCAGCCGAAAAATGGGCGGTAGCAGATGCGATTTGGCCCTGTGGGTATGGTGACCCAAGGGAAGGCCGACCAATCCTCCCGTTATTGCCGGTGGGACCAGTAGGGGATGGTGGTCGTCAGGTCGTAGGTGGTGTGTCTGGTTGGCGGGGCAGCCGGCCGGAGTCGGAGAACCCGGGCAATGGTGGGAATGAGGCATGTGGCTATCTCGGCCGGGGTGAAGCGGAGAATATGGTAGCCGTGGCGGGAAATGTGGACGTCACGATGGATCTGGTTCTGGAAAACATCGAGTCGGTGCTGGGGAGTGCCAATGTATTTGCTGTGTCCATCGATTTCGATAACTAGCCAATTGTCGAGCAGGAGATCCACGCGTTTGAACGACCACCTACCAACGATAGTGCGGTGAGGGACCGGGATGACGGCCTGTGGGGTGACCAATGTTGTGGGCAGTTGGGTGATAATGGCGTAGCGGGCCCGGGTTTCCTGCACGGATTCGATGCCGTAGCAGGCAAGGTCGAGAATGCGCTGGAGTTTGACCGTGTTCCATTGCCCACGGTGGGCGGTGAGGTAGTCCTGAAATTCCTGCTTGGTGTGGCCCCGGTTGAGGGCGGATTCGAGGTAGGCCAATGCTTCCAATTCACCATGTCGGGCATAGATGTCGGTGAAGGTGCGGGGGACGGTCGTGACCCGGTGACCTGCGATATTGGTGATGTCTTCCGGCGGGAGGTAGGCGTCACGGTAGTAGAAAATGAGGGGCCATTGGGTGCGGGAAGGGGGTCTATGGTGGCGGGGCAGGGTCAGCTCGACATGGGTGTCGTGATCCTGGTTGAGGGTGGGAATACCCTGGATGAGGGGCTGCCGCCGAATGCTGATGACGGCGTTCGGCAGGGAAACCGTGGCCGCTTGAATGTGAATGACAAGCTGCTGTTCGAGGGTTGCATTGGTGTAGTCGAGGCGGGGACACACCATTGCTTAGTAAGGAGGATCAAATCAGCGGCCGGCGACGCCGAGGCGGCTCCAGCGGTGGGGGTGATGGGGTGGTGGTGCGGGAGATGAGCGTGAGCATGGATGGGGCTGGTGTTGTTGCAGTTGGGAGGGGGCTTGGGCCCAGCTTTAGTCGTCGTAAAGCGAGGGGCGCAATGTGTTGTAAGTAACAGGGGTGGGAAGGGAAATGTGATTTTTGTCCTGTTTTTGGGCATTAGTCTTAAATAATACGGTTGATGGGGGTAAGATGTGATCTATTCTGACTGTCTCATCATTAGGTAATGAGCATCACTAAATGCTATGTGAAAATTTCAGTGCATACTGAAGGAAAGTGATGATTTATGAAGCGTACGGTTATAGCGGCAGTAGGCACTGCGCTGCTAGCCTCCCTTAGTCTTAGTGCCTGTTCTACTAACTCTGGTAATAATATTGAGCTGACTGTATGGACCAGTCAGGAAGACCAAAAAGATCAAGACGCCTGGTTGCAAACTATGCAGGCTTGGTTCGAAGAAGACCACCCCGAACTGAATATCACCTGGCACAACTCCGTGGTTCCGGCGGGTTCCGCTGTTGACACGGTGGGGCAAGACCCCGCTGCTGCCGCCGACGTTTACCAATTCGCCAATGACCAGTTGGGAACCCTGATGTCCGCGGGTGCCGTCGGGCAACTATCCGACAATGGTGAGGCGATGTTGAAGGGATACGCTGAAGAAAGTCTCCTCAACTCGGTCAAGGGGCCCGACGATAAGTATTATGGCCTGCCCTACGAGCCCAACACCTGGTTCGTCTACTACGACAAATCCAAACTCAGCAGCGAGGAAGTCAACTCCTTCGACCTCATGTTGGAGAAAGCCAAAGTCTCCTTCCCGCTGTCGAACTCCTGGTACATGCCCGCTTTCTATTCGGCGACCGGCACCACCTTCTTCGGCAAAGACGGCCTCGATGAGGAGGCCGGCATCCAACCCGGCGACAAAGCCGTTGACGTGACAAAATACCTGGTTAAACTGGTTAATAACCCCAATTTCATCAACGATAATGATGGCGCTGGTTTAGGCTCGCTCGGCAAAGGTGTGGATGTGGTGTTCTCCGGCGCCTGGGATTCCGAAAACGCCAAAAAAGCCCTGGGCGATAATCTTGGGGTGGCCATGGTCCCCATGTTCAACATTGATGGGCAAGACACTCAAATGAAGGCGTTTGCCGGGTCCAAGGCAATCGCCTATAACCCGCACACGAAATATCCCCGGGAAGCCGCCATGTTTGCGGAATTCCTCGCCCTGCGGAATCACAAAAAGGTGCACTACGAGGAAGAACGGGGTGATTCCGGCGGATAAGAACTTGGCCTCAGATGAACAAATCAGCGCAGATCCGGTCGCTATTGCTCTCATTGAAACGGTGACGAATGGATCAATTTTGCAGCCAACGATCAAGAAAATGACCGATTTTTGGGATCCTGCTGATAACTTTTGGTCGAGCCCTGCTCAACCGGGAGGTCACCGAGGAGAACGCTGCAGAAAAGACTGATGCATGGTTCAGGGCTTTATAAATAACCGAAAGACGATTTGAGGACTATAGGACTATAAGTCATGCTTTCCACGTTGAAAACCGTTCAAACGAACGGCGATATTTACACCAAACTCTCCCTGTTAGTGTTTGGTCTTGGCAATATGAAACGCGGCCAGATGGCCAAGGGATTAATATTCCTCGCCATCGAAATTGCCGCCCTGATCTGGTTCTTCACCATTGGCCTGCAAAAATCCTGGAATTGCCAGGACTCGGCAGTAATGGTGAACAAACGAAAGAAAAATCGACGGATACTGGCATTATGATCAAACCACGCCCTCGGTGGTGGTATTGCTCTATGGCGTGGTGGCCATCTGCTGCCTCGTCGCTCTGATTTGGTTCGCTACCGTCTCCTGCCGCAGCGCCTACAAGGCCCAAGAAGCGCAGATGCGCACCGGCACTGTCCGCAGCTTCCAGGAGGATTTACGGTGACTGACCAACGATGATGCGCACATCACCTTTTGTGACATTGCCCACCCTGGGAATTTTGCTGTTCACCATTTTGCCGCTGATCTTCATGATCTCCATGGCATTCACCAGCCATGATTCCCGCCATACCCTGTATTTCGAATGGGTGGGTTTTGAAAACTTCGGCAAGGTGCTTTCCAACAGCGGCGGCATTGTGAACCTCAGCCTCTTCATCGGGGTGCTGATTTGGACCCTGGTGTGGGCGTTCTTCGCTACCTTCCTGAACTACTTCCTGGGCATGTTCGTGGCCATGATGATTAACCGCCGCACCACCGTGGGGAAAAACGTGTGGCGTGCAATTTTCTCCCTGTCCGTGGCTGTGCCGCAGTTCGCATCCCTGCTGGTTATGCGCTCCATGTTGCAGCCGCAAGGTGCCATTAACCGGTTGCTCATGAGCTCCGGGCTTATCGACGACCCTCTGCCGTTCTTCACCGATACCACCTGGGCTCGGGTGACGGTCATTGTGATCAACCTATGGATCGGTATCCCGTTCACCATCATGCAGATCACCGGCATCCTGCAAAACATTCCGGGTGAGCTCTACGAGGCCGCCCGCCTGGATGGGGCATCCTGGTGGCAAACCTACCGGTTTATCACCATGCCCTACCTGCTGTTTGTGACCACCCCGTACCTGATTACGACGTTCACCGCCAACGTCAATAACTTCAATGTGATCTACATGCTCTCTGGCGGTGACCCAACCCCCGTCGGGGCGTCCGCAGGTAAGACCGACCTATTGATTACCTGGCTCTATAAACTCACGGTGGACCGAGGCGACTATAACGTGGGTGCCGTTATCGGTATTTTGACATTCATTGTGCTCAGCGCGGTTGCCCTCATCACCTATCGCCGTTCCGGCTCGTATCGCAATGAGGAGGGATTCCAGTGACCGACAAAACCACGGGTGCCGCCGTTGTCACCGATGCCAATCAACCAAAACTTCACGACCAAGTCACATCCCGCCGGATCACCGACATCGCGGTCCACGCGCTGCTCGGGATCCTGGCCATCATCTGGGTCATGCCCATCGTCTGGGTGCTGTTGGAGAGCTTCAACAAGGACACCGCTCCCTACCAGCAGACTTTCTTCCCCACCGAATACACCTTGAATAATTACGTGCAGTTGTTCACGGAAACTGAGGTGCTGAACTTCCCACGCATGTTCATGAACACGTTCATTGTTGCGGTCTTCACCTGCGTGATTTCCGTGAGCTTCGTGCTGCTGGTGTCGTTCTGCCTCTCCCGGCTCCGGTTCCCATTCCGGCGCATCTACATGAACACGGCCCTAGTGTTGGGCATGTTCCCCGGCATTATGGCCGTGGTCGCTATTTACTTCATCCTCAAGGCCCTGCGGCTCACGGGCGGTAGCACCACCAACATTGCCCTGATCATTGTGTATTCGGCCGGCGCCGGCATGACCTTCTACATGATGAAGGGCTACATGGACACCATTCCGGCCAGCCTGGATGAGGCCGCCTACCTGGACGGTTGCTCCAAGTGGCAGGTGTTCTATCTGATTATTTTGCCGATCGTCAAGCCCATGATCGTGTACCAGGCAATCACCGGCTTCCTGATCCCGTGGCTGGACTTCGTGTTGGCTCGCGCAATCGCCCGCACGCAGGATAACTACACGGTTTCCCTGGGCCTTTGGCGCATGCTGGAGCGCGAATATATTCAGGACTGGTTCGCCCGGTTCGCGGCCGGCGCTGTCTGCGTGTCGATCCCCATTGTGATCCTATTCATTCTCATGCAGCGGTTCTACCAGGAGTCCATGGCCGGCTCCGTGAAGGGCTAACATAGAAACGGTCATTTTATCCTGAAATAATGTTTGATTCGGGGGCACGAATTTTGCCCCCGATAGTGGGCTGTGGAGTCGCTACTGGGGGTTGGTGGCGAATGGGAAAGTTGCAGTGTCGTGCAAAATTTTCCGGTAGCGACGAGCTGCTTATTGGTGCAATAAAGCAGCTTTTTGCTTTACGACGCCCCACTCACCCCGCCGGCCGGTAGCATATTCTCTAAGCTGGGGACCTTCCGGGGTGGGGATTTTTTCTTGGGGAAACTCCCGTGAGGGACCCGTCGTACGACGGGTCCCTAGCTTATCGGATTTGCTGCCTGGGGGCTTGTGGGATGTGCGGGGTTGCCGGCGGATCCGGCCCTGGGGGCCGTCGCAAAGCGGAGGTAGCAGACCAGATAAGCTGGGGACCTTTGTCTGGCCGCCCGAAACCCCGGGTGTGGGCCGTCGTCAACCGGGTCCCCAGCTTAGAAAAGAGTGCAGCCTTTTGGTGGGGGATTGACAATGTGCACAATTATTTGTTAGGATTACCTAGCAAACCGACCGTCGGTCTAATGAAAGGAAGGGACCTCTATGGGGCGTGGAATTCAGGGTGCGGCGCTCAAGGCGCTTGGGGCGCAGGATCATGTGATGACCGTTGTGAGCAGGGAACGCCGCGCAGAGCACTTCATTCGAATACATTTTCGTTCTGAAACCCTACTTCAAGACATCATTGATACACCCGGCAGTTTCATTCGTGGGTGGTTCCCGGATCCCGATGGTGGCAATAAACAATTCCAACGCGGATACACCATCATCAATGCTGATCCGGCAGCCGGCACCTTTGACATTGACTTTGTTATCCATCAACCCCTTGGTCCGGCATCGGCATGGGCATTGAACTGCGAAATGGGTGATGAGCTGGTAGTCACCCGTTATGGCGCCGATGTCTTTAGCCTATTGGACCCGCCGCCCGCGGGATACCTTTTCCTCGGAGACCTGGCGGCGTACCCGGCCATATGCGAAATTGTGGCCAGTATTCCCGAAGACCAGAAAGTAGTGGTCTACTTAGAAAGCCATAGCGAACATGATTTCGAGCTCCCATTGCCGGATGGGCCCAATATCGAAGCTGCCTGGGTGCCGGAATTGCCGGACGGCCAAGGGCTGGTCCAGGCTCTTGCTGGCAGGGACTGGGCCGGCTGGTATGCCTGGGTTACCGCGGAAGTTTTGACCACACGTCGGGCAAAAACCCTGCTCCAACGGGAATTCGACATCAATCGGCCAATGCTGCACGCGCAGGCCTATTGGGTGCGCGGCAAATCCATGGGGCGATCCCGTGCCGCCGCGCAAGCCACGTCGCAACAACCCACACAGGCTGCCCTGCCAACTCGGCAACCCGAACCACTTCTGAAGCCTGCGAGACGTGCCCTCATCATGGGTGGCATCGCTCAGGCGCTGGTTGCCGTCTTGGAAATCATGCCGTTTATTCTGTTTGCCGAGGTTGCGCGCTTGTTTCCCCGGGGTGGGAGCCGCGACGAGTTTGTTGCCACAAGTTTTGTTGCGCTCCTCGTCATGGGCGTCAATGCCCTGGGAACCGCCCTGGTGCTTTTCGGCATGCATTATTTTGATAGCCGGTTTGAAATGGCCGTCCGCCGTCGACTCATGTCGAAGCTCACGGTGCTGCCGCTTGGTGGTTCGGCAATCGCAAGGCCGCCGACGTGAAAAAGCTCGTGAGCGATGATGTGGCCTCCTTGCACTATCTCATCACGCATGCCGTGCTGGATTTGGTTTCGGCGGTGGTGACGCCGCTTGTGGCGCTCGCCTATCTTTTTGCCGTGCAATGGCGCCTCGGCCTGGTGCTGCTCATCCCGATTGCGGTATTTATCCTGGTCATGGGGATTATTGCCCGTAAGGATAAGGACAAAATTGCTGTGGGGCAACGCTACACGGCGCAGGCTGCCGGGCAGACCCAAACTTATATCGCCACCCGGGATCAGGCAAAAATCTTTGGGCCCACGGCTATCGTGGATCTTCCAGGGAGTTTGCGCACCATTGGGCGCTTTTACGACGACTGGCAACGGAGACCGCGGTCGCCAAGATCCAAGCGATCATGATCAATCGCCCCATCACTGTGCTGGGGCTGCTCGTGCGCCGGCTGGCTTTTGCTGCCCGGGTGGATTGCTGCCGACGACCTGGTCCCATTTCGATTCTTGGCACCGCCTTTGGTGGCCAACTCGTGGCGATCGGCATGAATGTTGAGGGGCTGCTCAATGGGTTGGGTGCCCGGATGAGCTGGAGTTATTGCTGGGAACCCCGGAGCTCGCGCCACCTGATAATCGTCAGGTGATGAGTGACGAGTACGTGTGCTTTTTCCGATGTTTCCTTCGAATATCGTGCCGGGCATCCGGTGTTGCGTGACTTCAGCCTGGAATTGCCGTCCGGCACGGTCACCGCGATCGTGGGACCCTCCGGCGCCGGAAAATCCACCGTGGCGGCGTTGCTTGCCCGGTTGTGGGATCCACAACGAGGTTCCGTGAGTATAGACGGCACGGATATTCGGGACCTCACCGCAACCGAATTATATTCTAAAGTGACAATATTATTGCAAGATGTGCAATTGATTCACGGCAGTATTCGCGACAATATTGCCCTCACTCGACCAGAGGCAACCGACGCCGAGGTTCGTGCCGCCGCTGCGGCGGCCAATATCGATCAAATGATCGAATCCCTGCCCCAGGGTTACGACACCATTGTGCACACCGATCGGCTTTCCGGCGGTGAGCGGCAACGCATTGGCGTCGCCAGGGCGCTCTTGGCCGATACCCCAATCGTGGTGTTGGATGAGGCCACGGCGGCAGCGGACCCGGATTCCGAATGGGCGATTCGCCAAGGTTTAGACCGATTACTGGTGGGAAAGACCGTGCTCATGATTGCCCACCGGCTGCATACCATTCGCCACGCAGACCGTATCGTGGTGCTTGACGAGGGGACGATCGTGGAGCAAGGCACCCATGCCGAACTAGTGGAACGTGGCGGAATGTATGCCACATTATTGAACGTAGATTCGAAAGGAATGGGTTCGTGTTAAAGCAATTGCATGCCATTTCTGGTGGCGGCCGCACCTACTGGGGGTATCTCTCATTGGTGGCGTTGTCCGCAATCCCTGCAGGCAGTCGCGGTGCTGCTGTTGTTCCCCGTGAATTACGAGCTCTTTGCTGGTGATGGAAACCCGGCCCAGGCGGGAAAGTGGCCGCGCTGCTGGTCGTTATCGCCATGGCTTGGGGGTGCGATATTTTCGCCGCCCGCCTGGGTCTGACCCTCGGGCTTAATATTATGTGGATGATTTATCGTCACGCACCGGCAGCTCTGACCGCCTGGCCTGATGCGAAATTCACTCCGGCGAAGGCCGCAAATCTGCGTTCCCTAGTGTCGACAAAAGCCGTGGACACCACCTCCGGCGTGGTGCTCATGGTGACGCTGGATTATCACGGCCGTGGTGTTCACGTTTGCCTTGGGCCTCGGGCTCATTGCCGTATCACCGCTGGTGGCGGTGATCACGTTGATTGGCGGGGCGCTGATGCAGGCTGCTTTTGTGGGGAGCGCCCGACTAGAGGCCAGGTCGCAAGCACGGTACAGCCAGGCTACCGAGGAATTAGACGATCGTTTGTTCGAATTTGCGTGGGCGCAGCCGTCACTTCGTACCGCGCGGGGCACGTCGATTGGCGCCCAGTTGGTGGATAATGCCATTGCCACAACGCATAGGCGGCTGCTTGGGCTTTTTACCGTGGCAGATCCCCACGGCGATCCTTTTCAGCTTTGTTCTGCAATTGGTACTTCTGGGTTTTGGCGTCACAGCCTGGGCTTCCTTCCAAAAACGGTGTGATCGACGCTACCGCCGCGGCCACCCTGGTGATCGGCTATTGCGAGTGGTGACAGGTGACCACGGTGTCGGGCTCGGTGGAGGGAATGCTGGCAATGACCAGCGCAGCGGCAGACGTGAAGGAATTAATGGACACAAAACCAATCATCAATTCCGAACCTATGAGCGAACCACCAACCGTCACCCTGGATCGGCTCACCGTGACCTATCCCGACGGCACCCTGGGGCTTCACGAGGCAAGCGCGGTCATGCGCCCCGGCACGATCACGGCGGTTGTCGGCCGTTCGGGTTCCGGCAAAAACCACCCTGGTGCGGACCCTGCCGGCATCATCCCACCGACCAGCGGCTCAATCTCCCTCGGCGACGTTCCGGCGTCGATAGGCGAGTTGCGCGGCAACGCCACCATGGTATTCCAACAATCCACGCTTGGCGACGGAACCATCAGGGACAACCTTCTCGCCATTAACCCAAATCTCACCAGCGACGACATTGATGGGCTCGCCGAGAAAGCGCAGCTGACAACTGTGGTGGCGCGGCTGACGCACGGTGGGACACCTGGTGGGTGAGCTGGGCGCGCAACTTTCCGGCGGTGAGCGACAGCGTGTGGGTATCGCCCGGAGCCTCGGGCCAAACCCGCCCACGTGCTGCTTGTCGACGAAGCCACGTCGGCCTTGGATCCCCAGAACGAGTGGGCGATCGTCTCCACCCTGGACCGGATCCGTACCGATTACACCACGGTCGTCATCACCCACCGGCCAGCCATGATCGGCATCGCCGACCAGGTGGTCGTGATGGATAACGCCAGCATCATTGAGGCCGGTCCGCCTCAGGATTTGGAACGAGCCGGTGGGGAATTTGCCCGCATCATGGCGGAATGGCGGGCTTCAGCCGCCTGGCGGGTGTAGTGCAGCATGGGTTTGGGCGGGTTGCTGGCCGGATCCGGCCCTGGGGGTCGTCGCAAAGCGGGGGTAGCAGACTGATAAGCTGGGGACCCAGCTTCAGGCGGCCCGCGCCCCAGGGGTTTGGGCTGCCCAGCGAAGGTCCCCAGCTAGAACAAGTGCAGCTTTGTGTGGCGACAGGAGAACCTTTGGGAAACTGGCCTAAGGTAAGAAGACGTGAATCAACAACGACGCGCCGGCATCAGCACCACCCGCTATATGTTCCTGGTGGGCATATTCATAAGTCTGTCTATCATCGCCCTGGGGATTGATAAGCTAATACCGGCTGGCGCGGCGGCAACGGCCGACGTCGATACCTTCGGGCCCCTGGTCGGAGCGGAACTGCTGCTGGCGTTGCTGGGCCTCATCGCCTGCCCTATTGCTGCATGGCTCTACCTGGAAGAATGTCAAGCCAACAACCAGTGGCGGCTGCTTTGGGGCACATGCGCCCTGGCGCTCATCACTGAACCGTTCTACGACCGGGTGGTGACCGGGGACTGGTTCGGATTCGCCACGATCCGACCATCAAACCTGGCCTGGGCCCTGGTGGTGTGTTTCCTGGTGGAAAAGTTCATCACGCACCGGCCGTGGCCGATCCAGGTCGTGGTAGTGCTCGCGGGCCTGGCGTGGCTGCTGCTATTTCAGGTAGGACAATGGCTACCATTTATTCCGGCTGGCCTCGTCATTTACGCCTTTTTCATCATGTTTCACTATTTACAGGACCGGGAGAACACCATGATGCTCACGGCCGGAATGTTGGGCGCGGTGTGTTTCATTACCCCGGCACTGGGGGTGGCGTTATTGCACTACCGGGCGGGGGAGAACAACCTTGGGGATACCCCTAGGCAAGGTCCGGGGCAAGCGCGGCGGCCGAGTTTCTGGTGGTTGCTGTGGTATCCGGTGGCATTCGCCTGCTTGACGTTAGTGGTCAGTATCAGATAGTATTACCCGATAGTCCCACATGTTTGTGGTGGGAGTCTTTAAGTTTTGCCTGGCAGTACCCCCATTGTGGTGAGGTGGTATTGCTTGGAAGTAAGGCCTTGGTCGATTGGCTAATGCTTTCAAAACTTACCAAGACACTCGGCAGCGGCCCCGGTGAAGAGCCCCTATTTTTGCTTGTTTATTAGCAATAATGGGGCAGGGGCCTATGTTGTAGTGGTGTCTGACAGGCAAAAAATAAAAGCACAATACCGAAAATAGAAAGACGGTTCATGCCAACTATTCAACAGCTGGTCCGCAAGGGCCGCCATGACAAGACTGCAAAGGTGAAGACCGCAGCACTGAAGGGGTCTCCGCAGCGTCGTGGCGTGTGCACTCGTGTGTACACCACCACTCCGAAGAAGCCTAACTCTGCTCTGCGTAAGGTTGCCCGTGTGCGCCTCACCTCTGGCATCGAGGTGTCCGCATACATTCCAGGCGAGGGCCACAACCTTCAGGAGCACTCCATGGTGCTGGTTCGTGGTGGTCGTGTGAAGGACCTCCCGGGTGTGCGCTACAAGATCATTCGTGGCGCACTCGATACTCAGGGTGTTCGTGATCGCAAGCAGGGTCGTTCCCGCTACGGTGCAAAGAAGGAGAAGTAATCTAAAATGCGTAAGAATGCGGCTCCGAAGCGTCCCGTAGTCAAGGATCCTGTATACGGTTCCGAAGTTGTGACGCAGCTGGTGAATAAGGTGCTCTTGGACGGCAAGAAGTCCGTTGCTGAGCGTATTGTTTATGGTGCTTTGGAAAAGTGCAAGGAAAAGACCGGTACCGATCCGGTTCTGACCTTGGAAAAGGCCTTGGGCAATATCAAACCCGAGTTCGAAGTTCGGTCGCGTCGCGTGGGCGGTGCTACCTACCAGGTGCCGGTTGAGGTGCGGGCTGCCCGCGCCAATACCCTGGCTCTGCGCTGGTTGGTGACGTTCACGAGGCAGCGCCGCGAGAAGACCATGATCGAGCGTTTGGCTAATGAGATCTTGGATGCAGCTAATGGGTTGGGCGCTTCCGTGAAGCGTCGTGAGGACACTCATAAGATGGCTGAAGCAAACCGTGCGTTTGCTCACTACCGCTGGTAATTCGTCGTAAAGCTCTGAGCTTTACGACGCACGAAATCATCTATCAGATAGGAATATCGTGGCACCTCAAGAAGTGCTTAAGGACCTCACCAAGGTCCGCAATATTGGCATCATGGCACACATCGATGCTGGTAAAACCACCACAACCGAGCGTATCCTCTTCTACACTGGTATTAACCGTAAGGTGGGCGAAACCCACGACGGTGCTTCCACCACCGACTGGATGGAGCAGGAAAAACAGCGTGGCATCACCATTACCTCGGCTGCCGTGACCTGTTTCTGGAAGAACAACCAGATCAACATCATCGACACCCCTGGTCACGTTGACTTCACCGTTGAGGTGGAGCGGTCGCTGCGGGTGCTCGACGGTGCTGTTGCCGTGTTCGACGGTAAGGAAGGCGTGGAACCGCAGTCGGAGCAGGTGTGGCGTCAGGCCGCTAAATACGATGTGCCGCGCATCTGCTTTGTCAATAAGATGGACAAGCTGGGTGCAGACTTCTACTTCACCGTGCAAACCATCATTGACCGCCTGGGTGCTAAGCCCCTCGTGTTGCAGCTGCCCATCGGCGCTGAAGATGCCTTCGACGGCGTGGTGGACCTCATCAACATGAACGCCATCACCTGGCGCGGCAAGGTTGACGTTGGCGCCGAACCGGCCATCGAGGAAATCCCCGCTGACCTAGTGGAACGTGCCGAGGAATACCGGGAGAAGCTGCTGGAGGCAGTGGCGGAATCCGATGAAGAGCTCATGGAAAAGTACTTCGGTGGCGAGGAACTCACCATCGACGAAATCAAGGGCGCCATTCGGAAGATGACCATCAACTCCGAAATCTACCCCGTGCTGTGCGGTACCGCATACCACAACAAGGGTGTGCAGCCGCTGCTCGACGCCGTGATCGACTACCTGCCCAACCCGTTGGACATCGGCGAGGTCACCGGCCATGCCGTGAACGATGAATCCCAGGTTGTGGCGCGGAAGCCCTCCGTGGACGACCCGTTCGCAGCACTCGCCTTCAAGATTGCCGTGCACCCGTTCTTCGGTAAGCTCACCTTCGTGCGCGTCTACTCCGGTCTGGTTGAGCCCGGTGCCCAGGTCACCAACTCCACCAAGGCCAAGCGGGAACGCATCGGCAAGATGTTCCAGATGCACGCCAACAAGGAAAACCCGGTGACCGAGGCCCGCGCTGGCAACATCTACGCCTTCATCGGTTTGAAGGACACCACCAACGGTGACACCCTGTGTGACACCAATAACCAGATCATCCTGGAGTCCATGGACTTCCCGGACCCGGTTATTAAGGTGTCCATCGAGCCGAAGACCAAGGCCGACCAGGAAAAACTGAGTATCGCTATTCAGAAGCTGGCCGAAGAGGACCCGACCTTCACCGTCGAACTGGACTCCGAGTCCGGCCAGACCGTGATCGGCGGCATGGGCGAGCTGCACCTCGACGTGCTGGTTGACCGCATGCGGCTCGAATTCAAGGTGGAAGCCAACGTGGGTGCTCCCCAGGTGGCTTACCGCGAAACCATTCGCAAGCCGGTGGAGAAGATCGAGTACACGCACAAGAAGCAGACCGGTGGTTCCGGCCAGTTCGCCAAGGTCATTATTGCTCTGGAGCCGTACGCCCCCGATGCATCCGAGCTGGAAGAAGGCGAGTCCGCCATCTACAAGTTCGAAAACGCTGTTACCGGTGGCCGCGTGCCGAAGGAATACATCCCCTCGGTGGATGCCGGTATCCAGGACGCCATGCCAGTACGGCTACCTCGCTGGCTTCCTGCTGGTGAACATCAAGGCCACCCTGCTTGATGGTGCGTACCACGAAGTGGACTCCTCGGAAATGGCCTTCAAGCTGGCCGGCTCCCAGGCCCTGAAGGAAGGCGTTGCCAAGGCCAAGCCGGTGCTGCTGGAACCGCTCATGGCGGTTGAGGTCATCACACCGGAAGAGTACATGGGTGATGTGATCGGCGACATTAACTCTCGCCGCGGTCAGGTTAACGCCATGGACGATCGGGCTGGTGCCAAGGCCGTGAAGGCCGTGCCGCTGTCCGATGTTCGGCTATGTGGTGACCTGCGGTCCCGGACCCAGGTCGCGCTATAACTATACCCTAGTGATCTTCGACCACGCCGAGGTTCCCAACCAACGTGGCAGCCGAGATCATCGCCGAGCGCACGGCTCCAAGGTCGGTGGCTCTGTGCTGCCCACCGTCTTGTCGTGCCGAGCAAGATGGTGGGCGGGATAAGCCGAATGAATTTCGGTAATGGCCTTGTTGACCGTCACGCATTATCCGGTGCGGGTTCCTAACGGAGTTCCTGCCGGAGTTCCGGTAGGGCTCCCAAGGGAAGCTCCCCGCCGGAGTCCCGCAAGGATTGTGACGGCCGCCACGGCCATTACCAAATGAATGATTCTTAAGAACTTGATGCGAGTTGGTTCGAGTTAGTTTGAAAAACTCGCGGATAACGCATAAGATCGTGTCATTGGCACATTTGTAATCGCTGTTCTGATGAGTTTCCGAATGAATAATTCAAACGGTTAATCAGAAGGTTCAGCATCTCAACCCGTGGCTGCGAGGTTCGTAGCCACCATGAAGTCCAGGAGGACATACAGTGGCAAAGGCTAAGTTTGAGCGTACTAAGCCTCACGTAAACATTGGCACCATCGGTCACGTTGACCACGGTAAGACCACCACGACCGCAGCTATCACCAAGGTTTTGGCTGACGCATACCCCGACTTGAACCAGGCTTTCGCCTTCGACTCCATTGACAAGGCTCCTGAAGAAAAAGAGCGTGGTATCACCATTAACATCGCTCACGTGGAGTACCAGACCGAAAAGCGCCACTACGCACACGTGGACGCCCCTGGCCACGCTGACTACATCAAGAACATGATCACCGGTGCCGCTCAGATGGACGGCGCTATCCTTGTCGTGGCCGCTACCGACGGCCCGATGCCGCAGACCAAGGAGCACGTGCTTCTGGCTCGCCAGGTGGGCGTTCCTTACATCCTCGTGGCACTGAACAAGTGTGACTCCCCCGACGTTGATGATGAAATCATCGAGCTCGTGGAAATGGAGCTCCGTGAGCTCCTCGCCGATCAGGAATACGACGAGGATGCCCCGATCATCCAGATCTCTGCCTGAAGGCCCTGGAAGGCGATCCCAAGTGGACCCAGTCCATCCTGGACCTCATGCAGGCCTGCGATGACTTCATCCCGGATCCGGTTCGTGAGACCGACAAGCCCTTCCTCATGCCTATCGAGGATATCTTCACCATCACCGGCCGTGGCACCGTGGTGACCGGTCGTGTTGAGCGCGGTTCCCTGAAGGTGAATGAAGAAGTCGAAATCATCGGCACTCGAGGACAAGGCTCTGACCACCACCGTTACCGGCGTATCGAAAACTGTCTCCGCAGCTGCCGACTACACCGAAGCTGGCGGACAACTGCGGTCTGCCGCCCGTGGCGTTAAGCGCGAAGAAGTTGAGCGTGGCCAGGTTGTGGTGAAGCCCGGCGCTTACACCCCTCACACCGAGTTCGAGGCTTCTGTCTACGTTCTGTCCAGGGACGAAGGCGGCCGTTACACCCGTTCTTCGACAACTACCGTCCGCAGTTCTACTTCCGCACCACCGACGTTACCGGTGTTGTGGGATAGTTCCCTGAGGGCACCGAGATGGTCACGCCTGGCGACAACGTTGACATGTCCGTCACCCCGATCCAGCCGGTTGCCATGGACGAGGGCCTGCGGTTCGCTATCCGCGAAGGCTCCCGCACCGTCGGCGCTGGTTGCGTCACCAAGATCATCAGCAATTGCTGATCTAGGTTATAAATAAGAATCCGGGTTCCCATCTGGGGGCCGGATTCTTTCTGCTTTACGACGCACGCCCCAGCGGAGCAACTTCGATAAGCTGGGGACCCGCCACCCACAGGCCAGCTCCTCTGGGGATTTTGGCTGACAAAACCAGGTCCCCAGCTTAGATGACCTGCTATCCGCATAAGCGCCATGAGCATTACGTTCTAAGTTGGGGACCTTCCTCCATGGCTGCAATACGCCAGGACAAACAACGTGCATTCCGAAGGTCCCTTAGCTTATCGGTTAGTGCAGCCTCCCGCTTTGCGACGCCCCAAGGTGCCCTCACGCAGGGTAGTACATTATCTAAGCTGGGGGACCTGAACTGTCCCATGAATATTTCACCTAAAACCCCAGGGATTTCGGCAGACATAATAAGGTCCCCAGCTTAGCAACAGTGCTGTAGGGCCGGGGAGTGTTCCTGGGAGGCTGCAAACTGCTCAGACGATCGCCAGCAGATCTCCTAAGCTGGGGATCTTAATTTTCTTCCCAAAATTCCCTGGGGGCCAACCCATCACAGACTGGGTCCCCAGCTTAGAGGAAACGCTACTTGGTGGGTTTGGGTAGTTGTTCCGCGAAATCATCCAGTAATTCTATTGATGGGATGAAGAACAGGGTGCCGGTGGTCGGGTAGGAAAAGTCCAGGATCCGGTCATAATTCCCGGTGGGTTTGCCGACAAACATATTGGTCAGCATTTCCTCGGTCACCGACACGTCGCCAGAGTAGCCGGCGAAATAGGTGCCGAACTCCTGTTCCTTGAATGAGCCGAACGGGCATGTTGAGTCGGTAAACGTCGCTGTCAACATCATTGATGGCCACGTGGAATTATTTGGCTTGGTGGCGTCGTCTAGTTCCACGTTGTCCAGCTTGGTTCGGCCAATTACTTTCTCCTGTTCCTCGGTGTTGAGTTCCTTCCATGCGTTCATGTCGTGCAGGTATTTTTGCACAATCAGGTATGAACCATTGATGTATGGCGAGGTAGACGGGGTCGAGATATGAACCGCGTCTTCGGCATCACCGTTTTCCGGGTTTTCGGTGCCATCAACAAACCCAAGTAAATCCCGGTTGTCGAAGAACTTAAACCCATGGGTTTCGTCAATCACGGTTGCTACATTGGCGAGCCGATCCATAACAATACGGGCCAGCTCCCAGCACATATCTACGCTTGCTGCCCGCAGATGCAGAATGAGGTCTCCCGGTGTGGATGGTGCTGAATGTTTAGCGCCGCGGATCTCCCGGAATTCGTGCAGTTGCTCGGGGATGGGTGCGGAGGTGATGAGCGGCCACAGTCGGGCGCCTATCCCAATCACACCGTAAAGATCGGCGTCGGGGTGGCGGAACGAGACGGTGCGGTTGAGCCCCGAAGTCCGCGAACAGGTCCCGAACCGTGTCGATCGCCCTGGTGCGGTTTCGTCGATGGTGAAGACCAAAAATAATGCCGCCGTGGATGGCGGGGCAATGATGGTTTGGGCTGGCATGCCGCAATGATCCTTTCCAATAGTCCAGCAAAACGGTGAGTCTGTTTTCACCTTACCCGAGGCATTTTTACGCGTGAAGGCGTGTCTATCGGTTGTACAGCCTCCCGCTTTGCGACGCCCCTAAGGTGCAACATCCGGTTTCGTGCAGGGTAGCACGTCATCTAAGTTGGGGACCTCGTGCCTGGGCTTGTTTCCTGGCGCGTCTGGGCTTCTGGCTAGGTCCCCAGCTTATCGGATTTGCTGCCGTATGGTTGGTGGTTTCTAGGCGTTCTCCCAAGCCAAAACAACCCGGCAGCACACGTTCTAAGCTGGGGACCTAAATTTTCCCTTCCAGAATTCCTTGGAAGCCAACTCACCACAGACTAGGTCCCCAGCTTAGCAACAGTGCAGTAGCTTCATTGGCTTTGTGCCTCAATATCAAGATCGGCCTGATGAGGGCTCAGTAATGATAGCAAAACCTTCTAAGCTGGGACCTCGGGTGACGGTTTGTTTTCCTTGGCGCGTCTTGGTTTCGTGGCCAGGTCCCAGCTTGAACATGTGCTGCCGGCGTGGCTGATACTCACGCGGAGCACCCCAGCACACCATCTCCCATAGATTTCAATAGCCTTCAGTCATGCAGACATCAAATAATATCCGGCATAATTAATAGGTACACATAAGATAGTCAAGGCACAGCAAGTCGTAGGAAGCAACAGTGAGCAGTTTCGACCCCAGCCCGAGAAGACCAACCCTGACATCCCTGAAAGATCGGGTGAAGAATCTCCCATCTCAGACTCCGTCGCAGGTCCCACCCCAGACCCAGCAAACCCCACCACAAGACCAATCCCCGCAGCAGCAGCAAGCCCAACCTCACCCCACCGTCCGGGAGTTTCGCCATAGGGCGGAGGTCCCGATGCTGGTCCTGTGGATTCGCACAATCCCTGGCGGTGGTCGCCTGCATTTTTGTGATTCTGCTCGGCATGTCGTTAAGCGATTTCGGCCAGGGCGTTTTTCGGTTACATTCTGCCCCGGCGCTTTCGCCGCAGTTGCTATCCGATGGTTTTATTGAGCGCTATCACTAACGCGGTGGAGGTGACTCCAGCCCAGTTCCCCGAGGTCTACACCATCTACCATGACCTTGCCCAGCAGATGGGTTTCCGCCCCGACGCTGCCGGGAAGGGGATCACCCGCCTGCCCCGGCTGTATATCAAAAATGGGAATGGGGTCATGAATGCATATGCGTCGAAATGCCAGGTGTCCCGCGGATATGTTGTCATCCACCTGGACCTTGTGGACGTGGGCTACACGTATCAGGATTGGGAGTTTGTCCGGTTTGTGCTGGCCCACGAGCTGGGGCACATCAAGTGTGGGCATGTGGATTTGTGGCGGTCGATGATCCGTCCGGTGACGACGGCGCTTCGCCTCCAGGCCTCGGTTATTCGCGCGCAGGAGTACACGGCCGATCGGGTGGCGTTGTATTACGTCCCCGCGGGCGGCAAGGGTATGATCCACCTGTACTGCGGCAAGCATCTGGGGCATCGGGTCAACATGGACGAGTATTTTGCGAGCGTGCACGCGCACAAGGATGGTTTCTGGATCAAGGTGGCGAACTTCCCGTCCGACCACGCGGTTGGGTTCCGCCGAATGGCCGCGCTTCACGAGGCGGAGACGAAGGGCTGGGACGTGCATGGGAAAATGCTGTAGCACCCCGCTTTACGACGCCCACCTCCCGGCCTATTGCCAAATGCATTCCGGGGTTTCTTCCCCGTATCGGACATGAGGAATGGTCGCGTGTCTCCGGGAAAAACCGCTGGAAATTCATCGGCATAGTCCAAGTCCAAAATGTCAATTACTTCGAACTGTTTCAACAGTGCGCGTCGGCGGGAATTTCAACGATAGTGCTGAAGAGAAAAGCTGAATATGCCTTTTGCTCTTCTTTTGACGGTAACTCTTTAAAACCAAACAGTTCTTTTTAAACTTGCTCAAAGAATAAGCTTGACCGTCCTAAATTGAGTGCTTTGTTCGGAAGCTAGAGCAACCTTGAATTTCTTCCTGACTTCACGTAAACGTTCCTGATAGCGCTGTTTTGCGGCAGGTAAAGCATCAAAGCAACACACAAAGCGCGTGATATAACACCAGTTGTCGGATTTTTCAGTCATGAAACCTCAATTGTCGCATAGGAGAAGTCTGGGGTTTGGTTCCCTGACGGCTGGGAAATGTTGATGATGACTCTAATCACCCCACCGGCACCAGGGGCCCGAGCGCCCCGGCGCCGATGCACACGTGCGCCTGCGGGTCGGGCCCAGTCACCACCACCCGTAGGATCTGGCCGCCGCCCGGCACCCGCACCCACTTCGTACCCAATTCCGTTGGCGCCGGTACCGTGATTGCTCGACTATTTGTCGCGGCAATGGGCTCCAAACCGTTGGGTGTGGTGATGGTGACTTTCATCCCGTCGGTGCTGGCCAGGGAGTTGAACTCCCACACCCACTCGCCAAACGGCACCCCAGGGTTGATGGGAATGTCCACGGTCCCGCCCTGAATACACCCGGTAGCCGCATTCCGGCTCTGGCCCCAGCTGGGAGTGGGACACCGGCTCCACTCGCGCCGGGTGCAGCAGGCCGTGAGCGTCGAAAACCCGGGGCTGGGTGGTGGCATTCACCGGCGTGATGCCCGCGATGGCGGAAACCCAATTATATGGGTGCATCAGGGGCGTTAGGACCTCCAGGGGGGTTTGCTGGTTCAGTATGGTGTCCCCCTTCGCGGGCCAGGGCGGCACGCACGTTTGGTAAATATTCCCGGCTAGGGTCGGTGTGCCACGCCACGATCCACGTGCCGGTCGACACCATGGATGAGGCCACAAACACCCAGGTAAAGACCTTGATGATGGTGGTGTTGTGCAGCCGGAGCCCGGCCACGCCCACCAGCACGGTCATGGACCACCAGTCTGCGTAGTAGTGCATGCTGCGCAGCAGGGTTTCGCTGGTTTCCTCCCCGCCGCGGGCGGTGAAGAGGAAAAACCAAATGGTGATGAGGTATCCGAGGGTGGGGATGAGCAATAACACGCGCTGCGGGCGTCGTAAAGCGGCGGGAAACATCAGGGCAAACAGCACTATGACAGCAATGATGCTAAGTGCCATGCTGGGGTCGGCGAAGGCTTTGCCGGGGATCCAGCGGGACCACTGCCAGGGGCCGCCGAACGCGCCGGGGATGATCGCCTGGAATAGGGCGGTGGGCAGGCCGAAGGTGACGGTTTTGGTGGTGCCGCCCAGGCCAAAGTCGAGGCGTGGCAGGTACACTACTAGCCAGCCGGCCGTCACCACCACCAGCAGGAGGATCGACATTTTGTGCGAGCGGATCTTGCCGATGATGAGTAATAGCACCACAATGACCGGCATGATGGTCAGGGATTTTTCGGTAAAAACCAGCCCAATAAGCAGCGCAATTGCGGCGAGCCATGGGTGGCCGCGCAGCACCAGCCACAACACCCCGGCGCAGGCGCACTGCCAGGCGTAGGCGTTGATCGCGGTCGACCACCACCCGGCCGCGTCCATGAGAAACGGCGAAAACCCCAACAGTGCCAGGCCGATAATCCGCATCATCGGTCGGTCCGGTGCCAGCGCCTGTAGCGCGCAACCCCACAGCAGGAAACTGGCCGCGGTGAGCAGCACAACCAGTGCCGGCAGCCACCAGGACAGGGGAGCGGCCCGGGCCACCAGCACCTGCACCAGCGCCGAACCCGGCATGAGATGATTGTCGTACAGCCCGAATAGGCCGGTGAAACTGAGCGGCGAAAATTTCGCCGGAATAACTAGATCATCCCAGCACAGGGTGCGTTGCGAAATCCTGCACGCACCGCAGCACAACAAGCAAAATGCCAAGCACTGCGGGAATGCCGATGCGAAGGTCACGTGGAAAGCTCATGGTAACAACAGAATACCGGCTACCGCGTAAAGTATGCCGTAGATCAATTTGAGAGGACATTCGTGCACATGCGACCCATTTCGCGCTCTGAGGTCATGGCAGAGCTTGCTGACGTGTGGAAGGCAACCCCAGACTCACCCTCTATGAGCTTTTCGACGTCCTCCGCCGCGCCGGCCTCGCCCCGGACAGCACCAACTATGAGGCCCTCAGCCTGTGCTCCTATCTCACCAGCCTCCGGCCGGCCCGGGTGCCGCTCACCCCGCAGGGGCATGCCGCAACCCCCGCCCTGCTCATCATGGGAACCGGGCGCATGCGGTGCGCCCTCTACCCGGACTATTTCATTTTCTACGGCGATGGCTGGCAGCTCTTCGCCCGCCGCTACCGCCGCATATGTTCGGCCCGGCTGCACCAGCCCCTTCGCCTGGTCGATGATGGGGGCACCGAATGGTGCGACGTGGACGAGCCGGTCATCACCATCGAAATGATCGACACCATCCCGGACCCCACCGCACCATACGTCTTCATGTTCGAAGACGAGAACGTGTTGGCTTTTTGGCATCAGGGCCGGCTGCGAGTGGAGCAGCGCGGCCGGCGCAGCATTGACATCACCGAATACCAGTTCCCACTGGTGCGGGCGCCCCGGGTGGGGGACGACACCCCGGCCGGCATCATCCGGGCCTGCTTCGCCGGGAACGGCGTGGGCGCGCACGACTAGGGCACCAGGGGTAGCGTGTGACATTCTTCGACCGGATACAGGAGTTGGCCATATCGCAACTCGCCATCGACCCGGCGCGCATCCCCGTGGTGATACTCAGCGGGGTGTGTATCTACCTGGGGTTTTTACTGTTGGTGCGGGTGTTTGGGGTTCGCGAGTTGGCGAAAATGACCACGTTTGATGCGGTGGTCATTGTCATGTTCGGGGCGGTGGCCGGCCGGGTGGTGATCGGCCACCCACCAACCCTGGTCGCCGGCATCATTGGGTTGTTGACGCTCATGACCATGGAGGCCCTGTTTGCGTACGGCGCGGGACCTGCGGGGTATTAAGACCGCCCTGGTGGGGCGGCCGCAGGTGCTGGTGGCCCATGGGGAGATCATTGCGGAGCAGTTGAAGAAAACCCATGTGCGGAAGGCGGATGTGAAGCATGCGGTGCGGCGGTCAGGGATTCCCAACATGAAGTATGTGCAGCTCATGATTTTAGAGCCGACGGGCGAGATGTCGATTTTCCGCACCGGTGAGCCGGTGGACCCGGATTTGCTCAAGGGCGTGGCCGGGGTGGAATACCTCTATCCGTGACAACCGGCCAAAACTTGTTAGGGGGTTTCAGTTTCGTCAGCTTCGGTGGAGTCCGCGGGGTCTGCGAGGTCGGCGAGTTTCGGCATGGCTCGCAGCGCCGGGCTGGCCAGGCTCATGGCGAGGGCGATGGTGAGGGCGCCGGCCGCCCACCCCATGGTGATGGTGAACCCGTAGTGGTCGAGGGTGACACCGGCGAGCCATAGGCCCAGGGGTGCGAGGATCATGCCGGGCACCCCGGAGGCGGTGAAGACTTTCCCCACGTGGGTTTCGTCGCTGACGGCGAGCGTGTACGAGGTGATGGCCGAGTTCATTGCGGGCAATGCAACTCCGGAGATGAGGACGATGATGGCGCTGACCCAAAAGTGGTGGATGGTGACCAGTAGCGCCAGGCTGGTGAGGACGTATATGGCCAGGGCCGCCTGGAGGAGTGTTGCGAGCGGGAACCGGTTGGTGAGTTTTGCGGTGAGTGGTGCGCCGAGCAGCACGCCGCCGCCGAAGCAGGCCAGTATCACGCCGATCAGTGGGGGAGGGGTGCCGAGGGTTTCCAGCTCGGCAAGCAGGATGAATGATATGGGCACCATGCCCAGGTTGGCGATGCTGGCCACATAGGTGAGGTGCCGCAGGCCCATATTGCCCATGACCAGGGTGAATCCGGTTTTGACGTCTTGGAGGAAGTGGGGTTTTTCGGGTTGGTCTTCGGAGTCGGTGGTGCGGGCGTCGCGCACCGGGGGCACGAGGAAGATTGCTACCAGGTGGAGGAGGGATTGGATGCCGAAGGCGATGTGTCCGCCCAGGGTGAAGAGGGCGCCGCCGATCGGCGTGCCGATCAGCCCAGTGGTGAGCCGCGGGCTTCGGTGATGGCGGTGGCTTCGCCGAGTTGGTTTGTGGGGATGATGCGTTTGAGGATGACGAATTCGCTGGGCCCATCAATCGCCCCCACGGCGGAGGTGATGATGGCGAGGACCGCGATGATTGCCACGTTGGCGGTGCCTTGCCATAGCAGGAGGCCGAGCAGCCCCCACAGGAGGAATTCCAGGCCGAAGCTGAGCCGCAGGAGAAAGCTGGGGTTGCTGCGGTCTGCGATGGCCCCGGACATAATGCCGGCGACCGTGCTGGCGGTGGTGGCGAGGGCGGTCACCAGGCCGGCGTTTGTGGCGGAGCCGGTGAGGTCCAGGATGACGAGGGGGATGAGAATGTAGGCGATGGTCACGCCCATTTCATTGCTGGCGTAGGCGGCGGTGAGCCGCTGGAATGCGGAGTTGGTGCGTAACCGGGCCATGGTGGACCATACTATAATGTTTCTATGGTTGCTACAACCAAAAACCCTATGTTGAATCGTGGTTGCCGCCAAGGCCGGGCCATGATCTCATGGCGGAGTTTTTCCCCTGGGTGCGGGAGCTTTCTCCATCGGATCAGCGGTTGTGTGCGGAGATCATTGCTGCGGCCCGCATGTCGGCGGCTGAGCTGGTCATTTCCGAGTTGCGGTCGTGGTCGGAAACCGCCTCGGCCATTGCGGCGGGTTTGGGCGATGTGAGGTCAGGGTGGTTGGCTGTTCCTGCCGGTGGGGCGCCCGATAGGCTGCTTTACGACGCGGCTGTCGTCGTAAAGCAGCAAGGGTTACGGATTATTTAGCCCAGCCGATGTTTTCTTTCGGAACAACGGCGAAGGCGTAGGCGCCGAAGTTTGCCAACCCCTTCTTCACGCCGGTCAGCTGCGGGCCGTTCGCGTACGGCATGATGCCGTACTGGGCGAATGCCTCTTTCTCCAGCTCGTTTGCCTTGGCGATCTGCTCGGTTTGGTCCGAAATCTGGTAGAGTTCGTTGATTTTCTCATCAAACTCGGGTGTGCCGGTGCCGGAGTTGTTGAGCTCCGAATCGGAGGCGTAGTCCTGCTTGAAATACAGCACTCCGAACGGGTCGGTGGAGGTGAAACCGCTCATGATGAGGTCGAAGTCTTTCTCCGCCAGGACTCGGGAGAAATCCGAATTTGGGCGTTCCTCAACCTGCATGTCGACCCCGATGTTTTTCATCATTTTTGCAGGCCGGTCACGCTGCTTTTCACCATTTGGTCATCACCAAACGTGACATAGCGGAGCTTGAGTTTTTCGCCGTCCTTCTCCCGAATGCCGTCCCCGCCTTCGGCCCAGCCGGCCTCATCCAGCAGTTGCTTGGCCTTGTCCTGGTCGTATTGCGCCGCGGAGCTGAAATTATCCTGGTAGCCTTCCTGGTTTTGGAATAGGAAGATTGAACCGGGCAGGTCTTCCTTATAGTCCAACCCATTGAACCGGATTTGCGCCAGGGTTTCCCGGTCGACCCCCGTGATGAGGGCTTGCCGCACCTTGATGTCCTCCAGAATGGGGGTTTTGCTGTTGAGGGTGAGCAGGAAGTTCGACGGCTGGAGGGCGCCGAGGATGTTGATGTCTTTCATTTGCTTTGCGACGGCCAGGTTGTCTTTCGACGCCACGCTGGCTGCATCAATCTCCCCGGCCTGGAATGCGTTAATGATGGCCTGGGATTCCATCTGCCGGTACGTTACCTTGTCCAGCTTGGGTTTTTCGCCCCACCATTTTTCATTGGGCACAAATGTGACGGTGCCGCCGTTGTAGTCGAAGGTGTCCACCTTGAACGGGCCAGCACCCCACTCCGGGTGCGGGTTTTTCAGGTAGCCCTCGTTGAAGGTTTGCGGGTCGGATACCGACGGGTGCATGATTTGGTTGAACAGGGCCTGCCACCAGGCGAATGGTTGTTTGAATGTGACCACGGCCTGCTTGTCGGATTCGCCGGCGGTGACACTTTCGATCAGTTCGTAGCCGTCGGTGCTAGACACGCTGAAGTCTTTGTTTTCCCCATTGCTGACCTTCCAGGTGGTTTCAAAAGCCCGCCAGTCGATGGGGGTGTCGTCGTTGAAGACCGCGTCCGGGTTGATGTCGTAGGTGACGACGGTTTTCCCATCCACTTCTTCGGCGTTCACGTTGGTGAGGTATGCCGGGTTGGGGTGCCACGTGCCGTCGCCGTCGAACAGCACGGGTAGGGCGTTATACCAGCGCCACAGGGTGAGGGTATCCATCACCGAATTGGCGTGCAGGGAATTGGACTGTTCGGGAACCTCCAGAATCGGCAGCGTCAACTCGCCACCATCCTTGATTTGATCGCGCTCCATCGGATTATAGTCGCCCTTGAGGTTAATGTACCCCACCTGCGGAATCCGAGGATGCTTCATGCTGGTTTGTGCTGGAGCACCCGCCCAGCGTGAGCGCTGCCGCCGACAGTAGCGCAATAATCGCTAAACCGTATCGTTTTTTCATCATTACTCCTTACTTGGCCCAGCCAATGTTTTCCTTGGGAACCAGGGCGAAAGCATACGAACCGTAGTTCGCCAACCCATTTTTGGTTGCATACAATTGTGGGCCGTTGACGTACGGCATGATGCCATACTGTTGCAACGCTTCTTTCTCCAGCCTCGTTGGCCCGCCTCGATTTGTTCCTCCTGGGTGGGCAGTTGCTGGAGCTCGGCAATCTTTTGTCCATCTCTGGCGTGCCGGTGCCGGACTTATTCAGCTCCGAATCGGAGGCGTACACCCTGCTTTGAAATAGGCCACCCCATAGGGGTCATAGGACACGAAACCGCTGGTGAGCACGTCGAATTCGCGTTCCGCTGTCACCCGGGAGAAATCCGAGCTGGGGCGTTCTTCAACCTGCAAGTCCACCCCAATGTCTTTCAGCATTTTCTGCATGGCGGCCGCGGTGCTCTTCGCCAGCTGGCTGTCGCCAAACGTCACGTAGCGGAGTGTGAGTTTCTTGCCGTCCTTCTCCCGGATGCCGTCCCCGCCTTCGGCCCAGCCGGCCTCATCCAGTAGCTGCTTGGCCTTGTCCTGGTCGTAGGTCACGAGGCCACCGAAGTTATCCTGGTAACCTTTCTGGTTTTGGAACAGTGCGAACGAGCCCGGCAGGTCTTCCTTGTAGTCCATGCCATTGAATCGAACCTGCGCTAATGTTTCCCGGTTCAGGCCGGTGAACACGGCTTCCCGCACTTTCACGTCCTCCAGGGTTGGGGTTTTCGCATTGAGCGTCACCAGGTAGTTCGATGGACGCAGCGTGCCCCGGAGGGTGGTGTCCTTCACGGTTTTCGCCACCGCCAAATGATCCTTATTGGTGAGCTCTACCGCATCCACCTCGCCGGCCTGGTAGGCGTTAATGGTGGCTTGGGATTCCATCTGCCGGTATGTTACCTTGTCCAGCTTGGGTTTTTCGCCCCACCATTTTTCATTGGGCACAAATGTGACGGTGCCGCTGTTGTAATCAAACTTGTCTACCTTATATGGGCCGGCGCCCCACTCCGGGTGCGGGTTTTTCAAATAGCCCTCGTTGAACGTTTGGGCATCCGCCACCGACGGGTGCAGCACCCGGTCGAACAGGGCCTGCCACCAGGGGTATGCCTGCTTGTAGGTCACCACCGCCTGTTTGTCGGATTCGCCGGCGGTGACGCTTTCGATCTGGTCGTAGCCGTCCGTGGAATTCGCCACCACATCCGGGTTTTCCGCATTGCTGAACTTCCACATGGTTTCGAAAGCCCGCCAGTCGATGGGGGTGTCGTCGTTGAAGACCGCGTCCGGGTTGATGTCGTAGGTGACGACGGTTTTCCCATCCACCTCCTCATCCTTCACATTGGTGAGGTACGCCGGGTTAGTGCTACGCCGTCGCCGTCGGCGAGCGTCATCTGCGGGTTATACCACCGCCACAGGGTGGTGCCATCCACAATGGCGTTACCGTGCAACGAATTGGATTGCTCGGGAACCTCCAGGATTGGTAGGGTGAGCTCCCCACCATCCTTGATTTGGTCGCGCTCCAGCGGGTTATAGTCGCCGTTGGGTTTGATCTCTACCGTTGCCGCCGGCCCGTAATCGACGTTTTTCTTATTCGAGGTGCAACCGCTGAGCATGAGGCTGGTGGCCGCCACCACGGCAACCACCGACATCACGGATGATCGTTTCATGGCAATCAACTCCTTATATTTACTAGTGCCGCACACCTTGCGGGTGTGCGGTCAGAACGAAAACTGTGTGCGGTCGCTACTTGGCCCAGCCAATGTTTTCCTTGGGCACAACGGCGAACGCCAGCGCCCCATAGTTAGCGAGCGTCTTCTTTGACGCCACAAGCCGCGGCCCATTCGCATACGGCATGATGCCATACTGCTTGAATGCCTCTTTCTCCAGCTCGTTGGCTTTTTGGATCTGCTCTTCCTGGGTGGGCAGCTTCTCTAACTCCGCGATCTGCTCATCCAACTCCGGCGTGCCGGTGCCCGACTTATTCACCTGCGAATCCGACCCATAGGTGTACTTGAAATACATCACCCCATAAGGGTCGTAGGAGGTAATGCCGCTGGTGAGGAAGTCAAAATCAAGGTTGGCGACCACCTTGGAGAAATCCGAGCTGGGGCGCTCCGAAATCTGCAAATCCACCCCAATGTCTTTCAACATTTTCTGCGTCACCGCCGCCATGCTCTTCCCCTGGTTATCGTCGCCGAACGTCACATAGCGCAGCGTGAGTTTCTCGCCATCCTTCTCCCGGATGCCATTGCTGCCTTCCGTCCAGCCGGCGTCGTCAAGCAACTGCTTGGCCTTCGCCTGATCGTATTGCACTACCGACCCGAAATTATCCTCATAACCCTTCTGGTTTTGGAACATCACAAACGAACCGGGCAGATTCTCCTTATAGCCCAACCCATTGAACCGGATTTGGGCCAGCGTTTCCCGATTAATGCCGGTAAACAGGGCCTCCCGCACCTTCACGTCTTCCAAATTCGGCGCCTTACTGTTGGCGGTGAGCACCCAGTGGGTGGGCTGCAACGTGCCCTGAATATTCACATCCTTCAGGCTTTTCGCCACCGCCAGCCGATCCTTATCGGACACCACCGTGGCATCAATCTCCCCGGACTGGAACGCATTAATAGCGGCCTGCAATTCCATCCGCCGATACGTCACTTTGTCCAGCTTGGCCTTCTCCCCACCATTTTTCATTGGGCACAAACGAAACGGTGCCGCTGTTATAGTCAAACTGGTCCACCTTATACGGGCCCTGAACCCCACTCCGGGTGCGGATTCTTCAAATAGCCCTCATTGAACGTTTGGGCATCCGCCACCGCCGGGTGCAGCGGCACCGCAAACAGGGCCTGCCACCACGGGTATGGCTGCTTAAACGTCACCACCGCCTGCTTGTCCGACTCGCCGGCGGTCACGCTCTCAATCAGGTCGTAACCATCCGTGGCATTAATGCTCACATCCGGGTTCTCCCCATTACTCATCTTCCAAGTGTTTTCAAACACGTGCCAGTCGAAAGCCGTGCCATCATTAAACACCGCGTCCGGGTGAAGGTCATAGGTGACCACGGTTTTCCCATCAACCTCTTCGGCGCTCACATTAGTCAAATACGCCGGATTCGGGTGCGGCGTCCCATCGCCGTCGGCGAGCATCAACTGCGGGTTATACCAATACCACAGGGTGTTTGTGTCCACCACCGCATTGCCGTGCGACGCATTTGACTGCTCCGTCACCTCACCAATCGGCAACGTCAACTCGCCACCATCCTGATTTGGTCGCGCTCCAGCGGGTTATAGTCGCCGGAAAGCTTAATTTCCACACCACCCGCCGAATCCGACGACGCCTCCTGCTGCTGCGACTGGGAACACCCAGCCAACACCAGCGCCGCCGACGACACCACGGCCACTATAGCCGCGCAATACCGTTTCCTCACCATGATCACTCCTTGAAATCAATACACAGGTGAAAATATGTACAAGAAAAACCACGCATCCCGGCCCCGGTGCCGGCCCTCATAGCGACTAGCGCCAGGCCGGCACCATCAGCCCGGCTATTTGGCCCAGCCGATACTTTTCCTTCGCAGGGAAGGCGAACGAGGTCGCCCCGAAATTCGCCAGCGTCTTTTTCGACGCCACCAACTGGGGGCCATTCGCATACGGCATGATGCCGTACTGCCCAAACGCCTCCCGCTCCAGCTCATTCGCCTTCCGCGTTTGCTCCTCCCGGTCCGGAATCTGCTCCAACTCGGCAATCTTCGCATCGAACTCCGGGGTGCCCGTACCCGACTTATTCAGCTGCGAATCCGACCCATAGGTGTACTTGAAATACGTCACCCCAAACGGCTCCGACGACGTAATACTCATAGTCACCACATCAAAATCCCGATCCGCAAACACCCGGGAAAACTCCGAACTAGGCTTCTCCACAATGCTCAAATCCACCCCAAGATCTTTCAGCATTTTTTGCATCGCGGCCGCCGTGCTCTTCACTAACTGGCTGTCCCCAAAACTCACATACCGCAAGGCCAGCTTCTTGCCATCTTTCTCACGGATACCATCGCTACCGACCGCCCAGCCGGCGTCGTCAAGCAACTGCTTAGCCTTCTCCTGGTCGTATTGCACCACCGGGCTGAAATTATCCTCATACCCCTGCTGAGTTTGATACAGCACAATCGAACCCGGCAGCTGCTCCGTATAATCCAACCCATTAAACTGGATCTGCGCCAACGTCGACCGGTCAATACCGGCAAACAACGCCTCCCGCACCTTCACATCCTCCAGGCCCGGCGCCTTACTATTAAACATGCCGAAATACTGCTTCGGCCGCAACGCGCCCCGAATATCAACATCCTTCATGCTCTTCGCAATCGCCAACGTGTCCTTCGTAGCCACATCCGTGGCATCAATCTCCCCAGCCTGGAACGCATTAATGGTGGCCTGCGACTCCATTTGCCTAAACGTCACCCGATCCAGCTTCGGCTTCTCCCCCCACCACTTTTCATTGGGCACAAACGACACAGTGCTGTTGTTGTAGTCAAACTTATCCACCTTATATGGGCCGGCGCCCCACTCCGGGTGCGGATTCTTCAAATAGCCCTCATTAAACGTTTGCGCATCCGCCACCCCAGGATGCATCAAAATGGAAAACAGCGCCGGCCACCACGGGTAGGTTTGCTTAAACGTCACCACCACCTGCTTGTCGGATTCGCCGGCAGTCACGCTCTCAATGAGATCATAACCATCCGTGGAATTCACCACGATGTCCTTATTCTCACCATTGCTCAACTTCCAGGTGTTCTCAAACACCCGCCAATCCAACGGTGTGCCATCATTATAGGTGGCATCCGGGTTGATGTCGTAAGTGACCACCGTCTTCCCATCTACCACCTCATCCTTAATATTGGTCAAATACGTTGGATTCGGATGCCATGACCCATCCCCATCAAGCAGCACCAACTGCGGGTTATACCAGTACCACAGGTTCGTCGTATCCAACACCGCATTCCCATGCGACGGGTTCGACTGCTCCGCCACTGCGGTCACCGCCAGATTCAACTCGCCACCATCTTGAATTTGGTCGCGCTCCAGCGGGTTATAGTCCCCAGTGGGCTTAATCTCCACGCCGCCCGCCGAATCCGTCGACGCTGGACCATTCGACGAACCCGAACAACCGCCCAACACCAGCGCCGCAGCGGCCAAGGCCGCCACCACCGTCATGCGATATGGGTTTTTCACCACCATGTTCTTATAACCTTCCTTAATTACTTTCTGACTTTTCGACGACAACCGCTGCCACCGCATCCGGGTCATACTTCACCCGCTTCTGTGTTCGAGCCACCTTGGGATCTGGAATCGGAATAGCCGACAACAACGACTTCGTATACGGGTGCTGCGGATGGTCGAAAATATCATCAACCTCCCCACCTCAACAAACTCGCCCTTATACATCACCGCAACCCGATCCGACAGGTGCCGAATCACCGACAAATCATGGGCCACAAACAAATACGACAACCCTAACTTGCGCTTCAAATCCTCCAGCAGATTAATCACACCAGCCTGAATTGACACATCCAACGCCGACACCGGCTCATCCAACACAATCACCGACGGATTCGTCGCCAGCGCCCGGGCCAACCCAATACGCTGCCGCTGACCACCCGAAAAATGCCCCGGGAACCGGTCAATCTGCGACGCGTCCAACCCCACCAACGCCATCAACTCCTGCACCCGCTTATTCACATCCCCCTCATAACCCAACGACTGCAACGGCTCCGCAATCACCTCCCGCACCGTCAACCGCGGATTCAACGAACTCATCGGATCCTGGAACACAATCTGAATATCCTTCCGGGCCGCCCGACGCTGCCGCTTTGTCATCGTTGAAGCATCCTGACCATTGAGCACCACCGTCCCCGACTGCGGCTGCAAATCCATGATCTCCAACAACGTCGTGGTCTTACCGCACCCCGACTCGCCCACAATCGCCATGCACTCCCCCTCACGCACATCAAAACTCACACCCTTCACCGCCTGGAACGTCCCCACCTTCCGCTTCAACAGTGACCCCTTCATAATGGGATATTCCTTCTGCAAATCCGCAACATGCAGCGTCACCTTCCGCTCATCCCGGGGCTTACCAGCCAAAATATCCTTCGACAACTCCGGCACCTGGAAGAGTCGCTCCCCATTGATCTTCTGATCCCAAATCTCACCGGAACGAATACACGCCGTGGCATGACTTACCCCTTCGGCGCGTCGGCAAGCGGCAAAAGCTTCGGCTCCCCGATAAACATTCAGGCTGCGCCACCGGGCACCGCGGCGCAAACTGGCACTGATCCTGCAAATCCACCAAAATCGGCGGATTCCCCACAATCGGCGTCAACGGCTCATCACTTGACACATCCGGCCGCGGTGTCGAACCCAGCAGCCCAATCGTGTACGGCATCCGCGGCTGCGAAAACACCGAAAACACATCCGACTTTTCCACCGGGCGGCCCGCATACATCACCAACACATCGTCGGCAATCCCCGCAACCACACCCATGTCGTGCGTAATCATGATCGTGGCCGCCCCGGTCTCCCGCTGCGCCACCTTAATCACATCCAGAATCTGCGCCTGAATCGTCACATCCAACGCCGTGGTCGGTTCATCCGCAATCAACACCCGCGGATTATTCGCAATCGCAATAGCGATCACCACCCGCCGCCGCATACCACCGGAAAAACTCGTGCGGAAACGCTCTGATCCGCTTCTGCGGCTCCGAAATCCCCACCAAATCCAACAACTCCACAGCCTGCTTCTCCGCCTGCTGCTTCGTCACCTTCTGGTGCGTCACAATCGCCTCAACCAGCTGCGTCCCAATATCAAACACCGGGGTGAGCGCCGACAATGGGTCCTGGAAAATCATGCCGATCCCCTTCCCCCGAATCTTCGACATCTCCTTATCGGTTTTGCCCAATAATTCCTCGCCGGCATACTTCACCGACCCGGTCACCTTCGCGTACTGCGGCAGCAACCCCATGATCGACATGGAAGTCACCGACTTCCCCGAACCCGACTCGCCCACAATGCCCAGGGTGCGACCCGGATACAGGTCGAAACTCACACCCCGCACCGCGGCAACCGAACCAGCCTCGGACGGAAACGACACATTCAGATCCGACACCTCCAACACCGGCGTGCCCTGCGGCGACCGCCGGTTGCTCGATTCAGCGGTGGTGTGGTCGGATTCGTGAGAATCATGAGTGGTCGAGGTCATGCGTTGCCTCCAGACTTCGAGTTCGGGTCGAGGGCATCGCGCAGACCATCAGCAATAAGCGCCATCGACACCGTCAAAAGGGTCAAAACAGCGGCCGGGAAATAAAACTGCCACGGCGTGGACACCAACGAAGCGGTACCACCCGTCAACAACGTGCCCAACGACACGTCAGGCAATTTCACACCCAACCCCAGGAAGGACAAGGCAGTCTCAGACATCACTGTGCCCACCACGCCCAATACGAAATAAATAATCAGCAGCGAACCAATATTCGGAATCATGTGCCGGGTAATAATCTTCGCGTACGACACACCCATATACTTGGCGGCCCGCACATAATCCTGCTCCCGAATTCCCAGCGACAGGGACCAAATCACCCGCGCCGGGTAATACCAGCCGAAGCCGATGAGCACGATGATGAGCATTTTCCAGTCGCCACCGGAGCTGGACACCATGAGCGCGATCAGGAGGAACGCGGGGATGGCCAGCAGGAAGTGAATGAGCAGCAGGGTGAGTTTTTCCACCCACCCGCCGAACAGGGCCGCCCCGGCGCCGATGACCGCCGAGAGGATTGAAGTGCCCAGTGATACGGTCACGGCGATAATGAGCGAGCGCCCCAGGCCGTGGGCGGTTTGGGCAAACAGGTCATTGCCGGAATCGTTCGTTCCGAACCAGTGTTCGGGTGATGGTGGGGAGGAAATGTTAAGGAAGTCCGGGTCGTCGAATTTCCAGGCGGCACAGTATTCGCCCACGACAGCCAGTATCGCCAGCAGGACGAAAATCACCAGGCCAACAACCGCGAGTTTATTGCGGAAGAACCGGCGAATATACAGTTTGAGCCGGGAGGTGCCGCGCACCACGTCGGCGGCGTCCTCGGCGGTCAATCCGTCTTCTACCTCGGGTTCTATGTCGAGGCCGAGATCGTTGGGGTTCTTGTCGATAGTCATTTAGCTCACCCGCACTCGTGGGTCCAGGGCAACAACAACGAGGTCGGAGATGATGGCGCCGACGGCGGTCATAAACGCGCCAAAGGCGGCCACGGCCACGGCGCCGTTGATGTCATTGCGGTTAATGGTTTCGATAAAGTAGGTGCCCATACCCTGCCAGGCGAAAATACGTTCGGTCATCACGGCGCCGGTGAAAATGCCGGGCACCGAGAAGGCAATGGAGGTGGCCACCGGGATGATGGAGGTGCGCAGCGCGTGCTTGCGGATGGCTTCGGTCCGGGTGAGGCCCTTGGCGCGGGCGGTGCGCACATAGTCAGCGCCCAGGTTGTCGAGCAAGAGGGTGCGCTGGGTGATGTGGTAGCTCGCGTACGAAATAATGAGCAGCGATATGGTCGGTAGGGCCAGATGTTGCAGGTAGTCAATGAGTTTCGGCCCGAATCCGGTCACGCCGGGTGAACTGGCCCCGGTGACGAAGAAAATCCGGGTGCCGGCAAGATCATTGATTTTCAGGGCGATGGCGACGACCACGATGGATACCACAACGATGTGCGTGTTCAGGGCGATGATTGAGAGCGCCCGCCAGACGCGGTCGCCCAGTTTGTATTGGCGGGATGCGGTGTATACGCCGACCGCAATGCCGAGGATGATGGAGAGGATTGTGGCGAGCAAGAGGAGCTGGGCCGAGACCCAGATGCGGTAGGAAATCTGTTCGTTGACCGACTCGCCGATGGGGGATTTTCCCCAATCCCAGTGCAGCAGAATATTGGTGAGCCAGGTCCACCATCTCTCCAATATGGGTGTTTCGGGGTTGAGATTATAGGGTTCTAGCAGGCTGGTTATCTGCTCGGGCGTGAGCGGTGGGCGCCTGCCTTGGTAATCGACCTGGGGTCTAGAAAGCTAGATGCCAGGAAGAACGTGAGATTGGTTGCCAGGAAAACCACGAGCGTCCAGCTCAAGGTTTTTCTTACCAAATACATGACCATGTCTGGGTTCTCCGTGGATTCTTTTAAAGAGACAAGTTCCTGTGGGTTTCCTCGCTAGAATACCTGGTGAGTTGTCTAAGTCACAATTGGCATGTCGTGCACTGCGGAAGCTTGTCGACGCAACCTCGCGGCAAAAAGAGCCGCTAACGGGGTTGATAATCTTCCCGAAACGCTAATTTTAAGTGAATAAAATCTCTATTTCTCCGCACATATGGGGGTAGCTTTTTGATTGATTTTCGGCCCCAATATCCGATCAGATCGTCGTCATGCATGGGCGACTTGCATTCAGTAGCAGCTTCGTGTTTAAATGTTCGGGTTGCTTTAACACGGCGTTTGCCATGGTAAAGCAAACATGACCCGGAATTGGGCACGGGCATGGCAAATGAACAGCGGCAGTATGTGTTATGAAGCGATCACGCGATCTTCTTCATGGCGTGACATTTCTGACAGTGGTGAATTTGCTTTGCCGCTGTCCGAATTTCAAGTCGAGTAACAGGCTGACGTTGCGCCATGACCGGAACCGGTACCGGACAACGTTATAGAGTAACAATGAAGCGATTCCCACCAATCACAGTGTGATGTGGGACGAGCGAGGAAGAGGATAAGCGTGGCGGGACAAAAGATCCGCATTCGGCTGAAGGCCTACGATCACGAGGCGATTGACGTATCTGCACGTAAAATCGTTGAAACTGTGACCCGTACGGGTGCACGTGTTGTCGGCCCGGTGCCACTGCCAACCGAAAAGAACGTATACGCCGTTATTCGTTCTCCCCACAAGTACAAGGATTCTCGCGAGCACTTCGAGATGCGCACACATAAGCGCTTGATCGACATCCTCGACCCGACGCCGAAGACGGTTGACGCACTCATGCGCATCGATCTTCCGGCCAGCGTCGACGTGAATATTGCGTAATCGACGACACTTTTGGCAGCGGAGAACAAATAATGAGTGAAACTGAGATCAAGGGCCTTCTGGGCAAGAAACTTGGCATGACTCAGATCTTCGACGAGAACAACCATGTTGTTCCGGTAACCGTCGTTGAAGCTGGTCCATGCGTCATCACCCAGATTCGTACCCAAGAAACCGATGGCTACACCGCCATTCAAATCGCCTACGGCGACATTGACCCTCGCAAGGTGAAAAAGCCCCAGGCGGGTCACTTTCAATAAAGCTGGTGTTACCCCCCGGCGGCACGTGGCGGAAATCCGTATGGATGATGTTTCCGGCTACGAACTCGGCCAGGAAATCACCGCAAACATTTTCGACGGCATTACGTTTGTCGATGTGACTGGCATTACCAAGGGTAAAGGTTTTGCCGGCGGCATGAAACGCCACGGCTTTGCCGGTCAGGGCGCAGGCCACGGTAACCAAGCATCCCACCGCCGTGTTGGTGGCATTGGTGCTTGCGCTACCCCGGGTCGCGTGTTCAAAGGCAAGCGCATGGCTGGCCGCATGGGTCAGGATCGCGTCACTACCCAGAACCTGAAGATTCAAAAGATTGACGCCGATGCCAACCTCATCCTTATTAAGGGTGCGATCCCCGGCAACCGGGGCGGCATCGTTACCGTGAAAACCGCAGTGAAGGGTGGTAACCGCGCATGAGCCATCTAACACTAGATGTCCAAACCGCTGCTGGTAGCACTGCCGGCCAGGTAGAACTACCTGCTGAAATCTTCGATCGTGAAGTTTCCATTTCGCTTTTTGCACCAGGTTGTCAACGCCCAGTTGGCTGCCCGGCGTCAAGGCACCCACTCCACCAAGACTCGTGGTGAAGTGCGCGGCGGTGGCAAAAAGCCATTCCGCCGAAAAGGGCACCGGCCGGGCTCGTCAGGGCTCTATCCGGGCACCCCACTTCACCGGTGGCGGCATTTCCCACGGCCCCAAGCCGCGGAATTACAGCCAGCGCACCCCGAAGAAAATGATCAAGGCCGCACTCTACGGCGCACTGTCGGACCGTGCTCGTCACGCACGCATCCACGTGGTCGACGAATTGGTCGCTGGTCAGAAGCCTTCGACGAAGTCAGCTCTCGCGTTTTTGTCGCGACTGACCGACCGCAAGAAGATTCTGTTCGTTGTGGGTCGGGACGACGCTACCTCGCGCTTGAGCGCCCGTAATCTGCCAGGCGTGACCATCCGCTACCAGGACCAGTTGAACACCTACGACGTCCTCTACTCTGATGATGTTGTGTTCTCGGTCGAGGCTCTGAACGCCTTTATCGCCCGTACGACCGTTGCGGCCGAGAAGGCTTAACGAGGAAGGATAGAGAACCAATGGCTAAGATTCCCAACCCCCGTGACATTATTCTTGCCCCGGTTGTTTCGGAAAAATCTTATGGTCTGATGGAGGAGAACACCTACGTGTTCTTCGTCGCCAAGACCGCTAATAAGACCGAAATCAAGATTGCCATCGAGCAGATCTTCGGCGTGCAGGTTGCTTCCGTGAATACCGTGAACCGTGAGGGCAAGCGCAAGCGCACTCGCACCGGCGGCTACGGTACCCGTAAGGCAACCAAGCGTGCCTACGTGACGCTTCGTGAGGGCAGCGATCCCATCGACGTCTTCGGCGGCTCCGCTGCATAAGAAGAAGGTCGAGGTATAAGGAAAAACTATGGCTATTCGTAAATATAAGCCGACAACCCCAGGTCGCCGCCAGAGCTCCGTGTCCATGTTCGAGGAGATCACTCGCTCGAAGCCGGAGAAATCCCTGGTGCGCCCCCTGCCCAAGAAGGGTGGCCGTAACGTTCACGGCCATATCACTGTGCGCCACAAGGGTGGCGGACATAAGCGTCGTTACCGCATCATCGACTTCCGTCGCAACGACAAAGACGGCATCCCGGCCAAGGTCGCTCACATCGAGTACGACCCGAACCGCACCGCCAACATTGCGTTGCTGCACTACATTGATGGTGAAAAACGGTACATTGTTGCCCCCAAGGGCCTGTACCAGGGCCAAATGCTGGAGGCCGGTCCGAACGCTGACATTAAGGTTGGCAACAACCTGCCGTTGCGCAACATCCCCGCCGGTACCCTCATCCACTGTGTGGAACTCAAGCCGGGCGCCGGCGCTAAGCTGGCCCGCTCCGCTGGTTCTTCCATCCAGCTGTTGGGTAAAGCCGGTCACTATGCGGTGCTGCGCATGCCCTCCTCGGAAATCCGTCGCGTGGATATCCGGTGCCGGGCAACCGTTGGTGAGGTCGGCAACGCCGATCAAATCAATATCCGTTGGGGTAAAGCCGGCCGTATGCGCTGGAAGGGCGTTCGCCCGACCGTGCGTGGCGTGGTCATGAACCCCGTTGACCACCCGCATGGCGGTGGTGAAGGTAAGACCTCGGGTGGTCGCCACCCCGTGTCCCCATGGGGCAAGAAAGAGGGTCGTACCCGCAACCCCAACCGTTACAGCAATAACATGATTGTTCAGCGTCGCCGCTCGAACAAGAACAAGAAGCGCTAAGAGGAGGTAAGAGAAGATGCCACGTAGCCTTAAGAAGGGCCCGTTTGTCGATGAGCACCTCCTCGCAAAGGTTGATGCTCAGAACGAAAAGGGCACCAAGCAGATCATTAAAACCTGGTCCCGTCGTTCCACCATTCTCCCCGACTTCATTGGGCATACTTTCGCCGTGCACGACGGCCGGAAGCATGTGCCGGTGTATGTAGACGACTCCATGGTCGGCCACAAGCTCGGTGAGTTCGCCCCCACCAAGACCTTCAAGGGTCACATCCAAGAGAAGAAGAAGGGACGTCGATAAGCGATGAGTGATAACAGCGCACGCGCAACGGCCCGCTTCGTCCGTGTCACCCCCATGAAGGCCCGTCGCGTTATCAACCTGGTGCGCGGCAAGTCCGTCGAGGAAGCCCTCGCCATCTTGAAGTACGCCCCCCAGGATGCTTCGGTGCCGGTGGCAAAGGTAGTGCAATCTGCCGCGGCCAACGCCGAAAAATAATAACGGGTTGGACCGGCGGACCTTTGGTGATCTCCGAGGCATACGCCGACGAGGGTCCCACCATGCGTCGTTTCCGTCCCCGCGCTCAGGGTCGGGCATTCCAGATCCGTAAGCGCACCAGCCACATCACCGTGGTTGTCGAGAGCCAGAAGGCAGGTGCATAATAGTGGGCCAAAAAATTCACCCACACGGCCTCCGATTGGGCATTACTTCCGACTGGAAGTCCCACTGGTTCGCCGATAAAGAATATGCTGATTATCTTGCGGAAGATATCAAAATCCGCGACTATCTGACCAAAAACCTTGACCGGGCCGGCATTGCCGACGTGGTGATCGAACGCACCCGCGACCGGGTTCGCATCGACATCCACACCGCCCGTCCCGGCATTGTGATTGGCCGTCGGGGTTCCGAGGCCGACCGGTTGCGCACGAAGCTGGAAAAGCTCACCCGCAAGCAGGTTGCCCTGAACATCCTAGAGGTCAAGAACATTGACGCCAACGCCCAGCTGGTGGCCCAGTCCATCGCTGAGCAGCTGACCAACCGTGTTGCCTTCCGCCGCGCCATGCGCAAGGCAATCCAAGGCGCCATGCGTCAGCCGCAGGTCAAGGGCATCAAGGTCATGTGTGCTGGTCGTCTGGGCGGTGCCGAGATGTCCCGCACCGAACGCTACCATGAAGGCCGCGTTCCCCTGCACACCCTCCGCGCCGAAATCGACTACGGCACCTACGAGGCCCACACCACCTTCGGCCGCATCGGCGTCAAGGTGTGGATCTACAAGGGTGACGTCGTGGGTAACCGGCGGGAGAGCGAACTCAACGCACCAACCGAACGCCGCGGCCGCGGTGACCGCAACGCACGTCCGCGTCGTGGCGGTCAGCGTCGTCAGCGTGCTGAGCAGAAGCAGGAGGGCTAAAACCTATGCTTATTCCAAAGCGCGTGAAGTACCGCCGGCAGCACCGTCCGCACCGTGATGGCGTTTCCAAGGGTGGTAACCGCATTAACTTCGGTGATTACGCGATTCAGGCTCTAGAGCCCGCCTACATCACCAACCGGCAGATCGAATCCGCCCGTATCGCCATTAACCGGCACGTCAAGCGTGGCGGTAAGGTGTGATCAATATTTTCCCGGACCGCCCCCTGACCCAAAAAGCCGCTCGGCGTGCGTATGGGTTCCGGTAAAGGCCCGGTGGAAAAGTGGATCGCTAACGTCAAACCAGGTCGCATCCTGTTTGAAATGAGCTACCCCAATGAGGAAATGGCTCTAGAAGCACTGCGCCGCGCCGGCCAGAAACTCCCCTGCAAGGTTCGTATTCTCAAGAAGGAGGACCAGTTCTAATGGCTAACGGTACCCCCGCACACGAGTTGCGCGAGCTGAGCGCTAAGGAGCTTGAAAACCGCCTGGCCGAGGCCAAGGAAGAGCTGTTTAACCTGCGCTTCCAGGCCGCCACCGGCCAGTTGACTAACAACCGTCGCCTGCGCACGGTCAAGCACGACATTGCCCGTATCTACACGGTTATTCGTGAGCGCGAGCTGGGCTTGTCTGTGGTTCCGGGAGCTGAGGCTTAATTATGAGTGAGGCAAACGTGAACAAGAAGACCAAGGGCTCCCGCAAGGTTCGCACCGGTTATGTGGTGTCGGACAAGATGCAGAAAACCATCGTTGTGGAGCTGGAAGACCGGAAACAGCACGCACTGTATGGTAAGACCATCCGCACCAACTCCAAGGTGAAGGTGCACGATGAGAACGAGATCGCCGGTGTTGGTGACCTGGTTCGCATCGAGGAAACCCGGCCGCTGTCGAAGGACAAGCATTTCCGGCTCGTTGAAATCGTCGAGAAGGCCCGGTAATTTTCCGGTAGCACTTCAAGCACTATCCGCATTCGTCCCCAGCAATCATTGTTGGGGGCGTTTGTGCTCCTTGCTTTACGACGGTTCAAGCAGGGAAAATCCTGGTTCAGCCTCATATGTCGATAATCCCGGATTTGTGCGTTTTCAACAATAATGTCTACGCAGGTTTCTGGCTAGCCAGTATTCGGAGAAGCCTATGCGGATACGTCATCTGAAACCCGGCACAGCCTCGGAGGGTAGGTGAGGGGGCCATGGGGCATGCAGGCAAGCATCAAAAATATACAATCGGATAGTGGTTACAGGAGTGCGGTTGATGCGGCAATCAGGCCAAAGACGATCCCCGGCATGTTGGCCGCAGCCAGCGGCAAGTCACGCTGTTTTTTTGAACAAAACCATAGATCACCCATAAGGTACAGTTCACCGCGGCCACAGATGGCTGGAATAAAATCGCCCTTGTGCCCGCTCAGATTGCTCATGATTTGTGGGATGTACGACACGTACATCATCACTGACATTGCAGTGGCAACCCACCCGAGGGTCTGTGCTTGCTTTTCGTTCATATTTACATATCTTCTTTCATGATTCAGTTATTGCATATGCTCAAAATGCATATGAAGCCTGAAATCTGGTCGGTTGCCAGGGAAGATACCATCCATGGTCTACGCTGGCATGGCTATTGTACTCCTAGTTCTGCTGAGACAGAGTAGCCTGGGCGGGAATGGGGGCGTTTGGTGTTCAAACACTATGAATATAATGTGCTGAAGTCTATCCGGCTGCCGGAAAAATGTGGTTCCGTTTCCTTGGGGTGGTACTTCGTGCGGCAATTTCCCGAAAAACCAGGTAATTGACATGTTCTTTCCGATTCGCCACTTGCTGATGGGGGTTGGTTTCCTAATAATTAAATAAAGCTTCGATGATGTATAACCCTAGTACCCTGGGGATTATGCCAATAAAACCACGTTTCGCCACCCAAGAAATCCAAAACCTACTCACACATTTCCCTGTGGTGGCACTCCACGGTGCCCCACAGGTGGGCAAAAGCGTTATCGCCCGCGACCTGGCGGATAAAGTTGGTGGAGTCTTCGTCGACCTTGATGACCCCGACCCCTATGCGTTCGCCTACCAAGAGCCGGCCGCATTCATCCGGCAGTCCCCCGGGAAGCTGCTGGTGATTGATGGTATCCACTACGCTCCCGAACTGTTAGAACATATATGTGACCTGGCGGAATTCGGCGGTTGGGATGGGCGGTCCTCGTGGTTGATTCCGCTGGTTGCGGCGTCGATCATGGTGCGGATATTGGTCACGTGACGGTTCAGCCGCTCAGCCAGGGCGAAATCGACGAGCACGCCACACCGGAAGACTTTGTTACCTGGATTATTGCCCGACCACCGGTGGAATACCCGCCTAGAAGCTACATCAATAGGCAGGCCGTGACGTTACGGGTAATCCGCGGCGGCATGCCCGTGGCCCTGGGGTGCGCCACCACAAAAAGCCAGGCCCGCTGGTGCCGAAACTACACCCGCAACCTGTGTACTCGGCTGCGGAACGACGTGCTCCGGCGGGTTGTAGCCATGCTCGCCACCACGCCCGTCACCGAGATCGTGCAAGCTCGGCTTTCCCGCGAATTAGGCATTACCGAACGCGAAGCCCGGGTCGCCATGACTACCCTGCGGACCGCCCAGCGTCATTATCGACCTCCCCGGCTGGCATAGCGTTGCGAATAAACGTTCGGTAAGCGCCTCCAAAAGCCTTCTATTAGACACCGGGCTGAGCGCTCAAAACGTGGGCTTTAGCGCTGGTGAGATTGACATACCGCACAGTAGAACATATTTTTCGTCAACTATTGGAACAGTTTGTTGTCCAACAACTCGTTGCGCAGCAGACCTGGAGCACAACATCATTTCGGCTGAGGCATTTTTCGCACCCGCGATGGCGCCA
>BNJS01003632.1_pt1 | contig 67346 bp, 59 predicted proteins | sample 8540461 | NCBI WGS metagenome assembly BNJS01 (sample SAMD00202454, study PRJDB9452) | human saliva metagenome | isolation source: human saliva | place: Japan
AAGAAGATGCAACAATGGCTGATCGTTCAGCTCTTGATAGTAGCATTTTAGCAACTAATGTACCTGCGAAAGTAGAAGCGACTTCTGCTACAGAAACAACTAATGAAATCTTTAAACCTGAACATAGCCTTTCAGATGATCGTAAAAATTCAGCGATTCGTAAGGAAGATTTGGAAACTGGTTATAGTGGTTTCCGTAGTGCAAGAAGAAGACGCGAGGCAGGAAGTAATCCTGATGAAACACCAACTCAACCAGCACCAACTCAACCAGCATCAACTCAACCAGCATCAGGTGAATATGCGGGGACCGAAATAAAAGCATACTATGATAATAATCACAATGGTGTATTTGATGAAGGTGACGAATTAATATCAAGTACTGTAATTCCTCCCGCTCCAAAAGGAGAGAATGGTAATGATGGTAAAGATGCTGCAAGAGGAGCTGAATTATTAAGTGGAATTATTGCTCCAACGCCAGAAGATGGTAAAGATGGTGATACATACATTGATGCCACAACAGGAGATGTGTATAAAAAAAGAGATGGAGCTTGGGGAAAAATCGGTAACCTTAGAGGTCCGCAAGGAGAACAAGGTCAAAAAGGTGAAAATGGTAAGGATGGTAGAGCTCCGAAAATTAAAGTAGAAGATATAGCAAAATATGCAGGAACAACAAGCGTATCAAGTCGTTCAGGAATTCGAATCACGGTTTATGATGATAAAAACAATAATGATGAATTTGATGAAGGCGATACGGTACTCAATACAAAAGAGGTATATAATGGGACAGATGGAAGAAACGGAGTAGACGGCCAAACACCGAAAGTTAAAGCAGAACGTGATGAAGCTAAGAAACAAACCACTCTAACTTTCTACATTGACAAAGATGGCGATGGTAACTATACCGAAGGAACAGATACACTCGTTCAAACCTCTATTGTGAAAGATGGAGCTGCAGGTCAAGCAGGTCGTGATGGTAAAGAAGTTCTAAATGGGAAAGTAGATCCACAGGCTACAGATGGCAAAGATGGCGATAGCTTCGTTAATACTGCAACAGGCGATGTCTTCGTTAAGAAGAACAATGCCTGGGAACCAGCAGGCAACATTAAAGGACCACAAGGAGCTAAAGGTGAAAATGGACGAGATGGATTCACACCAGAAGTAACAGTGACAGACAATCATGATGGTAGTCATACGATTACCGTTACGCAGCCAGAAGGACGTCCAGCTCTTACAACAGTTGTTAAAAATGGAGAAAATGGCCAAACACCAAAAGTTAAAGCAGAACGTGATGAAGCCAAGAAACAAACGACTCTAACCTTCTACATTGACAAAGATGGCGATGGTAACTATACCGAAGGAACAGATACACTCGTTCAAACCTCTATTGTGAAAGATGGACAAGACGGAGCAACAGGCCAAGCAGGACGTGATGGTAAAGAAGTTCTAAATGGAAAAGTAGATCCACAGGTTACAGATGGCAAAGATGGCGATAGCTTCGTTAATACTGCAACAGGTGATGTCTTCGTTAAGAAGAACAATGAATGGGAACCAGCAGGGAACATCAAAGGTCCTAAAGGTGACAAGGGTGAGAACGGAAAAGATGGCTTCACACCAGAAGTAACAGTGACAGACAATCATGATGGTAGTCATACGATTACAGTTACGCAGCCAGAAGGCCGTCCAGCTCTTACAACTATCGTTAAAAATGGAGAAAATGGCCAAACACCAAAAGTTAAAGCAGAACGTGATGAAGCCAAGAAACAAACCACTCTAACCTTCTACATTGACAAAGATGGCGATGGCAACTATACAGAAAGAACAGATACACTCGTTCAAACCTCTATTGTGAAAGATGGACAAGATGGAGCTGCAGGTCAAGCAGGTCGTGATGGTAAAGAAGTTCTAAATGGAAAAGTAGATCCACAGGCTACAGATGGCAAAGATGGAGATAGCTTCGTTAATACTGTAACAGGCGATGTCTTCGTTAAGAAAAACAATGCCTGGGAGCAAGCAGGCAACATCAAAGGTCCTAAAGGTGACAAGGGTGAGAACGGAAAAGATGGCTTCACACCAGAAGTAACAGTGACAGACAATCATGATGGTAGTCATACGATTACAATCACGCAACCAGAAGGACGTCCAGCACTTACAACAGTTGTTAAAAATGGAGAAAATGGCCAAACACCAAAAGTCAAAGCAGAACGAGATGAAGTTAAAAAACAAACCACTCTAACTTTCTACATTGACAAAGATGGCGATGGTAACTATACAGAAGGAACTGATACTCTTGTTCAAACCTCTATTGTGAAAGATGGACAAGATGGAGCTACAGGCCAAGCAGGTCGTGATGGTAAAGAAGTTCTAAATGGAAAAGTAGATCCAGAACCAAATCAAGGTAAGGATGGAGATAGCTTCGTTAATACTGCAACAGGTGATGTCTTCGTTAAGAAGAACAATGAATGGGAACCAGCAGGGAACATCAAAGGTCCTAAAGGTGACAAGGGTGAGAACGGAAAAGATGGCTTCACACCAGAAGTAACAGTGACAGACAATCATGATGGTAGTCATACGATTACAGTTACGCAGCCAGAAGGCCGTCCAGCTCTTACAACTATCGTTAAAAATGGAGAAAATGGCCAAACACCAAAAGTTAAAGCAGAACGTGATGAAGCCAAGAAACAAACCACTCTAACCTTCTATATTGACAAAGATGGCGATGGTAACTATACCGAAGGAACAGATACACTCGTTCAAACCTCTATTGTGAAAGATGGACAAGATGGAGCTGCAGGTCAAGCAGGTCGTGATGGTAAAGAAGTTCTAAATGGAAAAGTAGATCCACAGGTTACAGATGGCAAAGATGGCGATAGCTTCGTTAATACTGCAACAGGTGATGTCTTCGTTAAGAAGAACAATGCATGGGAAGCAGCAGGGAACATCAAAGGTCCTAAAGGTGACAAGGGTGAGAACGGAAAAGATGGCTTCACACCAGAAGTAACAGTGACAGACAATCATGATGGTAGTCATACGATTACAGTTACGCAGCCAGAAGGCCGTCCAGCTCTTACAACTATCGTTAAAAATGGAGAAAATGGCCAAACACCAAAAGTTAAAGCAGAACGTGATGAAGCCAAGAAACAAACCACTCTAACCTTCTATATTGACAAAGATGGCGATGGTAACTATACCGAAGGAACAGATACACTCGTTCAAACCTCTATTGTGAAAGATGGACAAGATGGAGCTGCAGGTCAAGCAGGTCGTGATGGTAAAGAAGTTCTAAATGGAAAAGTAGATCCACAGGCTACAGATGGCAAAGATGGCGATAGCTTCGTTAATACTGCAACAGGTGATGTCTTCGTTAAGAAGAACAATGCATGGGAACCAGCAGGGAACATCAAAGGTCCTAAAGGTGACAAGGGTGAGAACGGAAAAGATGGCTTCACACCAGAAGTAACAGTGACAGACAATCATGATGGTAGCCATACGATTACCATTACCCAACCAGAAGGCCGTCCAGCCCTTATAACAGTTGTTAAAAATGGAGAAAATGGCCAAACACCAAAAGTTAAAGCAGAACGTGATGAAGCCAAGAAACAAACCACTCTAACCTTCTACATTGACAAAGATGGCGATGGTAACTATACAGAAGGAACAGATACACTCGTACAAACATCCATCGTCAAAGACGGACAAGATGGTAAATCATTAATTACTGTAAAAGAAGGTAAAGAAACAAAAGTTTACCAAGAAGATCCAACTCATCCAGGTCAACCATTGAACCCAGAAAACCCTCTTGCAGTCATTAAAGATGGTGTAGATGGAAAATCACCAACGGTAACAGCTATCCGTAAAGATGAGGAAGGGCATAAAGGAGTAGAGATTACTGTCGATAATCACGATGGTTCACAACCAACAAAAGTATTTGTTCAAGATGGAGAAAAAGGTGAAGCAGGAGTAGCAGGTCATGATGGACAAACTCCTACAGTAATAACTCAGCGTGGTGCAGATGGTCACAGTACTCTTGTAACCATTACAACACCAGGAAAAGAACCAGTAACATTCACAGTTAGGGATGGGTTAGATGGACATGATGGACGTGCACCAAAAATCGATTTGAAACCATTTAATCACGGAGTAGATTCATTTAGAAGAGCTAGAGTGTCTAGAAGTAGTGGAAATAATCCTGAAGAGGGAACTGCTAATGAAATTAACCAACCAATTTCCAACGAACATCCTTCAACAGGGACACACGTTACAGCTTATTATGATAATAATGGCAATGATGTCTACGATCCAGGTGTTGATGAGTTACTAAGTGAACGTGATGTCTTAGATGGAAATGATGGTGTAGACGGCAATCGTGGTAGAGATGGACGTAATGGTAGTGAACTTCTAAGTGGAAATGTTGCTCCAACTCCAAATGATGGTAAAAATGGTGATACTTATATTGATAGCAATACGGGTGATGTATATAAGAAAAACAATGGAACTTGGAATAAGACAGGTAATATAAGAGGGCCACAAGGTGCCAAAGGAGACAGTCCAGAAGTTACAGCTAAACCAGGTGCAGATGGAAATAGTACTGATATTACAATTACAACACCAGGAAAAGATCCGATTACTGTTAATGTTAAAAACGGTAAAGATGGTAAATCATTAGTTGCTAAAAAAGAAGGTAATGAAACTAAGATTTTTGTAGAAGATCCGACAAATCCAGGTCAACCATTAGATGATACAAAACCACTTGCAACAGTTCTTGATGGACTAAAAGGTGAAAAAGGTGAAAAAGGTGATAATGGGGCAGATGGTAAATCACCAGTTGTTACTGTAACAGATAATGGAGACGGTACACACTCTATCACAGTTCGAAATGGAGATGGATCAGAATCAACAACTAAAGTAAAAGATGGAAAAGACGGTAAAACAGCTACTATTACAACAACAGAAAATCCAGATGGAAGCCATACAATTACTGTAACAAATCCAGATGGAACTTCTAAAGAAACAGTTGTTAAAAACGGTAAAGACGGTAAGACTCCAAAAGTTGAAGTAACTGATAACAATGATGGAACTCACACTGTTAAAGTGACAGATGGAGAAGGTAATATTACAAATGCTATTATCAAAGATGGTAAAGACGGTAAAGCTGCAACAGCAACAACTACTGAAAACCAAGATGGAAGCCACACAGTAACTATTACAAACCCAGATGGAACTAAGAATGAATTTGTTGTGAAAAATGGACGTGACGGTGTTGACGGACGTACTCCAACAGCCTCTGTTCGTGATAATGGAGATGGAAGTCATACAATCGTTATTACAAATCCAGAAGGTGTGACAACTGAAACAACAGTTCGTGATGGTAAATCACCAAAAGTTACCATTACTGATGAACAAAATGGAACTCACAAGATTTCAGTTTTAAATGGAGATGGAACAACTACTGAAACAATCATTAAAGATGGTAAATCACCAGTAGCAACAGTTAGAGATAACCAAGACGGCACTTATACTATCCGTGTAGAAAATGGAAATGGAACTGTTTCTGAAACAACAGTACGTGATGGTAAATCACCAACTGCTAAAGTTGTGGATAACGGAGATGGCACTCACACTATTACAGTTGTGAACTCAGACGGTACAACTACAACAACTACAGTACGTGATGGTAAATCACCAAAACTTGAAGTAATCGATAACAAAAATGGTTCACACACTATTAAAGTGACAGGTGCTGACGGTAAAGAAACAACAACTACAATCTTTGATGGTAAATCACCAAAAGCGAACATCATTGATAACGGAGATGGAACTCACACATTGACAATTGTAGATTCTGATGGTCGTGAATACAAATCTATTATCAAAGATGGCAAAGACGGCGTTTCACCAACTGTAACTGTTAAAAATAATAACGATGGAACTCACGTTGTTACAATTACTAATCCGGATGGAAGTAAGATAGAAATGGTGATTAAAGACGGTAAAGATGGTAAATCACCAAAAGTTTCTGTTGAAGATAATGGAGATGGAAGTCACACAATCACAATCATCAATTCTGACGGAACCGTGACAAAAACAGTTATTAAAGATGGCAAAGATGGTAAATGTGGATGCCAAGACAAACCAGTAACACCATCAAATGAAAAACCAGTTTCTCCAATACCAAATGTGCCAGAAGGACCAACATTTGCAATGCCAGAACCACCAGTTCATGAATTACCAGAATTCAACGGTGGAGTACCAGGTATGCCTGAAGTTGTTGAAGTACCAGAATTAGATATTCCAACAGTACCAGCACAACCAACACCAGAAGTACCGGTTAAACCTGTGCCAGTGCAGCCAACACCAAATGTACCGACACCAGAAGTGCCAGTACAACCAACTCCAGTTGTTCCAACACCAGAAGTACCGGTTAAACCAGTACCAGCGGTTCCAGAACAATCAGTAGTACCAACACCGGCTCAACCAGCAACTCCAGTAAATGCTAACCCAGTAGTACCAACTACAGTTAAAGAAAACCATGGGGACAAATTACCAGAAACTGGAAGCCAATCTGATTATATCTCTGTTCTTCTAGGTAGCGGTATTCTATTGAGTCTATATGTAGGTCGAAGAAAAGAAGATTAATCAGCCAAAAGCAGTCACTAATTTCTCGAAAGAAGATGATAAGTGATAGATCTCGGATGAAAGAATATTCTTAGAATGATTTCCTATGATGGAAAAGACTGCTAAAAACCTTGAGTGGTAAGGCTCAAGGTTTTTTTGGGATGGGTGATGTTTGTCTGAAAATCTTGATTGAGTCTAAAAATGCCACCCTATTAGGTGGCGATAATTGATTTAGACTTGAAAATTTTCTATTTTTTACTGAACTGCTGCAACCAAGTCTTCCGCTTGTTTTTCAAGTGAGTTTAGAACTGTTTCTTCGAGAACCAATTTTCCGTCTGCCCAAGCAGAGTCATTAACACGTGCAGCGGTGAAATCGCCAACGACTTGTGTACGGATAAATGGCAAGAGGTCCTTGTAGATAGCGAAGAGTTGATCGTGACCTGCATTAGCTACAGATGATACGGTGACAAACTTGTCTTGAAGGGCAGAAGCGCTGCGTGTATCAGACAAGTCAAGGGCACGAGATAGCCAGTCAAGCAAGTTTTTCACTGTTCCAGGGATAGAGAAGTTGTAGACTGGAGAGAAGATCCAGATAGCATCCGCAGCGAGAACTGCTTCACGAGCAGTAGCTACAGCTGGATGTGTTGGAATTTCCAAATCTTGGCTGAAGAGAGGAAGGGCTGAATAATCAAGGTAGCTAACTTCCGCTTTACCAGCAAGTGCTTTCTCAGCTTCGAGGGCCATTTGGTGGTTGAAAGAACCTTGACGTAGTGATCCGACGATAAATAATACTTTTTTAGACATGATGTGTCTCCTTTTTATTAAATTTCCGAGAACTCTCTCGTTGTTACAAAATATATTACAACAAAGCAAAAGGACTTGCAAGAAATTTGCTCAAAGATAAGTAAAACTATAAAATTGCCGAAACTCTAGTCACTTGCTACTGGAATGCATTTGATTTTCGAAGAGTATTCTAACATTCTCTTGTAATATGATGACATAAGTGCTAAAATAAACAAGAAAACTCGCAATAGAAACCGCAGAACAGCTATTTTCCGGTATCATTTCATAAACAATTAAACGAAAATAATGGCATTTCAAGAATGCTTCTAAAAGGGGTGGAGATCATGTAAGGCAAAGATTAACAAGTGACGGACAAAAGAAATAATAATACACTTGTTAAGGAGAAAAGATGTTAATAAGAAATTATCGGAAAAATATTGGCCTGATGGCCGGAGTTGAGTTTTTTGCATTTCTAGGGATTACCAGTTTTTGGATTCTCTTTCTCAGTCAAAACGGCATGTCTCTTTGGCAGATTGGACTTCTGGAAAGTATCTTTCATACGACCAGTCTTCTCTGTGAAATTCCATCTGGAATGTTAGCTGACCGCTATTCCTATAAGACCAACCTTTATTTAAGTCGAATAGCAGGGATTGTGTCTTCTATTCTCATGTTGGCTGGGCAGGGAAATTTTTGGATTTATGCACTAGCAATGGCTGTGAGTGCCTTGTCTTATAATTTTGATTCAGGAACAAGCGCAGCAATGGTCTATGACTCGGCTGTAGAGGCTGGACTAAAGGAGCGTTATCTATCCATTTCAAGCTCCTATCAGGGGTGTCGGAAGGAACTCAGTCTTTGGGGACCGTTTTGGCAGGATTTTTTGTCCATGGTCAATTGCACCTGACCTACTATATCATGATTGCCACTTCTATCATAGTTCTTTTCCTGATTTGGATGCTGAAAGAACCTAGTGTCAAGGTAGAAAAAGCTGATAGTGTGACTATGAAACAGATTATTTGGACCGTTAAGGAAGAGTTGGAGCGAAATCCCATGCTGTTCAACTGGATGATTTTGTCTCAGATTGTTGGAACACTCATGTGCATGTTTTATTTTTACTATCAAAATCAGTTACCAGATTTAAGTAGTTGGCAAATTTCAGCAGTTATGCTACTTGGTAGTCTCCTGAATATCCTTGCAGTCTATTTATCGAGTAAAATTGGAAAGAAATATGCTGCCTTGAAGATTTTCCCTATTCTCGTCCTGCTGACTGGAGTTACCTACCTGCTGTCCTACTTTGGAACACCTCTAATCTATATTTTGGTCTATTTGATTAGTAATGCTCTATATGCTCTTTTTCAGCCGATTTTTGACAATGATTTGCAAGAGCGCCTCCCAAGTGAAGTAAGGGCAACCATGCTGAGTGTCTACTCTATGATGTTTAGCCTAAGTATGATTATCTTCTTCCCACTGACAGGCTGGTTGATTGACCATTTAGGCTTTGTAGTAACATTTCTTTATCTAGGATTCTTTTTAGTCATGATTGGCCTTCTACTTCCTATCTTTTTAGGAAAAATGGCTAAAAGAATAGATGATAAAATAATCCTATAGATTAAAAGAACTGACGAAAACTTGAGTACTAAGCTCAGGTTTTTTAATAGGTTGATTTTGGAGCTGTCTTTACTTTTCTTGATCGGTTTTAATCAAGAAAAATCGGTTTGCCTTTGAAAGAAGAAATAGAATTGGTTGCTTATACTCAATGAAAATCAAAGAGCAAACTAGGAAGCTAGCCGCAGGTTGCTCAAAGCACAGCTTTGAGGTTGCAGATAAAGCTGACGTGGTTTGAATTTGATTTTCGAAGAGTATTCTTGCATTCACTTGTAATAAAGCTTAATAGATGGTAAAATAGACGAGTGAAAAAAAGACAAAACAAAGCAAAAAATAATCTACTGTGGCAGTATGGTCTAGGGATGACGATTTTGTTTGTGGTTATCAGTGCTTCCTTTCTGTATCTAGTGTTTCTGAGTATGAAACCTTATCAAACAGCTAAAAGTGAAGGAGAAAAATTAGCTCAGCAGTATGCAGGATTAGAGCAGGCTGATCAGGTTGACTTATACAATGGCTTGGAATCTTATTACAGCGTTCTTGGTCGTAATAAAACAGCAAGAAGCACTTGCTGTCCTGATGGGAAAAGATGACCATAAGATTTACGTTTATCAGCTAAATCAAGGTGTTTCACAAGAAAAAGCAGAAGCCGTTTCTAAGGAAAAAGGAGCTGGCGAGATTGACAAGATTACCTTTGGCCGTTATCAAGATAAGCCAATCTGGGAAGTCAAGTCAGGCTCTGATTTTTATCTAGTAGATTTTGAAACAGGAGCATTGGTCAATAAGGAGGGCCTATGAAACTATCCAACCGTGTTTTAGAAATGGAAGAAAGTGTTACTTTAGCTAGTGATGCGAGAGCAAAAAAATTAAAAGCTCAAGGTAAGGATGTCCTTTTCTTGACCTTGGGACAACCAGATTTTCACACTCCTGAAAATATTCAGGATGCAGCAGTTAAAGCTATTCGAGAAGGACAGGCTTCCTTCTATACAGTAGCTTCAGGTCTACCAGAATTAAAAGCTGCAGTTAATACCTACTTCGAGCGCTACTATGGCTATTCTGTCGCAAGTAATGAGGTTACCTTTGCTACCGGTGCTAAGTTCTCACTCTATACTTTCTTTATGGCTGTGGTCAATCCAGGTGATGAAGTTATCATCCCAACCCCATATTGGGTCAGCTATGGAGATCAGGTCAAGATGGCAGAAGGTGTGCCAGTCTTTGTTCCTGCTAAGGAAGACAATCACTTTAAGGTGACCGTAGAGCAGTTGGAAGCAGCTCGCACAGACAAAACCAAGGTTTTGGTGCTAAATTCGCCATCTAATCCGACTGGTATGATTTATACTCGTGAAGAATTACTAGCTATCGGAAATTGGGCAGTTGAGCATGACATTCTCATCCTAGCAGATGATATTTATGGTCGTTTGGTCTATAACGGGAATGAGTTCGTACCAATCTCTAGTCTATCAGAAGCCATTCGCAAGCAAACCATTGTCATTAACGGTGTATCAAAAGCTTATGCAATGACGGGTTGGCGGGTAGGTTATGCAGTGGGTGATCCAGAAATCATTGCTGCTATGAGCAAATTGACAGGTCAAACAACTTCTAACCTAACTGCTGTTTCACAATATGCAACCATCGAAGCCCTAACTGGACCGCAAGATTCTGTGGAAGTTATGCGTCAAGCATTTGAAGAACGTCTCAATACCATCTATCCACTCTTGTGTGAAGTCCCTGGTTTTGAAGTTGTCAAACCACAAGGAGCTTTCTATCTCTTTCCAAATGTCAAAAAGCTATGGAGATGAAAGGTTATACGGATGTGACTGACTTTACAACAGCTATTCTTGAGGAAGTTGGTTTGGCACTCATAACAGGAGCAGGATTCGGAGCACCAGAAAATGTCCGTCTCAGCTATGCGACAGACCTAGACACACTTAAAGAAGCAGTTAAACGCTTGAAAGCATTTATGGGGAGTGAGAATGATTGATCATTTTGAAATTAAGGTAAAGGATTTACAAATTTCAGAAGGATTTTATAAGAGTTTTCTCGCTCCTTTGGGCTATAAATTGGCTTTTAAAACTACTTCTCTAATCAGTTTTCTTGCCCCAAACAGCCCTCATCCTGGTGGTGATTTTTGGCTGGCTCAGGGGACACAAAATCCTATTCACTTTGCTTTCTTAGCAGAAAATAAGGAAGAGGTTCAAGCTTGTTATGAGGCTGGCTTAGAGGCAGGTGGGCGAGACAATGGGGCTCCTGGTTATCGCAGTGAGCATCCGATTTACTATGCTGCTTTTATGCTTGACCCAGATGGGAACAATATAGAAGTGGTTTGCCATAAAGAATAAAAAGAAAAGGAAAAACAATGACAAAACGTGTAACGATTATTGATGTAAAAGACTATGTTGGTCAGGAAGTGACGATTGGCGCTTGGGTTGCCAACAAATCAGGAAAAGGGAAAATCGCCTTCTTGCAGTTGCGTGATGGAACAGCTTTCTTCCAAGGTGTGGCCTTTAAACCAAACTTTGTAGAAAAATTTGGTGAAGGAGTGGGACTTGAGAAGTTTGATGTTATCAAACGCTTGAGCCAAGAAACGTCTGTTTATGTGACAGGTATTGTTAAAGAAGACGAACGCTCTAAGTTTGGCTATGAGTTGGATATTACAGACATCGAAGTGATCGGTGAATCTCAAGATTACCCAATCACGCCAAAAGAACACGGAACAGACTTCTTGATGGACAACCGTCACTTGTGGCTCCGCTCTCGTAAGCAAGTAGCGGTTATGCAAATCCGCAACGCTATCATTTATGCAACATATGAGTTCTTCGACAAGAACGGCTTTATGAAATTTGATAGCCCAATCCTTTCAGGAAATGCGGCAGAAGATTCAACTGAACTCTTTGAAACTGACTACTTTGGAACGCCAGCTTACTTGAGCCAATCAGGTCAGCTTTACCTAGAAGCAGGTGCGATGGCTCTTGGTCGTGTCTTTGACTTTGGTCCAGTTTTCCGTGCTGAAAAATCAAAAACACGCCGTCACTTGACTGAGTTTTGGATGATGGACGCAGAGTACTCCTACTTGACACACGATGAATCACTTGACTTGCAAGAAGCTTATGTAAAAGCTCTTCTTCAAGGTGTTCTTGACCGTGCGCCTCAAGCCTTGGAAACATTGGAACGTGATACAGAACTCTTGAAACGCTACATTGCAGAGCCATTCAAACGCATCACTTACGATCAAGCCATTGACCTCTTGCAAGAACATGAAAATGATGAAGATGCTGACTACGAGCATCTTGAGCATGGTGATGATTTTGGTTCACCGCATGAAACTTGGATCTCAAACCACTTTGGTGTGCCAACATTTGTCATGAACTACCCAGTAGCCATCAAGGCCTTCTACATGAAACCAGTTCCTGGCAATCCAGAGCGCGTACTCTGTGCAGACTTGCTTGCTCCAGAAGGCTATGGAGAAATCATCGGTGGATCTATGCGTGAGGAAGACTACGATGCTCTTGTAGCTAAGATGGATGAACTTGGTATGGATCGGACAGAGTACGAATTCTACCTTGACCTTCGTAAATACGGTACAGTTCCTCACGGAGGATTTGGTATCGGTATCGAACGTATGGTAACCTTTGCAGCAGGAACAAAACACATCCGTGAAGCTATTCCATTCCCACGTATGTTGCATCGTATCAAACCATAAGAACAGGAAAACGCCCATGTGGCGTTTTTTTCATGGAAAGGTCTAGAAACGAAAGCAAATATTATCAGGTTTTCAAAATCTTGATAATATGCGCTTTTCGTGAAAATATTTACTTCCTTTTCTTATAAAATTGAATTTGTGCTAGAAACATACTACCAGTTGTTCAGAATAGAGTTTCGTATCCTAGTACATTAATCTTATTGTTTAAAAACTGATGTATGTACTATTTTCTTCAAGGAAGTATTAGATTGAAACCATAAATATATATAAGCATGAAACTTGAATTAATAATAGTGGCATGATACAATATTAAGTGATATTGATAATTATTGGGCAACCTTTTTACAATGATAACCTCTTAATATTGCTAAAAAAAATTTAAGGGGGCTTTTTATTTGTCTGTATATTTCAATTCAATATTAAAAAAATATGTATAAAGGAGGTTGTGACTCTAAATGAAGGGTAAACAACAAGATTTTAGAACGGAAAAGTATATTCGTTACGGTATTCGTAAATATAGTTTTGGAGCAGCATCAGTAGCGATTGCGGCTGGTTTAATGTTCTTAGGAAATGGAGCAGTTTCAGCGACAGAGGTACAAAGTGCGGCAACTACCGTAGCTTCAACTGAAACTTCTACATCAACTGTGGCGACACCAGCAACTGAGCAACCACCAGCAACTGAGCAACCAACAGCACCAGCTGTAGAACAACCAGCAGCACCAGCAGAAGCATCAAAAGCGGAAGAAGCACCAACTACAAAGGCTGACACAAGCAAGTTGGAAGCAGCTATTGCTCGTATGGAGACAGCCCTTGGCAAAGCAGGAGTATCTGAAAAGACTGCCTCAGCTATTGAAACAGCAAAAACAGAACTTGCTAAGGCTCAAGCCCTACTGTCAAACGACAAAGCAACCCAAACAGAAGTAGATAAAGTCGCTAAAGAATTGAATAGCCAAGCTTTCGTTCTTTCAAGTATGCCAAAAGCAGAAAAGAAGGAAGAAAACCAAAATCAAGACTCACGTAATGGACAAGCTATCCCAGGAAATGGGGAAAGTGGGTTTAGAGAGGCATCGGCAAATACTACAGTTACAAATGATGTCATCACACCGACAACACCAGCAAAACCAACTGCAAAAGATATTATCGGAAGTACAAGTACAGTATCACGAGAAAACTTTACTGGTTGGGATACGTATACAATGCCATTTGGTAGTCACCATGATGGAGAAGGTGATATAGGTGTTAATACACCAGAGAAAAAAGCGGATGCTGCTGACTTAGAGTTTAGAGTGTTCTCTGATCAAAGAGCTGGTACAAGACCTAGCCCTGGACCATCTAACTGGACTTATGATGGTAAAGAGAGTGATGTAAAGGCTCGTATTGACTATGGATTAAAGTTACCAGCTGAAGAAGTTCAAAAAAATTATAGAAGAAGCGGTTCTTTGGCGCGGAAAAAAATACGATATGATGGGTCGAGAATTCAAAGTGCACCAGCTTCTACATATTTTGGTAGTGGACCATATGAATATCTACTTTCTAGTATTTATAAACTTGGATATGAACAAGGAATTGATAAAGTTTACGTCAAAGATGCAAGTAAACGTATTGAAGTAACAGAAAAAGCAAAAGCGGCAGGTTGGACTGTTTCTGATTTTACAGTATCAAATATGCCTGGTGGATTAGTCTATGATAAGCAATCAGACAGCATACAAGGGGTTGTTACGCATAGTAGTCCATTTAACTATCAACAATTAAAAGCTAGTGTAACGTTTAAAAATACTATTACTGGTAAAAGTGTAACAGTTCTATTAGATAATCATAGATACGGTGGTACAGCATGGAAAGATACTACACCACCTGAATTAAAAATCGATGATACAGTTAAGGAAGGAAAAGTAGGAGAAAATCTTGTAGCACCAGTAGAATACAAAGATGCTGGGGCATCACATGCAGGTGCACCTAATGGTAGAAATATTCCTTATAATTTAACAGATGAAAATGGAACTCCTCTTAACCGTACAGCGACTATTAGAGATACAGTTGGTCGTGCTATTGTTGGGGTTTCTGGAACGAATATTACAGGAACTACAGGAGCAGGAGCAGGGAATCCTACAGAATTAACAGGAAATGACACTAAAATTCCTGGTGTAGGTTTCACAATTGCTTCAAATGATATGACGGATAACAATCCGAATGGATTTAAAGGAACTCCTACTGAAGCAGGAATTTACCGCGTATCTATTTATGCAAGAGATTATAATGTAACTAATGCAAATGAAGCCTATGCTCATGCAACTTTTAAAATTGCACCTACAGTTTCTGTAAAAAATGTTCATGCATACGATAAAGAAGTACCAATTACAATTTCAAAAGGTGCTTCAGAAGCAACGATTACATTACCAGATGGCACAAATACAAAAGTTGTTGCCAAAAATGGAAAATGGGTTGTATCAGAAACAACTAATACAGCTGTAAACGTTAATGATGAAATCGGTACAGTTGGAGAAACATTTAACTTAAAAGTTCTTCCAACAGCAACAGCAAACGCAGCTACAGATACGATTAATGTAACAGCAAGCAGTGAAAATGTGACAGCGACATTTACAAGAGCAGAAGTAACATTAAAAACTAAACTAGGAGAGAATGTAACAGCAACATTCAATAAGACAACAGGTCGTTGGGAGTTACCTAGTGATATTGCTGAAAAGAAAACTGTCAATAGTGATGGAACAACTACATGGTTAAAACGTGACTTATATGTTGATGTAAACAAAGATGGAGAAACAACATTCAATGTTTATGAATATACTCGTACGTTAGATGCAACAGGAAAAGTTACAGCAGTTAATGATGTATCTCGTACCTTGACAACTTATCATAAAGAAAATGCGGCGAATAGTTCAGCAGAGTCAGCAACTGATACCAATAAAGGTATGGTTGTAACTGTTAAATATGACAAAGGTACAAATACGTGGTCAGCAGATGACAACTCTACTGTAACAGCAACAAAAAATGGAGAGACATGGAATGTTTCAACTACATCAGGCTTCACTGGAACAGTCGATGCAGTTCATGCAGAAAGTTCAGATAAAGCGTCTGTATTAAATGATGCTCCAGATGTTACTTCAACTTCTTACACAACTGTAAAAGGTGCAACTGTTGATTTAGTAAAACAAGCATCTGCTGCAGTAACAATTACTGACAGAGAAGATGATGCAACTACAGATCCAACTAAGAAGGAAACAACTGTTACTAAAGTAACGTTAACATCTCCTTCAGGGAAAGTAACGGAATATCATAGTGCTGCAGAAGTTGCAGCTGTGAAGTTGACAGAAGTAGGAAATTATACTGTTAAAGTAGATGTAAAAGATAGTAATGGAAATGTCGTTACTGCTGATTCAGATACAGCAACAGGAACAAATGAAGGTGATAATACTGCGATTGCTTCAACGACTTATGTTATTACTGTTAAATCAAGCAACAAGTAAACTTTATACAGTAGAGGATGACACTCTAACAAGTGATCAATTAAAAGAGAAGATAAATCCTACAGCTGTAGATGGATTTACTCCAACTAAAAATGATATTACTAATATTCCTGCAACTTCAGGTAAAGCTGGTCAAACATTACCAACTCCTGCAACAGTAACTTATACAAAAGGAACAGAAACAATTTCAGTAGAAACAACAGTAGATGTTGTAGTTTTACCAAAAGTAACTCCTACTGGAGTAACGGTACTTAAAGATAGCACTGATTTAGAAACTGTAGTGAAAGAAAAAGCAAAAGAAGCAGTTAAAGCAATTGCTACAGATAAGATCCCAACAGGTATAAAAGTATCGATTAAACAAGTCAAAGAAGGTACTCTTCCAGCAACAACGACAACAGGTGTACAAACTCCTGCTAAAGTAATAGTAGAGTATAAAGATGCTAATGATAATGTTGTTGAAACGAGAGAAGTCGAAGTTCCAGTAACAGTAGTAGGATCAACAGTAAATAAAATTGTAAAATTTGAAGATGATGAATTAACAGATGACGAAGTGAAAGCAGCTGTAACAGCAGGTACAGATGGGAAAAAAGGTGAACCACTATTATCTGAAAACATTACAGCAGAACCAGGAACTAAGGAAGTTCCAATTCCAGTAACCTATAATAATGATAGTTTATCGGAAAGAGTTTTAGTACCAGTAGTAGTTTTACCAAAAGCAACTGGTGATGTAGACGTACCAAAAGGCTCAACTGTTGAAAAAGTAAAAGAAGCTGCGAAAGCCAAAGCAACGGAATTAGTAACATCAGCTGATTTCAAAGATAATTTACCAGAAGGTTCTAAAGATGTAGTTGTTGGAGATGTTACTGAAGAAGTATTAGCAACAATGACTGCAGAAAGGAACGGATAAAGGAATCGTTAAAGTTCCAGTAACTTATACAGTTGATGGCAAAACGTATACAAAAGATGCTGAAATTACGGTTAATGTATTAGGTTCAGTACCAAAAACAGTCTACACTGTAGAAGGAACAAAACCAGATGCGAATAAGGTAAAAGAAGCAGTAACACCAGATACTGACGGAACGGTAGAAACGCCAACAGAAGCTGATTTACCAGAAACAACAGGAAAAGTTGGAGCAACAGATGTAACTGTTCCAACTACAGTAACGTATCCAAGCGGAAATGAAATTGTAAAAGTTCCAGTAACAGTCTTGCCAAAAGCTACACCAGAAAAAGTAATCACATTAAAAGATACAACTGGTGATAACTTAACAGCAGCAGTGAAAGAAAAAGCACAAGCTGCGGTAGGTAAACTAACATTACCATCAGGAGTTACAGCAGAATTAGTTCCAAACCAAACATATGCTGTTCCAGCAACAGATTCTAATGGTGACAAAACAGCAGTACCAGTGAAAGTACAATATAAAGATGCTACAGGTACAGTGGTAGCGGAAGATACGATTAATGTACCAGTAACAGTAGTAAGTTCAACACCAAAACCATTGGTAGTCTTCGAAGGTGATGCAGTAGAAGCTAAAACTGTTCAAGATGCAGTAACACCAGGAACTGATGGAACTAAAGGTAATCCTGTCATTCCAGAAGACCTAACAAAAACAACAGGTAAGAAAGAAGTAACGGTCCCTGTAACTTACGACGGAATGAAAGATCCAGAACAAGTGAAAGTGCCAGTGACAGTATTGCCAAAACCAGAAGCTGATGAAATTCTAGTTGCTAAAAATAGTGACAAGGAAAAAGCTAAAGAAAAAGTATTAGCTAAAGCTAAAAAAGCAATTGAAGAAGCAACATTCAAAGGTAAATTACCTCAAGGTGCAACAGTTGAAATTGATAATACAGTACCAGTAACAGTTCCTGACTTAACAGAAGATACAGAAGTTGATGTGACTGTTAAATACACTGTAGATGGTCAAGAAAAAACAACAACTGTTAAAGTACCAGTTACAGTAGTTGAAGGTGTACCACAAATCGTTCCAGTGGATGAAAACAACAAACAACCAAATCCAGAAAACAGTATTGATAAAACGGAATATCCAGATGGTTCAACATTTGAATATGATCCAAAAACTCCAGTAGATACTACAAAACCTGGTGATTACACAGTCAATGTTATTGTAAAAGACAAAGAGGGGAATCCTATTGCAGAAGTCCCTGCAACTGTACGTGTTGTAGAAAGCTATCCACAATTTGTCCCAGTAGACAAGGATAAAAAACAACCTTCTGCTGAAGGAAGTATTGATCCTAAAGCATTCCCTAAAGATACAGAGTTTACTTACGAAACTCCAGTAGACACAACAACGCCAGGCGAAAAAGATGTTGTTGTAGTAGCGAAAATCGGTGATAAAGTTACTAAAGTTCCTGCAAAAGTAATGGTTGTTGAACCGAAGATACAATATGTGCCAGTTGATAAATCAAACAAACAACCAGATGCATCTAAGAGTATTGATCCTGAACAATATCCAGATAAAATTACATTTGGATATAAGACTCCAGTGGACACAACAACACCAGGCGAAAAAGATGTAGTCGTTGTTGCCAAAGACGGAGACGACACACTTGTTGAAGTACCAGCTAAGGTTAAAGTAGTGGAAGGAAAAGAACAATTAATTCCTATTAATGCTACAGGTGAAAATCAACCAAAACCAAAAGATAGTATTACACCAAGTGATTATCCAGCAGACTCAACATTTGAGTACAAAGTTCCAGAAGGACAAACAACTCCATATGATGGAACAACTCCAGGGGATAAACCAGTTACAGTTGTGGTAAAAGATAAAAATGGTAATGTATTAGTAGAAGTTCCGGCAACGATTAAGGTGGTAGAAGCTAAACCAAAACCAATCGAAACCCCAGTGACGAATACACCTTTAACAAAAGATGATATTTCTAAATATGTTAAAGTTCCTGCAGAAGGCAGGGTAACGAATGTTGAGAACATTCCAGACTTAACAACCCCAGGTAAGAAAGATCCAGTTAAAGTTACTGTTACTTTACCAAATGGAAAAGTAATCACAGTCGAAGTTCCAGTGAATGTAACGCCGGTTAAGGAAATCGAAACACCAGTGACGAATACACCTTTAACAAAAGATGATATTTCTAAATATGTTAAAGTTCCAGAAGGTGGCAAGGTAACGAATGTTGAAAATATTCCAGACTTGACAACCCCAGGTAAGAAAGATCCAGTTAAAGTAACGGTTGAATTACCGAATGGAAAAGTAATCACAGTCGAAGTTCCAGTGAATGTAACGCCGGTTAAGGAAATCGAAACACCAGTGACGAATACACCTTTAACAAAAGATGATATTTCTAAATATGTTAAAGTTCCAGAAGGTGGAAAAGTAACGAACGTAGAAAACATTCCGGACTTAACAACGCCAGGTAAGAAAGATCCAGTTAAAGTAACGGTAGAACTACCAAATGGAAAAGTAATTACAGTCGAAGTTCCAGTGAATGTAACGCCAATTACACCAATTGAAACACCAGTAACAACAGCTAAATTGACTCCAGAGGATATTTTAAAACAAATAAAAGTACCAGAAGGAGCAACAACTAAGGTAGAAAACATTCCAGACTTAACAACACCTGGTAAGAAGGATCCTGTAAAAGTAACGATTACATTACCAAACGGTAAAGTTGTGACTGTAGAAATTCCAGTAAATGTTACACCTATTGAGGATATTGTTAAAAAACAAGGAGATCCAATTACTGCTGAGGATGTTGAAAAACACATTCCAAAAGGAGTAAAAGTTATCAATATTGGTGATAAACCTACAACAGATATTCCAGGTGAAAGACCAAGTATCCCAGTAGTGATTGAATTACCAAATGGAATTCGAGTAACGATGAATATTCCAGTAATCGTAATACCGAAAGTAACACCTGTAGTAGTTTCAGTAGGAACACCAGTTACTCCAGAAGATGTTCAGAAACATATTGAATTACCTAAAGGATGGACTGTAACAAAAGTAGGAGAAATCCCAACAACATCAACACCAGGAACAAAACCAGTCGTTCCAGTAGAGATTGAATTACCAGATGGTCGTAAGATTACTGTCGATGTACCAGTCATCGTTACGCCAACTGTAAGACAAATTGTTGTACCACAAGGAACTCCAATCACACCAGACGATGTGAAAGGACATATCGATCTTCCAAAAGAACCAGGATGGGAAATTGTTGAAGTAGGAGAAATCCCAACAACAATTCCTGCTGGAGTGAAACCAAGCGTTAAAGTGAAGATTAAAGTTCCAACTGGAGAAATTGTTGAAGTAGAAGTACCAATCATCGTAACACCGAAAGTAACTCCTATTGTAGTGGAAGTTGGAACACCAATTACCGAAGAAGATGTTAAGAAGAAAGTAGATCTACCAGAAGGATGGGAAATTGTTGAGGTCGGAGAAATTCCAACAACAGAAACACCAGGAACAAAACCAGTTGTTAAAGTGAAAATCAAATTACCAGATGGTCGTATTATTACAGTAGACGTACCAGTAACGGTAATACCTAAATCACAAAATGGTGGAGGAGTCATTTCTCAAAATGGTGATTCAACTGTTCAGATTGTAACGGAATATCTTGATGAAAATGGTAACAGAATTACTTCAGATAAAGAAGGAAAACACGGTCCAATAGAGTTGGAAGGATATGAATTTAGTCATTCAACAACGGATGCTAAAGGAAATACCCTACATCACTATAAGAAAGTGACAAACCCAATCAATCAAGAGCAACCAAGCTCTCCAGAGACTCCTACAAGTCCAGAAAAACCAGTAGCTACTCCAGTTCAGACAAGTTCTACAGATTCTAAACCAGTAGCTGTTGAAACAGCCGAAGCCAATGACAAGAAGGAATTGCCAAATACTGGTACAGAAGATCATGCTAGCCTAGCAGCACTTGGACTTCTTGGAGTATTGAGTGGATTTGGTCTTGTGGCACGCAAGAAAAAAGAAGACTAAAAACTCATAGTTTTTGAGAAGATGATTCGTCATCTTCTTTTTTTATTTCGGTGTTTTTACTTGCGTAAAAAATTTTTTTCTAGTATAATAGTTTATTGTGAGCGAACCTCACTTACCCCTTGCAAAGTCTTGGGGTCATTAGACCAAAAGGAGGAACATATCAATGGCTAAATACGAAATTCTTTATATCATTCGTCCAAACATTGAAGAAGAAGCTAAAAAAACGCTTTTGGTAGCACGTTTTGACTCTATTTTTGACTGACAACGGTGCAACTGTTGTTGAATCAAAAATCTTGGGAAAAAAACGTCGTCTTGCATACTGAAATCAAAGATTTCCGTGAAGGACTTTACCACATCGTTAACGTTGAAGCAAAACGACGATGCAGCTCTTAAAGAGTTTGACCGTCTTTCAAAAAAATCAACGCTGACATTCTTCGTCACATGATCGTCAAAACTGACGCGTAAGAAGGTAAACTATGATTAACAATGTTGTACTTGTAGGGCGTATGACACGTGACGCTGAGTTGCGTTATACCCCATCAAATGTAGCAGTTGCGACTTTTACTCTTGCAGTAAACCGTACATTTAAGAGTCAAAATGGCGAACGTGAGGCTGATTTTATCAATGTCGTTATGTGGCGCCAACAGGCTGAAAACCTTGCTAACTGGGCTAAAAAAGGCTCACTTATCGGGGTGACAGGTCGTATCCAGACTCGTAGTTACGATAACCAGCAAGGACAACGTGTCTACGTGACAGAGGTCGTGGCTGAGAATTTCCAAATGTTGGAAAGCCGTAGTGTGCGTGAGGGTCACACAGGTGGAGCTTACTCTGCCCCAACTGCAAACTATTCAGCACCTACAAATTCAGTACCAGACTTTTCACGTGATGAAAATCCATTTGGAGCAACAAATCCATTGGATATTTCAGATGATGATTTACCATTCTAATGGACAACTAAAATTATAAAGGAGAAAAAACATGGCTCAACAACGTCGTGGCGGATTCAAACGCCGTAAAAAAGTTGATTACATCGCAGCAAACAAAATTGAATATGTTGATTACAAAGATACTGAGCTTCTTAGCCGTTTCGTTTCAGAACGTGGGAAAATCCTTCCTCGTCGTGTAACAGGAACTTCAGCTAAAAACCAACGTAAAGTAACAACAGCTATCAAACGCGCTCGCGTAATGGCTTTGATGCCTTTCGTAAACGAAGATTAAAAAAGAGGTCTGGGTGGACCTCTTTTTCAGACCCGGTTGGGTCTTTTTTTCACGAGCCTTAAAATGAGAGAGCGAGTTTAGGTCCAGTTGGACCTCTTTTTCACGAAATAGTTTTTTTCTGACCTTGGCGTGCTATAATGGTAATAGAAAGAGTAAAGGTGGGTAAGTCAAAGATGAATTGTACGATTAGAAATATGATTAAGTCTGATATTGAATCCTTATCTCATGGATTTATCAATCAAGGTTGGCCTGGTAGAGAGGAGATTTTAACTCGATACTTCAAGGAGCAGGAAAGTGGAGAGAGGGAAGTGTTAATTGCTGACCTTACTAGTGCTGTAGCGGGCTACATTACTATTTTACCCGATGCTAAACATGGTCCTTTTGCAGAAGTTTATCCAGAATTATCAGATTTTAATGTGTTTGAGCCTTTTCGAAATCAAGGGATTGGGAGTCAACTGCTAGAAGAAGCAGAAAAACGAGTCAAGTTTGTTTCGAGTAAGGTCACTCTTGGTGTAGGTTTACACTTAGGCTATGGCCCTGCCCAGAGATTGTATATCAAACGAGGCTATATTCCAGATGGGACAGGTGTCTGGTATAGAAATAAACCCTTGGAAATGAATGCTACTATTCAAAATAATGATGATTTAGTTCTGTACTTATCCAAGAAGTTCGAATAAGAGATAGCGAATTTCTTTGAAAATAGGGGATTTAGCTACTTTATGGTATAATGGAAAGAGTTAGATTGAAAGAGGTAGTGAGATGGATGCCAAATTAAGATACAAGGCAAAGAAAATCAAGATTGTCTTTTTTGATATTGATGATACATTGAGGAATTCCAAGACAGGTTTTATTCCAGCTTCAATCCCAACTGTTTTTAAGCAATTACGTGAGAAAGGAATCTTGACAGGTATTGCTTCTGGACGAGGGATTTTTGGTGTCGTGCCAGAAATTCGTGAGCTCAAACCTGATTTTTTTGTGACCCTGAATGGAGCTTATATCGAAGATAAAAAAGGTCAGGTTATTTATCAACATCAGATTGAGAAATCAGATGTTGAGGAATATATCTCTTGGGCCAAGCAAGAGGGAATTGAGTATGGTTTGGTTGGGAGTCATGATGCCAAGTTGTCGACTCGCACCAATATGATTAGTGAAGCGATTAATCCAATTTATCCCGATTTGGATGTGGATCCCGATTTCCACGATAAAGAAGACATCTATCAGATGTGGACTTTTGAAGATAAGGGAGATGACTTGCACTTACCTGACAGTCTCTCTGACAAACTTCGCATGGTTCGTTGGCATGAGCATTCGTCTGATATTGTGCCGATTTCAGGCTCCAAAGCGACGGGTGTGGAAAAGGTTGTGGAACACCTAGGTTTGAAACCAGAGAACGTCATGGTTTTTGGAGATGGGCTCAACGACTTGGAACTCTTTGATTATGCTGGAATCAGCGTTGCCATGGGAATTTCTCATGATAAAATCAAAGAAAAAGCAGATTATATAACAAAAACACTAGAAGAAGATGGCATTTTTGATGCTTTAGAAGGATTTGGTATGGTAGAAAAAGAATTGCATTTCCCACAAGTAGACATTGAAACAGTAGAAGGTCCTATCGCGACTATTAAGACCAATCACGGAGATTTGCGTATTAAGCTCTTCCCTGAACATGCTCCTAAAACAGTAGCTAACTTTGTAGCTCTATCAAAAGATGGTTACTATGATGGTGTCATTTTCCACCGTATTATCAAGGATTTTATGATCCAAGGTGGAGATCCAACTGGAACTGGTATGGGTGGCGAGTCAATCTACGGCGAATCATTTGAGGATGAATTCTCAGAAGAACTTTACAATATCCGTGGTGCCCTTTCCATGGCCAATGCTGGTCCAAATACCAACGGCAGCCAGTTCTTTATCGTGCAAAATCAACATTTGCCATATTCTAAGAAAGAAATTGCTCGTGGTGGTTGGCCAGAACCGATCGCAGAAATCTATGCAGAGCAAGGAGGAACACCTCACCTAGACCGTCGACACACTGTTTTTGGTCAGTTAGCTGATGAAGCGTCTTACGCTGTTTTAGATGCCATTGCTGCTGTTGAGACGGGGGCGATGGACAAACCAGTTGAAGATGTTGTGATTGAAACAATTGAAATCGAGGACTAAGATGAAAATCGGTGATAAGCTAAAGGGGCGTATTACAGGGATTCAGCCCTACGGTGCCTTTGTTGAGCTAGAGACGGGTGATACGGGGCTGATTCACATTTCGGAGATTCGAACAGGCTTTATTGAAAATATTCATGAAGCCTTGAAAGTCGATGAAGAGGTTCAAGTTCAAGTAGTGGATTTAGATGAATTTACAGGGAAAGCAAGTCTTTCTATCCGCACTTTGGAGGAAGAAAAGCACCAGTTTCCGAGACGGAGACGCTTTTCAAGCGACCGTTTTAACTACGGCTTTGCGCCTCTTAAACGAATGATGCCAATTTGGACTAGAGAAGCCCTGCACTATTTAAAAAAGAAGAAGTAGTTTAGAATTTTATATTTTTTGTAATGTTAATATAAATCTGCTATAATAGAACCATGGAAGAAGAACAATTATTAAATCAGGGGAGCGAATTAACCAGCTCTTCTCAACAGATATCAAAATTATTCAAAATAGAGAGGTTTTTAGCTATTCGGTGGATAGTGTTCTCTTGTCACGCTTTCCACGTTTCCCTAAGAAGGGATTGATTGTGGATTTCTGCGCTGGAAATGGAGCAGTGGGGCTATTTGCTAGCACTCGTACTCAGGCACAGATTTTGGCTGTTGAGATTCAGGAGCGTTTGGCGGATATGGCTGAGCGCTCTGTCCGTTTGAATGGATTAGAGGAGCAGATGCAGGTCATCTGTGATGATTTGAAAAATATGCCTGCTTACATCCAGGGAAGTAAGGTGGATATGATTTTGTGTAATCCGCCCTATTTCAAGGTGGATCCTCATTCCAACTTAAATGAGAGTGAACATTATCTCTTGGCGCGACATGAAATCACGACCAATTTGCAGGAAATCTGTCGTAGTGCCCAGAGTATTCTCAAGTCTAATGGGCGTTTGGCCATGGTTCATCGTCCTGATCGACTTCTGGATATTTTGGATACGTTACAACGGCATAATCTAGCCCCTAAGCGCCTGCAGTTTGTTTATCCAAAAAGAGAAAAGGAAGCCAATATGCTTTTGATTGAGGCTATCAAGGATGGCTCGACAAGTGGCTTTAAGGTATTGCCACCTCTCATTGTCCACAATGATGATGGCTCTTATACGCCGGAACTCGAAGAAATTTATTATGGATCATAAGGCTTTCATGTATGTAGTAGAATGTAGAGATGGTTCTTACTATACAGGATATACAACAGATATCAAGAAACGAGTAGCTGTGCACAATAGTGGTAAGGGAGCCAAGTATACTAGGGCTCGCTTACCAGTCAAACTTATCTATGCTCAAGGATTTGCCAGTAAGGAAGAAGCCATGTCGGCAGAAGCCCTTCTCAAGCGTAAGAAGAGGCCACAGAAGGAAAGATTTTTATCTGAAAATCAAGATAGAAATTTGCTCATACTCAATGAAAATTAAAGAGCAAACTAGGAAGCTAGCCGTAGACAGTACTTGAGTACGGCAAGGCGAAGCTGACGTGGTTTGAATTTGATTTTCGAAGAGTATCAGTTATTTTGAAGAATCGTGAGGAGCCCTTTGACTCCTCTTACTTTTGTCAAAAAGCGAAAAAAATGCTACAATAAAGAGAATAAACAAAATGAGGTATTATCATGTCTAAGATTCTAGTATTTGGTCACCAAAATCCAGACTCAGATGCCATCGGGTCATCTGTAGCCTTTGCCTACCTTGCAAAAGAAGCTTACGGTTTGGATACGGAAGCTGTTGCCCTTGGAACTCCAAATGAAGAAACAGCCTTTGTCTTGAACTATTTTGGTGTGGAAGCACCGCGTGTTATCACTTCTGCTAAAGCAGAAGGTGCAGAGCAAGTTATCCTGACTGACCACAATGAATTCCAACAATCTGTATCAGATATCGCTGAAGTAGAAGTTTATGGTGTTGTAGACCACCACCGTGTGGCTAACTTTGAAACTGCAAGCCCACTTTACATGCGTTTGGAGCCAGTTGGTTCAGCGTCTTCAATCGTTTACCGTATGTTCAAAGAACATGGTGTAGCTGTTCCTAAAGAGATTGCTGGTTTGATGCTTTCAGGTTTGATTTCAGATACCCTTCTTTTGAAATCACCAACAACACACCCAACAGATACAGTCATTGCTCCTGAATTGGCTGAATTAGCTGGTGTAAACTTGGAAGAGTATGGTTTGGCTATGTTGAAAGCTGGTACAAACTTGGCTAGCAAATCTGCTGACGAATTGATTGACATCGATGCTAAAACTTTTGAATTGAACGGAAATAATGTCCGTGTTGCCCAAGTAAACACAGTTGACATCGCTGAAGTTTTGGAACGCCAAGCAGAAATTGAAGCTGCAATGCAAGCTGCCAACACAGCAAATGGTTACTCTGACTTTGTCTTGATGATTACAGATATCGTCAACTCAAACTCAGAAATCCTAGCACTTGGTGCTAACATGGGACAAGGTTGAAGCAGCCTTCAACTTCAAACTTGAAAATAACCATGCCTTCCTTGCTGGTGCTGTTTCACGTAAGAAACAAGTGGTACCTCAATTGACTGAAAGCTTTAATGCTTAAGATTTTGGGTGTCAGTTCAAAATCGGAAAGTCTAGTTTGACTTATATCGAAAGGAGTTTCGGCTCCTTTTTTTCTAGGAGTGAAGCATGTTAGAAAATGGCGATTTGATTTTTGTGAGAGATGAGTCAGATATGGGACAGGCCATCCAGACTTCCACAGGCAACTATAACCATGTTGCCATTTATTTGGATGGGATGATTTACCACGCTAGTGGACAGGCTGGTGTTGTTTGTCAAGAACCAGCAGACTTCTTTGAGTCCAATCACTTGTACGACCTCTATGTTTACCCAGAAATGGATATCCAGTCTGTGAAGGAAAGAGCTTGCAAACATCTGGGAGCTCCCTACAATGCTTCTTTTTATCCAGATGGACATGGTTTCTACTGTTCCCAGTACATGGCAGAAATCCTCCCCATATTTTTGAAACTATTCCCATGAAATTTTGGGATGGGGAGCAGGAGATTAGTGATTTTTGGAGAGAGTATTACAGAGAACTAGGTCTGCCTGTTCCTCTGAACCAAGCTGGGACCAATCCTAGTCAGTTGGCAGCATCGCCTCTGTTAGAATGTAAAGAAAGGAATCTTCATGATTCAGATTTTTAATCCATCTCGTTTGACGAGACAGCCATTTTTTAGAGAATTGATCCGCTATCTGGACCAGCATGAGGATGTGATTTTGCGAGAAATCAAGGCTCAATTTCCAGATGTAGCAGTTGACAAACTCATGGAAGAGTATATAAAGGCAGGCTTGATTCTACGAGAAAATAAGCGTTATTACCTTAATCTTCCCTATGCTTGAATCACTCGATAGTCTCGAACTGGATCAAGAGATTTTTGTCAGCGAAGCTAGTCCGGTCTATCAAGCCTTGTTGGAGCAGCGTTTTGAGACGGAATTGCGAAATCAAACCAATGCAGCTATTTTAGTTGAACAGACAGATTTTGCGAGAACAAAAATGACATTGTCTAATTATTTCTACAAGGTCAAACATCAGTATCCTTTGACAGAAAAACAGCAGGAACTTTATGACATTTTGGGAGATGTTAATCCTGAGTATGCTCTCAAATACATGACAACTTTTTTGCTAAAATTTCTCAAAAAGACCAGCTTATGCAGAAACGCCGTGATATCTTTGTGGACAGTTTAGTTGTCCTAGGTTATATTGTCCAAAATGAAGATGGAAAGTATGAGTTGGCTATCGATTTTGATAAGGAAAGATTAACTTTCTACTTGGCGTGATTTCTTGTTTCTGAGCACATTGTTTGACTTTCCTTAGTATTCGGTATAAACTATATGTAACCGGTAACACATATCGGAATAAAACTAAAGGAGACAATCATATGTCACTTGAAAACAAATTGGAACAAGCAACAGGCGCTATCAAAGAAGGATTGGTAAAGTTACTGGGGATAGCAAGACAGAACTTGAAGGAGCTGTTGAAAAAACAGTTGCTAAGGCAAAAGACGTTGTAGAAGATGCTAAAGGTGCTGTAGAAGGTGCCGTTGAAGGTTTGAAAAACGCTTTTAAATAAAATTAGAAAAAATCAAGGGTTTCGTTTCCCTTGATTTTTTACTATCTTATAAATAATTTTCTGCGACGGCTGCATCTCCTGGATAGGCTTCTTTCTTTCCTTGGACTATTTGGTAGCAATCGGCACCCTTACCAGCAATTATAACTGCATCTAATTCGTGATTTGTGATAGCCATAGCTGCCTTGATGGCTTCTCGGCGATCCGCAATTTTTTCAACAGGATGATTGATGTAGCTACTGATTTCATCCGCAATGGCCATTGGGTCTTCATAGTTGGGGTCATCAGCAGTCAGAAAGACTTGAATCTCAGGGTGTTGATTGAGGAGGAGGCCAAAGTCCTTACGACGGCTTTCTCCCTTGTTTCCTGTCGAACCCAAGAACCAGAGCAATTTTTCCAGTTTGATGAGTTTCAACCACATTGATGAGTTTTTTCAGACTATCACCCATTGTGGGCATAGTCGATGAAGACCTTGGCTCCATTTTTCTGAGTGAGGACTTCCATACGACCAGGAACACGGGTTGCAGCGATTCCTTTTTTGATGTCCTCAAGACTAGCTCCGAGACGGAGACAAGCAAGTCCAGCAGCAACTGCATTTTCTTGGTTGAAGTGACCAATGAGTTGGATATCATAGTCTCCAGCGAGTTTACCCGTAGCTGAAAAGCTAAAGGCTTTGGAATTCTCGATTTGGTTATTTGACTGGCTACCATAGAAATCATGGTCTTGATCTGCCACTTGTTCTTTCAAGACAGAAAAGTGGTCCATGTCACTGTTAATGATGACTGCTCGGCTATTTTCCATCAAGAGACGTTTGTGGTAGAAGTAGTCTTCAAAGCTAGGGTGTTCAATAGGGCCGATATGGTCTGGGGCTGATATTGAGGAAAACTCCCACATCAAAGGTTAGACCATAGACACGTTTGACCAGATAGGCTTGACTAGAGACTTCCATGATGAGGTGGGTACGGTCATTTTGCACAGCTTGATGCATCATGTCAAAGAGGTCAATACTCTCAGGAGTTGTCAATGCAGACTTAAAGAAAGTCTTGCCATCTAGAGTTGTATTCATAGTCGAGAGCATAGCAGGTCGGTGTCCTTGAGATAAGATGTTATAAGCGAAATAGGCCGCCGTTGTCTTCCCCTTGGTTCCAGTAAAGGCGAGGAGTTTGAGTTTTTCCTGTGGATTGCCATAAAATTCCATAGCAATCAGACTCATGGCTTTCTTAATGTCGTTCACGATAATGGCAGGAATACCAACCTCATAGTCCTTTTCAGCTACATACCAACCGAGTCCTTGAGAGATAGCTGAAAGCAGAAATTCCTTCTTAAAGGCAGCACCCTTGACGAAAAAGAGGCTCTTTTCTTTGGCCTTGCGACTGTCATAGCAGATGGTGTCAAAGACGACATGGCTGTAGTTGTAGTGATAGTGATAGTGTCCTTGGTCGATAATCTCGCGGAAGAGACCATCTTTCTTTAATATATCTAATACGGTTTCAATCTTTATCATACTTTCTATTGTAAACCGAAAGTCGCAATTTACAAGTAACAAGGAAAAGTTTATAATGGAAGATAAGGAGTTTTTCCTAGTTATCAAAATTAAATGAGGAATCTATGTCGCACGAAAACAATCACCAGCAGGCCCAGATGTTACGGGGGACTGCTTGGTTAACGGCTAGTAACTTTATCAGTCGCCTACTCGGGGCTATTTACATTATCCCTTGGTACATCTGGATGGGGTCTTATGCGGCTACAGCAAATGGACTCTTTACCATGGGCTACAATATCTATGCCTGGTTCTTGCTGGTTTCAACAGCGGGGATTCCAGTTGCGGTGGCCAAGCAAGTTGCCAAGTATAATACCATGCGAGAAGAAGAGCATAGCTTTGCCCTGATTCGGAGCTTTTTAGGCTTTATGACAGGACTTGGCCTCGTTTTTGCTTTAGTCTTGTATGTCTTTGCTCCTTGGCTAGCAGACTTGTCTGGCGTGGGCAAAGACTTGATCCCAATCATGCAAAGCTTGGCTTGGGGAGTCTTGATTTTCCCATCTATGAGTGTTATCCGAGGATTTTTCCAAGGGATGAATAACCTCAAACCTTATGCCATGAGCCAAATCGCTGAGCAGGTCATTCGTGTTATCTGGATGCTTCTAGCAACATTTATCATTATGAAGCTCGGTTCAGGAGATTACCTAGCAGCCGTTACCCAATCGACCTTTGCGGCCTTTGTCGGCATGGTAGCCAGTTTTGCAGTTTTGGTCTATTTCCTTGCTCAAGAAGGTTTACTCAAAAGAGTCTTTGAAACAGGGGATAAGATTAACAGCAAGCGTCTTTTGGTTGATACGATTAAGGAAGCTATTCCTTTTATCTTGACTGGTTCGGCTATTCAGCTGTTTCAGATTCTGGATCAGATGACCTTTATCAATAGTATGAGTTGGTTTACCAACTATAGTAATGAAGACTTGGTTGTCATGTTTTCTTATTTCTCTGCCAATCCTAATAAAATCACTATGATTTTGATTTCTGTTGGGGTTTCAATTGGGAGTGTCGGTTTGCCACTTTTGACTGAAAACTATGTCAAGGGGGACTTGAAGGCAGCTTCTCGTCTTGTTCAGGACAGCATTACCATGCTCTTTTTGTATTCCTGCTACCAGCAACGGTTGGAGTGGTCATGGTAGGAGAACCTCTTTATACAGTCTTTTCTATGGCAAGCCAGATAGTTTGGCTATGGGCTTGTTTGTCTTTGCAGTTTTGCAGTCTACTATTTTAGGCTTGTACATGGTCTTGTCTCCAATGCTTCAGGCCATGTTCCGCTAACCGCAAGGCCGTTCTCTATTTTATCTATGGTTCCATTGCCAAGCTAGTCTTGCAAATACCTACCATCGCCCTCTTCCACAGTTACGGACCCTTGATTTCCACAACCATCGGTCTCATTATTCCTAACGTCTTGATGTATCGGGACATTTGTCAAGTAACTGGTGTTAAGCGCAAGGTGATTTTGAAGCGAACCATTTTAATCAGTTTGTTGACCTTTGTTATGTTCATCGGTGTAGGTGCCATCCAGTGGATTTTAGGATTTGTCTTCCAACCAAGTGGACGTTTGTGGAGCTTCCTTTATGTAGCCCTTGTCGGTGCCATGGGTGGAGGAGTATACGGGGTCATGAGTCTCCGTACCCGTTTATTGGATAAGGTGATTGGAAAAGCCCAAGCAGATCGCCTGCGAGTAAAATTAAAAATTTCTTAAAAAAATAATTTATAAATAAAATGAATAAGTTGAGTTTTTTAAAAACCAAAACACTCTCTTATTCATTTTTTATTGTTAGAATTGGATATAAAATGTAAAACAGAGAATAAATAACGAAAGTAATTGAATTTTATGTCAAAAAACACTTGACTAAAAAGTAGTTAGCCTGTATAATAAAACAAATATTTAAATCAGGAGGTTCTGGAGATGAAAAAGTCTAAGGCCAAGTATGCAGCACTTGCAGGTGTCGTGTTAAGTGCAGGTATTTTTATTAAGCGCGTGTGGAAATTCTAGCACAGCATCAAAAAAACATATAACTATGTTTACTCAAGTGATCCCATCAAGTTTGAACTATCTAGCAGAAAAACCGTTCAACAACTACTGATATTGTGACCAATCTGGTAGATGGTCTCATGGAAAATGACCAATATGGGAACTATGTTCCATCCTTTGGCTGAGGATTGGAGTGTTTCTCAAGACGGTTTGACCTATACCTACAAACTGCGTAAAGATGCTAAATGGTATACTGCAGATGGAGATGAATATGCTCCTGTAACTGCCCAAGATTTTTGTCACTGGTTTGAAATATGCGGCTGATAAAAAAATCAGAAGCCTTGTACTTAGTGCAAGAATCCGTTGCAGGTTTAGATGACTATATCACTGGTAAAACAAGCGACTTTTTCAACTGTCGGAGTCAAGGCTCTTGATGACCAAACTGTTCAATATACCTTGGCACGACCAGAACCTTACTGGAACTCAAAAAAACAACCTCAACCATTCTCTTTTCCCAGTTAATGCGGATTTCTTGAAATCAAAAGGGGATGATTTTTGGGAAGGTAGATCCCATCTAGCATTTTTGTACAATGGACCTTTCTTGATGAAATCCTTTGTTTCAAAAATCGGTCATCGAATACAAGAAAAAAATCCTAACTACTGGGATGCTAAAAAAATGTCTTTGTAGATGATGTCAAATTGACTTATTTATGATGGTAGTGACCAAGATGCGTTAGCACGTAATTTTACCGAAGGTGCTTTATAGCTATGCTCGTCTCTATCCGAACAGTTCAAGTTTTGAAGGGATTAAAGAAAAGAATAAGGACAATATCATCTATAGCATGCAAGATGCTACTTCTTACTTCTTAAACTTCAACTTGGATAGAAAATCTTATAAATTTACTTCAAAAACAAGTGATGCTGAGAAGAAATCGACTCAAGAAGCAGTTCTTAATAAAAACTTCCGTCAAGCCATTAATTTTGCCTATGACCGTACAGCTTACGGGGCCCAATCTCAAGGAGAAGAGGGGGCAACTAAGATTTTGCGTAACCTCGTCGTTCCTCCAAACTTCGTAAGTATCAACGGAAAAGACTTTGGTGAAGTAGTAGCCTCTAAGATGGTGAATTATGGTAAGGAATGGCAAGGAATCAACTTTGCGGATGCCCAAGATCCATACTACAATCCTGAAAAAGCCAAGGCTAAATTTGCAGAGGCTAAGAAAGAACTCCAAGCTAAAGGGGTCCAATTCCCTATCCACTTAGATAAAACTGTAGATTTGACCAATAAGGCAGAAATTCAAGGAATTAATTCCATGAAACAATCAATTGAATCTGTCTTGGGTTCAGATAATGTTGTGATTGATGTTCACCAACTCTCTACTGAAGACTTTGATAATACAAGCTATCTGGCTCAAACTGCTGCTCAGAAAGATTATGATCTTTACAACGGTGGTTGGAGTGCAGATTATCAAGATCCTTCAACTTATCTTGATGTCTTTAATGTTAATTCTGGTGGTTTGATGCAAAATCTAGGTTTAGAGCCAGGTGAAGCCAATGACAAGGCCAAGGCTGTTGGATTGGATGTCTACACTCAAATGTTGGAAGAAGCAAATAAGGAGCAAGATCCAGCTAAACGTTATGAGAAATATGCTGATGCCCAAGCTTGGTTGGTGGATAGCTCTCTAGCAATTCCAAATGTTTCACTTGGTGGAACACCAACATTGAGAAAAATCGTTCCTTTCTCAACACCATATTCATTGGCTGGTAATAAAGGGGTTGAATCCTATAAATACCTCAAATTACAAGACAAGACAGTTACAAAAGACGAATATGAAAAAGCCAAAGAAAAATGGCTGAAAGAAAAAGAAGAATCGAATAAAAAAGCTCAAGAAGAATTGGCAAAACATGTGAAATAGGGATTTTTCAAGAAAAACGATGGTTTCGAAAGAAGCTGTCGTTTTTTAATAGAATGATGGCAAATTTTGGGTAAAAGTGCTTACATTTTTTAATTGGTTTACTGGATTTATGCTATAATGAATATAATAAAAACTTGTAAAAAACTATTTTCGAAAATCTACCCAGTGTTAACTGAAGTATGCACATGCTAGGATCATTTTATAGGAGGGATGCTGTCTACTAAAAAAGTAAGATAAAACGCAATAATTGATAAGTTCTTCTTTTATGTGAAGAGTTCTTATCTGCCTATTTACTAATCGTTATGGAGGTATCATCATGGGCGCTATTATGGAGTTTGCAACAGAAAAACAGATTGCATCATTTCTTTCAACTTGCCACATTGAAGGGCAAAAGAATTTTCTGATGGCTTTCAAGAAAAAGACATGGTTGAAATCCTTTATTGATTTTTTCATTATAGGTGGTTCCTACTATGTTCAGTCGAGTGTGAAGCCTAAGATTCTGGCATTCACACCTAAGGGAATCTACTTGATGGACATCAGTGATATAACTGAAAATCGCTCTAATCAAGTCCTTGAGATGCCTTGGAATCAAGTTCAAGATTTTACTTATAAGCCAGTCTTGAATACAGTTAGGCTGAACTGGCGCTATCAAAACGAAGACTATATCTTTTCTGTGGATGTCGGTCAGGTTAGTCAGCATGTGGGCCAGTATCAATTTAATAAAGACCATTATGACTATTTAGCCCAACACGATTTCTTTCGTTCACAGTAAACCCTAGCAATCATTTTCACAAAAGAATCTGGAAGCTTTTCTGGATTCTTTTTAGCTTTACTCGATAAGTCTATAGTTTGAAACTATAACTAGCTCTTGAAAAGAAGAAAATGAGTTGATGAAAATAAGTGGTACAATAGTTACTATAGATTTGGAGGAATTGTATGAGCAAGGAATTACACATCAACACAATTTTGGCCCAAGCGGGCATTAAATCAGATGAAGCGACAGGAGCTTTGGTGACACCGCTTCATTTTTCAACGACCTATCAGCATCCAGAGTTTGGTAAATCTACTGGATTTGACTATACGCGCACCAAAAACCCAACTCGTAGTAAGGCGGAAGAAGTCTTGGCGGCTATTGAGTCAGCAGACTATGCCCTAGCGACTAGCTCAGGAATGTCAGCTATTGTATTGGCCTTTAGCGTTTTTCCAGTAGGAAGTAAGGTTTTGGCAGTGCGTGACCTTTACGGTGGTTCTTTCCGCTGGTTTAATCAAGTGGAGCAGGAAGGCCGTTTCCATTTTACCTATGCCAATACAGAAGAAGAGTTGATTGCCGAGTTAGAAAAGGACGTGGATGTTCTCTATATCGAAACGCCAACCAATCCCTTGATGTTGGAATTTGATATCGAAAAACTAGCAAAATTGGCTCATGCTAAGGGTGCCAAAAGTGGTGGTGGACAATACCTTCTACAGCCCTATCTACCAACGTCCGATTGAAGATGGAGCAGATATCGTTCTTCATTCAGCAACCAAGTATCTAGCAGGGCACAATGATGTCTTGGCTGGAGTGGTTGTGACCAATAGTTTAGAACTATACGAAAAGCTTTTCTACAATCTCAATACGACAGGGGCAGTCTTGTCACCATTTGACAGTTATCAATTGATTCGTGGTCTCAAGACCTTGTCTCTTCGTATGGAGCGCTCAACAGCCAATGCCCAAGAAGTGGTTGCCTTTTTGAAGGATTCTCCAGCAGTTAAGGAAGTTCTCTACACTGGTCGTGGGGGCATGATTTCCTTTAAAGTAGCGGATGAAACACGCATTCCTCATATCTTGAACAGTCTAAAGGTCTTCTCTTTTGCGGAAAGTTTAGGTGGGGTAGAAAGTCTGATCACTTATCCAACGACGCAAACTCACGCTGATATTCCAGCAGAAGTGCGCCATTCTTATGGTTTGACAGATGACCTCTTGCGCTTGTCAATTGGGATTGAGGATGCTAGAGATTTGATTGCAGATTTGCGCCAAGCATTGGAAGGATAAGACAAAGATGGGAAAATATGATTTTACAAGCCTGCCCAATCGTTTAGGGCACCATACCTATAAATGGAAAGAAGCAGAAACGGATAGTGAAGTCCTACCAGCTTGGATAGCGGATATGGACTTTGTGGTCTTGCCTGAAATCCGCCAAGCCGTGCAAACTTACGCTGATCAACTGGTTTATGGCTATACTTATGCCAGTGAAGAGTTAATTAAGGAAGTTCAAAAGTGGGAAGCCACACAACACGATTACCACTTTGACAAAGAGGCTCTTGTCTTTATCGAGGGTGTGGTACCAGCCATCTCAACAGCTATTCAAGCCTTTACAAAAGAAGGCGAAGCAGTTTCTGATTAACACACCGGTCTATCCACCTTTTGCTCGCAGTGTCAAGTTGAACAACCGTAGATTGATTACCAATTCTTTGGTGGAAAAGGATGGTCTGTTTGAGATTGACTTTGACCAACTTGAGAAAGGATTTGGTGGAAGAGGATGTCAAACTCTATATTCTTTGCAACCCTCACAATCCTGGTGGACGTGTTTGGGAAAAAGAAGTGTTGGAGAAGATTGGCCAACTCTGCCAAAAACACGGTGTTTTCTTGGTTTCAGATGAGATTCACCAAGATTTGGCCCTCTTTGGTCACAAGCATCATTCCTTCAATACCATTGATCCTGACTTTAAAGAATTTGCTATCGTCTTGAGCAGTGCCACTAAAACCTTTAATATTGCTGGAACAAAAAATTCCTATGCAGTCATTGAAAATCCTAAGTTGCGAGTGGCTTACCAGAAACGCCAGTTGGCTAATAATCAGCATGAAATTTCAGGCTTGGGTTATTTGGCGACAGAAGCTGCCTATCGATACGGTAAAGATTGGCTAGAGGAACTCAAGCAAGTCTTTGAAGACCATATCAATTATGTGGTGGATTTATTTGGAAAAGAGACTAAAATCAAGGTCATGAAACCGCAAGGAACCTACTTGATTTGGCTTGATTTTTCAAGCCTATGACCTGACTGATGAAAAATTGCAAGAGCTTTTGAGAAATGAAGCCAAGGTTATCCTCAACCGTGGTTTGGATTTTGGAGAGGAAGGGAGTCTCCATGCCCGTCTCAATGTAGCCATGCCTAAATCTCTGCTGCAAGAAGTTTGTCAGCGGATTGTGACGACTTTGCCAAACGTTAAAAATCCAGCCTTCTAGGAGAAAAGTCTTCCTAGAAGGCTATTTTCATAGGGGAAAATATGGTATAATAAAAAGATAAGGTAAAGGTAAAAATATGGCTAAATTGATTCCGGGGAAAGTCCGTATCGAAGGCGTTGCCCTTTATGAAACTGGTAAGGTTGACATCATCAAGGAAAAGAATAATCGGCTCTACGCTCGCGTTGCAGAAGAAGAACTGCGCTATAGTTTAGAGGATGATTTGGTTTTTTGTGCCTGCGATTTTTTCCAAAAGAGGGGCTACTGTGTTCATTTGGCTGCGCTAGAGCATTTTCTGAAAAATGATGAGTGTGGTCAGGAAATCTTGCAAAGTTTGGAAGAAGGTCATGAGGAAAAAGAGGCCGTTGAAACCAAGGTGACCTTGGGTGGTAAATTTTTGGACCGAATCTTGTCTCCAAAAGCAGAACGTGCCTATGAATTATCGGCTGTGGGACAAGTGGAAGCAGGAACCAATCGTATCTTGTGGACTCTGAGAATCGGGCAAACCAATAGTCAAAAATACTATGTCATTCGAGATATTCCACTCTTTTTAAGGATTGTTGAGCAAAGAAAGTCTTATATGATTGGCAAGATTTATGAGGAGTCTCTTTCTTGGGAATCCTTTGATGAGGCCAGCCAAGAACTTCTGACTTTCTTGCGGGGACTGATGGAGGAAGGACAGGCTCCAGACCTCTTTTTCCAAAACCAAGGTCGGCATCTCTTTTTTCCTCTGACCTTTTTTGAGCAGGGTGTGAATTTACTGATGACCTTGCCGCATTTTCAATTTGACCATCAAGTGGATAGCTATCAGGTTCTACTTTTTCAGGATATGAATGCGGATGCCAATCTCTTTGCCTTTGCAGTAACAGAATACTCGGATTATTTCGAAATGGAAATCAGAGAGAGTCCTAGGGTCAATGCCTTTTATCAGGGAGCTGTGCTTTTCCATAAAGGACAGGTTTATTTTCTAACAGACCAGCAGATGCGTCTTCTCAAGGAAATCAAAGCGCTGCCTGTGGATCAACAAGGAAAGAAATACCTGCAATTTGATAGCAGTGACCGCGATAAGTTGGCTTCCTGTCTAACGCTCTTTAGCCAGATGGGCACCGTTTCAGCTCCAGAACGGTTACAAATCAAATCCTTTGAGCCCTCTTTTTACTTTGACATGGAAGAAGACAATCGGATTCGTTTAGAAATTCAGTTTGATTATGGGGATAGGAAGGTATCTAGCCGACAAGAGCTAGAAGAATTACCTTTTTCGAGTGATGCTGACTTAGAAAAAAGAATTTTCCAAGTCTGTTTGGCAGCTGGATTTGAAGCAGATTTTCAATCTTGGCGTCAGGCCTTAAAAGCAGAGTCTGTTTATCATTTCTTTCACGAAATTATTCCGGTCTTTGAAAAACTCGGGAATGTTGATTTATCAGACAAGTTAGAAGAACTCTATAACCTAGCAAGCCCTCAAGTGCAGATTGCTTCCAAGGGAGGCCTCTTGGAAATCCAGTTTGATTTTCAAGATATCGCCCAAGAGGAAATTGACCAAGCCATGCAGGCCTTGGTTGCCAATCAAGATTTTTACATTGATTCGTCTAATCAAGTCTACTTTTTCGATGAAGAAACCAAGAAAATTCGCCAAAATCTACAGGAACTGGGGCAATTTGAATTAAAAGATGGGGCCTTGCAGACTCGGAAAATCCTTGGCCTACAGTTTAGCTCATCTTTTTGAAGGGCGAGACCGTGTTTCTTTTTCACAAGAATTCCAGAATCTGGCTCATGATTTGACGCATCCAGAGGACTTCCCTAGACAGGCAACTCAGGTTCAGGCTGATTTGCGAGATTATCAGGAAAAGGGAATCGGCTGGCTGCAAATGCTCCATCATTATGGTTTTGGTGGGATTTTGGCTGATGATATGGGACTTGGTAAAACCCTGCAGACTATTGCTTTTTTGACCAGTCAAGTGACAAAAGAAAGTCGGGTTTTGATTCTCGCTCCGTCAGGTTTAATCTACAACTGGGCAGATGAATTTCAGAAGTTTGCCCCACAGTTGGATGTAGCTGTTGTTCATGGCTTGAAAGCTAGTCGTGAAGAGATTCTTGCTGAAAGCCATCAAATCTATGTGACGAGTTATGCTACCTTCCGTCAGGACAGTGAGCTTTATCAGGGGATGTCCTTTGACTTTCTTTTCTTAGATGAAGCTCAGGTTATGAAAAATGCCCAAACCAAGATTGCTCAGACCTTGAGACAATTTGTGGTGCCGTCGGTCTTTGCCTTGTCAGGGACTCCTATTGAAAATCATTTGGGTGAGTTGTGGTCTATTTTCCAAATCGTCATGCCAGGACTCTTGCCAAGCAAGAAAGAATTTATGAAATTGCCAGCCGAGCGAGTGGCTCAGTTTATCAAGCCTTTCGTGATGCGACGCAAGAAAGAAGAAGTGCTGACTGAATTGCCAGACTTGATTGAAGTGGTTTATAAGAATGAACTGGAAGACCAGCAAAAGGCTATTTACCTAGCCCAGTTGCAACAGATGCGTGACCGTCTGGCTCAAGTTTCAGACCAGGAATTTCAGCGAAGTCGTGTGGAAATCTTGTCTGGTCTGATGCGCTTGCGCCAAATCTGTGACACCCCTGCCCTCTTTGTGGAGGATTATCAGGGAGCCAGTGGCAAACTGGATAGTCTTCGAGACCTGCTGGTCCAGGTGGCAGACGGTGGACACCGTGTCTTGATTTTCTCTCAGTTCAAGGGAATGTTGGAGAAAATTGAACAAGAACTGCCAGACTTGGGCATGACTTCCTTTAAAATTACAGGTTCAACTCCAGCCAAGGAAAGACAAGACATGACCAAGGCCTTTAACCAAGGGGAACGAGATGCCTTTCTGATTTCCCTCAAGGCTGGTGGTGTCGGTCTGAACCTGACAGGTGCTGATACGGTTATTTTGGTTGACCTTTGGTGGAATCCTGCGGTGGAGGCGCAAGCCATTAGCCGTGCCCATCGGATGGGTCAGGAAGAAACGGTTGAGGTCTATCGCTTGGTAACCCAGGGAACTATTGAAGAAAAAATTCAGGAACTCCAAGAACAGAAGAAACATCTGGTGTCACAAGTATTGGATGGCACAGAGTCACGTGGCAGTCTGACCCTAGCAGAAATTAGAGAAATTTTGGGAATTTCTGAAGCCAGCACTTGAAAAATCAAGACAATACGCTATAATGAAGTGTTGAAAGGAAATAGAAAATGAAACAAGAACGATTTCCATTGGTGTCAGATGACGAGGTCATGTTGACTGAAATGCCAGTCATGAACTTGTATGATGAGTCTGATCTGATCAGTAATATCAAGGGTGAGTATCGAGATAAAAATTATTTAGAATGGGCTCCTATTGCTGAAGAAACACCAGTCAAACCGATTGAAAAGCAAGTAGAGAAACCTAAAAAGGCTCCTTTAGGGGTTAAAAAAGAAGGAAAGAGCTATGCTGAGGTGGCGCGTGAAGAAGCGCGTGCAGACTTGAAAAAGAAACGCTCTGCTAACTATCTAACTCAGGATTTCAGCCGTGCGAGACGTCATTCTAAATCAGGCCTTCTTAGACAGGGCGATCAACCGACAGCGCCTTTCCAAAAGGAAAATCCTGGTGAATTTGTCAAATATAGCCAAAAATTGACCCAGTCTCAGTACATCTTGGCGGAAGAAGTCAATTCTATCCCTACCAAGAATGAAGAAGTGTCAGCACCTGCTCCAAAGAAAAACAACTATGATTTTCTGAAAAAGAGCCAAATCTATAATAAAAAAAGTAAACAAACAGAACAAGAACGTCGGGTTGCCCAAGAGTTGAATCTGACCAGAATTACAGAATAGGGGAGAAAACATGCCAAAGACATATCATTTTATCGGAATTAAGGGATCAGGGATGAGTGCCTTGGCCTTGATGTTGCACCAAATGGGGCATAAGGTACAGGGATCAGATGTTGAAAAGTACTACTTTACTCAACGTGGTCTTGAGCAGGCAGGAATTACTATTCTTCCTTTTGATGAAAAGAACCTAGACGGTGACATGGAAATTATCGCTGGAAATGCCTTTCGTCCAGATAACAACGTCGAAATTGCCTATGCGGACCAAAATGGTATCAGCTACAAACGTTATCATGAGTTTCTAGGTAGCTTTATGCGTGATTTTGTTAGCATGGGAGTAGCTGGAGCGCATGGAAAAACTTCAACGACAGGTATGTTGTCTCATGTCTTGTCTCACATCACAGACACTAGCTTCTTGATTGGGGATGGGACCGGTCGTGGTTCGGCCAATGCCAAATATTTTGTCTTTGAATCTGACGAATATGAGCGCCACTTTATGCCTTATCACCCAGAATACTCTATTATTACCAACATTGACTTTGACCATCCAGACTATTTCACAAGTCTCGAGGATGTTTTCAATGCCTTTAACGACTATGCTAAACAAATTACCAAGGGTCTTTTTGTCTATGGTGAAGATGCAGAATTGCGTAAAATTACGTCTGATGCACCAATTTATTATTATGGCTTTGAAGCAGAAGGTAATGACTTTGTAGCTAGTGAGCTTCTTCGTTCTACAACTGGTTCAACCTTCACAGTTCATTTCCGTGGACAAGAATTAGGTCAATTCCACATCCCAACCTTTGGTCGTCACAATATCATGAATGCGACAGCCGTTATTGGTCTTCTTTACACAGCAGGATTTGATTTGAACTTGGTGCGTGAGCACTTGAAAACATTTGCCGGTGTTAAGCGTCGTTTCACTGAGAAAATTGTCAATGATACAGTGATTATCGATGACTTTGCCCACCATCCAACAGAAATTATTGCGACCTTGGATGCGGCTCGTCAGAAATACCCAAGCAAGGAAATTGTAGCGGTCTTCCAACCGCATACCTTTACAAGAACCATTGCCTTGTTAGATGACTTTGCTCATGCTTTAAACCAAGCAGATGCTGTTTACCTAGCGCAAATTTATGGGTCAGCTCGTGAAGTAGACCATGGAGATGTCAAGGTAGAAGACCTAGCCAATAAAATCAACAAGAAACACCAAGTGATTACTGTTGAAAATGTTTCTCCCCTCCTAGACCATGACAATGCTGTCTATGTCTTTATGGGAGCAGGAGACATCCAAACCTATGAATACTCATTTGAGCGTCTCTTGTCAAACTTGACAAGCAATGTTCAATAGGATGCTCCCATGGAAATTCCAATTAAGATCATTCAGGCAAGCAAGTCTGATTTGGCTGAGATAGAGGCGATTCAAACCTCGTCTTATCCAGCTGAAAAGCATCTGACTTCCCATATCTTAGAAGAAAGTATCCGTAAGTGTGCGGATACCTTTCTTCTAGCTAGGGATGAAAATAAACTTTTAGGCTATATTTTATCAAGTCCCCAGTCAGATAATCCGCAATGTCTAAAAGTACATTCTTTAGTCATTGAGTCTGACCATCAGAGACAGGGCTTGGGAACGCTTCTTCTTGCAGCTTTGAAAGAGGTGGCAGTTGAGCTGGATTACAAAGGGATTCGTTTGGAGAGTCCTGATGAGCTGCTTTCCTATTTTGAAATGAACGGTTTTATTGATGAAGAAACTTCTCTTTATGAAACTAGCCAGAGTTTTAGTATGATTTGGTTTAATCCCTTTTATCTGGAGGCACAATGAAAATCAGACAAGCAAAATTAGAAGATTTGGATCGGATTGTAGAGATTGAACTAGAGAATTTCTCGGTAGAAGAAGCCATTCCTCGATCTGTCTTTGAGGCACATTTGCGAGAAATTCAGACCTCTTTTCTGGTTGCGGAAAAAGAAGGAAGAATCATGGGGTACATAGAAGGACCAGTTGGCCCCCACCGCCATCTGCAAGACCAGTCTTTTACAGAAGAGATAGAAGATTATAGTCATGAGCCTGGTGGCTATATCTCTGTGACCTGTCTTTCTATTGCCAAAGAAGCACAGGGCCTCGGACTGGGTCAGAAATTGCTGACAGCCTTGAAAGAAGTTGCTCTTGAGGATAAGAGAGAAGGTATTAACCTAACCTGTCATGACTATCTCATCGCCTACTATGAAAAACACGGATTTGTCAATGAAGGCTTGTCTCAGTCAACCTTTGCAGGGGAAACTTGGTATGATATGGTCTGGGAAACGAAAAAATAAGCTAGGAAAAGTATCATAGGTTGCTTTTCTTGGACTTTTAAGATATAATATTATGGATTGTCAACAAGGAGGAAAAACTTTTGAGTGAAAAGTCAAGAGAAGAAGAGAAATTAAGCTTTAAAGAGCAGATTCTGAGAGATTTAGAAAAAGTAAAAGGCTATGATGAAGTTCTGAAAGAAGATAAGGCAGTAGTTCGCACTCCTGCAAATGAACCTTCAGCTGAAGAACTCATGGCTGATTCCTTGTCGGCGGTAGAGGAGATTATGAGAAAAGCTCCTGCTGCGCCTACTCACCCAAGTCAAGATGTACCAGCTTCTCCAGCAGATGAGATTCAAAGAGAAACTCCTGGTGTTCCAAGTCATCCAAGTCAAGATGTACCTTCTTCTCCAGCGGAAGAAAGTGGATCAAGACCAGGTCCAGGTCCTGTTAGACCTAAGAAATTTGAAAGAGAATACAATGAAACCCCAACAAGGGTAGCTGTTTCCTATAAGACGGCAGAGAAAAAAGCAGAACAAGCAGGTTCAGAAACACCTACGCCTGCTACAGAAACAGTGGATATCATCAGCGATACACCACGTCGTAGCCGTAGAGAAGGAGCAAAATCCGTTAAGCCTAAGAAAGAGAAGAAGTCACATGTGAAAGCTTTTGTGATTTCATTCCTTGTATTCCTTGCCTTGCTCTCAGCAGGTGGTTACTTTGGTTATCAGTACGTGCTAGATTCTTTGTTACCTATTGATGCTAATTCTAAGAAATATGTGACGGTTCAAATTCCTGACGGTTCAAACGTTCAAGAAATCGGTACGACGCTTGAAAAAGCTGGTTTGGTAAAGCATGGTCTGATTTTTAGCTTTTATGCCAAGTATAAAAATTATACCGATTTGAAAGCAGGTTACTACAATTTACAAAAGAGTATGAGTACAGAAGACTTACTCAAAGAGTTGCAAAAAGGTGGAACAGATGAACCGCAAGAACCTGTCCTTGTGACTTTGACAATTCCAGAAGGTTATACGATTGATCAAATTGCACAAGCGGTAGGTCAATTGCAAGGTGACTTCAAAGAGCCTTTGACAGCGGAGGCTTTCTTGGCTAAAGTTCAAGATGAGAACTTTATCAGTCAAGAAGTTGCCAAATATCCGAGTCTACTTGAAAGCTTGCCTACAAAGGAAAGTGGGGCTCGTTATCGTTTGGAAGGATACCTTTTCCCAGCTACATACTCTATCAAGGAAAGCACAACTATTGAGAGCTTGATTGATGAGATGTTGGCGGCTACGGATAAGAACCTATCTCCTTACTATAGTACTATCAAATCTAAAAACTTGACTGTCAATGAGTTGTTGACCATTGCTTCCTTGGTCGAAAAAGAAGGTGCCAAGACAGAAGATCGTAAGCTCATTGCAGGTGTATTCTACAATCGTTTGAATCGTGATATGCCACTTCAAAGTAATATTGCAATCTTGTATGCCCAAGGAAAACTGGGGCAAAATATCAGCCTAGCTGAGGATGTTGCGATTGATACCAACATTGATTCACCTTATAATGTTTATAAAAATGTAGGTCTCATGCCTGGTCCAGTCGATAGTCCAAGTCTGGATGCGATTGAGTCAAGCATCAATCAAACTAAGAGCGATAACCTCTACTTTGTAGCAGATGTCACAGATGGCAAGGTCTACTATGCTAACAATCAAGAAGACCACGATCGCAATGTTGCTGAACATGTCAACAGCAAATTAAACCAAACAAACTAAAATTATGTGATACTTCACATCATTTTCTTTAGAAAATATCATCAGAAGAAAGTTGAGAAAAATGTCAGAAAAAACATATCCTATGACCCTTGCGGAAAAGGAAAAACTTGAAAAAGAATTAGAAGAATTGAAATTGGTTCGCCGACCAGAAGTGGTAGAACGCATTAAGATTGCCCGTTCATACGGTGACCTTTCTGAAAACAGTGAATACGAAGCAGCTAAGGATGAACAAGCCTTTGTCGAAGGACAAATCTCTAGCTTGGAAACAAAAATCCGTTACGCTGAAATCGTCAATAGTGACTCAGTTGCAGATGATGAAGTAGCGATTGGTAAAACAGTCACTATCCAAGAAATTGGTGAGGACGAAGAAGAAGTTTATATTATCGTAGGTTCAGCGGGTGCGGATGCCTTTGCAGGTAAAGTTTCAAATGAAAGCCCAATTGGACAAGCCTTGATTGGCAAGAAAACAGGTGATACAGCAACCATTGAAACACCTGTTGGTAGCTATGATGTAAAAATCTTAAAGGTTGAAAAAACAGCCTAAAAACAGAAAAAAGGAGTGGGGAGGCGATGCGCTTCACTCACTCCTTTTTCCATTTTAAATTGAATTGGAGACGATATGAGTTCAAAGAAGAAAAAAAATAAGATGGAGCGTGGTCTAACCAATCGTCACGTGCAGGTTATGGCCATTGCGGGAACAATCGGAACAGGACTCTTTCTGGGAGCGGGTCGCTCTATCAGCCTAACAGGTCCTTCCATTGTACTGATTTATATGATTACTGGGGCTTTCATGTTCCTCATGATGCGTGCTGTTGGTGAAATGCTTTACCAAGACCCTGAGCAACATACCTTTATCAACTTTATCACACGCCATTTGGGTAAGGGCTGGGGCTATTTCTCGGTTTGGTCTTACTGGCTATCTGTTGTCTTTATCGGTATGGCGGAAATCACTGCTATCGCACATTATGTGCAATTTTGGTTCCCAACTTGGCCGAGTTGGATGATTGAGATTGGATTTTTGACCATTCTAGCCTTGGTCAACCTAATCGCGGTGAAGCTCTTTGGAGAAGTTGAGTTTTGGTTTGCTATGGTCAAGATTGTGGCTATTTTAGCCATGATTGCGACAGGAGTCTTTATGGTCTTGACAGGCTTTAAGACACCCCATGGAGTAGCAAGTTTAGCCAATATTGCCGACAATTTCTCTCTCTTTCCAAATGGTGGAGTTAACTTTGTTATGGCCTTCCAGATGGTTTTCTTTGCCTACCTCATGATTGAGTTTATCGGGGTAACGACTTCAGAAACCAAAAATCCACGTCAGGTCTTGCCAAAAGCCGTTAAGGAAATTCCTTTGCGTATCGCCTTTTTCTACGGTGGTGCCCTCTTAGCCATCATGGCTATCATTCCGTGGCGTGAACTTGCATCAGCTGATTCTCCCTTTGTAACAGTATTTGAATTGGCCGGTGTCAAGTGGGCGGCAGCCTTGATTAACTTTGTCGTTTTGACATCAGCAGCATCTGCTCTTAACTCAACCCTTTATTCAACCGGTCGTCATTTGTATCAGATTGCCCATGATTCGCCAAATCCATTCTTAAAGGCTATCAAGGCAGATACTCTTTCTCGTCATAACGTGCCACAAAATGCCATCATTGCCTCAGCGGTTTTGATTGCCCTAGCAGCCTTTATCAATGTCTTGCCAGGTGTTTCGGATGCCTTTGCCTTGATTACGGCTTCGTCATCTGGTGTCTATATCGCTATTTATATCTTGATCATGGTGGCTCACCTTAAATACCGCAAGTCACCAGACTTTATGGCGGATGGCTATCTCATGCCCCATTATCGTTTCCTAAATCCTTTAACCATGCTCTTCTTTGCCTTTGTCTTTGTAACCCTCTTTTTACAAGAATCTACATTTGTCGGAGCAATTGGATCAGCTATTTGGATTATCGGTTTCGGGATTTACAGCCAGTGGAAATTTAGAAAATAGATTAAGGACTCATCAACTCAGCTTGGTGGGTTTTTTCTAGTTTGACAGTCTCTTGGAATAAGGCTATAATCAAGCTGTAACAGTGTTTAAGGAGGTTTAGATGTACTTTAGATTGGAAAATAAGGAATCCCATAAATCACAAGAAATAGGGAATTTGATTCGTGCTTATAACCGTTCCAAAAGAGAAGAGGCTGAAAGTGAGTCACTGAATCTTTATGTAGAAGATGAAAAGGGCAATCTCCTGGCAGGTTTGATAGCAGAGACTTTTGGAAATTGGTTGGAGATAGAGTATTTGTTTGTGAAAGAGGAATTGCGAGGGCAAGGAATCGGTTCAAAACTATTGCAGCAAGCAGAAACTGAAGCTAAGAATCGAAACTGTCGTTTTGCTTTTGTCAATACTTACCAGTTTCAAGCCCCTGATTTTTATAAAAGGTATGGCTACAAGGAAGTCTTTACCTTACAAGACTATCCCTACATTGGGCAAAGATATTATTACCAAAAGGATTTGTAAGGAGAATATGAAGGTATAATACAAAGAGAGACTCACACATAAGTTAAGTAGCGGTTATAACCTATAAATTGTATCTTTTTAGACGATATTGAGGACAATACAACATTAGATGTGAAATTCTACGATGCTGTAGATGTTTTGAAAAAAATTGAATAAGCAGAAACTCTCTATTTTTTATGGTAGAGAGTTTTTGTTAATAAAATTTTACAAAATGACATTTATATATTGCATTAAGTTAGATATATGATACAACAATGTTGAAAAGAGGCGCAACTTTTTAAAACTATAAGGAGGACGCAGGTGGCTAAAAATTTAAAATTAAAATTAGCTCGGGTAGAGCTTGATTTAACTCAAGGTCAATTGGCAGAGGCTGTGGGGGTGACGCGCCAGACTATTGGTTTGATAGAGGCGGGAAAATATAATCCCAGTCTCTCGCTTTGCCAGTCTATTTGCAGATGTTTAGGGAAAACTCTAGACCAACTATTTTGGGAGGAAGAAGATGGTAAATAAATTCATTCATTATCAATTACTTGACGAAAGAGAAGAACAATTAATCAATAAAGCTGGGGCAGAATCCTTTTCACTCTTTATTGGGCTTGTACTTCTAAGCTATTTGGTGGCTGTATTAGCTCCCTCTCTTTTTAATCCGAATTTTCTAGTCTATACTCTGATAGTAGGAATTTTCTTCTTTTTCAATCGTGCCCGTTATCTGGGAGTGACCTACTATAGTCGTTTTCATTTTACGATTTTGGGTTGTTTTTTCCTAACCTTGGCGATTACGGCTCTTTTGATGTTACAGAATTATCAATTCAACATAGAAATTTATCAGCATAATCCTTTGAACGTTAAATACCTATCTGCTTGGGCAATTACTTATGTCATTTACCTTCCCTGGGTCTTTATTGGCAATCTTGGTCTTAAGAGTTATGGCGAATGGGCTCAGAAAAAGTTTGAACAAGACATGGATGAACTGGAGAGTGGAGAATAGCTTGTTACTCTTTTCTCAATCCAGCTAAAATGTGATATAATAGTACTAATTTATTGGAATACATGAAAGTTCTTGAAAATTTTCATGTATTTCTAGTTAAGGAAGTAGGAAAAGTATGTATCCAGATGATAGTTTGACATTGCACACGGACTTGTACCAGATTAACATGATGCAGGTTTACTTTGACCAAGGAATTCACAATAAAAAGGCGGTCTTTGAGGTTTATTTCCGCCAGCAGCCTTTTAAGAATGGCTATGCGGTTTTTGCAGGTTTGGAAAGAATTGTGAGTTATCTTGAAGACCTGCGTTTTTCAGATAGTGATATAGCCTATTTGGAGTCTCTAGGCTATCATGGGGCATTCTTGGACTATCTCCGCAATTTCAAGTTGGAGTTGACCGTTCGTTCTGCCCAAGAAGGGGATTTGGTTTTTGCTAATGAACCTATTGTGCAGGTGGAAGGTCCTCTAGCCCAATGTCAGTTGGTCGAAACGGCTCTTTTGAACATCGTCAACTACCAGACTTTGGTGGCGACGAAGGCAGCTCGTATTCGTTCAGTCATTGAAGATGAGCCTTTGATGGAGTTTGGGACACGTCGGGCGCAAGAGATGGATGCGGCTATCTGGGGAACACGCGCAGCGGTGATTGGTGGCGCTAATGGAACTAGCAACGTGCGTGCGGGTAAGCTCTTTGACATTCCTGTCTTGGGGACCCATGCCCACTCCTTGGTACAGGTTTATGGTAACGACTATGAGGCTTTCAAGGCTTACGCTGCGACCCACAAAAATTGTGTCTTTCTTGTGGATACCTATGACACCCTTCGCATCGGAGTTCCAGCTGCCATTCAGGTGGCGCGTGAGCTGGGTGACCAGATTAACTTTATGGGTGTGCGGATTGACTCTGGGGATATTGCCTATATTTCTAAGAAAGTCCGTCAGCAACTGGACGAGGCTGGATTTACAGAGGCTAAGATTTATGCTTCTAATGATTTGGATGAAAATACCATCCTCAACCTCAAGATGCAAAAGGCCAAGATTGATGTCTGGGGTGTGGGAACCAAGCTAATTACAGCCTATGACCAGCCAGCTCTTGGGGCAGTTTATAAGATTGTGGCCATCGAAGATGAAAATGGGAACATGCGCAATACGATTAAGCTGTCTAATAATGCGGAAAAAGTGTCTACGCCAGGTAAGAAGCAGGTGTGGCGCATTACCAGTCGTGAAAAAGGCAAGTCAGAAGGCGACTATATCACTTATGATGGCGTAGATGTTTCCAGTATGACAGAAATCAAGATGTTCCATCCGACCTATACCTACATCAAGAAGACCGTTCGTAATTTTGATGCTGTTCCTCTCTTGGTGGATATCTTCAAAGACGGAAAATTGATTTACAACCTGCCTAGCTTGACTGAGATTCAGGCTTATGCTCGTAAGGAATTTGACAAGTTGTGGGATGAGTATAAGCGCGTGCTCAATCCTCAGCACTATCCAGTGGATTTGGCGCGTGATGTATGGCAAGACAAGATGGACTTGATTGATAAGATGCGCAAGGAAGCCCTTGGTGAAGGAGAAGAAGAATGAGTTTGCAAGAAACGATTATCCAAGAGCTGGGTGTCAAACCAGTGATTGATGCTCAGGAAGAAATCCGTCGTTCCATTGATTTCTTAAAAAGATACTTGAAAAAACACCCCTTCCTTAAAACTTTTGTACTAGGGATTTCTGGAGGGCAGGACTCGACTTTAGCAGGACGATTGGCTCAACTGGCCATGGAAGAACTGCGAGCAGAGACAGGAGATGACAGCTACAAATTTATCGCTGTCCGCCTGCCTTATGGAGTGCAAGCTGATGAAGCAGATGCTCAAAAAGCCCTAGCCTTTATCCAGCCAGATGTCAGCTTGGTTGTGAATATCAAGGAATCAGCTGATGCCATGACAGTTGCAGTCGAAGCAACAGGCAGTCCTGTTTCAGACTTCAACAAGGGGAATATCAAGGCTCGTAGTCGTATGATTGCTCAGTATGCCCTTGCTGGTTCCCATAGCGGAGCGGTCATTGGAACAGACCACGCCGCGGAAAATATCACAGGCTTTTTTACAAAGTTTGGTGACGGTGGTGCGGATATTCTCCCTCTTTACCGCCTCAATAAACGCCAAGGAAAACAACTCTTGAAGGAACTTGGTGCAGACCCAGCCCTTTATGAAAAAATCCCAACGGCAGACCTTGAAGAAGATAAACCAGGTCTAGCTGACGAAGTAGCCCTTGGAGTCACTTATGAAGAGATTGACGATTACCTAGAAGGCAAAACAATCAGCCCAGAAGCTCAAGCAAGAATCGAAAACTGGTGGCACAAAGGCCAACACAAACGCCACCTACCAATCACCGTATTTGATGACTTTTGGGAGTGAGACAGGAATCGGTAACTCGAAGAGTTCGATTCCGTTGTCTCACCCCCGCAACGATGACTAGGTTTGAAAAAGCTTGGAAAAGCGCATTTCAAACCAGACAGCGACTGCGTCAAGGAACTAGATGAAAAACTTGTTTTCTAGCTGTCACTGAGTTTAGCCTTTTTACCCCGAGCATGGAAACAAGTAAGCGAGAGAAGGTCCGGTAACTTGAAGAGTTCGATTTCGTCGTCTCACCCCCGCAACGATGACTAGGTTTGAAAAAGCTTGCTAGAGCGCATTTCAAACCAGACAGCGACTGCGTCAAGGGATTAGACGAAAAACTCGTTTTCTAGTTGTTACTGAGTTTAGTATTTTTACCCCGAGCATGGAAACAGGTAAGCGAGGAAGGTCCGGGGGACCTTTTTAGCTTATTACCTGGAAATTCAAAAGCAAAGTAAATCTAAATTGAGGTTGGGCAGAGAACCATCTATCAGAAAGCGAGGTAGGGTCATGAAAGCAATCGGTACGCAAATATTACAGACAGATCGTTTAATCTTGAGAAGATTTGTGGAGAGTGATGCAGAAGCCATGTTTCAAAATTGGGCTTCATCCGCTGAGAATCTGACCTATGTTACCTGGGCTCCCCATCCTGATGTCGAGGTCACTAGAAACTCGATTCGTAACTGGATTGCTTCCTATACCAATCCCAACTATTACAAATGGGCTATTTGTCTCAAAGAAAATCCAGAGCAAGTGATAGGAGATATCAGCATCGTTGCAATAGATGAGAACGATTCTTCTTGTGAAATTGGCTATGTGCTAGGCAAGGCTTATTGGGGATATGGTATGATGACAGAGGCCTTAAAAGCTATCTTGGACTTTTGTTTACTCAAGTAGGATTTCAAAAAGTCAAGGCACGTTATGCCAGTCTCAATCCAGCTTCAGGTCGTGTCATGGAGAAGGCTGGAATGTCCTATCTAAAGACTATTAGCAATGGTGTAGAGAGAAAAGGCTATCTTGCGGACCTTATTTATTATCAGATAAGTAGGGAAGACTAGTGAATTTTCTTTTTAGTTTCCATCAAAGTCAGACTGTGTCTGGCTTTTTTTGCAACTTTTTTTACATAACCTGATTAAATTCCTATTTTTCCCTATCATTGCCCCTGTTTTTTCTGGAATTTTGGGGCTATAATAGTCCTATCAAATCAAAGAATGGAGGAAGGCAATGGATAATATAATCTTTTTTATCAGTGTTTTTCTTGCTGGAATTCTTTCCTTCTTTTCTCCTTGTATCTTACCCTTGTTACCGGTCTATGCAGGGGTGTTACTAGATGATAAAGATGGTGCTCAGGCTTCTAGTGGCAAATTTTCAATCTCAGTTACTAGTTTATTACGAACTCTGGCCTTTATAGCAGGAATTTCCTTTATCTTTATTTTGCTAGGCTATGGAGCTGGTTTTTTAGGAGATTTGCTTTATGCATATTTGTTCCAATATGTGACGGGTGCGGTTATCATTCTCTTAGGCTTGCACCAGATGGAGATTCTACACTTTAAGGGGCTTTATAAGGAAAAGAGGTTACAACTGCAAGGACAGGGGCAAAATGGTAAGGGCTATAGTCAGGCATTTTTATTGGGCTTGACCTTTAGTTTTGCTTGGACGCCTTGTGTGGGGCCGGTTCTTGGCTCTGTTTTGGCCTTGGCGGCTTCAGGTGGTTCAGGAGCTTGGCAGGGAGCTGGTCTCATGTTGATTTACACGCTGGGTTTGGCGCTACCATTTTTGGTTCTAGCTCTAGCCTCCAGCTATGTTTTGAAACATTTCCGAAAACTCCATCCTTATCTAGGAACCCTCAAAAAAGTGGGTGGTTTCCTCATTATCGTGATGGGAATCTTGGTTCTTTTGGGAAATGCCTCAATTTTAAGTCAATTATTTGAATAAAATGGAAAGGAATATCAGTATGAAAAAATGGCAAACATGTGTTCTTGGAGCAGGTTCGCTCCTTTGTTTGACGGCTTGTTCAGGCAAGTCCATGACTAGTGAACACCAAATGAAAGATGAAATGAAGATGGAGCAGACAGCTAGTAAAACAAGCACGGCTAAAGGGAAAGAAGTGGCTGATTTTGAGCTAACTGGAGTAGATGGCAAGACCTACCGCTTGTCTGATTACAAGGGCAAGAAAGTCTATCTCAAATTCTGGGCTTCTTGGTGTTCCATCTGTCTAGCCAGTCTTCCAGATACGGACGAAATCGCTAAAGAAGCTGGAGATGACTCTGTTGTCTTGACAGTGGCCTCTCCTGGTCACAAGGGGGGAACAAGCAGAAGCGGACTTTAAGAACTGGTACAAGGGCTTGGATTATAAAAATTTCCCAGTTCTAATTGACCCGTCAGGCAAACTCTTGGAAAGTTATGGTGTCCGTTCTTACCCAACTCAAGCCTTTATAGACAAGGAAGGAAAACTGGTCAAAACACAACCAGGTTTTATGGATAAGGATATGATTTTAAAAGAATTGAAAGAAATGGGGTAGCGAAAGGCCATGAATGATAAAGTAAAATTGTTTGTCTTGGCAGGAATCTTTTTCCTAGCCATAACCGGTTTCTATTTTCTATTGATGCGAAATGCAGGGCAGACAGATAGCTCGCAAATTGAGAAGGCATCAGTTAGCCAAGGAGGAAAAACAGTGAAAAAAACAGAAATTAGTAAAGACGCAGACTTGCACGAAATTTATCTAGCTGGGGGATGTTTCTGGGGAGTTGAGGAATACTTCTCACGCGTTCCCGGTGTGACAGATGCCGTATCAGGTTATGCAAATGGTAGAGGGGAAACAACCAAGTACGAATTGATTAACCAAACAGGACATGCAGAGACTGTCCATGTTACCTATGATGCTAATCAAATTTCCCTCAAAGAAATCCTGCTTCATTATTTCCGCATTATTAATCCAACTAGCAAAAATAAACAAGGAAATGATGTGGGAACCCAGTACCGTACTGGTGTTTATTACACAGATGACAAGGATTTAGAGGTGATTAACCAAGTCTTTGATGAGGTGGCTAAGAAATACGATCAACCTCTAGCAGTTGAAAAGGAAACCTTGAAGAATTTTGTAGTGGCAGAGGATTACCACCAAGACTATCTCAAGAAAAATCCAAATGGCTACTGCCATATCAATGTCAACCAGGCAGCCTATCCCGTCATCGATGCCAGCAAATATCCCAAACCAAGTGATGAGGAATTGAAAAAGACCTTGTCGCCTGAGGAGTATGCAGTTACACAGAAAAATCAAACAGAGCGAGCTTTTTCAAACCGCTACTGGGATAAATTTGAATCGGGTATCTATGTGGATGTGGCAACTGGCGAACCCCTCTTTTCATCAAAGGATAAGTTTGAGTCTGGTTGTGGTTGGCCTAGTTTCACCCAACCAATCAGTCCAGATGTTGCCACTTACAAGGAAGATAAGTCCTACAATATGACGCGCATGGAAGTGAGAAGCCGAGTAGGAGATTCTCACCTTGGCCATGTCTTTACGGACGGCCCACAGGATAAGGGTGGCTTGCGCTACTGTATTAATAGTCTCTCTATCCGCTTTATTCCCAAAGATCAAATGGAAGAAAAAGGTTACGCTTATTTACTAGATTATGTCGATTAATACTCTTCGAAAATCGCTTTAAACCACGTCAGAATCGGCTTACAGTGGGTAGGGTTGAGACTGGGCAAAACTCAATTTGAAGAGAAAGTGAAGCAAATTTTCTAACAATAAAACACATAATATCAAGTATTTTTAACACCTGATACTATGCGTTTTCTACTTTAATAGACTTTTTGCCCAGTCTCTCTATCCACAACCTCAAAGCTGTACTTTGAGCAACTTGCGGCTAGTTTCCTAATTTGCTCTTTGATTTTCATTGAGTATAAGAAGTCTTTCCTAAGCAGTTAGAGGAGAATTTTGCTATACTGATACTAGTAAGTGGTAAAGGAGCGGAGCATGACCTACACAATCTTAATCGTAGAAGATGAATATCTGGTAAGACAAGGCTTGACTAAACTGGTTAATGTAGCAGCCTACGATATGGAAATCATCGGTCAGGCTGAAAATGGAAGGCAGGCTTGGGAATTGATACAAAAGCAGGTGCCGGATATCATTTTAACCGATATCAACATGCCTCAGCTAAATGGCATCCAGTTAGCCAGTCTGGTCCGAGAAACCTATCCTCAGGTTCATCTAGTTTTTTTGACAGGCTACGATGATTTTGATTATGCCTTGTCTGCTGTCAAACTAGGTGTGGATGACTACCTGCTCAAGCCCTTTTCTCGTCAGGATATTGAGGAAATGTTGGGGAAATCAAACAAAAACTAGACAAGGAAGAGAAAGAAGAGCAGTTACAAGATTTATTAACCGATAAGTTTGAAGGAAACATGGCCCAGAAAATCCAGTCCCATCTGGCTGATAGCCAATTCAGTTTAAAGATCTTGGCCAGTAACTTGGGCTTTAGTCCGACTTATCTGAGTTCTTTGATTAAGAAAGAGTTGGGTCTGCCATTTCAGGATTATCTGGTGAGAGAACGTGTCAAACAAGCCAAACTCTTGCTTTTGACTACAGATTTAAAGATTTATGAGATCGCAGAAAAGGTTGGTTTTGAAGATATGAACTATTTTACCCAACGCTTTAAGCAGATTGCAGGTGTGACCCCTCGTCAGTTTAAGAAAGGGGAAGGTCGATGAAGCGTTCTTCTCTTTTAGTCAGAATGGTTATTTCCATCTTTCTGGTCTTTCTCATTCTCCTAGCTCTGGTTGGGACTTTCTACTATCAATCTAGTTCTTCAGGTATTGAGGCTAGCATTGAGGGTAATAGCCAAACGACTATCAGTCAGACTAGCCACTTTATCCAGTCTTATATCAAAAAATTAGAAACCACATCGACCAGTTTGACCCAGCAGACGGATGTTTTATCCTATGCTGAGAATCCCAGTCAAGACAAGGTCAAGGGAATTCGAGATTTGTTTTTGACCATCTTAAAGTCAGACCAAGACTTGAAAACGGTAGTTCTGGTCACCAAATCCGGTCAGGTCATTTCTACAGATGACAGTGTGCAAATGAAAACCTCCTCTGATATGATGGCTGAGGACTGGTACCAAAAGGCTATTCATCAGGGAGCCATGCCCGTTTTGACTCCAGCTCGTAAATCAGATAGTCAATGGGTCATTTCTGTGACGCAGGAATTGGTTGATGCAAAGGGAGCCAATCTGGGTGTACTTCGTTTGGACATTTCTTATGAAACTCTGGAAGCCTATCTCAACCAACTCCAGTTGGGTCAGCAGGGCTTTGCCTTTATCATCAATGAAAACCATGAATTTGTTTATCATCCTCAACACACAGTTTATAGCTCAGCTAGTGAAATGGAGGCTATGAAACCCTATATTGAGACAGGGAAGGGATATACTCCAGATCACAAATCCTACGTTAGTCAGGAAAAGATTGCAGGAACTGATTGGACGGTGCTTGGCGTGTCTTCGTTGGAGAAGTTAGACCAGGTTCGGAGTCAACTCATGTGGACCTTGCTTGGAGCCAGTTTTACATCTCTTCTTGCCTGTCTCTGCTTGGTGTGGTTCAGTCTCAAACGCTGGATTGCCCCTTTGAAGGATTTGAGAGAAACCATGCTGGAAATTGCTTCTGGTACTCAGAATCTTCGTTCCAAGGAAACTGGTGCCCATGAACTGAGAGAAGTGACTCGCCAATTTAATACCATGTTGGATCAGATTGATCAGCTGATGGCAGATGTTCGCAGGCAGGAAGAAACGACCCGTCAGTACCAACTTCAAGCCCTATCAAGCCAGATTAATCCGCATTTCCTCTATAACACCTTGGACACCATCATCTGGATGGCTGAATTTCAAGATAGTCAGCGAGTGGTGCAGGTGACAAAGTCTTTGGCAACCTATTTCCGCTTAGCACTCAATAAAGGTAAGGACTTGATTTGTCTCTCTGATGAAATCAATCATGTCCGCCAGTATCTCTTTATCCAGAAACAACGCTATGGAGATAAGCTGGAATACGAGATTGAGGAAAATCCTACCTTTGATAATCTGGTCTTGCCCAAGCTGGTGTTACAACCCTTGGTGGAAAATGCTCTTTACCATGGCATTAAGGAGAAGGAAGGTCAGGGACATATTAGAGTTTCTGTCCAGAAACAGGATACAGGATTGGTCATCCGTATTGAGGATGATGGCGTTGGCTTCCAAGATGCTGGTGATAGTAGTCAAAGTCAACTCAAACGTGGGGGAGTTGGTCTTCAAAATGTTGACCAACGGCTCAAACTTCATTTTGGAGCCAATTACCAGATGAAGATTGAATCTGCCCCCTCAAAAGGAACGAAAGTGGAAATATACATAAATAGAATATAAACTAGCTAACTCCCAGTCAATTCTGGGAGTTTTATGCGTAATTGGGCAAGCTTTCTAGGTTGTCTATCTTGCTAAAACGTAGAAAAAACGATATGATAGATAATGACAAAAGAGGTATCAAGTATGAAGGAAAAAGACATTCAAAGAGAAACAAGCCAGATTGTAAAAGATGTATTAGAAAAGGCCAATTTGAAGCAGGGATCCATCTTTGTTTTGGGCCTTTCTTCTAGTGAGGTGCTAGGTGGTCAGATTGGCAAGGAATCCAGCCAAGAGATTGGGGAAATCATTGTGAAGACTATCCTAGATATCCTAGAGGAAAAAGGAATTCATCTAGCCGTTCAAGGTTGTGAACATGTTAATAGGGCTCTTGTTGTTGAACGTCAGGTGGCAGAGCGGTTTGGTCTGGAAATGGTCAGTGTCCTTCCTACCCTTCATGCAGGAGGTTCAGGTCAGTTGGCAGCCTTCAAGTTTATGCAAGATCCAGTTGAGGTTGAATTTATCAAGGCCCATGCTGGATTGGATATCGGAGATACTGCAATTGGTATGCATGTCAAGCATGTTCAGGTTCCGATTCGCCCTCTTTTGAGAGAGATTGGTCATGCCCATGTAACGGCTCTTGCTAGCCGTCCAAAATTAATTGGAGGTGCGCGTGCGCATTATCCGCAAGATTCTATCAGAAAGTCGTGAGAATGAAAAAAACAAAACAACAACTAGAAAAAATCACAAAATATTCGATTCGTAAACTAACTGTTGGGGTAGGTCCTGTAGCCATTGGGGCCTTCCTTTTTGGTGCCAGTACCCTTTTAGTAGATAAGGTGCATGCCAATGAAGTCGGTGGTGCTCATAGCGTTCATTACCGTTATTTGGCGGAGCAGGAATTGACCGAGTCTGAAAAAGCCCTGATTCATCATGAGGTTCCTACAGAATTTCAAGATGATGATATTCTTTATGTAGTTTATCGCAAAAAGGCAACTAACAGTCAACAACTTCCTTACACGGGAAGTAAGGAACTAGCTTTGGCAGGTCTTGGCTTGGCAACGGCCTCTCTAGCAGTTTTTTTAGTGTCCAAAAAAGGTCGTAGAGAAGTTCTAGGTGTTCTCTTGATTGGTTCTTTGGGAGCCAGCGCTTTTGTACCTTATGGAACATTTGCGTTTGAAAATAAAGAATTGCTTTCTTATAACCAAACTATTTCGGCCACTACACATGAAGGCTTAGCTGAAGGGATTATTCATATTGATGGCTATGAATACATTGGCTACTTCAAGGAAGCAGAACTCCATCCATCAAGACCAGTTTCAGCTGAGAAGCCTCAGTTGCCAGTAGAAAAGCAAAGTGCGAATAAAATCGAGAAAACAGAAGTAGTTCAAGAAAGACCTGCTGTCACTCCTGAAACTGTCGTCGAGAAACCTCTAGTACAAAATCCAGTTACCCCTGCTGTTGAAGCAAAACCAGTTTCTGAGAAGCCTCAGACTAGACAGGAAGAGAGTTTGGTGGAGATTCCTTTTGAAACAGTCACAAGCCCAGATGCGAATTTAGTAGAAGGACAAACTCGTATTGTTACAGCTGGAGTAAATGGTCAGCGCCGCCTTGTAACCAAAGTATCGATGGTCAATGGTCAAGAGGTTAGAGAAGTTGTTGAAGACCAAGTGGTTCAAAATCCTGTTTCTCAAGTTGTTGCAGTAGGAACTAAGAAAGCAGTAGAATTAAGCCCAGTTCCAGAAGTAGAACCAAGCAACCAAGCTGCTAAGGGTACTCAAGAGCCTGGCAAGGAAAATCAAGCTTTAGTTCAACCAGAATTGCCAGAATATCACGAAGCAAAAGGTGTTCAAGAAGTAAATGAAGGCGAGAAGCAGGGCGAAGCATTAGTACAACCAGTTCTTCCAGAATACCAAGAGGCAAAAGGTACTCAAGAGGAAGACAAAAAAGGTCAATCCTTAACTCAAACGGAACTTCCAGAGTATCATGAAGCTAAAGGTGCTCAAGAAGTTAAAGAAGGTGAAAAGCAGGGTGAAGCTCTTGTCCAACCAATACAAGAATACAGAATCACTGAGGAAACGACTGAAAATGACGTTGAATTCAATACAGAAGAAGTATTAGATTCTACAAAATATGTAGGTGATGATACTGTAACTCGTGAAGGTGTTAAAGGTGTTCAACAGACAACAACTGTAAAAAGTGGTGAAAATAATGAAGTCCTTGCAACAACTACAGAAGTGAAAACACCACCTGTTTCTAAAGTCGTTACAAAAGGTACGAAACCACTTGAAGGAACAGTAGATGAAACTGAAGAAGTAGAGATTCCTTTTAAAACAAAAACGCAAGAAGATGACACTTTAAAACGTGGGACAGAAGAAGTTGCTCAAGAAGGTGTAAACGGCAAGAAACAAATTACCAAGACATATAAAACGATTCGTGGAGAAAAAACAAATGATGCTCCAACAGTAGTAGAAAAAGTTATCCAAGAACCTCAAGATAAAATTATTAAACAAGGTACAAAAGGGTTAGAAAAACCAACATTACAATGGGCTAATACTGAAAAAGATGTCTTGAAGAAGAGTGCTACAGCTAGTTATACATTGACTAAACCAGCTGGTGTAGAAATTAAATCAATCAAATTAGCGCTAAAAGATAAAGATGGACAACTTGTTAAAGAAGTAACGGTAGCTGAAAATAATTTAAACGCTACTTTAGACAAATTGAAATATTATCAAGGTTACACCCTATCTACTACAATGGTTTATGATCGTGGAGAAGGCGAAGAAACTGAGAAATTAGAAGATAAACAAATTCAATTAGATCTTAAAAAAGTTGAAATCAAAAACATTAAAGAAACAAGCTTGATGAGTGTGGATGCTGATGGTAACGAAACAGATACTAGTTTGCTGACAGCAAAACCAGCTGATCTTGCTCCGCTTTATTTACGAGTGACCACTCATGACAATAAAACAACAAGACTTGCGGTAAGTTCTGTTGAAGAAGTGGTTGTTGATGGAAAAACATTGTACAAAGTGGTAGCAAAAGCACCAGACTTAGTTCAACGTAGAGCTGATGATACACTAAGTGAAGAGTATGTACATTACTTTGAAAAACAAAAAGCACATGAAGGTGATGTATATTATAGCTTTGATGACCTTGTAAAAGCTATGCAAGCTAATCCAACGGGTGAGTTCAAGTTGGGTGCGGATCTTAATGCAGCAAACGTGAAACCAAATGGAAAATCTTATATAACGAAACCATTTAAAGGGAAATTACTAAGTAATGACGGCGGTAGATATACAATCCATAATATAGAACGTCCGTTATTTGGTAATATTGAAGGTGGTAATGTTCGAGACATTAATCTTGGTAATGTCAATATTAATATGCCAGGAGATAATCAAGTTGCACCGATAGCTAATATTATCAAAAATGGTGCTGTTATTGAAAATGTTAAAGTTACAGGTAACGTAGTCGGTCGTGACTGGGTGTCTGGATTCATCGATAAGATTGACGGTAACGGTACATTACGTAATGTTGCATTTATCGGAAATGTAACATCTGTAGGTACAGGTGGTTCTTACTTAACAGGTATTGTTGGAGAAAACTGGAAAGGATTAGTTGAACAAGCTTACGTTGACGCTAATATCACTGGTAAGAAAGCCAAAGCCGCTGGTATTGTGTATACTTCTCAAAATGGTGGTAACAATAACGGTGTTGGTCGAGAGGGAGCTATTAAGAAATCTGTAGCTAAAGGAACTATTACTGTAGATGAACCAATTAAGATTGGTGGTTTTATCGGTACTAATCACGCTTTAGGTTCAGTTGAAGATAGCGTTTCGATGATGAAAGTTAACAAAGGAAATGGAGAAATCTTCTACGGTTCTGAAGATATTGATGATGATGGTGGTTACTGGTCTGGAATGAGATTGAATAGAAATCTTGTTGTCACAGGAGTAAGTGAAGGAAAATCCTCTTATAATTATTCTAAACAACAACATCGTATTAAATCAGTATCTCAAGAAGAAGCAGATAAGAAATTGCATCATTAGGAATTACTGCTGATAAGTATGAGTTGAATGATCCAGTTGAAAATAAATTAAACGGTATAAAACCAAAATCGGATACTTATAAAGATACTCAAGATTATAATGCAGAACGTGAACTTGCATACCGTAATATTGAAAAACTTCAACCATTCTACAATAAAGAGTGGATTATCAATCAAGGGAATAAGATTCCAGAAGGATCTAAATTATTAACGACTGAAGTATTATCTGTAACTGGTATGAAAGATGGACAATTTGTAACAGACTTGTCAGATGTTGATCACATTATGATTCATTATGCTGATGGTACGAAAGAAGAAAAAGCTGTGTCACCTAAGGCTACATCAAACGTGGAACAAGTAAAAGAATATGGTATTACCGATTTAGGAGATGTAGTTTACACACCAAATATGGTGGTTAAAGATCGTACTCAATTACTAAGTGATGTAAAAGCGAAATTAGATACAATTACCCTTGAATCTCCTGAAGTTCGTACGATTTCAAATAATGTTCCTGCATTATACCTTGAAGAAAGTTTTGTAGATACAAAAGCAAATCTTGATAAGTTAGTAAAAGCTCTTGTTGAAAATGAAGATCATCAGTTAAATGGTGATGAGGCAGCCATCAAAGCACTTCTTAAGAAAGTAGAAGATAATAAAGCTAAAATTATGATGGCACTTACTTACCTCAACCGTTATTATGGTATTGAATATGGTGACTTAAACATTAAGAATATAATGATGTTTAAACCAGATTTCTATGGCAAGACACCAAGTGTTATTGACAGATTAATTCGAATTGGCTCGCAAGAAAAGAACTTGAAGGGTGATAGAACTCAAGATGCGTACCGTGAAATGATTGCAGGAGATACTGGTAAAGGTGATTTACGTAGTTTCTTAGATTATAATATGCGTCTCTTCACAAATGACACGGATCTTAATGATTGGTTTATTCACTCAGCGAAAAATGTTTATGTTGTAGAACCTGAAACAACAAATCCAGACTTCAAAAATAAACGTCATCGCGTCTTTGATGGTCTAAATAATAACATGCATGCTCGTATGATTCTACCATTGTTGAACTTGAAAAAATCACATATTATCTTGATTTCAACTTATAATACCATGGCATACAGCTCGTTTGAGAAATATGGTAAGAACACTGAAGCTGAACGTGAAGCCTATAAAGCACGTATTCAAGAAGTTGCAAAAGCTCAACAAACATACTTAGACTTCTGGTCACGTCTTGCACTTCCGAATGTTCGTGATCAACTACTTAAGAGCCAAAATATGGTCCCAACACCAGTATGGGATAACCAAGCTTATGCAGGTATTGGCGGAGCTAATCGTATGGGTTATGCTGACGGTGGAAAAGTCGCAACCCCTGTTCGTGAATTATTTGGTCCAACTGGTCGTTGGCATCAGACAGATTGGCGTATGGGTGCGACTGCTAGAATTTATGGTTCACCACAAAATGATGAACAAGTTTTCTTCATGGTAACAAATATGTTTGAACCATTCGGTATTTCTGCCTTTACACATGAGACTACTCACGTCAATGACCGTATGGCCTATCTTGGTGGTCATGGACATCGTCAAGGTACAGATCTTGAAGCGTATGCGCAGGGTATGTTACAAACGCCTGATAGTTCTACTTCTAATGGTGAATATGGTGCTCTTGGTATTAATATGGCTTATCATCGTCAAAATGATGGAAATCAATGGTATAACCCAGATCCTGATAAGTTAAATTCACGTGAAGCGATTGATCATTATATGAAGAATTATAACGAAGCAATGATGATGTTAGACCATCTTGAGGCTGATGCTGTATTATCGCAGTTAAATGGAAATACGAGTCGCTGGTTCAAGAAAATGGATCGACAATACCGTAGTGGAAATTCAGGTCATCAGTTCGATAAAATTCGTGAGTTGACAGAGGATGAGAAAAAAGTAGTCATCAATACAATTGATGATTTGGTAGATAACAACTTGATTACTAAACATGGTGCTCCTGGAGATGGTACTTATAATCCATCAGACTTTGGGTCAGCTTATGTTAATATGAATATGATGACCGGTATCTATGGCGGTAATACGAGTCAAGGTGCACCTGGTGCTGCATCCTTCAAACACAATACATTCCGTATGTGGGGTTACTTCGGATATGAGAATGGATTTGTTGGATATGCATCTAGCAAATATCAAGGTGCTGCAAACAGTGAAAATAAAGGTTTACTCGGCGACGACTTTATTATCAAGAAAGTTTCTAATGGAAGATTCACTAACCTTGAAGACTGGAAGAAAGAATGGTTCAGGGAAGTCAAAGCAAAAGCTGACAAAGGATTTACTGCCATTGAGATTGATGGTAAACAAATTACAAATTATGCTGAACTAAAAGTCTTATTTGATAAAGCGGTTGAGGCTGATCTAGCAGGTAGAGGAACAGCTAAAACGGTGGAACTTAAATCAAAAGTCTTCAAAGCACTTCTTAAAAATACAGACGGATTCTCAGGAAATCTTTTTAAAGCATAGATTGTATTAAATAGATGAGTAAAAAGGTAGATTAAGTTTTTCTTGATCTGCCTTTTTATGCTATACTTGAAATATGCATAGAAAAACAGTGATTGATTTTAGGACTTTGGGGGAGAGATACATCTTTACCCAGCCGATTAAAGAGTTAAAAACGAGAAATGTAACAGAAGTGGCAGATTTGCTGGCACAAGTGGAAAGCTACCAAGAGCAAGGCTATTATGTGGTTGGTTATGTTAGCTATGAGGCGGCACCGGCTTTGAGGAGAAATTAGCTGTTCACCCTGCACCCTTGTTGGGAGAGTATCTGCTCTACTTTACGGTTCATGATAGTGTAGAGAAATCTAGTATTCCGTTAACTTATGACGAAGTTGATATGCCGTCAAATTGGCAGGAAGTAACGTCTGCAGCAGACTATGAAAAGGCGATTGCCCAGATTCATCATCATCTACGGCAGGGAGACACCTATCAGGTCAACTATACCGTCCAACTCAAGCAAGATTTAAGCGCCAATCCGTTTGCCATCTACAATCGTATGGTGGTAGAGCAGGAGGCGGGCTACAATGCCTATGTTGAACATGACGAGATGGCAGTGATATCCATGAGTCCAGAACTCTTTTTTGAGCAAAATGACCGCGAGTTGACAACTCGACCAATGAAGGGAACGACTCAGCGTGGCATGACTGACCAAGAAGACTTGGAGCAGGCCAGTTGGTTGGAGCAGGATCCTAAAAATCGCTCTGAAAATATGATGATTGTGGACCTCTTGCGCAATGATATGAACCGTATTTCTGAAGTGGGGAGCGAGTACGTGGAGCGTCTGTGTCAGGTAGAGCAGTATTCAACTGTTTGGCAGATGACTTCGACCATCAAGAGTCGGTTGCGAGAGGATGTTGACCTTGTTGCAATCTTTCGCTCTCTCTTTCCTTGCGGTTCCATAACGGGCGCTCCCAAAATTGCGACTATGGAAATCATTAAGGACTTGGAGCCACAACCGCGTGGAGTCTACTGTGGAACGATTGGTCTCTTGCTTCCAAATGGACTACGGATTTTTAATGTCGCCATTCGGACCATTCAACTGCATCAAGGGAAAGCCATCTATGGAGTTGGCGGAGGCATTACTTGGGATAGCACTTGGAAATCTGAATACCGAGAAGTTCATCAAAAAGCAGCTGTTCTTTATCGTAAACAAGCTCGTTTTCAGCTGATTACTACTGGAAAGATCAGCCAAAAACAATTGCTGTTTGAAGAACAACATTTGGAAAGACTGAGAAAAGCTAGTCGATATTTTGCCTTTCCTTTTGATGCAGAAGACTTAAGACAAAAGATAGAGGAAGAGTGTCAGGCTTGTGATGCTAATCAAGATTACCGCTTGCGAATTTCTCTCAGCAAATCTGGAAAGATAGAACTCAGTCGTCAAATCTTAACACCCCTTAGTCCACATTTCTGCCAAGCCAAACTTTGTCTGCAGGAAGCCAATTTGCAACAAGCATTTACCTATTTTAAAACAAACCACCGACCGTATTTGAGCCTAGGGAAACAAGAGAAGATTTACCACAATAAGTCAGGAGAACTGCTTGAAACTTCTATAGGAAATTTGGTTCTGAAAATCAATGGGAAACTCTACACACCGCCTATCCGACTGGGAATCTTGCCAGGAATTTATCGTCAGCATTTGCTAGAAACAGGACAGGTAGAAGAGAAAGCCTTGACCTTGGCAGATTTAGCCCAAGCAGAAGCTATTTACAGATGGTAAAATGGCAAAGAGTGAATGGATTTATGATTATTCTTATCAAGCTTGGTATTATTTGAAATCAAATGGTTCTTATGCTCGTAATGCATAGCAGAAACTACTATCTAAATCAGATGGTAAAATGGCAAAGAGTGAATGGTTATGATTATTCTTATCAAGCTGTATTATTTGAAATCAAATGGTTCTTATGCTCGTAATGACGCAAGGAAATTACTATTTGAAATCAGATGGTAAAATGGCTAAGAATGAGCGAGTTGATGGTGGACGTTATACGTAGATAGCTCAGGTCTCTGGAAACCATAAGTCAGAATAATCTAGAAAGAATGCAAACCTTTGCATAAATGACTGATTTTGTTATACTATATCTGTAGCATTTTCAAAGACCATACTAAAAGGAGAATATGATGAGTCAAAAAGATTGTTGGGATTGACCTTGGTGGAACTTCTATCAAATTTGCAATCTTAATAACAGCAGGAGAAATCCAAGAAAAATGGTCTATCAAGACTAATATTTTGGATGAGGGAAGTCATATCGTTGATGATATGATTGAGTCTATTCAACATCGCTTGGACTTGCTTGGATTGGCAGCAGCAGACTTCCAAGGTATCGGAATAGGATCACCCAGGTGTGTTGACCGTGAAAAAGGACTGTTATCGTTGTACCAACCTCAACTGGAAAACCCTTCAAATCAATCAAAAAGAGACTAAGCCCGGGCATTCCATTCTTTCATCGATAATGATGCCAACGTAGCAGCTCTTCAGATAGACGTTGGATGGGGTAGCAGACAACCAGACGTTGTCTTTATGACACTTGGTACTGGTGTTGGTGGCGGTATCGTAGCAGAAGGTAAATTGCTTCACGGTGTTGCTGGTGCAGCAGGTGAACTTGGCCACATCACTGTTGACTTTGACCAACCAATCGCATGTACTTGCGGTAAGAAAGGTTGCCTTGAGACAGTTGCTTGCAGCAGGGATTATCAACTTGACTCGTCGCTATGCTGATGAATCAGAAGGCGATGCAGCCTGAAACGCCCGATTGATAATGTGAGAAGAAGTAACTGCTAAGACTGCTTTTGACCTGCAGAAAGAGGAGACGACCTGCTTTGATCGTTTACCGCAACTCTCACGTTACTTGCTAGGAATCGCTTATGCTAACATCGGTTCTATCCTAAACCCATCAGCCATAGTTATCGGTGGTGGTGTGTCAGCTGCGAGGAGAATTCCTTCTACAAGGTGTTCAAAAGTCTACGATGAAAATAGCTTCCCACAAGTACGCACATCTACTAAATTGGCTCTTGCAACCCTAGGAAACGACGCTGGAGTTATCGGAGACATCACTTTCATTTGACAGTCAAAAATAGAAAAAGGAAAATTTGCTTTCTACGAGTCAGGTGATTTTCCTCCTTTCTATGCTGTACTAGTTAGAGACAATAAATGAGGTGAAGAGAAATGACAAAAGCAGATACGATTTTTAAAGAGAAATATTGAACGAATCCTCAAAGACGGTGTCTTTCTCTGAGCAAGCACGTCCCAAGTACAAGGATGGGACAGTTGCCAACTCCACATGTAACGGGTGCTTTTAAGCCGAGTACGACTTGCATTACAGGGAGAACTTCCCATCACAACCTT
>BNJS01000825.1_pt1 | contig 67319 bp, 65 predicted proteins | sample 8540461 | NCBI WGS metagenome assembly BNJS01 (sample SAMD00202454, study PRJDB9452) | human saliva metagenome | isolation source: human saliva | place: Japan
CAGTTACGTATTGCTGGCCCACCAGGTCGATATTATCTCCGCCTGTGTTGCCGCTCAACGCCGACGGACGCACGGTGGTGGCCGTCCCAATGACCAACCAGGCCGCGCGCTGCGCCGAGCACATGATCGTCGCGGCACGACGGCTGGTCCGCGTCACCGGCTCCCCTGCGCAGGATCTCACTGAGGACCTCACCGAGGAGGTTCCGGACTGGCGGTCGTCATCACTCCCCGGCCCCGGCTTCCAGGCACCCCCACGGTGGTGCCCGTCACCTGGGCGCGGTCACGCTGGCCGGCACTGCCCCCGTTACGGCCCAGCCGCTGCGCCGACTCTGCCGGAGGTCCGCACTACAGCTCTGCCGAAATTCCGCCTCGGCAGGCACCAGCCCGACTGCTCGCCCCAGCAGGACGGATAAGAAAGGAACAGATAGGGAGCACGCAACCGCGGCGTGCCAGCCGCCCGAGGCAGGGCATCTTCGCCGTGGCAGCCATATGTTGAGCACCGGCCTGCGGGTTTGCGTGGCCTCCGGCTCGACCTCCACCAACCGCCGCCGGCTCCGCAGGGCTTCCGGCGCAGCCTCGGCCGGGGCCTCCGGTGCCGCCTCGGCCGGAGCCTCCACCAAGGCCACCTGGCCGGTCACCATCAAGGGGGACGACGGCGTCGACGTCGAGATCAAGGCCGAGCCCAAGAGCATCGTGTCCACCTCGGTGACGCTGACCGATCGCTTTCGCCATCGACGCCCCGGTGGTCGCCCTCGACGCCGCCAAGAAGAAGGACGAGAAGACTGACGACAACGGCTTCACCCAGTGGTCCAAGTAGCCACCGACAAGGGCGCTGGGCGCCATCGACGGATCATTGAGGACAATCTCGCTCAGACGGTCGCAGGCGACAACCCCGACCTCATCATCATCGTCGCCAAGACGGGGCAGGACTCGGCCGTCAAGGTCGTGGCGAGCCTGCGCCAGCTCGAGGTCCCCGTCCTCGTCATCGACTACGGATCGCACTCCTGGCAGGACGTCACCAAGACCCTGGGTCAGGCCACCGGCCGCCAGGCCAAGGCCGACCCGTCGTCATGACCACACCACCAAGGTGAGAAGGCCAAGGGCGCTATCGCCGTCCCGCAGGGGCGACGTCGGTCTCACGGTCCCCGGCACCAAGGGCGCCAACGCCTCACCGAGGAGGCCCTGCGGTCCGCCCTCGCGACCTGGGCTTCACCATCGCCACCGTCCCGACAACGTCAAGGGTGACCAGTCCATGGGTGACCGGCAAGGACATCGTCCGCCTTCCTCGCCCGGAGAATTAACGTCCAGGCGGGACTGACCGGTGAGAACTGGGTGGTCATCGCAGCTGACGAGACGGCGAAGAACGCCGTCATCACAGCAACGAGAGACCTTCACACGGCAGCTCCCGGCGACCGGAGCAAGGCAGTACATGCCGCCCCCGTCCTTCCGGCTGGACTCACCACTCGGCCCTCGAGATGCCTCGAGGCCGTCCAGAAGGCGTCCACAGCCTCCTGAACCGCTGACGACCTGAGTGTTTCAAGGGCACTGGTGCTGGGCTCGGCCCGCACCACGGTCGATGACACGACCCGGCCGAGCACTGCTCGCGGGCCTCAGCGCCAGGCGACCGAGTAGTACTGAGTCTCCGAACTCACGGATCTCGCGCGCGCGCCCTCACGCCCGATACCGACTCGCTTGACGCCCCGAAGGGGGCAGCGGACGGGATACGAGCCCACGGTTGACGCCGACCATCCCGGACTCCTCCATGCGCCCGGCCAGGCGCAGTGCCCACCCGAGTGCTGCGCGGAGAAGACGTAGCCCGACAGCCCGTAGTCCGCCATCGTTGATCCACGTCAGCAGCTGTCCTCGTCGTCCCAGGTGACGATCGCGAGACGCCGAAGATCTCGGTGCGCACGATCCTCCGCGTCGTGCGAGCACTGTCGAGGACCCGCACTGGTACGAACGTCTCGAGACTCCTGGGGCCAGGAGGACTCGAGTAGTAGACGACGGCGCTCGGCCACCGCCCCATCCACCAGGGCGTTGATCTGTCGTCGCGGGCTGCTGTCACCAGGGGCCGATCTGGTTCATCGTCCGCCAGAGCCGGCTCCGACCCCGGTCGTGACGACGGCGGAGAACTTCGGTGAACTCCCGGGCGACGTCCTGGTGGACGCAGGCTGGTGGGCGGTGCATAGTCTCGCCACCGCCCCTGAGCGCTTGCCTGACGGCGCCCGTCACCGCGGGCGTCGATATCGGCGTCGGCCGCCACCACGAAGCGCGCGTTCCCCGGTCTCCATGACGACACCAGTACCTCTTCCGCCGCCTGCTTCATGAGCACACGACCGACCTGGGTCGATCCGGTGAAGGAGACGGCTCGACCTGGGAGTCCTCGAGCCACGTCGTCGACACCTCCGCGGACCGGCTCGAGGGCACGATGTTCACCACGCCCGCGCTGCCGTCTGTAGGATCAGATGGCCCAGCGCCACCGCCGTCAGGGCGTGAGGGGACGCGGGGCGGAGCACCACCGTGCACCTGGCGGCGTGGGCGGGGCGATCTTGCGGGTCCCCATCGCCGCCGGGAAGTTCCAGGGGTGACCGCGGCGACCACCCCGATCGGCGTGCGTGATCGATCGTCCGTCCCGCCTGCCGAGGAGCTGAAACCGCCTCGGTGCGCACCGCCTCCTCGGAGAACCATCGAAGAACTTCGGCCGCGTAGAGACCTCCGCCCTGGCATCGTCCAACGACTTGCCGTCCGGCGCTGATGAGCACCGCGAGCTCCCTCGGCCTGTCCCACCATGAGGTCGAATCAGGGTCCGCAGCAGCTCAGCGCGCTGCCGCGGCGGTGGCGCCCACGTCGGCAGCGTCTCGGAGGCGGCAAGTCGACGGCGCGTGCGGCATCCGCCGGAGCCGCATCCGTGCAGCGTGCGAATACGGCGTTGCTGGCGGGTCGACGACGTCGAAGGTTCCGCCGTCGGACGCTGCCGTCATCCGCCCGCCCAGGAGCATCCCCTCGGGGCGGATCCTGCGCAGGTAGTCGGCCAGAGCCGGTGGGCCTCAGAGGTCGTACGCTGCCGCCGTGCCAGCGGCCGCCCGGGTCTGTGTCAGCCATGGTTGTGCTCCTGAGTATCGACTGTCGTCTGCCGCGCATCACGGGTAGAGACCCGCGGAGACGGGCTCGGCAACGCGCTTTGACGGCCATTGTCGTCGCCGCGGCGCGCAGTGACAGCCCGTGATCCCCTGGAGAAGTCCGGACCGTTCCATGCCTTGTCCATCCTGGTGCGCAGGCGCTCATTGACCCTTCTCGGTCCACCAGTAGACTGGTTGGCCTGCACCCACCTGGCGTAGGATCACGATGACGCCACCGGCGTTGGCGCGAGGATATCCGGTACGACCAGGATCCCCTTGTCGGCCAGGATCGCGTCGCCGTGGGCGTCGTCGCCGTTGGCGCCTCGACGCACCAGCTCAAGGTCGACCGCGGTGCGGTCTGCTCGGTGACGACCCCTCGACGGCCGCAGTGAACGACCACGTCGCAGGAATCGCGCAAGAGGTCGCTCGGGGATCGATCCGCGCCGAACCTGTCGACGGTACCGGTCTCATCCACGAAGTCGAGCGCGACGTCGATGCCCTTTGTCGCTGCGAATCGTGCTGCAGACGTCCGCTACGGCCAGGGACCTTCACGCCCGCCTTCGTGAGCGGAAGCGGTAGCGGTGCGGCCGCCCTTGCCGAAGCCCTGAGAACGATCGCGGTGGCCTGTGAGTCAGCCGATGCTCTCCATCGCGTTGAGAGCGGAGTAGACGACGCCGCGGGATCGGGCTGCGGCCCGTCCCTGTGATCCACCGAGATTGACCCGGCTTGTTGCGACGGTGATATCCCAGCACGCAGGTGCCCCGTGGCCACCGAGTAGGTGTCCATCATCCAGGCCATATCACTTGCGCCCACCATCGGGAGCGGGAGTCCTGTTGGCCCGATGAGAGGAATCAGTTCCGAGGTGTAGCGGCGGGTCAGGCGTTCGGTTTCCTTCCGAGGGCCCGTAACCACCTGACCCCTCCCTTGCCCGCCGTAGGCAGATCGAGAAGAGCACCTCCATGTCATCCACATGGCTGGCGTCGACCCCGTCGAGTCCACGTTGTATAACGGATCCTCCTGCGCCACATGTGCTGGACGCGGTGGCTTACATGCAGCCCATCGTGCTGTCGTCGCGCCGCAGCGGAATTGAGACCGTCACCCTTACGGGCGGTCCGAGTATGCGATGCATTCCGTCGTCAAAGCCGAGGAACTGATCACCGCGAGCCTGCGCGCGAGCACGCAGGAGGGGTCGAGGTACGGCCTACCTCCTGACGGTCGGGTGGAGCGTCATGATCCGCCGGATGTAGCCTTGAGACGTGGGTGAAATGAGGGGTCAGCTGGTCCGGAGCGCGTCAAGGATCCTGGGCGCCCTCGGTAAAGAGCCTCGTCCGGCATGGTCACCGGCGCAGCAGGCGATACGGCGCGTGGTGAGCAGAATCAGACCGCAGCGGCCCGCGCGACAGCGGCGGCAGTGCGGCGCGGCCTGTGAGACGGGGTCGATACCCTCAAGAGCCACCATCGGCGCCCCTTGCCCCGACCCGCCGATCGGAAGTCCCGCCCACCGCTCCAACAGCGGATGTCTCACCGACGTGCCCGTCCAAGGAGATCGTGCCCCCGACCACGTCCAGGAACGCCAGGGCGGCCGCGCAGCCAGGGTTGCCGCAGTAGCCGCCGAGGCACCCGTCCGGCGGAACACGATCCGGCCTAACCGCACCGCCGACAGCGATGCCCCCGGCCAGCCCTTTGGCGGTCGTCACCAGGTCGGAACGACCTCAGGTCGCAGGCGAAACCACGCCCCGGTACAAGGACCCCTGATCGATCTCGCCGGCATGAAGACCGCACTGTCGTCGCACCAGCGCGAGCGCGGAGGAAGCCGGCGCCGGAACGATGAACCCGCCCGCCCTGAATGGGCTCGATGATGACAGCGGCGAGCAGGACGCCCCACCTGCCTCGATCTGACCGATCGCGCTCATACGGCCCCGCCGTCCAGTCCATTTACGGGTAGAGCAAACCCAGAGCCCGCGAAGGCCGAAACCGCCTTGGGAGGGCGACCAATAAACAGTCCCATGGTCAGAGGTGTCGCGAAGGCGTGGTCGAAGCAGACCACAGCCTGGCGGCCGTGCCTGCGGGCGGTTCTTGATGCCAGTTCTCGACGGCCTCCGCCCCGAGCGAACAGCGCGGTCTTCGGAGCCCGTCAGGCGTTCAGCGTTCGGCGACCCGATGTATCCTCGTACCTCGTGACGGCGAAGGAGGTAAAATAGTCTTCACCGCCCCTGATCGCAGCGGCACGGGCGCCGCCCACCACGGTTGTCACCGCGATGCCCAATCAGTCGATGAGACATCGTCCACGTCCTCCAGGACACCCGCGGTCCGTGCGCCGTACAATGTCGGCATCGCAGGCCAGCGCGGAGCGTGCCGCGTTCGTCGAGGGTCGGCCCGGGACCGCAGAGGACGGCAGATGAATGGTCTGGGGCAGCGTTGCCATGTGGACCACAGTGTGTCGACCGGCGGAGATCTGCAGGAACAGGAGCACCCTGATGCCGTAGAAAACGTGCTCGGCTATGAGTTCCGCTTCGCTATGCCCGCCCTTAGGCTGAACACTGCTGCAACGCACAAATTTCGCAATCCTGTGCATGATGGCGAACGGTGTTTGAATCCAGACATGGTGTTGGTGTCGGATCTCATGGATCGAGCGACTCCAGTCCGCGCGGTGCCCTGCCCGCACCAAGCGTGCCGCGTTTCACCTGGGCCGCGTCGCGACCGAGCTCCTCCTGAACCGGCGTCCTACCTCGAGGGCGGTGAGCCCCGTTCTCACCACGGACTCAAGTCGCGGCCGATGCCGAGGCGGGCACGTGGCGGGAGTACGTGGCATCACCGGTCGAGGCAGGAGCCGCCGCACTCGGACTGGGAACCGGCATCGCCTACCACGCGCCCGAGGATCTGCGCGAGGCCTGCCGGATCGGGTGGCTCAATCTCCTCGAGGTCCCCTCGACGTCCCTTCGCCTCCATCAGCCGTGAAGTGCTATGTCGACGGCTGGAGTCGAGATCGGCGCCGAGGGGCGACGAGGAGACCCTGGTCCTGCAGCAGCCGACGCGTGCAGCCGCTGGGCGACAACCAGAGCGCGATCATGCGCGCCCTGGCCTCGATCCTCCGGGGAGGTATCTGCGGACGCCGCGGGCGCACCGTGGTCGGCCCTTCGGTCCGGTAGGTTACGGGATCGACGACGAGGTCGCCGAGTGCATCGACAGGATCCGTCCGGGAGGGGATGCGAGGAGCGGGGGCGGTCGGCCCGGTGATGATATGGGCTGGTCGTTCGCCCTGTCGGCATCACCGGGGAGCCTGAGCTCACCTGGTGACCGTTCAGCGCGAGACACTCACGCGCGCCCAGACCCTGGGAGTCGATCTCGCCCTGGTCGTTTCTGAATCTCACTGCCGAGTCCCTCCAAGGCGTTCACCGGATGGCCCTCCGGCTCGTGGGGCGGCTGCCGAGCACTCCTGCGGTGAGGTTGCGTAGGACCGGCACCGGCGGACCAGGTTCAAGAGCTCGTCCTCACGCCTCCCGTCTCCGGAGCGGCGGTCGGTGTCCGCCGCCGGTGGCGCCATCGTGGCGTGTCATCTGCCTCGAGGGTGGCAGTGCCGCTGCTGCCGGCCTCCACGCGCCCGCCTGCTCGTCGAGAGGCGGGGGGCTGCAGTGAACGGCTTCGTGGCGCACGGACCGGGGCGGGGACTGCCTGACAATCTCGGTGAGGCTGAGCGTTCCCGCGCTTCTCGAGGACGGCCGTGTCGCACCATGGACCAGGCGGATGTGGATCGAGTCAGCGGTCCGCCGGCATCACTGACCCTGCCGCGGGGTGCACAGCAGGCGCTGTCCGTCTGCACCGGCGCTCGGCGGCCGGACAGGCGGTGCGCTGGGAGGCCTCGAGGCTGCCGTCGGTCACAGACCTCCTGGACGAGGATCGGGCTCGTGCCTTCGCCCGCGCCCGCCTCGGGGGCGTCGCTGATCAGCCCGAGCTGCTCGAGCCTGCTGGAGGTCTACCAGCGAGGCCGGGGCGGTGCAGCGCATCGCCGAGCGTCTGGGGTGCATCGCAACCCGTCCCCGCACGCTCTTGTGCGCCTGAGAGGCGCTCGGCGTCGATGATCGAGGACGCCGAGCAGCGGGCAAATTTGTGGTTTGCGTTACATTTTTTGGCGGAGTGACGGTCCGTCATCTCGCATGTGGGCGACTTTTCCTTGTGTTGGCGCGATTCCATGAAGCAAGGAACGTGATGTTCGACATACTTGGTGGTGTGTGTTTACTATGATGCCGTCACCCAGGACCTCAGCCCGCGTTGTTGTCGCGCAGGACTTGTGGCGCGTCGGGCGCCAGCGGCGATGTGGCCTCGCACGGGTCCTGGGTGAGCCTTAGGCAGAGGCCCGAGCTCGTCTCATTCTTTTCGACTTCTGCGACACTTCTCATCTCGACACCGACGTCCCGCCAGGCCAAGAAGCAGAGTGATTCACATGAGCCTTCCTCTCCAGAATTTCTATTGACGGAAGATTTATTCCGGCAGCCACCGATGCCACGCTCCGACGTCGATCCCCGAACGGAACAGGTCGTAGCGCAGTGCCCGCTCTCAGGGCCCGCCGATGTCGACGCTGCCTCACGACGCCGCCCCCAAGGCCTTCGAGAGCTGGCGGCTGACAACGCCGGCGGAACGGCAGATGCCCTGCTCCGCCTCGCCGGACGCCCCGAGGCCAATGCCGACCGGCCTGTCGAGGCTCAGCGCCGCAACACCGGTCAGCCTGCCGAGATGATCCGGGCGGAGGAGGTCACGACAGGGGCCTCACCGCGGTTCTTCGCCGGAGCCGCCCGCCTCCAGTCGGTAGTCGCTCCGGGCGAGTACGCCGAGGGGCTGAACTGCAGATCTCGCCGCGAGCCCATCGGCGTCGTCGGGCAGATCGTCCCGTGGAACTACCCCTCTGCGATGCTCATCTGGAAGGTCGGGCCCGCCTGGCCGCAGGCAACACGGTGGTGCTCGCCGAGTGCCAACACGCCTGAGAGCGCCACCGTCCTCGCCGAGATCGCCAGTGAGATCCTCCTCGCCCGGGTCTTCAACCTGGTGCTCGGCACCGAGAGACTGGCGCCTCATGAGCGCCCACCCGGTGCCCGGGCTGGTCGCGCCACGGGACTCGGTGCGCGCAGAGCTCGGATCTCGCCGAACAGGCGGCCGGCAACGTGACCCGCGTTCACCTCGAGCTCGGAGGCAAGGGCCCCGCCATCGTCTTCGCCGACGCCGACATCGAGGCGGCCGCCGAGGGCATCGCCGCCGCAGGGATATTCAACCCGGGCAGGACTGCACCGCCGCCACCCGTCGTCCTGGTCGAGGCCTCGGTGGCCGAGCGAGTTCACCGACGCGCTGGTGCGTCACGCAGAGTCCCTGCGGACCGGCCCGATTCCCGAGGAGGAGGCGTCTACGGTCCCGCTGAACAATGCCCGGCACTTCGCCTCCGTGCAGAAGATCGTCGAGGAGCGGCCCTGCGCACTCCCACCCTGCTGACCGGCGGCCACCGCGTCGGCGAGAGCGGGTACTACTACGCGCCCACCGTCATCTCGGGGCTCAAGCAGGACGACGCACTGTGCAGCAGGAGGTCTTCGGCCCGGTCCCTGACCGTTCAGGAGTTCTCCTCCGACGACGAGGCCCTGGCCCTGGCCAACGGCGTCGACTACGCCCCTGTCCTCGTCCATCTGGACGACCGACCACCAGCGTGTCCTGCGATTCAGCAGGGACCTGGACTTCGGCTGCGTCTGGGTGAACTGCCACATCCCCCTCGTTGCGGAGATGCCGCACGGCGGATTCAAACGGTCCGGCTACGGCAAGGACCTCCGTCTACGGCGTGGAGGACTACACGCGCATCAAGCACGTCATGAGTGCCCCTGTGACGCCCCGGAAGCGAACAGGAGATCACCCCATGCGCATTCTGACGGCCTCACCAACTCGCTCGGCGGTCGAGACCCTATCACCTGGGGTGTCTCTCGCTGAAGCGTTCCGTGCCCACTCGATCTCGTCACCGTCGTCAAGGGCGGCGGAGGGCGCTACGTCCTTGACGTCACCGATCACGCCTTCCAAGACGTCGTTGCCACGCAGGTCGACGACTGGATGTCGGAGATCATGGAGGAGCATCGGCCCCGTGTGCCGGTGAGCAAGTACCTGCGGTACAGCCTCCCTTCCCCGAGGGCATCATCGCCTCGGCCGAGGAGCCTCAAGGCCGACCTGCTCGTAGCCGGCGGGAGGGCCGTCACGGGGTCCTGGGGCGGGTGTCCTCGGCTCCGTGGGGCAGACCCTGCTCAACCCCTCGACTGTTCCGGTCGCCCTGTCCCCGCGCGGCATGAGGCACGCCCCTCTCGACGGGCCTCACGCATCACGGTCGTGCTGGGGGAGTCCGGCAGGTGGAGGGGGTGCTCAGCAAGGCCAGGACCTTCGCCGACAGAGCCGGTGTCCCTGTTGCGTCTCAGTCACGGTGGCCACCGGTGACTCGCAGAACACCGCGGAGATCGGGGAGCGGGACCGAGGCCCCTGCTCGCCGAGGTGCGCCTGGATCTCAAAGGGGACTGGATGATCAGCGTGTCCAGATCGTCCACGCCCACTCGCATGAGCGCCGCCGTGCTGGGCCATGGAGTGGAGCAGGAATGAGCTGGCCTTCCTGGGGTCGGCGCGGCTGGCCCAGAGCGGGCGCCTGTTCCCTGGGGCCGGACGCCAACAAGATCCTGCGGGTCCCTGCCCTGTGCTGCTCGTCGCCGTCCCAGCCGACGCGGCCGACGTCGGGGGTGCAACATGAGCGCGGCGACCGCGAGCTCCGGAGGCGGGCTGTCGAAGAAGGGACCGGCCGAGGCTCTGTCGGTCTGCTCGGCGCCATCATCATCGGCGTGTCCCGCATCGCGCCCCCGTACACGCTCACCGGCGCACTGGGACCGACCGCCTCAGAGGTGGGCGAACAGGTGCCGGCGATCTTCCTCGTCGGTTTCATCCCGATGCTCCTGGTCGCCTTCGGATACCGAGAGCTCAATGCGGCGATGCCCGACTCGGGCACCTCCTTCACCTGGGGGACGCGCGCCTTCGGTCCGTGGATCGGGTGGATGAACGGATGGGGGCTGATTGTGGCGACCGTCGTCGTCCTGTCGAACCTCGCGGCCATCGCGGTCGACTTCTTCTACCTGTTGCTCGCACAGGTGACTCGCAAACCCGCCATTGCGGATCTCTCCGACAACGTATGGGTCAATACCCTCACCTGCCTGGTCTTCATCACGCTGGCGACCTGGATCGCGTACCGCGATATGCAGACCACCCAGAAGTCTCCAGTACTGGTTGGTGGGTTTCAGCTGACGGTGTTCCTCGGCTTCGGCGCGGTGGCCATTTACCGCTACTTCACCGGAACCGCCGTCAACCCGACGCCCTTGAAGCTCGAATGGTTCAATCCGTTCGCCGTCGACTCGCTGGGGACTTTCGTGGCGGGAGTCTCCCTGTCCCCTGTTCATCTACTGGGGCTGGGACGTGTCGCTGACGGTCAATGAGGAGGCCGACGACGCCAGCTCCACCCCGGGCGCGCTGCCGTGCTCACCGTCATGACCATCGTCTCGGTGTACATGTTCGTCACGATCGGATCCATGATGTTCGCCGGTCTGGGGAAGGACGGGATAGGACTGGGCAATCCCGCGATCCAGGACAATGTCTTCTTCGCCTTGGCCAGACCGGTTCTGGGGCCGTTCGCGATCCTCCTGTCGACGGCGGTGCTGGTCTCGTCCGCGGCGTCCTTGCAGTCCACCTTCGTCTCTCCCGCCCGCACCCTTGCCGTCGATGGGATATTACGGGAGCGATGCCGGAGAAGCTCGGCGAGATCTCTCCGCGCTTCCTCACCCCTGGTCGCGCAACAGTCGTCTCGGCGGTCGCCGCCTCGACCTTTTACACGCTGCTGCGATTCGTATCCACCTCCGTCCTGTGGGACACGGTTCAGACCCTGGGGGCGATGATCGCCTTCTATTACGGGTCTCACCGCCTCGCCGCGGTATGGTACTTTCGAGGGAAATGGTTCTCGCTCAGTGAGGAACTTCTTCTTCATGCTGGTCTCGCCGACTGGGAGGTCTTATCCTCTTCCTGCTGCTCGGGCTCTGACCCTGAAGGACTCCCCTCAACCCCGGAGTACGGATCGATCGCAGGTCTCGGCGTCGGTCTCGTCTTCGTCCTCACCCTCGCCCCTCATTCTCCTGGGCGTGGTGCTGATGCTCGTGCAGTACGTCCGAGCACCGGCCTTCTTCCGCGGGAGGTGATCGCACGATCCGGACGCTGTCACCGAGGAGATGAAGGTGGCAACTGTCTTTGAGAGGACGGGACGATGCTGAAGCCTCCTGCCCGTGCTGCGTCAGTAGACGCGGTGAACCGGAGCGAACACGCACACATGACAACAGCCCTCCCGCGCCAGGCCGGCGGAAGGAGCTGAGAGGAAAATCACATTGTCATCGCATCGACGGACACAGCTCGATCGATGCGCCGGTAATCAAACGCACGATATGTGGACGCCAGGCCGGACCACGAAGGAGTGAGCAATGAGTATCAACATGGAGCGAGTCGCTGAGCTGACGGAGATCGAGTCCAAGCGCCTCAATGAACGGACCAAGGGATCCGGCGACATGTACAACCGCGCGAGAAACAGCCTTCCGGCGGTGTCGCCTCCTCGTACCAGCCTGCGCGAGCCCCTGGCCCATTTACCTCGAACGCGGGGCAGGGGCCGAAGGTCTGGGATGTCGACGGCAACGAGATGTGGGACTTCCACAACGGCTTTCGGATCGATGCTTCAGGGCATGCCCACCCGGTGATCGGAGAGGCCATTCAGGAGCGGTACGGCAAGGGCACCCACTTCGCCGCCCCGACCGAGGACGCCCTGGCGGTGGCGGAGAACCTCTCGAGCAGGTGGGGGCTGCCGAAGTGGCGCTACACGAACTCGGGCCTCGGAGTCCACGATGGACGCGATCCGTATTGCACGCGCTCACACCGGTCGGGACACGGTCATGAAGATCTTCGGCTCCTACCACGGGCACCACGACACCGTCATGGTCTCGATCGGCGTCGAGTACGACAAGATCGGTGACCGTGACAACCCTGGCCTCGCTGCCCCTACGGAGGCGGCATTCCCCGACGCCACCGTCCAGATGACGGTGCCGGTTCCCTTCAACGATGCCGAGGCCATGGAGCGCCGCATCATCCGGCTGACTGATGAGGGGCGTAAGCCCGCCTGCGTCATCATGGAGCCGGCCATGATGAACCTGGGCGTCGTGCTGCCGGAACCGGGATATCTGGAGCAGGTTCGTGAGATCACCCGGCGACACGGCGTCGTCCTGATCTTCGATGAGGTCAAGACCGGCCTGTGCATCGGTCCGGGCGGCGCCACCCAGCGCTTCGGAGTGACCCCCGACATGGTGACCATGGCCAAGGCCCTCGGCGGTGGTCTGCCCTCGGGCGCCATCGGAGGCACCGAGGAAGTCAGTGTCCGTGGTGGAGGACCACTACCGTCTTCCAGGTCGGCACCTCACAACGGCAACCCCCTGGCGATGGCCGCCGTGCGGGCCAACCTCGAGAAGGTCCTCAACCCGGAGGCATACGCCCACCTCGATCACCTCAACGAGCGCATTCTCGCGGGCTGCACAGAGGTCATCGAGCGCTACAACCTTCCGGGCTACGCGGTGGGCGTTGGTGGAAAGGGGTGCGTCACCTTCTCCCCCAAGAAGGTCGTCGACTACGAGTCCTTCAAGGAGCACCAGAACGCGGAGCTGTCCGAGCCTCGCCTGGCTGTTCAACATGAACCGGGGAATCTTCATGACCCCGGGCCGCGAGGAGGAGTGGACTCTGTCGGTGACCCACACGGACGAGGCGATCGACGACTACGTCAGCTGCTTCGAGGAGCTCGCCAAGGCGATCACCGCCAAGTGACGTGAGTACTTTCTGATCTCATGGGGGCCACCGAAGACGTCGGTGGCCCCCATGAATCGTGTCCTACCCGCGGTGGCGCTCGGTGGCATTCAGCGGCGTTTCCAGGCGCGGATCTCGTGCGGAAGGAGGTGAAGGGCGCCACCGTGTTGATGTGCACCCACGTGGCCACCGGCCAGGCCGACGGCGTCGAGGAGGCCTACGCCCGCTGCCCGGAGGTGAAGAGCTCCTCCCTGCTCAGCGATGCCACGAGGGCGACGACGTCGTCGACCCTGTTCCGAAAGGCCTCCCGAAGCTGAGGCAGCGAGGCGTCGCTCCACTGCTCGTAGAAGGTGCTGTAGAGATCGCCGAGCCGGTTCCACCGGTAGCCGGGTGCGGGCGTGACCACCTCGCGCCCGGCTCGCTCGCCCTCCTCCCAGCCCAGCAGCAGGTCCATCCACCCCAGTTGGTAGGCGAGCATCTGCGCCGGCGTGCGGTCCACCCCGTCCTTGAGGATGTGGAGCCCGGAGGCGGGGACGTCGTCGAACTCGGCGATGAACAGCTCGGCGCGCTTGCGGATCTCCGCGATGAGCTCCTCACCGGAGGCACGCGGTCGTCGGTTATCCCTCGCGTTCGTACCCTCTACCCTACGAACCCGGTGGCTACCCTACGAACGCCCGGCGCTCCAACTGCGCCTAGTCCTGGGAGGTGACCCCGACGTCGGCCATCTTCCGCTCCGTCCACGGGGCGACGATGAACAGGACGATTGCCACGGCGACCGTCACGACCCCCAAGCCGTAGTAGTAGGTGGAGTTCGCGACGTGCTCCGTCTTGGAGATGATGAAACCGGCCAGGCTCCTGGCCGGTGGCTGTCGTCAGCAGCCACAGGCTCATCGTCTGGGAGGCGAAGTTCTTAGGCGCCAGTGCCGACGTCGTGACAGGCCCACCGGGGACAGGGAAGAGCTCGGCGACGGTCTGGATGATGAAGACCACGGCCAGGAACCACCACGGGGACAAGTCCTTCCCGCCCGGCCAGATCTGCAAAGCTGTACCCCAGGATGAAGGCCGATACCCCGATGATGAGCACCGAGATCGCGAACTTCATGATGGTGGAGGGGAACTTGCCCGCCCGCCGGGTGAAGAGCCAGCCGATGAATGGCGCCAGGATGACGATCGTGGCCGGGTTGATGGACTGGTAGGTCTCGGGGGTGATGGCCCAGCCGACCAACGGGATGTGGCCGTCGGTGTTGTCCTTGGCGAAGGTGGCCATCTTGCCGGCCGCCTGCTCGGAGATCATGAAGAACAGGACCGCGCCGATCCATAGGGGGATGTAGGCGCGCAGGTGGGTGCGCTCACGGGCCGTGACCCTGGGGGAGCGGAACATGAGGACGAAGTACCCCAGGGCGGCGCCGGCCGGGATGATGAGCATCGTCGTGGAGATGGCGTCGAGCAGGCTGCCGGACAGGATGCTGAGGGCCGCGACGAGTGCGGCCGCGGCCGCCACGGTCAGTACCGAAGCGAGCACGAACCGCCGGCGCTCCTGGGGCCGGATGGGGTTGGGGACGGTGAAGGCGAAGGCCGAGAGCTTGTGACGGCCGTAGACGAAGGCGATCAGGGCCACCCCCATGCCGACGGCGGCCGAGAAGAAGCCGGCGTGGTAGCCGTAGTGCTCGCGAAGCCAGCCGGTCACCAGGGGAGAGGCGAGTGAGCCGACGTTGACCGACATGTAGAACAGTCTGGAAGCCCGCGTCGCGCCGAGGGTCATCGTCGTCGTAGAGACCCCCGACGATCGTGGACAGGTTCGGTTTGATGAATCCCGTACCCACGGCCACCAGCACGATCCCCGTCCAGGAGAAGGCGGATAAGGGGATGGACAGGCAGATGTGCCCGGCCATGATGACCAGGCCGCCGTAGAGGGTGGACAGCCACGGGCCGATGACACGGTCGGCGAAGATGCCGCCCGGGATGGCCAGCAGGTAGACGGCCGCGCTGTAAGAGGCCAGGATGACCTGGCCGGAGTTGGGACTCAGGCCGAGTCCGCCACCGGCCACGGTGTCGGTGATGAAGTAGAGCAGGATGGCGCGCATGCCGTAGTAGGAGAAGCGCTCCCACATCTCCACGTTGAGCATCCAGGGAAGTCCCCGGGGGTGGCCGAACAGTCCCCGGTCCTCCTTCGACGGCGTCGTGCGCAGGGTGTCGGGTCGCCACCGGCTGGTGATCATCCGACCGGTATCGAGATCGTCCTCGACGGGAGTCGGGGTCGTTGACATGAGACTCTCCCTTCCTGTGGTCGGGTGAGACGTGCCGCCGGACCGTCAGTGTCCGGCGCGAACCACAGGTACCCATGCACCCTACTCCGACCATGCGGTTATTTTGGGAGAACGTGAGAACAGCTGGGCGAAGCAGCCAACGAGGTCGGTGAGGCCGGGATGAGGCGTCGTCGACGCAAAGGTACGTTCTCGAGCGGCCCCCTCCGCGCCCCACCGCCCGGTGGGGACGGCTTGCTGAGTCAGTCGCCCGTGGCCGTCTCGACGTCGGCCATCTGCCGCTGGGTCCACGGGGCGACGGCGAACAGCACCAGGGCCATGAGCAGTGTGGCCGCGCCCAGGCCGTAGTAGTAGGTGGCGTCGGAGGCGTTCTCGGTCTGGGCGATGACGAATCCGGCGACGCCCTGCCCGGTGGCGACGCTGAGCCACCACAGTCCCATCGCCTGGGAGGCGAAGCTCTGGGGCCAGGGCGGTCGTCGTGGCCAGGCCGACCGGGGTCAGGAAGAGCTCGGCGACGGTCTGGATGACGTAGACCAGCACCAGGAACCACCAGGGGACAGGTCCTTCCCGCCCGGCCAGATCTGGAAGCCGCAACCCAGCATGAGTGCCGAGAGCCCCACGATGAGCACCGCGATGACGAACTTCATGATGGTGGAGGGGAACCCTGCCCGCCCGCCGGGTGAAGAGCATGCCGATCAGCGGAGCCAGCAGCACGATCGCTGCGGGGTTGACCGACTGATAGGCCTCCGCGGTGGTCGACCAGCCGAGGAAGGGCAGCCGCAGGTCGGTGTTGGACTCGGCGAAGGTGGCTATCTTGCCCGGCGGCCTGCTCGGTGATCATGAAGAACAGGACCGCGCCGATCCACAGGGGGATGTAGGCGCGCAGGTGGATGCGCTCAGGGGACGGTGACCTTCGGGGAGCGGAACATGACCACGAAGTAGGCCACGGCCGCACCGACCGGGACGAGGAGTCCCGCCGTGGCGACGGTGGTCACCAGGTTGCCGGTGAGCACCTGAAGGACGGCGACGACGACGCCGATGATGACCAGGACCCTGAGGATCCCAGAAGCAGCCGCCGGCGCTCCTGGGGGCGGATGGGGTCGGACGGTGAAGGCGAAGGCCGAGAGCTCGTGGCGGCTGTAGATGAAGGCGCCCAGGGCGAAGGCCTGCCGACGGCGGCTCGAGGAGAAGCCGGCGTGGTAGCCGTAGTCTCGCGAAGCCAGCCGGTCAGCAGGGGCGAGGCGAAGGCGCCGACATTGATGGACATGTAGAACAGCTGGAAGCCCGCGTCGCGCCGGATGTCATCATCGTCGTAGAGCCGCCGACGATGGTCGCTCAGGGTTCGGCTTGATGAGCCGGTTCCCACGGCGACCAGCACGATCCCCCGTCCAGGACGTGACCGTGGTGGGGATGGTCAGGCAGATGTGCCTGGCCATGATGACCAGGCCGCCGTAGAGGGTGGACAGCCACGGGCCGATGACGCGGTCGGCGAAGATACCGCCCGGGATGGCCAGGAAGTAGACGGCCATCCCGCAGAGCGCGATGACGACCTGTCCGCTGGTAGTCGCTCAGCCCAGGCCCCACGGGCCATCCGTGTCGGTGATGAAGTACAGCAGGATGGCGCGCATGCCGTAGTAGGGAGAAGCGCTCCCACATCTCCACGTTGAGCATCCAGGGCAGCTCCGGGGTGGCTGAACAGTCCCCGGTCCTCCTCGACGGCGTCGTGCGCAGCTGCGAGGGCCGCCACCGGCTGGAGATGAGGCGGCCGGTCCCGGCGCGAGTGTCCTCAGGGTCGTGACCGTCGTCGCGTGCTGCTCGACGTCGGCCTGATACCGGGCCTGACTCGGACTGTGCCATGGCGCTGTCCCTTCCTCCGGGCGGTGGCCTCTCGGGGCCGACCGCAGGGGTGATCCAGGGCGCTGGGAGCGTCCGTCTGACGAGGAGGCACTGAGACCCGTCGCCGAGGAGAGATGTGATGGTGCCTAGACCATAGCGCCTGGCCTGTTTCCGGCATGCCTCCGGTTCTCGTCAGATGCCGGTGGTCCCCGGAGAAGCGACCGCTGGGCTCGTCTCCGGGACCACCGGGTGCCGCACGCGGAGCGGCTGATGACGGGACCTCCGACGAGCGGAGAGGGCGGGGCCGGCAGGGGCTGCGCGACCGGGCCTCAGCGGGCGAGGGCGTCGGCCGCGGCCTGACCTGCGGGCGCACCGGGGCAGGCGGGTCAGCTGGGTGACGTGGCGCGGCTCGAGTCTCGTCCAGGCTGGAGACCCCCAGGAGTCTCATGGTGCGGATGACCTCGTCGGAGAGGATCTCGATCATGCGGTCCACGCCCTCGCGCCCGCCGGGCCATGAGGCCGTAGAGGTAGGCGCGGCCCACGAGCCCGAACTTGCGCCCCAGGGCGACGGCGGCCACGACGTCGGCGCCGTTCATGATGCCGGTGTCGCACCATGATCGTGGCGTCCTTGCTGACCTCCCGGACCACCTCGGGCAGGAGGCGGAAGGGGACGGGGCGCGGTCGAGCTCGGCGCCCGCCGTGGTTGGACAGCAGGACGCCGTCGACGCCCAGGTCGATGAGGCGCTTGGAGTCTCCACCGTCTGCACGCCCTGATGACGATCTTGCTGGCCACATGGAGCGGATGACCTTGAGGTCCTCGTCGCTGATGGTGGGGGTCCATGGCGTTGTCGAGCAGGCTCGCCCACGGTGCCGCTGGTGGACTTTGCGGGAGGCGAACCCAGCTTGGGCGTGGTCAGGAAGTCGAACCACCACCACGGGCGGGGATCGCGTTGAGGACGGTGCCGGCCGTGATCTGGGGGCGGATGGAGAAGCCGTTGCGCTTGTCGCGCAGGCGGGCCCCCGGCCACGGGGTGTCCACGGTGAACATGAGGGTGTCGAAGCTGGCGGTCGCGCGCGCCTGACCAGCCCGTAGGAGATCTCGCGCTGGCGCATGACGTAGAGCTGGAACCAGTTGCGCCCGTGGGGGTTGGCGGCCTTGACGTCCCCTGACTGGAGGTGGTGCCCAGGGTGGACAGGGTGAAGGATCCCGGCGGCGCCTGCGGCCCCGGCCCCGGCGACCTCGCCCTCGGTCTGGCATGAGGCGGGTGAAGCCGGTGGGCGCGATGCCGAAGGGCATGGCGGAGCGGCCGCCCAGGATCTCGCAGGAGGTGTCGACGTCGACGGCCGGGCGAGGATGTCGGGGGTGGAACCTGATGTCGCGGAAGGCCTGGCGGGCGCGGCGCAGGGAGACCTCGCCCTCGGCGGCGCCGCTCGGTGTAGTCGAAGGCCGCGGCCGGGGTGCGGCGCTTGGCGATCTTGCGCAGGTCCCAGGTGGTCAGCGCGGCGTCGAGGCGTGCGACGCCCGGTTCGAGCCTCGGGAAGTCGAGCAGCACTCGAAGATCTCGCTCGCTGGGCAGCTGGCGCTTGACCATAGGAACCCCATCAGTGAGTCGGATTCTGGACGCTCCGCGCGTCGCGGAGTGCTCGTGGAGCGAGCCGGCCCTCATGGCCCAGCCCTGAGGCCCACGAACCACCCTCATGCTATGGGACAAAGGTCACCAAAGCAAGGTAGCCTGCAATGCCCGTTCAACGCGAGAGATTCGTACGCTGCGAGGCGCCAGTCTCGAGGCGGTGGCGTCGCTCGACGTGCAACCACGCGGGGTGCGTGTCTGCCAGGGAATCGACGCTGTCGGGGACAGGAATCCACCCGGTGCGCGCGCGATGTCCTCGCTCGGGAGCGGCACGACCCGGTCGCGACGAATGTCCGCGGTGACGGCGGGTGGCCGACACAGGCCCGGCTAGGCTGCCGGGTGCGGCCGGCCAGGTTGCGCAGAGCTCCCGCGCCCCTGCGCGCCGCAGGCGCTGGAGCCCTCGACGTAGCGTGCGTCGGAAGCGCTCGTCGGTCGCCAGGTCGCCGAAGACCCTCGTGGGAGATGAAGCGTCCTGTGGCCGGCCTTGCGCGGCGGCCAGGAGCAGCAGCTCGTCGGCCAGCGGGTGTCGTCGATGACGATCGCGTCGCCGGTCCTGCATCGACGCCCTCATCGCCCAGCGCCCAGGCGGCCACCATCGCCGTCCCCAGGCGGATCGGCCCCCGGCGGTGAGGTTGTCGCGCACCGTGCCCAGAGACGAACTTCGGCATCCGGCTGAGGCGTCCTGTGCCAGGCGGAAGAGCGTGTCCGCGATCGCCTTCGTTGGTGAAGCGCCTGAAGAGCGTGTCCACGTAGCCGTCCAGGTCGATCCCCGGCACCGAGCGCAGTGCGCGCGCGCCTCGCGCTCGAGGTAGGCCCGCACCCAGGCGGAGATGTCCGCGTCGGCCGCCGCCCCGTGCGCGTACTGCATCCCCAGGCAGCCGCCCCCAGTGGGCCAGCCCTGTGGAGGCGCTGAGCAGACGCAGCTCATGAGCCTCGTAGGGGACGACGTCGTCGACCATCTGCACCCTGACCTCTCCCAGCGGGGCCGCCCGGCGGGGAAGTCGTCCTCGAGCACCCACTGGCTGAAGGCCTCGCAGACCACTGGCCAGGCGTCCTCAACGCCGAGTCCGCGCCGAAGCTCGCGACGTCGGTCTGCGTGGTGCTGCGGGGTGATGCGGTCGACCATGCAGCTTTGGGGAAGCGACGTTCCGTCGATCCAGATCCGCCAGCTCGGGTCGCTCATCGCGGCCTGGGCAGACGACCGCCGTGCGGCCACCTTCCCGCTGCCGGGCAGGTTGTCCAGCTCATGACCGTCAGCGGCAGCGGTTCCCCGCTTCCCGACGGCGCCGCAGCGCCTCGACGATGTAGCCGAAGGCGGTCGTCGGCTCGCCCTGCGCTCGGCGTCGGGACGGCGCTGCGCCTGCAGTAGTGGAACTCGCCGGTGGCGTCGTCGACGTTGCCAGCCGCCTCGGTGACCGCCAGCGAGACGATCCGGTGCGGCGTGCGCCTCAGGAGACAGTGACGGCCTCAGGGTCGTCGGGGCGAAGAGGTAGCCGTGATCGAGCCGATGACCGCCGGGATCGCGCAGCCCGCCGGGGTGCTTGGTGGACGAGGGTGTAGAGGTGATCCCTGAGCCGCCAGCGCGTCGCGCATCCGCGCGTCCCCGCAGCAGCCCGACGCCGCAGATCCCACTCCAGGCAGGACGCCCGCGCGGTGGGCTGGCGCTGCCGCCGTGCGCGCCTGGCGGCATGAGACTGTCGAGGCAGGCGGCCTCGTGGCGTGGGGAAAGCCGCCCACGCCGATGTGGACGATCCCGCGGTGGACGTGAGCGGGAGCGTGTCGGAGCCAGTGCGACTTGCCAGCGAGGTGCTCGAAGACGATGCTCCTTCCGCGCTGCCACCAGTCACCCTCCAGTCAACCCTGCCCATGGAAAACTGGGTGTCCGTGCTGCGCACCTGGCGGCCTCAGTGTCCCGGTCCTGCCCTGCCCCACCCGCGCGTGAATCTGCGGAGCAGGGAAGATGAGACCGCGTCGCCCGAGCGTGATGCGATCGCGACGCGGAGTCCGGCGGTGCTTGATGAACCTCAGTGGGCGACGACGACGCGCAGGTCTGCGCGGGCGCGTGACGCCGTTGACGCGCACGAGCCTCGATGTCGCTGGTGGCCGAGCCGCCGGCGATCCACGTCATCGGGCGCGTGGGCGCTCGCCCAGGACGTCGACGGCCTGCGGCACCGTCGGCATCGACCGACTCGCGCCCAGAACCACGACGTGCTTGTCCGGGAACCAGCGAGATGGCGCCTGGCGGCCCTGGTCCGGCTGCCGCGTCGAGACGATCGTCCCCGAGATCGACGACGCCCACACGCGAGCAGGTAGCACGGCGTCGATCTCATTGAGGTCGAGGGTGGCGATGGCTCTGGCGGGAGTCCCTCCACTACGGTGCGCGCTGCCGGGGCCGCCGCCTCTTGTAGTCCTCGGGCAGTCCGTCGGGGACGACGACGGATGCGCGCCTCGCCGAGCAGCTCGTCGATCGGCGTCCAGGATCGCCGCGTCCTGGGGAGCGACGATGACCTCGGCCGAGTAGTCCCTCGAGCTCTCGATCATCTCGTCAACGACGGGCTTGGAGCCGGGGGATTCTCCCCGGAGCGGATGTAGTTGCGCGGATCGGCCCCACCGCCGGGTCTGGGACCGCGAGATCGCGCCGCGGGCGCGGGGCCAGGATCGCGGGACTTCGCATCCATCACAGCCCTCCTCGCTGGTCGAGCCGGTCGGGGCCTGGGTGGCGGATGCCCGGGGCGATCGGCTCAGGGTTGGCGATGGCCGAGCGTGCGTCCAGCGCGGCCGGGGGTCGGGCTCGCCGTCGGCGCCTCGCGCTGCCGCACCGGCTCGCCAGGGAGGCGGGGGCGGGTCGGCCGGGAAGCCGTCTGCGTGACGTGGTCGGCTGCCTGGGCGCCGGCGACCTGGCTCAGAGGGGTCTCGCCGTCGGGTGAGTGCGCCCCACCACTGGCGGAAGGTCTCCGAGGGGGCCACCGGCAGGTCGCGCGCCCCGGTCCACGGGGAGGCCGGAAGGGCAGGGCACCGATCTTGCCCTCCTGCCGCCCAGCAGCGCGCTGAGGCCTTGACCGTCTCGCGAGGCGGCCTGCCCCACAGCGAGCCTCTTCGACATCACCGCCGAGACGTTCATGCACGTCCCACACATCCGGCACCATGCGGCGCTTGACGTCCACGGAGCGGGCCCGCAGGTGGACTGAGGATCGTGGGATGTCGATCTTGACCGGGCACACCCGCCGCAGGCCCCGCACAGGAGGAGGCGAGGGCAGGGTGTGACTGGCCGTCGTCGGCCAGCCCCTGAGTGAGCTGGGGGGTGATGATCGAGCCGATCGGGCCGGGGTAGACCGAGCCGTAGGCGTGCCCACCGGTGTGCTGGTAGACGGGGCAGATGTTCATGCACGACCCGCAGCGGATGCAGGCCAGCCCGGCGGCTCCACCGGGTCGGCTAGGTCTTGTGCGCCCGTTGTCCATGAGCACCAGGTGGAACTCCTTGGGGCCGTCGCCCCTCGGTGACACCTGCGTCCACATGGAGGTGTAGTCTGCGCTCACCGGCTGTCGAGCGCGGCAGGAGCTGAGAAGATCTCCACGTCCCGGAACGGGGCACCAGCTTCGATGCCCAGCGAGGGTGATGAGCGTGTCCGGCAGGGCTCAGGCACATGCGCCCGTTGCCCTCGGACTCGTAGATCGAGACCGTGCCGGTCTCGGCCACGCCCATGTTCGTGCCGGAGACGGCCACCGAGGCGTGCAGGAACTTGCTGCGCAGGTGCGAGGGCCGCGGCCGTGAGCTCCTTTGGTCGCTCGGAGAGGTCCGCGGGGCGTCCTCCATGCGGTCCAGGAAGATGCCGCGCACCTCGGAGCGGTTGCGGTGGATGGCTGGCACCACGATGTGCGAGGGCATGTCGTCGGCGAGCTGGACGATCATCTCGGCCAGGTCCGTCTCGTGGGCGGTGATGCCCCGGTCGGCCAGGTGTACTCGTTGAGGTTCGTCTCCTGCGCCATCGACTTGACCTTGACGACGTCGTCGACGCCCTTGGAGGCGATGATGTCGGCGATGATCCGGTTGGCCTCGGCGGCGTCACGCGCCCAGTGGACGATGCTGCGCCGCGGGCGGTCAGCGTTGGCCTCGAACTGCTCCAGCAGCGGCAGGCGCGAGGCCACCTCGAACTTGACGGCCTCGTGCGGCGTTGCGCAGGTCCTCCCAGTCGGGCATCTCGGCCACGCGGTCGGCGCGCTTGGAGCGGATGGTGCGCGTGGCGTGGCCCAGGTTGCGGCGCATCTGGGTGTTGGCCAGCGTCCTGTGCGCGCCTCGGGGAAGGTGGGTCCCTCAGCGCAGCGTGTGTCCTCGGCTGCTCGACCTCGGTGCGCCACCGCCCGTGTGGGCAGCTACTGAGAAATACCTCAGTCATCGTGCCACCGCCTGTGTGTGCTGAGAGTTACTCGTGTGCTGGACGTGCTTGGGGGCGAAGGGAGATGTTGCCTCGAAGGGCGCGGGTCCTCGTGGAGGCCAGGATCTCGGCCAGGTGCGCTGATGCGCACCCCGGAGTTGACGCGCGGACAGGCCGCCGCCGATGTGCATGAGGCAGGAGTAGTCGCCGGCGCACAGGACCTCGGCGCGCGTGGACATCACGTTGCTCATCTTGTCGGCGAGCATCGCGGTGGAGGTCTCGGAGTCTCATGGAGAAGGTGCCGCCGAACCCGCAGCAGACCCCGGCGTCGGGCAGGTCGATGAGGGTGAGGGCCTCGACGGCCTTGAGGAGGCGGTAGGGGCGGTCGGCGACTCTTGGCGACGCGCAGCGAGTGGCAGGGGTGGTAGGGTGACCGTGTGCGGAAGAGGCGCTCACGTCCTCGGTGCCCAGGTGGACATCGATGAGCAGCTCGGTGAGGTCGTAGGTGTGAGCGGCGATCTGCTCGACCCGCTTGGCCAGGGCCGTGTCGCCCACGTGCTCGGCCACGAGGCCCCGCTCGTGGCGGGCCGCGCCGGTGCACGAGCCTGAGGGGATGACGATGGCGTCCCACCCGCCGTCGAGCACGGGGGAGAAGGTCTCCACGTGGTTGCGGGTGATCTGGCGGCCTGCTTGAAGTAGCCGGTGTTGGCGTGCATCTGGCCGCAGCAGACCTGTCCCCGGGAAGCAGACCTGGTGGCTCGGAGGCGCTCCAGGATGGCTGACGCTGCCTGCGCCGCCTGCGGGAACACGGTGTCCGCAAGACAGGTGGCGAAAAGGGCGATTCGCACGATATGCCTCCACGACGTCGTAGCTCTGAGACTGCTCGCGAGGACCGCCTCGGACTCACCTGCTTCGAGCAGGATGCGATGCGGCCTCGGCTGCGTCTCAGGCTACGGCCCGAGATGGTGCTCATCTGACAACGACGGACTCCCGGGTCGGTTGGTTCCTGCCCTCTGAGCAGGTTTTCCGCTGAGGTGTGCGGATCCGTGGGGCGTGAGGGTGGGGTTGAGCAGGGGTGTCTGCGGCTGTGGAGGTAAGTCCCAGAGCGGATTGCGTGCAGCTGCATTACTGCCCTTATCTGCGATGGGCTCGGGGCAGGCCTCGGCGGGAGCGTGCCGACGCCGTCGAGAACGCACTTTTGCTGCGAGGACGCATCGCGGCGAGGACTGCGCTCTGCCGCCAGAATGCGCGTGCCGGGCGCAGTCGTCGGTGGAGAACGCAGTCCTCGGCTGGGAAGCACGTCCCCTGATCGGTGCGGCTAACCCAACAGGCCCAGGGCGCCTGCGCTGCGCCCGGCGAGGTGGAGAGCCGAGGATCGCTGCGATCCCACAGGAGTGGGTGACCTTGGCCTCGTACTCCAGCCTGCGGGCGATTCTGACCAGCTTTGCAGAAAAGCGCTGCCCCAGCGCATCGGCCAGGACGAGCAGGACGAGCGGGCGCGATCATGACCAGGCAGTACAGGATCAAGCGTGACGATCCGTACCGGCCAAGCTCCTGTGAGGAGGCGATGATCCCAGTCGCCGCGATGGGGAACCATGGTGGCGGCTTCGGCCAGTGAGGCCCCCAGTCCCAGAACGACCATCGCCCCGGCTGAGGCGGGGGTGGTCGGCTCTCCCAGAGAATCTGTTCCGGGCCTGGGCTTGGCTGGCCAGCCGAGGATGCCGGAAACCCGCCAGCGCCACACCGATGACGAGGGTCGCCCCACTGCGCCGTCTCGGTGTGGGCCAGGTGCCGCGGCGAGTCTGATGAGGTCGGAGCCGGTCACCAGGGCGATCCTGAGGCCGAGGTACGCCCAGGCACACGGTAGGTCAGGTGATGGCCATCGGCCCGCGGTCCACGCGACGGCTGCGCACGACGAGAGCGGATCGGGATGACCAGCGCGCCCAGGGCTGGTGGAGTCCAGCAGGCGAGTCCTGCGAGGTGCGGCGTGTTCCATGGGGACCCCTCGATCGTTGACCGACTGTTGTCGTACGACCGTACGACAGTTTCGCATACGATCGTACGAGGGATATCTGGTGAGGCAACCGCCTTGAGCGCCCGAGAAGTCGGTGATGAACGACGACGGATGGCGCCTGCGAAGGAACTGAGAGGGACAACTGCGGAGGGCAGCGTCATGGACCAGGAATCGGGCCGGCGATCGGTCCTACGACCCTGATGTCACCGGCCGTGAGCATGACCGCCGACGCCACCATCGCGATCATCGCCGAGGAGGGCTCTGACCGGGTCAGTAGCCCGCAGTGCGTGCTGCCTCGGCTCCGGCTGTGCGTCGCCCCCGGGCACCGTCCAGTACCGCTCGCCGAGCTGGCGAACTCGCTGACCGACGCCCCTCATCCGCTCCGGTCCAGCGCCAGGCCGGCCGCTGGTTCTTCGTCGAGGTCGCCCCTCGCGCAACCGGAGACCTTCGTGAGGGCTCATGCGAGCTTCCGCCGACTGGGCCGTGCAGCGGAGGACGCGCCGCCTGGTCGCCTTCGGTGCTGCCAGCATCCACCAGGCCCCGGCTGGCTGATCCTACTGGGAGGCGCTCCAGACCATGCGTACCTGAGTCGAGGGTGTTCTGGCGGATGCGCGGAAGGCTGGTCGTGTGCGTGCGGATCTCGTCACCCGCCGAGGGGGCGCGCCTGGTGACCGCCATCGGCCAACGGCTGACCTCGACCTCGCTCAACGCCCCGCCAACGGAGTCTGACGAGGTGATCGGCCAGCTGCGCTCGGGGCTGGGCCTGATCCTGCGAGGCTCAGGAGACCCGCGGAGCCTACGATGGCGCTGTCGGCCGTGAGTGCCGTCGAGGACGTGGTCTGCGAGCGTGAGGGCTGTGATCCGCATCCGTCTCGAGCCTTGCGCGCGCGTCCTCGCAGCGCTCAGCACAGCTGTGCGGGCAGGCCCCGACCGCGCTGGCTACGACTGTTGGAGCCAGTGGCCACGACGCCGTTGTCGGCGCGTAGCTCCACGGTGTGGGCCGCGCCCGCCGCAATGGCTACGATGTCGTGCCAACGGCCCACATCGCACTGACCCGGCCTCCGATCTGCCCGCTGCGACGACCGTCCCGTCGGCCCCGAGTCCGACGCTGTGATAGGGCGCCCGCGCCACGCGTGGTGATATCTGGTCCAGTCCTCGACCCCGACCAGAACCTGGGCGCCCGCTCGCGAGAACAGTGCTGCTCCAGCAGGCCCCGAGAGTATGGAGGTAGCCTGCGGAGACCGCGCGCACTCGGTGCCAGTCCTGCACTCGCACCGGCCGGCAGCGTTGTTGCCGGCTGCGCAGACGCTCCGTCGGCACGAACGGCCACCGTGCCAGTCGCCGCAGCTGGATACCGCGTGAGCTCGCGCCAGCGGTCGACCCGCCGTTGCGCCCTCGACGTCGCGGCCGGTGGTCACCAGTGTCCCGTCGCCTGTGCAGTCCTGCGCTGAATCTCCATCCTGCTGGCGACGGCGACGACGTCCCGCCAGTCCTGGACGTCGACTGACCCCTGCGCGTTCCAGCCGCAGGCCAGCACCGTTCCGTCGTCGCACAGGCCCAGCGTGTGAGACCGGCCGGTGCTGGCGGCCACATGGACACCGCCTCGCCGCCACGGATGACGACGCGCTCGCCACTGCGAGACCCGGCACTCTCCGGCAGCCGTCCGCCTCGACGGCGACCACCCGTCCGTCGGGGAGGCACCGGACGGTGTGCCGACGTCCAGCAGCGCCAGGAGCATGAGTCATCACGAGTCCTCCTCGTTCCCCATCCCAGCAGAATCGCCCTGCCTGCCACCGACGCCGTCGTCGAGAACGCACGTGCTGGAGGAGCTGCGGCGAGGACTGCGCTTGCCGCCAGAATGCGCGTGCCGGGGCGCAGTCGCCGGTAGGAGAACGCAGTCCTCGGGTGAGAAGTACGTCCCCGATCCGACGTCGGATGCGTCAGAGACGCACGGCGCCTCCTGGAACCAAGTGAAGGACTCTGCGCCAGTCTGTAGGGAGCAGCGCTCGATGCGCTCAGACGCCGTGCCCCACCTGGGAGGCAGCCAGAACACGAGGCGCCTGGCACCAGCAGCAGCCTGATGGAGTAGCCGCCTTCTTTGAGGTGATCCTCGGCGTCCGGTACCGGGGGCGTCGACCGCGGTCGAGGCGACGCCAGGTTCTGCGGGGAGACGATTCGTTTGCGCAGCTGCCACTGATGGGTGCTGGCGGCCAGCAGGATCTTCGGTCGAGCCCGGCTGGCGGCGGGTGGCCTCGCGGTGGTTGGCGAACAGGGCGCCTGGGTGCTGCCGCCGCCGAGCCGGCCACGGCGGTCCCCACCGCAGCTCCAGGGCCGGGAGAGGAAGGCGGTGGCGGCGCGCAGTGGCCAGTGGGCCGCATGGCGGACTGCGAGGTCTGGGCCGAGTGTTCAGTGACGCAGGCTACAGGGCCATGACGGCCGCGACTCGTCAGGACCGCTGCCGCGTGCAGCGTGCAGCAGGGTCTTGGCCAGCGTGGCGAAGCCTTGCGTGCCCACGCTCTCATCTCGAACTTGCCTGCAACCGAGGCGCGCCGCGCAGATGAAGGTGACGATTGACAGCGGCCAGGAAGATCCAGGTGCCCGGGCTGGGACGTAGGTCCGAGGCTGTAGGATGGCGTCTTTAGATATTCTGCCCTGGCGTGGTGAGGGAGCCGGCCTGTGCACGCCGGGCCACGATCAGCGGCTAGGTCGCTGGCCCTAAGCTTGTCGATTTCGACGCCGCCGCCGCGGGTCCACAGCGTTTGGTCGTGGCGATGATGTGACCACCACCAGGACGTAGGCAGAAAGCCAGCATGACGCCGCGCGCAGGTCGCGTCGCCGGCGGCCACCTGGGGAGCGGTACTCTGTGTCGTCGCCCACACCAGCAGCAAGACGTGGTGGAGGCAAAGCCAGGCCCGAGCAGGGAGCGCTTTCGCACGTGCGGGAGCCTGTAGGAGATCGAGGGGTGAGAAGGACCCACCCCCGGTGGCCAGCCGCCGCCACGATCGCCAGCGGCCATAGCTGCTTGATGCCGCGCGCGCCGTCGAGGATGAACAGCAGCAGGAGCGGGATGAAGCGCAGAACACCCAGGTCAGGGTGCCCCATGGCGGTGGCGACGCTCACCGGGTCCTGCTGCCGAGCTGGCTGGCGGTCGGTGGGAATGGCCCGGCACCGAAGCCCACGCTGATGGCGCGTTACCGATGGGACGACGACGACGGCCGACTTGAGCTTGGCAGGGCCCAGGGTCGCTACCTTGGCGGCGGCGATCGGCCACCGGGGCGCTGGGCCGGCCAGCCCTCGAGCAGGCCGCAGAAGGAGAAGGCTCACGATGAGGGCTTGGGCGCGAGCGTCACCCTTGCTGATCGCGCTGAACACGGCCTTGAGGTCCTGGCATGACCTGAGACGTCAGTGAGGTTGCAGAGCCCGCACGGCCGCGACGATGATGTAGATGATCGGGATCGAACTCTACGGCTATGCCCAGGTGCGGCGCTCATGACCGTCATGCCCACTCGGCATGTGGAAACAGGCGACTGGCGGTGGCGGCGGCGATCACCAGGGAGATGATGGCGCACCCAGTGGTGGCCACCTGAACACGCCCATGAGGACGAAGAACACCACCAGCGGCAGCACCACCGCGGCGTGAGTGAGACGCCGCCGCCCACGGCGTGGCGTCGACGGCGTGAAGGCGGGGGCGTCCCGCCAAGGCTGGGGCGAGCGGTGCCGGATGCATCGGCAGGGCTGACAGGACGGCTGGCGTCATGGTTACTCCACCGTGAGTACTGATGGTCGTCCAGGGTCGTCATGCAGCAGTCGCGCTGCTGCGTCCTGGGTACTAAGGCCCAACGATCTGCGCATGGAGACTGGTGACTTGTGCACCATATGCGGGGCCGTGCGCCGTCTTCGCGCATTCTTCCGGGTAAAAAGTGGGACGCAGGGCGCGGGCGGTCGAGGCGGCTCCGGGAGCTGTGGCGCCCAGTCTCGCTGCAATGTAATGCACGAGGGTGGGGTGCTACTGACGAGGGTGTGTGTACTGCGGGTAGGTGGGGCCTTCGTGCAGAGGCACGACCTTGGCCAGTGCGGATCCTGACCCCTCGTGGAGTAGGTCGGCCTGAGGGAGGACCGGCCGGCGCGGTGCTGCGGCCCGTGTCGGTGGGCAGGTGTCGGTGGCCGGCCAGCTCAGAGCCTGCGGGCGGCGCCGGGGCACCAGCCGGGCCGAGTTGAGGATGAAGGCCGATCTCGAGACGACGTGCACGAGGGCCGCGGCCACCGGCCCCAGCAGTCCAGCCCGGCAGCGACCATGCCGACGACGTCGACCACGATCGTTCCCACGAAGTTCACCATGATGATGCGCCTGGCCTGGAGTGGCCACCCGCACGGTCTCGACCAGGTCGGCCGCGTGAGCCCACGAGCACCACGTCCCCGGCCTCGCGGGCCACGTCCGTGCCGGTGCCCATGGCGATGCCGACGTCGGCGGCGCCCAGGGCGCGCGCGTCGCCGACGCCGTCGCCCACCATGGCCACCCGCTTGCCCGCCCGGCGCAGCGAGCTCGATGACCTCCTCTGTCGGTGGGCAGCAGGTCGGCGCGCACCCGCCCTCGGTCAGGCCGAGCAGGCCGGGCCACGTGGCGCGCGGAGGCGGCCGAGTCGCCGGTGAGCGCGAGTGACTCCAGGCCCATGTCGCCCAGGTCGCGCACGGCAGTGGCTGCCCCTCGACGCAGCCGGTCGGCCAGGGCGATGGTGCCCAGGAGCTGCTCATCGGCCCGCACCTCCACCACCGAGGTGGCTGACGGCGCCTCCGGGTCGGACTCGGCGCTCAGGGCGGCCTGTCCGTCGCAGTCGGAGGTGTCCTGCCCGGTTGGTGCCCTGCTGCGCAGCGTCCCACGGTGATGCGGCGCTCGATGGGTGCTCACGCCGGCTCTGGGAGTAGGCGACGTCGCCGGGCACCGGCACCGCCAGGTCGCGCATGGCGGCCCCGTTGCAGATGGCCCGGCCGATGGGGTGCTCGGAGTTCCACCTCGGCCGCGAGCCGCCAGTGGCCAGCACCTCGTTCCTCCCGGCGGCGGCCCTCGGTGGGACGGTACGCTCACGACCCGGGGCCCGCTGACGGTGAGGGTACCGGTCTTGTCCATCACCACCGTGTCCACCGCGGAGAGCTGTTCCAGGTGGTGCCGTCCTTGACGAAGGCCCCGCAACGGGCGGCGCGGGCGATCGCCGCCAGAACTGCCAGGGGAGTGCCCGCGGCCACCCCGCAGGCCCCGGCCACGATGATGACCGAGATCGTGGCGCGCACGTCCCGGGTGACCAGGAAGGTGACCAGGCGGCCGCCAGGGCCAGGTAGACGATGCGGGCCGCCAGCCGGTCGGCCAGGCGCTGGACCGGCGCGCGTGAGGACTCGGGCGTGGCGCACCGCGGCCACGATCCGCCCGTGTGGAGGAGTCCTCGCCGACCCGCTCCACCTCGAGCTCCAGGGCGCCGCGGGTGATGGAACCTGCCGGCACCCGGTCACCCGGCCCGACCTGCACGGGCAGCGCCTCCCCGGTGATCCGGGACTGGTCGACGTCGGCCCTACCGGTGCGCACGACGCCGTCGACCGGCACCGCCCCCGGGACTCAGGGCGATGACCTGCTCCCCGGGCGCACCTCGTCCAGGGGAACCCCGGTGATGCTGGCGGACTGCGAGGAATCGGAGGACCCAGCGGCCTCCGGGACCCCACGACCCGCGCGCGGTCTGCGGCAGGAAGGACATGAGATCGGTCAGGCGTCGCGGCCCCGGTCCATCGACAGCCTCGAGGACCTCGGCGCACAGCGCGAAGACGGTCACGGCCAGGGCGGTCACCCACTCGCCGATGATGGCGGCCGCCACGATGGCCAGGGAGCACTCGACAGCTCCATGCTCCGCGTGGCGCTCTGCGCAGGTCTTCGGCTGCCTCGACTAGGAGCGGCCAGCAGCCCACCGCCAGCACCACTGCCCCTGACGGCGCCCACCGCCCAGCCGGGCGTGCTGGCCGCCCCGCGATCCAGGCGACCCAGTGCCGCCAGGCCCACCACCGCGATGCGCACGACGTCGGCCCACTCGATCCGCTCGAGGATCCCCTCGCCCGTGCGGGCACCTGAGGGGTGGCGGTGTTGGAGGCCTCGTCGGAGTCATCGACGGCAGTGCCGGCGTCGAGGCCGACGGGCCGAGGCGGGCGGACACGGGCAGCGGGTGGGCGGGCTGCGACAGGGACTCTGGCAGGGGTACGGAAAGGCTCCCTGGGTGGGCTGAGTGCCACCCAGGAATCTACCGATCATTCACGGGCCCCGACAGCGTATGAGAGGACCAGTGATGCGCTGAAGACGCCACCGCCGGGGCCCGTGGGGAGGTGGGCCCGTCGGCGGCGTCCGGGAGACTGGGCGCTCAGGCGGCGCCGGCGAGCGCCGCCTGAGTACCGTCAGACATCGGCCCCTACTCGACGACGTCCCTCGTCGACCCAGTCCAGGGTGCGCTGGACGGCCTTGTTCCAGCTGCGGAAGAGCCGCTCGCGCTCGGCCTCCTCCATGGTCGGCTCCCCAGCGCTTGTCCTCGGCCCAGTTGTCGATGACGTCCTGGGTGCCCGACCAGAAGCCCACCGCGATACGGAGGCGTAGGCGGCACCCAGCGCCGTGGTCTCGGCGACCTTTCTGGGCGCACCACGGGCACGCCCACCTGGTCGGCCTGGAACCGCATGAGCAGCCTCGTCGCGGGTCATGCCGCCGTCGACCTAGAGCTCGGTGAGGGCCTGCCCCGAGTCGGCGTTCATGGCCTCGAGGACCTCGCGGGTCTGGTAAGCGGTGGACTCCTCCACGGCCCCGGGCGATGTGCGCCTTGTTGACGTAGCGGGTCAGGACCCACCCAGGGCGCCGCGGGCGTCAGGCGCCAGTGCGGGGCGAACAGCCCGGAGAAGGCCGGCACGAAGTAGGCCCCGCCGTTGTCCTCAACGCTGGAGGCCAGGGCCTCGATGTCCTTGGAGTCGGCGATGATGCCCAGGTTGTCGCGCAGCCACTGCACCAGCGAGCCGGCCACGGCGATCGAGGCCTCCAGGGCGTAGACGGCAGGCTCGTCCCCGATCTGGTAGCACACGGTGGTCAGCAGCCTGTCTCCTCACTGCGCACGGTGGTGCCCGTGTTCACGAGAGCGTGAAGCAGCCGGTGCCGTAGGTGTTCTGGCCTGGCCCTTCTCGAAGCAGGCTTGCTCCGAAGGTGGCCGCCTGCTGGTCGCCCAGGATGCCGCTGATGGGGTGTCCACCAGCAGGCCGTTCTGCGGCAGAGCCGAAGACGCCCTGAGGAGGGCGGATCTCGGGGAGCATGGAGACGGGATGCCCAGCGTCCGCGCAGATCTCCGGGTTCCAGTCCAGGGGTGTCGATGTTCGTGAGCATCGTGCGCGAGGCGTTGGTGACGTCGGTGGCGTGCACACCACCGCTGACCCCGCCGGTAAGGTTCCACAGCGTCCAGGTGTCCATGGTGCCGCATGAGGAGGTCGCCGGCCTCGGCGCGCCTCGCGGGCGCCCTCGATGTTCTCCAGGATCCAGGACACCTTGGGGCCGGCGAAGTGAGGTCGCCAGTCCCAGGCCCACGCGGTCCTCTGTACTTGTCCGGCTGTCCCTCGCCGTGCCAGGCGGTCGCAGATCTTCTGGGTGCGGGTGTCCTGCCAGACGATGACGTTGTAGACGGGCTCGCCGGTGTTCTTGTCCTGATACGACGGCGCTCTCGCGCTGGTTGGTGATGCCTACCGAGGCGATCTCGTGGCGGTTGATCTGCGCCTGGCCAGGACCCCGCTGACGACGAAACGGATGTTGTCCCAGATCCGTTCGCGTCGTGCTCGACCCAGCCGGGCGCGCGGGAAGATCTGCCTCGTGCTCTTCTGGTCGACGGCGACGATCTCGCCGTCGTGGTTGAACAGGATGGCGCGTGAGGGAGGTCGTACCCTGGTCGATGGCCAGGACGTACTTCTTCCCAGTGCTGTTGGGGCTCAAAGGAATGTCCTTTCACTGCGTTGTGAGGGGGCGGTGGTGAGGGCTGCGCTGGGCAGCGATGATGTCGATGCGGTCAAGGGTCGTGTGGGCTCAGAACAGCCCGGCGACGTGGGGAACGATGAGTCCGGCGGCGACGGCGCCGATGAGCGGGCCGACGATCGGGACCCAGGAGTGAGGCCCAGTCCGAGCCGCCCTTGCCGGGGATCGGCAGGAGGGCGTGGGTGATGCGCGGGCCCAGGTCACGGGCCGGGTTGATGGCGTAGCCGGTGGGGCCTCCCAGGCTCATGCCGATGACGACGACGACCATGGCCACGGCCAGTGGGCCCAGGCCCGAGGGGGTCTTGCCCGAGGCGATGATCCAGGCCAGCAGGACGAAGGTGCCCACCGCCTCGGTCACGACGTTCCAGCCGTAGGAGCGCACCGCCGGGCCGGTGGCGAACACGGCGAGCTTGGAGGCGGCGTCGGCCTCCTGGTCGAACTGCTTCTTGTAGGACAGCCAGACGGTGGCGGCGCCCGCCATGGCGCCCACCATCTGGGCCGCGCAGTAGACAAGGATGTTGACCGGCGTGGCGGGAATGGTCACCGTTCCGGGCACATCGGGATTCATGTCCACGAGGTTCTGTCCGGCCACCGCCTTGCCAATGGTCACCGCCGGGTTGAGGTGCGCGCCGGTCTTGTAGGCGGCGTAGACGCCCACGAAGACCGCCAGACCCCAGGCCATGGTGATGACGATCCAGCCACTGTCCTTGGCCTTGGAGGTGGGCAGCACGACACCGGCGACGACGCCGCAGCCCAGAAGAATGAGAAGAAACGTCCCCAGAGCCTCCGAGGCGAAGATCTGGGTCAGGGTCGCAGACATGTGCGGCTCTCTTTCTGCACGACGGTGTGCGGGTGTACTCGGGACTGCGAGGTCCGGGGTGTGGGTGGTGGGTGGTCGCGGTGCCCACCTCCGCCGGAATATGCGGGCACCACGGGGAACCTGCTGGCCGAGCGGTACCGGGTGCGGTCCGCTCGGCCCGCAGGAGACTAGATCGGCTCGGTGATGTGCGCCACCGCGGCGGCGTCAGTCAGCTCGGCCTCGGCCGCGGCGATCTCGGCCACGCGCTGGGCGTAGGCCTCCTTCTGGGCGGCGACGTCCTTCTCGGACCAGTTCAGCAGCGGCGCCATGATCGCCAGGATCTCGTCGGCGGCGGCCAGGCCCCGGTCACGGCGCGAGAGGTCCAGGCGCACCCGGCGCAGCAGGACGTCGTCGAGGCTCTCGGCGCCCTCGTGGGTGACGGCCCAGGCGACCTCGGCGCGCAGGTAGGTGGGGGCCTCGGCCAGCGGCTCGCCCAGGCGCTCCTCGGGGCCTGCGGCGTCGATGGCCTCCAACAGGGCCGGAGTCTCGTCGCCGTAGCGGTCCAGCAGGTGGGTGACCCGCTCCAGGGTCCAGCCGCGCTCACCGGCGATCCGCCCGGCCCGCTTGGCCAGGGCGTGGTAGCCGGCCGCACCCACCAGGGGCAGCTCCTGCGTGGCGCAGGGATGGGCGTGGGACAGGGCCTCGCCCAGGGCGTGGTCGACGGCGTCGGAGGCCATGACCCGGTAGGTGGTCAGCTTGCCGCCGGCGATGGCGGTCAGCCCCGGGGCGATCCGGGTGACCGTGTGCTCGCGGGAGACCTTCGTGGAGGCGGCCTCCGCGCCCGGCTTGAGCTTGGGCTGGAGCAGGGGGCGCAGGCCCGCGTAGACGCCGATGATGTCGGCGCGAGTGATGGGCCGCGACAGCACGGAGTTGGCGTGCTCGAGGATGTAGTCGACGTCGGCGGCGGTGGCCACGGGCTTGGAGACGTCCAGGTCCCAGGGGGTGTCGGTGGTGCCGATGACCCAGTACTCGGGCCAGGGGATGATGAACAGGACGGACTTCTCGGTGCGCAGGAAGACCCCGGTCTCGGCGTCGATGGCCTCCTTGGGGACCACGATGTGGATGCCCTTGGAGGCCAGGACCTTCAGGCCGCCGGCGTCGGTGGCCAGGTCCTGGACGTCCTCGGTCCACACGCCGGCGGCGTTGATGGTCCGCTTGGCCCGGATCTCGTGGTCGGTGCCGGTGGCCAGGTCGGTGACGCGGGCGCCGTGGACATGGCCGCGCTCGTCGGTGAGGAAGCCGGTGACCTTCGTGCGGTTGGCGGCCAGCGCCCCCAGGCCGACGGCGGTGCGCACCAGGTCGATGACCAGGCGGGCGTCGTCGACCCGGGCGTCGAAGAAGCGGATGGCGCCGGCCAGGCCGCTGGTGTCCAGGGAGGGGGCCAGGGCGGAGGTGCCCTTGCGGCCCAGGTGGCGCTGGATCGGCACGGTCTTGCGGCCGCGGGAGCCGGCCAGGGCCAGGGCGTCGTACATGCCCACGCCGACCGCGGAGTAGGAGCGCTCGTAGTGGTGCTTGAGCGGCCACAGGAAGGGCTGGGCCTTGACCAGGTGCGGCGCGGTGGTGCTCAGCAGGCGGCCGCGCTCGGTGAGGGCCTCGTGCACGAGGGCGAAGTTGAGCTGGTAGAGGTAGCGCAGGCCGCCGTGGACGAGCTTGGAGGACCACGAGGAGGTGCCCGAGGCCCAGTCGCCCATCTCCACGATGCCGGTGCGCAGGCCGCGGGCCGCGGCGTCCAGGGCGATGCCGGCCCCGGTGACACCTCCGCCGACGACCAGCACGTCCAGGCCCTCGGCGGACGACATCTCCTCCAGGGCGCGCTCGCGCTGGGCGGCGTTGAGCGCGGTGTCCTGGATGGGGGCGGGGTAGGAGGGGCCAGCCGGGCCGGAGCTGCGGGGGGTCTTCTTGGACGAGGGCTTGCGGGTGGAGGTCATGGCTCCTGGGCTCCTACGTGTCGTGAGATCGAAACTGGTGAGGCTGTGCTGGGCCAGTCGGCGTTGACCGGGGTGCCGGATGGGAGGCAGGTCGGGGCCCGGCTTCCGGTGCCCACTGCCTGCCGTCGCGCTCGCACGGCCCTTGTGTGGTGGCGGACACCACTGTCCGTTGTGTGTGGGAGAATGCGCAAGGGGTGTGCACGAATGTGCACGAGATTTTCGAGGTATCCACAAGAATGTCCGCACAACTGTGTGGACGGCTCTCCTGAACAGGACATCCGATGTCGCAGGCGGGAGGATCGTTCCCTCCCGCGGCGGGCAACCGCCGTGTGGAGCCGCCCCGTCGTCGGAGGGCGGAGCCGGATGGAGCAAGGAGGAAGACGTGACTGGCAGAACCGCTGCTGACGCGGCCGGGAGCGCGGCCAGTGCCGCCGACCCCGGCGGCCTCCTGCGCGCCTATGAGGCGGCCTCCATGTACTACGTCCAGGGCGAGACGATGGAGGTGATCGCCCACCACCTGGGGGTGTCGCGCTCGACCGTCTCCCGGCTCCTGGCACGTGCCCGCCAGGAGGGCGTCGTGCGGGTCAGCCTCGTCCAGCCCGGGGGTGCCGGCTCCCTGGAGGGGCGGATGGCGCAGGTCTTCGGGGTCCGCACGCATATCGTCCCGGTGCGTGAGGGCACCACGGAGATCCACCGCCTCCAGCAGGTCGCCTCCGTCGCCGCCGCGCACATGGTCGATCTCATCGAGGCCCTGGCCGAGCCGGGCCGGGGCCGAGGTGTCGGTGCGCCTGAGTCCGGTGGTCCCGAGGATGACAAGCCCGCCGCGGCCGGCGAGCCCGCCGGGTCGGGTCGGGACGCTGACGCAGGAGGCGTCGTCGTCGGTGTCGCCTGGGGCACCACCATGTCGGAGGTCAGCGCCGCCCTGCCCTCGAGGTCCGTTCCGGGACTGACCGTCGTCCAGCTCAACGGTGCCTCGGATCCTGTGCGTGAGGGGCCCAGCGCCGGTGAGGTGCTCTCCCGGATGCGCCTGTCGCTGGGGGCGCGCACGATCTCCTTCCCGGTGCCGGCCTTCTTCGACCATGTGGCCACGCGCGAGGCCATGTGGTCGGAGCGCTCGGTCAAGCGGGTCCTGTCGGTGGTGCGGCGCGCGAGCCTGGCCGTCTTCGGCGTCGGCGCCCTCGACGCCCTCAACGGGGCCCTGCCCTCCCAGGTCTACGAGGGCGGCCACCTCACGGCCCGGGACCAGGCCGTGCTGCGCCGCCAGAACGTGGTGGGGGACGTGTGCACCGTCCTGCTGCGCGCCGACGGCTCCTGGCGTGACGTCACCCTCAACGCCCGGGCCACTGGCCCGACCCCCGCCCAACTCGCCCGGATTCCGCGCCGCCTGTGCGTGGCCGCGGGAACCGGCAAGGCCCGCGCCCTGCTGGCCGCGCTGCGCGCCCGGACCGCCACCGATCTCGTCGTCGACGACGCCACCGCCCGCGCCGTCCTGGATCTCGCCGAGGCCCGCGGCCAGAAGGGAGGCGGTTCTCGATGAGTCGCGAACGTGGCAGGATGTGGGCCCGGATCGCACTGCGGTCTGCTCACGGCTCCGACGTCGCCGGTGGAGCACCGGCTCGCGGGGCCCACGACCAGAACTGAGTCTTACTGAATGCGGACGACGATGAACAGCACTGCTGCCAGGACAGATGAACACCTGCCCACCGGCCGGGCAGCTTGCCGGGCTGAGGTCTACGGGGTCGACGGCTCCCGACGCGTCCTGCGGCCGGCTCGCCCGGCGGACGTGCGTGCCATCGCCGAGCTGGTGCGGCCCTATGCCGAGCGTCGCGTTCTCATCGCCAAGGACCTCATCTCCTACTTCGAGGACATCCAGGAGTTCATCGTCGCCGAGGAGATCCCCGGCGTCGCCGAGCCCGGTGGAGCAGACGGCGGAGAGGTGTCGGCCGTGCCCAGGATCGTGGGCTGCGGGGCTTTGCACGTCATGTGGGACGACATCGCCGAGGTACGCACCCTGGCCGTTCATCCCGACGCCGTGGGGACCGGGCTCGGTTCAGCCATCCTGCGCGAGCTCATCGCGCAGGCCCGGGAGATGGGGCTCAAGCGGGTGTTCTGCATGACATTCGAGGAGCCCTTCTTCGGTGCCCACGGTTTCGAGCCGATCGAGGGCACCCCAGTGGGCGCGGACGTCTTCTCCGAGATGCTGCGCTCCCACGACGACGGTCTGGCTGAGTTCCTCGACCTGGCCCGCGTCAAGCCCAACACTCTGGGCAACGCCCGCATGCTCCTGCACCTGTGAGCTGACGGACCTGATGGGCTGGGTGGTTCGCTGCGGCGCGCCGCAGTCCTGTGCGACCTCATGGTCGGGCGCGATCCTGTCGGACAAACGACCGGCGGCTGTGCGACAGCCAGGCGACAACCGTGGAGGAGCACCCATGATCCGCAACGTTCACGAACGCGTCATCAATGCCTCTATCGAGTCCCTGGGCGCCCTGCTTGACGGGCTGGGACAGAAGGACGACCGCCTCTGGCCCTCGCGGTCCTGGCCACCGATGATCCTGGACCGGCCCCTGGCGGTGGGAGCCGACGGTGGGCACGGCGTCATCCGCCACATCCTCATCGGCCGTAACCGCGGCGCCATGCGTCTTCTGTTCCCGGCCGTGGTCGAGCCCCTGCACGACGCCGTCGTCGAGGACCTCCTCGACAACGCCGAACGTGAGGCGACCGGTTCGGTGGCCCGGCCCGCGTCCTGGAGTCCGCGAGTACGCGTGCTGCGCCGTCTCATCGGTGGAAGGTAGCCGTCAAGGGCACTGTTCAGGGAGATGGGGAGTTCTACCAAAAGCCGGCATCAGATCCGGAGCGATAGGCTGACAAAGCGTCGTCAGCCCCCATAAGTCCGAAGAACCCTTTGAGGAAAATACTCGTGAGACAGCCGCCGGTTAACGATTCCCATGGTTGGCCTGCCCAGTGGAATCCGGGACGGCGTCATCGGGTGCCGCCGATCTCGCCGGTCACGGAGAAGCTGGTGCGCCGAACCGCGTTCACCGGCTCTGGCTGGATCGTGTTCATTTTCTGCGGTATCCCAGGGCTGTACCCGCTGAACATCGCGCGACTCTTCGTGGGGAATGGGGTGGCGCTTTTCTTCACGGCGCTGATAATCGGGCTGTTGCTCCTCCTCCCTGTCGCGGTGGCGGCCTCGAGGAGGACGCAGTTCGATGCGGATGGGATCCATGCGGGGCCTGTGGAGCGCGCATGATGCCCCTGTGGCCCCCGCTCCCGCACAGCGGGCTGGTCGTCCAGCGGCCGGATAAGAACCCGGTCCTGGGACTCCTCATCATGGCCTGTCGCCGGGCTCTTCATCGTGATTCTGGTGTTCCTGAGTGATGGGAACCTGACCCCGGATGAGTTCCCCCGGCATGAGTCTGGCCGCTCGGACCTACGTCCTCGACTCCGAGGGAGAGGCCGTCTGGCTTTGCAGGAATGTCGCGCCGAGGATTGTCCAGGTCCGGCACGGAGCGCAGAAGCGCGGCGGAGCTGGATCGGATCTGGAGCTGGGCGGTCGCGCGCGGATACACCCAGGAGACGGGCGAGTACGTCCGAGCTCAACGGCGTGCCGGTGTAGCAGGGACCTGAGCGAGGCAGGAGCGCCGTCAGGGCCTGAACCGCCCCTGACTCGGGGTGCACACGGTGGACGTCGAGGACGCGCAGCCTCCTCCAGCGTTCTCGGTCGATGGGGAGGACTGGGCCCTTGGAAGCGGTGTGGTCGTGACCGGTGTGGCGCCGTTTGGCTGCTGCTCCTGGTGTCCATGGTGCTGACATTAAAGGCGTACCGGCGCGGCACGCTGAAGAAGAGCCGCAGGATTTCAACGATCCTCGCTGGGTGTCTCGACGGCAGGCTCGTTAATGCTCAGCGCGCTGTGGACACCAGGCCGCGCAGGAGTGAGTCCGGGGTTCTTGCGTGCACGGCCCGCGCCTCGTCAGCAGGTCCGCCCCACTGTCTGCCCGCCGCCTGCGCTGCGCGCCCGGAGGCCATGACTCGACGCCGGTCCCGGTTTGATTCTCGCCCGAGGCGGCCCGGGTCGGCCTACTGAACGAGGGTCGTCGATCTACTGGCCACGGGTTGTGCGTACTGCACGAAGGCCCCACCTACCCGAAGTGCGCCCGCCCTCCTCCAGTAGCACCCACACCCTCGTGCAGTGCATTCAGACGACGCCGGCAGCCACCAGAGCGACCGGGGCAGCCCCTCCGGCAGGGCGAATCGGCGGCTCTCCCATCTGGCAGACGACCCACCGGTGTCTTGAGATGTCATGACATCCGAAACTCCAGAGTCATGAGACAACACAGTAGGGTAAGTGTACGAATCGGTGCCCTACCCTACGATCGCGAGGAGTGCGACGACTCTCAGCCGGCTGGTGACGAAGGCATCCGGCCTCGCCCAAAGCCGTTGCCGCTACGGTGTCCCCCGTGCCCGACCGCCCCACCCCTGACGACACGCTCACCGCTGCGACCTCGGCGCAGGACGTCATGACCTGGTACGACGCCCATGCCCGCGACCTGCCGTGGCGCTGGCCCGGTACCACGCCGTGGAGGTCCCTCGTCTCGGGAGGTCATGAGCCAGCAGACCCCGGTGGCCCGTGTCGTCCCCGCCTGGCAGGGGTGGATGCGGCGCTGGCCCGGCCCGCCGAGCCGCCCAGGCCCCCTCACCGCTGCGGGTGCTGCGGGTCTGGGGCGCCTGGGCTACCCGCGCGGGCCCTGCGTCTCATCGAGTGCGCCCGCAGCGTCGTCGAGCAGCACGGCGGCGTCCTGCCCGACGATCTGGACGCCTCTCTGGCCCTGCCGGTGAGGAGTACGGCCGGCGCGGTCCGCCTTCGCCCACGGTCGGCGCGGCCCTCGTGCTGGACACGAATGTCAGACGGGTCCTGGCCGCGCGCCGTCGCCGGTCGAGGCCCTTCCCGCCCCAGCCTCAGCCGGGCCGAGCGCGAGCGGGCACTGGACCTGCTGCCCGACGACGACTCCACGCCGCCCACTGGTCGGTGGCCGTCGCAGAGGCTCGGCGCCTGGGTGTGCACCGCCCGCGAGGCCGGACTGCAGGGCCTGCCCGTGGCAGACCGGCTGCGCCTGGCTGGCGGCCGGCCGCCCCGCGGACCTCCACGCGGGCCGGCGTCGCACCCAGGCCCTGGCACGGCACCGACCGTCAGGCCCGGGGCTGGTCAGCGGCCCGCCTGCGCGCGGCCCCCGACGGGCAGCGCGTCGAGAGCCCGCTGAGCTCAGGGGCCTGCGCCGCCAGAGGGCCGGCACGCGAGCCTCCGGCGGAGCTCGCGACCCCGAGCAGCCGGTGCGCGCCCTGGCCACGCTCCTGGCCGACGGGCTCATCGCCACCGACGACGACGGCGTCACCTACCGGCTTCCCTAACCGCCCACCGCCGCGTGATCCGCCCCGGCGGCCGGCCGGACGCAGTCGAAGGGCTCGCACAGGGCGGTGGTCACCGGCCCTCTGAACCGTTCCGGCGCCAGGTCGCACGGGCCGCCCCGTGCGGACAACGACGAAGGTCTCACGCCTGGCGCATCGCCGGGGCGGGGGCGCTCACGAGGCCTGGGCTTGTGACGCCGGTAAAGTCGTGACCATGGCCAAAGGACGTGGACGCAACCAAGGGAAAGCGCAGGACGACGAGGCTCGGCCCGTCGCGGCGCAGGCTCCTCGTCGGGCGCTCCGCCTCGGGCTCCCAGTCCCGCCCCATCGGCAGGGGCGCTTCCGGTGGCGGCCCGCGGACGGGCGCTGGGCAGTCCTCCTCAGCCCGCTCCGGTGGGGCGCCCTGATCCTCCCAGGCCGAGCGGGACGCGGCGGCCGCGCTTCGGGCGCCAAGTCCACTGGACGCCCCTGCACTCGGGACAGACGGGTGGGCCCGCCGGCGGGCACTCGGGTCAGGCGGGCCAGGCAGGCAAGAACCGCCGGTCCCCAGGGCGGCCAAGGGACCTCGACGTCGCGCTCGCGGCAGGCCGCTCCGGGAACCGCTCGCTCCCTCCCGGACGAGCTCGACTCAGCCGCTCGTTCCGATCGTCGTCGACACGGTTGGGGTGCGCGGGCCTCCAGTGGGCCCATACGGCGGTGGACGGTTGTCCGGAGCGCCCGACTCGGTCCCGCAGGGCCCCGACCAGCCTCGCAGCGGGCGCCTGCAAGCCGGTCCCGCCCCAGCCCCGCTACGGTCTGCGCCGTGCCTGGTGCTGGGCGGAGTGCTGCTGGCCTCCTGCTGTTCGTCGTGGCCATCGTTGTCGGCTACCTCTGGGTCCCGCAACACCATCCGCAGCCAGGACGAGGAGCGCGCCGCCGCTCAGGTGCACACCGTCTACCCCACGCCGGGAAAGTGCGACCCTCGACCTTGAAGAGCACGGTCCAGGGGCCCGAGTCCGTCGGTGTCGGCGCCGGGGCAACCTTCTCCATCTCCCTGGTCAACGGCGGCCAGGCACCCTGCCTGATCGACGTCGGCAGCCAGGCCCTGGGGGTGCGGGTCAGCTCGGGCTCCCAGCAGGTGTGGGACTCTGTCACCTGCCCCGTGGGCCAGACCGAGAAGGCCCTCCTCCTGCCGGCGGGCAAGGTGCCGATGTCACCGTGACCTGGAACGGCAACGCGGGCCACCTCCGACTGCGCAGCAGCGAACGCCGACCGGCCCTCCGCCGGTGCACGGCCTCCCCGACTCCGAGCGCTACCGCATCCTCCTCTGCGAGCCCCTCAGCGGGTCAGGCGCAGACCGCCCCGGCAGCACCGCGGGCGCGGGGACCTACCGCTTCCGCTTCGTCATGGGGGACAAGGACCTGTCGGAGGACCGGGTCTTCGTCGTCGGCTGAGGGCCTTCTGCAGGCGGGCGCTGGAGTGGCCGGCGGAAAGGCCCGGCGACCGCCGAGCTCAGGAGTAGCGCTCGACGACGGAGATTTCCGCCAGCCGCGACAGCCCGTCGCGTAGGGGTCCGGGCCCGCTGAGCGCCCACACCCTCGACGGCCTCGAGTTCCTCGATGGTGGCCCTGAGGACCCCCTGCAGGGACCCCCACTGCTCGACGACGGCGCGCGCCGTCACCACGGGCAGCGTGGGATCTTGGAAAGGGATCCGCAGGCCGCGCGGGGAGACCTGAGCGTCCAGATCCTGTCCGTCAATGCCGCCCAGTCCCATGGATCGCGCCACCATCGCCAGGTCCAGGAGGGCGGGGAACCCACCCACTTCAGGCGCGCATCGACGGTGGCCGTGTCCAGGCCCTCGGGCAGGTAGTCCTCCAGGAGAAGCCGTGCTCGGCAGAGCAGGCCCTGGGTGAGCTCTCGACCTGGAGCGCCAGGAGGCGCCCGTCGGTGCCGAGCTCCAGGACGTGAGGAGTCGATGTCGGCGGAGATGCGGCGGACCATCTCCATGAGCTGGAGGACCGAGGTGACGTCACGGACGGTGACGAGGTCCTCGATCTCCAGGAGTCCAGGCCGGCGGAGGTCTGGTCGAGGCGGGCCTTGTAGCGCTCCAGGGCGGACAGGGCCTGGTCTGGCGCTGGCCAGGATCGACTCGCTGGGCTCCAGGACGTGGCGCTTGCCGTCGACGTACAGGAGATGATCCGCATCGACTGGCTCACGGAGATGACCGGGTACCCGGTCTGGCGAGCCACGCGCTCGGCGGTGCGGTGACGCATGCCCGTCTCCGAGGTCTGGATCGAGGCATTGGGCAGCAGCTGGACGTTGGCGCGCCGGATCGGGCGGTGTCCATATCGACGACGACGCCGCCGTCCATCTTGGCCAGCTCACGCAGGCGGGCGGCGGAGAGCTCAACGTCCAGGTGGAATCGCCTGAGGAGATGGCCTCGACCACCGGGTCGAAGCCCAGCACGATGATCGCCCCGGTACGACCGCGCAGGATCCGCTCCAGGCCGTCGCGAAGAACGGTGCCGGGGCGACGAGCGCAAGCGTCTCGCGCAGCTGGCCAGCGGCCTCGATCATCATCTCTCCTGATCTCGCGGTGTCCTGGGGAAGGATCGCATCGTGTGCCTGCCGGGGCATGGACCGCGCTTGGGACCTTCGGGTCTCACAACGCCCAGGTGAGCGCATACCCCGGTGCTCACGCCTCCATGGTATCGGCAGGGCGGGCCGACCTTCGGAGAGGGCCTCTGCACTGGACCGGTCGGTCTGTTGGCGGCGCCTGGCCGATCCACGGCGGACACGCTGATTGCTCACCAGTTGTGCCCGCTCCTAGCTCGGTGCTGTCCGTGCCGTCGGAAGTCGCCCTGTCAGCCACGCGGAGGGCCGCCCCATGGCCTCACCCACGTGCGCGACTGGCAGCACTCGCATCCCGGCGACCTCGCGCAGCTCGGTCGAGCCCGCCAGCGGCACGATCGCCCGGTCGAAGCCGAGACGGGAGGCCTCCGCCAGACGCCGCTGGATGCCGACGGTGGCCCGCACCTCACCGGTGAGCCCCACCTCGCCGAAGGCCACCAGGCCGGCGGGCGTGGGCAGGTTGCGCGCGGCCGAGACCACTGAGATGGCCACCGCCAGGTCCGTGGCCGGCTCGACGGCGCGGGCCCCGCCCACGGTGGAGACATAGACGTCCGCGCTGGAGGTGTCCACCCGCAGCCGGGCGCTGAGGACGGCCAGCGCCATGGCTGTGCGCGAGTGGTCCACCCCGGAGGTGGTGCGCCGCGGGGAGCCGGCGTTGGTGGGGGCCACCAGCGCCTGGATCTCCACAGGCATGGGGCGGCGCCCCTCCAGGGTCACGGTGGCACAGGTGCCCGGCACCTCGGAGCGGGCGGCGGACAGGAACAGGCCCGAGGGGTCCGCCAGCCCCACGATGCCCCGCTCGCCCAGGTCGAAGCAGCCGACCTCATCGGTGGGGGCCGTAGCGGTTCTTGACGGCCCGCAGCAGCCGCAGACGGGCGTGACGGTCACCCCTCGAACTGGGTGACGACGTCGACCAGGTGCTCCAGGACCCGAGGCCCGGCGATCCCGCCGTCCTTGGTCACATGCCCCACGAGCAGCACCGGGATATTGCGCTCCTTGGCTACCGCGATGAGCGCACCGGCCACGGCCCGCACCTGGGTGACGCCCCGGCACTGCCCCTCGACCTGAGCCGAGGCGATGGTCTGAACCGAGTCCACCACCAGCAGGGAGGACTGGCCGCCTCCACGTGCCCCCAGCAGGGCCCCCAGCTCGGTCTCCGCGGCCAGGAGCAGCCCGGGATCCAGGGCGTCGATGCGCTCGGCCCGCAGCCGCACCTGCGAGGCCGACTCCTCACCGGTGACGTAGAGGACCGGTCCGTCCCCGCGTTCGCGCGCCACGGCGGCCGCCTTCGCGGCGACGTCGAGCAGCAGCGTGGACTTGCCGACGCCGGGCCTCGCCGGCCAGCAGCACGACGGCGCCCGGCACGATCCCTGCCGCCCAGGACCCTGGTCCAGCTCACCCACCCCGGTGGGCGGGCCCTGGCCTCCGTGGCGCTGACCTCCCCGATGGGGCGGGCGGCCACCGAGGGCCGCACGGCGCCGGCAGCGCCCAGGGCCCCGCCGGCGCTCCCACCCGGGGAGTCGGAGACCTGAGTCTCCTCCAGGGTTCCCCACTCGCGGCACTCCCGGCACTGGCCCATCCACTTGGGGCTTGACCAGCCGCACCCGTGCAGCAGTAGGGAGACCTTGGAGCCTTGGGACTCTTCGATGCGGGCATGACCGGAGAGCATCGGGCCCCACCGACATCTATTCCCTACACGCCCTCGCACGCTGAGCTGGGCGCTCTTGGCGCAGCCTTACGGTCGTTCCGTGGGACTGGAGCGAAGAACGCCTCGGCTGGGTGCTCATGCTGATGGGGTGGTGGGGACGCGGCGGGCGTCAGCCGTGGTGCGGGCCAGCGCCCGGCGGGCCCGCTCGGCGACGTTGTCCCCGGTGAAGCCGTACTCCTCGAACAGGGCGGTGCCGGGGCGGAGGAACCGTAGTGGTCGATGGAGACGATCTCGCCGGCGTCGCCGACGATCTCGCGCCAGCCCAGGGCGATCCCCGCCTCGATGGCGACCCTGGCGGTGCCGGCCGGCAGCACCTGCTCCCGGTAGGCGGCGTCCCTGCTGGGCGAACCACTCCAGGCAGGGGGCGGAGACCACCCGGGTGGGGGTGCCCTCCTTCTGGAGGATGTCCCTGGCGGCTCACGGCCACGCCGACCCTCGGAGCCGGTGGCGATCAGGACGACCTCGGGGGCCGCCTGCCGCCCATCGGCGTCGGCGGCCTCCGGCCAGGACGTGGGCGCCGCGGCGCACGCCCTCGGCGGCGGCCGTGGCGGAGGCGCTCACGGTGAGGTTCTGACGGGACAGGGCGATGCCGGCCGGCTCGTCGTGACGGCGCAGGATCTCCGCCCAGGCCGCGGCGGTCTCGTTGGCGTCCCCGGGGCGCACCACGGACAGGCCGGGGATGGCGCGCAGCGCCGCCAGGTGCTCGACGGGCTGGTGCGTGGGGCCGTCCTCGCCGACCCCGATGGAGTCGTGGGACCACACGAAGACCGGGCCGATCCCCATGAGAGCCGCCAGGCGCACGGCCGGAGCGCATGTGGTCGGAGAACACCATGAAGGTGCCCCCGTAGGGGCGGGTGAGCCCGTCCAGGGCGATTCCGTTGAGGATCGAGCCCATGGCGTGCTCGCGCACACCGAAGTGGAGGGTGCGCCCGAAGGGCCCGTCGCCCTCGGACTGCGCCAGAGCGGCGGGAAGGAAGGAGGGCTCCCGGCCATGGTCGTGTTGTTCGAGCCGGCCAGGTCCGCCGACCCGCCCCACAGCTCGGGCACCACGCCCGGCCAGGGCGGAGAGCACCTTGCCCGACGCCGCACGGGTGGCCAGGACTCACCCACCTCCCAGGTCGGCAGGGCCTCCTCAAGGCCCTCGGGCAGGCGGTAGGCCTCAAGGCGCTCCAGCAGCGCGGCGCCGGCGGGGTTGGCCTGCTGCCAGGTCGCGAAGCGCGCGTCCCAGTCCGCTCGGGCGGCCCGGGCGTTGTCGGCGGCCTGCTTGCGGGCGTGGGAGACGACGTCCTCGGGCAGGATGAAGCTCTGCTCGGGGTCCAGGCCCAGGGCCCGCTTGAGCCTGGCGACCTCCTCGGCCCCGAGCTTGGAGCCGTGGGAGGACTCCTGGCCCCTGCTGGTCGGGGAGGGCCAGGCGATGATGGTGTGCAGACGGATCAGCGACGGACGCGCGCTCTCGGCGCGGGCCGCGACGATGGCCTCGTGCAGCTCCTCGAGGTTCTCCGCGTAGCCGTCGGGGCCGGTGCGCCAGTCGACGTCGAGCACCTGCCAGCCGTAGGCCTCGAAGCGGGCCGAGACGTCCTCGGTGAAGGCGATGTCCGTGTTGCCCTCGATGGAGATGTCGTTGTCGTCGTAGATGGCGATGAGGTTGCCCAGCTGCTGAGTGCCGGCCAGGAGGCGGCCTCCGAGGACACGCCCCTCCTGCATGCAGCCGTCGCCCAGGACCGTGTAGACGAAGTGGTCGAAGACCGACTCGCCCAGCGGGGTGCCGGCGTCGAGCAGCCCGTGCTCGCGGCGTGCCGCTACGGCCAGGCCCACCGCGTTGGCGAAGCCCGCCCCAGCGGGCCCGTGGTGGTCTCCACCCCGGGAACCTCTCCGAACTCAGGGTGGCCCGGCAGGCCGGCCGGAGAGCGGAAGGCCGTGAAAGCCTCCAGGTCGATGTCATACCCGGCCAGGAACAGCTGGATGTACTGCACCAGCGAGGCGTGCCCGATGGACGGGACGAACCGGTCCCGTCCCAGCCACCCCGGATCCGCCGGGTCGTGGACCATCTCACGCTGGTAGAGCAGCCACGCCACCCCGGCCAGGGAGATCGGCGTACCGGGGTGGCCCGACCTCGCTCTTCTCCACGGCGTCGGCGGCCAGGGCCTTGGACACCGCGATGGTCTGACGGTCGAGGTCGGTGAGCAGCGGCTCAGCGCTCATAACTGAGGACTCCTTGTGCATGAGGGTGCGTCTTGCTCGCGGCCACGGGCGCCGTGACGATGGTGCACGTCGGCATCGCGGTGCCTCCGCGGGCGGGCATCAAGGGTGATCCTTCGCTCCCGCGGGGGCGGGCAAGTACAGGCACGAGTGCGTGTGTCTTTCACACTCGGGGCTTGTTCCCGCAGCGCAGGTGGTCCTGCCCGTAGAGTGGGCCGCATATGGTTACAGCAAGAGGACACGCGACGCCGTCGGTGGAGCACGGCAGCGCTTTGGAGCAGATCGACTCCCGGCCCCTGACGGGCCATCAGCGAAGCATCATTGCTCTGGCCATCGTCGCCAACATCTCTAGAGTTCTTCGACATATTTCCTCATCGGCTTCGCCGTCGTCCAGCTCCAGAAGGATGGAGCCTGGGCGGCTTCGAGACCGGTGTCATCCTGGCCTGCTCCGGGCTGGGCACAGTGCTCGGCCTGGTCCTGGGGCCGGGCCGCCGACCGGATGGGCCGACGACGCACCTTCTTCTGGTGTGTCCTGCTCTTCACCGTCTTCACCCCTGGCCTCGGTGTTCACCCCCACCGGCTGGTGGATGATGCTGGCCCCTGCGGGTGCTGGTCGGCGTGGGCGTCGGGGGCCTCAACATCGTCTCCATCCCCTACGTCCAGGAGTTCGTGCCCACCAGGCAGCGGGGCCTGCTGGCCGGACTGGGCTCGGTGTTCATCCGCTGGGGGCTCTTCCTGGGTTCGCTGGCACAGCGGGTCCTGCACGACAACTGGCGCGGCCTCATTGCGCTGGGGGTCGTCCCGATCCTCCTGCTGGCTTGGATCCGGATCGTCCCGGAGTCGCCCCGCTTCCCTGCTCTCCCACGGCCGCGAGGCGCGAGGGCCCGCGAGTCCATCGCCTGGGCCCTGGAGCTGAGCCCCAACGACGTCGGAGCCCTGCCGCCGGTGCGGACCGGGCCGCGCATCGCCTACGGCGAGCTGCTGCGCAAGCACCCGCGGCTCTGCTCATCGTCTCGGTCGGCTCCTTCTGCTTCATCCTGGGCTCCTTCACCGTGCAGTCCTGGGGGCAGACGCTCCTGGAGGTCGGCTTCACCGACATCGGCGCCGACGCCGTGGGGACGCTCTTCGCGGGCGTCTCCCTGGTGGATCTGCTGGGGCGCCTGGCCTCGGCCTGGCTCCGCCGACCGGATCGGGCGGCGCTGGACGTTGCTCCTCCTTGGGATCCTCAGGGCGCTCGGAGCGGTCATCGTGGCCTTTCTCCGCCCACCGAGACCTCGTGGATCGTCTTTTCACCGGCATCTGCCTCACGATGGGCTTCGGCGACGGTGCCTTCGATCCTCAACGCCTTCGGCGGCGAGCAGTTCCCCAACGACGCCTGGGACCGGCCTGGGCCTGGGCTACAGGCATCGGCGCGAGCGCGAAGATCGTCGGGCCGCTGCTCGCGGGGGCGATGATCGGCTCCGGCAGTCTTCAGTGATCTGGCGCACCCGCTGGCGGCCGTCTTCCGGCCTTCCTCTTCTTCGCGGCCAGCTGCTGGTCCTGGGGGCCTGATCTACCTGATGGCCCGCGAGACCAGGGGAGACCCTCGAGGACATCTGAGCGCCCCGGCGCTTCGAGGGCCGTCAGCGACCGCGGGCCGAGGCGGGCGAACCCGTTGCGGCACGTGCCGGTGCTGGTGACCTGCCCGCTGGCGGTGTGGAGTGACGGAAGCGTGCTACGTGGCCGGGTGCGGGCGGTGGAGACGTCCCGCACCCGGCCACGTGGGTGCTCTCGGTCTGAGGCGCGTCAGCGTCAGTGCGCTCGGCTGCTCGACGACGTCGACCGGATCGCCGCCGTCCTGGTTGGCGCGGTCGGAGTGGTCGGCTGAGCCGGCAGGGGCGTCCGAGCCCGGCAGGTGGCTGCCCACCATGTCGGTCAGTCCGGTGCCCACGAGGCTGCGCAGGATGAGATCGAGCTGCTCGACGTTGTTGGCCACCGCCTTGGGCAGGGGCGGAGGCGCCCTCGGTGGAGATGATCGACAGGTCGCGCACGCTGGCCAGCGGCTCGCTCAGGGCCCTGGGCGATCTCGGGGGCCTTGTCCAGCAGCATCTGGCGGGTGGCGGCCTCGCCGTACTTTGGCCAGGGCGTCCGCCTTGTCGCTCATGGCCTTGGCCTCGGCCTCACCGGCGGCGCGGATCGTGTCGGCCTCGGCCTGACCTCGGGCCGCGATGGCCTCGGCCTCGGCGCGGGCCCGGGCGGCGGTCGCCTTGGCCTCGGCCTCGGCGCGGGCCACGGTGGCCTGGGCCTGGGCCTCGGCGTCCAGACGGGTGCGCTCGGCGTCGGCCTGGGCCCGCAGCAGCGCCTCGGTCTTGGATGCCTGAGCCTCCTGCTCGCGCTGGTAGCGGGCGGCGTCGGCGGGCTTTGCGCACCGTGGAGTCCAGCTCGCGCTCGGTCAGGGCGGCCTTGGCCTCGGCCGCCTCCTGCCCGATGATGGCGATCTCGCGCTCCTTGGCGGCGCGGGCGATCGGGCCGGCGGAGTCGGCGTCGGCCTGGGCCTTGTCCGTCTCGGCCTTGAGCTGGGCCTGACGCAGGGACAGGTCGCGCTCGCGCTCGGCGATCTGCTGACGGGAGGTGACCTCGGCGTCGCGGGCCTCGCGCTCGGCGTTGGCCCGCGCGATGCGGGCGTCCTTCTCGACGCGCTGCTGCTCGGGCACGCCCAGGGACTCGATGTAACCGCCGGCGTCGGTGATCTCGGAGACCTGGAGCATGTCGATCTCCAGACCCATGTTGGCCATGATGCTCTTGGCGTCGTCGAAGACGTTGCGCTGCAGGGCGTCGCGGTCGGAGATGAGGTCGGTGACCGTCATGTGGCCGATGATCGAGCGCAGGGGAGCCGATGAGCGCCTCGCGTGCGGAGTCGGCGATGGCCTGGTCCGTGTTGGGCTTGCCCAGGAAGCGCTTGGCGGCGGCACGCACCTGCTCGTCGGAGTCGCCCACCTTGACGGCGGCCACGGCGGCGACGTTGACGTTGATCTTGTTCTCGTCCTCGGCGGTGACCTTGAAGCCGATCGTGGTCTGGGTGAAGGGCAGGTACTGGATGGACTGGATGACCGGCAGGACGAAGTCGCGTCCACCGGGGTGGACGATCTTGACCGTGCCCCGGTTCGATCCCGGAGATCAGACCGGTGAGGTTGGAGGGACGACGACGATGCGGCTGAACAGGTAGGCGACCGCCGCCAGCACGATGATGGCGACGACGGCGATCAGGCTGATGACTGATACACCCATGCGTGTTCCTTTTCTATGCGGGAAGATGGGATGAAGGGAGGATGGTGGGAAGACGGCGCGAGCAACGGGTGGGAGCGTGCGGTCCGTCAGCGGCTCCCCAGTGGGCTCAGCGCTGATCTGCTCCCAGGGGGCGATGGCCAGGGTGGAGTCGACGGCGTCGAGCACCCAGGCGCTCTGGCCCCGAGCGCAGCGGGCTGCTCGGAGCGCGCCGGCAAGGTGAGCTGGTGGCCGCGCGTGATGGCGCGAACCTCACCGCCGCCGTCCTTCCACCACAGGACGGTGACCTTCTCGCCGACCAGCTCCGCGGCGGTGGGCGGAGCCGTGTTCAACGGCATGGAGCGCCTGAGCCGGTTCCACAGCCAGCGCATGAGCGCGCCGGATCGCGAGGGCCGCTGCGGTGGAACGCCCCACAGCACCGCCGCCGGCACCTGCGTGGCGGCCGAGCCCGTCGTCGCCGTCACTCCCATGCCGATGGCGCTGAACACGGCCACCGGCAGAGCGAGGATCGGCACGAGCCCATCGGGCAGGAGGGCGTCCAGCAGCCCGTCGAACAGGATGCCGGCCACCAGGGACGGTGCAGCCGATGATCGCGCACCAGGCGAAGATGCCCACACCAGCTCCCTTTCCGCGCAGGCCCCTTGGCCTCCGACACCTGGATTCTGCCACGCAGGCCGGGGAGCGTGAAGCCGGGGTTGGGATGGGGAAGAAGAACCCGAGGCGGGACTCAGGCGCCGCGGGCTCGCGGCAGCCGACCGGAGTCCTGCAGGGACTGGCGCAGCCGAGGACCAGGACGTCGCCGTCGGGATGGCTGTCGCAGCAGAGGGGTGGTAGGGAACGGTCATGGTCTCCTGCGCATCGCCGGATCGGCCCCACTGCTGCCGGGGCCGGCTGGGGGCAGCGCTGCCCTGTGCCGGCTGTGCGTGGCCACTGACTGCTGCCGCCCGGTGGGATCCGACGGCGTCGGCGGGGACGGCAGCCGGCAGCGGCCACTGCGGAGGACTGCTCGGCCTGCTGGGACGCGGTAGGACGGGCAGGGCCGGACGGGCGGGTACGGGATGGCTGATGCCCCCCGGCGCCCTGGGCGGGCGCCTGGGACGCGCCCTGAGGCGGGAGGAATCCGTAGCCGGCCGCTGCGGCCCGTCGGACAGCGGCGCCGCGGCGGAGCTGGGGAGGGCTGGGGGTCCGTGGGCACGGTGACGGTCTGCGCGGATACTGCCGCGGCCCCTCGCGGGTGACCCGTCCTGGCGCGTCGGGACGGCGGGGTCGCCGTGGGCGCCGGGTGTGCTCGGGGCTGGCTGGGCCGGCTGGAGCCTGCGCAGCGGTGGCGGCCGCGCCGGTGCGGCGCAGGGCGGCGCGGGCCGCCTGCGAGCCCGGTGAGGCGGAGCGCATCGGTGGCGTGGCGCCCGGTCGTGCGTCCCGGGGGAGTCGAGGCCAGGACGGGCTCGGTCTCCTCGGTGTTGGCCGACGCCGTCGACGCTCCCGAGGTCACGAGCCACGGAGGCGGGCCAGGGGCGATGCCGTCACCGTCCCCGTGACCGTGACCGCGTCAGGGAACAGCGGCCGCCTGCATGGATGACACCGGTCAGGGCGGCCTGAGTGCGTCGACGGCGGGAGATGCGACTGGGGGTCGGGTCCTCGAAGACGGGCCTGGGCTCCTGGGGCCCGGTGACTCGTCGGGCCCGCGGGGGACTGCTGGGGCTGACCGCTCCGGTGCGAGGGCTCGCTGCGGTGGCGCTGCTGGGCGCCGGACTGCCCTGTGACTGTGCCTCGGGCCAGTGAGTCGGTGAGCGGTCCCGGAGGGCGCGTCGGTCCGCAGCGCCTCGGGGAGACGGCAGCCGCCGCGTGACGGCCCACGCCGCCGGGCCGGTCGCCCAGGGCAGGGGCTCGAAGGGATGCGGTCCGGGCCGCCGGCTCATGCGAGGGGGTGGCGGTCGTCGTCGCAGGCTCGGCCCTGCACCGCCGGTCGAGTCGGCTCAGGAACGGTCGTGGAGCCCGCCTGGGGCGCTGCGCGCCCGCCCTCGGCGCCCGGGGGTGAGTGGAGGCCAGACGACATCGGCGTCGGGCAGCGGGGCGTGGCCGGCCTGGACGGGCGCCGCCGAGGCCCTCCCGCGCCACCCGGCTGCTGCGCCCGCCGAGCGCCGCCGTCGGGAGCCGGAGGCGCGGGCGCCTCCCGCAGCGCAGGACGGGCTCCGTGACCCCTGGCGGGTGCCGGCGGAGGCGAGGGGACTCGGGTAGTCGGCGAACTTGGCGATGTGGTCGAGGTCGTAGTGGGTCGGGTCCTGCCCGGCGTTGCGCAGCACGTCCTCCAGAGGGACTGAGCAGGGCCAGCCGGAAGGCGGGGTCGACGCAGCGGGCGTTGACGGCGCCCCAGATCTGGTCGGCGGTCAGGGACTCTCGGAGGATCCCAGGTCGTTGCGGATCGCGGTGACCAGGTCCGACTCCAGGCGCGCGTAGGCCATGGCGTAGGCGCTGGGCCACGGGGCCTCGGGGCCGCTGGGTGCGCAGGAGGGCGAAGTTCCGCATGGCGCGCAGCACCTCGTCCGAGCCACCCACCAGAGCCCCCACCCGCAGGCGGTCCAGCGCCTCATTCTTCATCGTCCCGGTGCCCTCGGGGCCCAGCAGGTGCTTGGAGTCCTCGACGACCTCACGCAGGAAGACCCGGTAGGCGGCGACGCTGTCAGGGGTCGTGCGCTCCTTGGTCATCGAGCGCAGCCGCTCGGCGGCGTGACGCGCCGCCAGACGGGCCGAGCTGGCCTCGGACTGGACCTCGTTGATCCGCGAGATACTCGCCCGGGAGATCCGTGAGGCCTCCTTGAGGGCCAGGTCCGCATGCGCCGTCGAGCGCCGGGCGGCGAAGACGGCGGCAACGGCGACCAGGATGGAGACACCGGCTGCGATAGTGGCCACGACGGCGACGACGGACAGATCCATACCCCTATCCTGCCCGTAATCGACCCGGTGGTGCCGCGAAAAAGGACCTCCCAGATAGTCCCCAGAATCTCTGCGGGTGACGCTCAGGCCGAGTGGTGGCCGCGCTCACGCTGAGGAGGGTGAGGGGGCGCGGTCGCGGTGCGGGCGCGCGTCTGGGAGCCGCCGCCCGGTCGCCTCGGGCGCGTCATCCGCTCCTGCATGGACTCGGCTGACCTGCACCGATGTGCACGGGTCGAGATCCTCGGAGCCCGAGGCGCCCGCACGCGGGCCCGTGGCGCGGTAGCGTCAGCGCCATGAAGAAACTCATCAACGCCGTTGACAACGTGGTCACGGACGACCCTGCGAGGGCATGGCCGCAGCCCCACCCCCACGAGCTCGACGTCGACCTCGACCAGCACATCGTCTACCGCCGTCAGCCCCAAGGAGCAGGGCAAGGTCGCCATCATCTCCGGGGGAGGCAGCGGGCACGAGCCCCTCCACGGCGGCTTCGTGGGCACCGGCATGCTCGACGCCGCCTGCGCCGGCGAGATCTTCACCTCCCCGGTCCCCGACCAGGTGGTGGCCGCCACCAGTGCCGTCGACCGCGGTGCCGGCGTGCTGCACATCGTCAAGAACTACACCGGCGACGTCATGAACTTCGAGATGGCCGCCGAGATCGTCGACGCCGAGTCGGGCATCCAGGTCGCCAGCGTCGTCACCAACGACGACGTCGCCGTCGAGGACTCCCTCTACACCGCCGGACGCCGCGGCGTGGGCGTGACCGTCATGGTGGAGAAGATCGCCGGCGCCGCCGCCGAGCAGGGACGCCCGCTGGACGAGGTCGCCGGCATCGCCGCACGCGTCAACGCAGCCGGCAGGTCCATGGGCATGGCCCTGACCTCCTGCACCGTCCCGGCCAACGGCAAGCCCTCCTTCGACCTGCCCGATGACGAGATGGAGATCGGCGTCGGCATCCACGGCGAGCCCGGACGTCACCGCGAGAAGGTCGCCTCAGCCGCCGAGATCGCCGAGCGCCTCGTCACCCCGATCCTGGCTGAGCTCACCGCGCTACCGAGCTGACGCCGGCGCCGACGAGGGCGTCATCGCCATGGTCAACGGCATGGGCGCCACCCGCTGCTCGAGCCTCTACCTCATGTACGGGGAGATCGCCCGCCTCCTTGAGGGTGCCGGGATCACCGTGGCCCGCAACCTCGTGGGCAACTACATCACCAGCCTCGACATGGCCGGCTGCTCCCTGACCCTGGTGCGTGCCGACGCCGAGCTGCTGAGCCTGTGGGACGCCCCGGTCAACACGCCCGGCCTGCGCTGGGGAGCGTGAGGACCTGACACAATCGGGGTGCCCGATCGCCTGCGGGCACCCCAAGGAGACTGAAGGAGAAGCGACATGACCGCAGAGGTGGGAGCCGCCCGCCACTCGCTGAGCGTGGCGGACTTGGCGACCTGGGTGCGCCGTAGCGCCGCACTCATCGCCGAGCACGCCGAGGAGCTCACCGACCTGGACGCCGCCATCGGCGACGCCGATCACGGCACCAACATGAAGCGCGGCCTGGCCGCCGCCGCCGAGGCGGTGCAGACCGGCAGCTTCGCCAGTGCCGACGCCCTGCTCAAGAAGGTCGGCACGACCCTGGTCTCCACCGTCGGGGGCGCCTCCGGGCCCCTGTACGGCACCTTCTTCCTGCGCGCCGGGGGCGCCGTGGTCGGCCTGGAGGCGCTCGACGCCCAGGCGCTCGCGGGCGCCCTGGAGGCCGGGGTCGGCGGCATCGCCGCGCGGGGGCGGGCCACCACGGGGAGAAGACCATGCTCGACGCCTGGAGCCCGGCCCTGGAGGCCCTGCGCGCCCATCCCGGCGACCTCGCCGCCGGGCGTCGCGGCCGCCGTGCAGGGCCGCCGCCGAGGGGCGCGAGGCCACCAGCCCATGGTGGCCACCAAGGGCGGGCCTCCCTACCTGGGGAGCGCTCGGTGGGGCACATCGACCCCGGGCGCCGCCTCCACGGTCCTGCTGCTGACGGCCCTCGACGACGTCGTGGCCGGAAGGGCGTGATCGGTGAGTCCCTGTGAGTCCCGCAAGCCCCTCCGCAGTCCCCGCATCGGTCCCTGAGCCGACGCGGTCGAGCGGTGCCGCAGTGAGTGTCGGCATCGTCCTGGTCTCCCCACTCCCGCGCCCTGGCCGAGGCCGCCCTGGACCTGGCGCGTCGGCTCATCGTGGCTGTCGACGTCCCCGTCGAGACGGCCGCGGGCCTGGCTGACGGCGGGCTGGGCACCGACCCCGGTGCCGTCGTCGACGCCGTGGAGCGTCTCGCCGACCGCTGCGACGGGCGTCCTGGTCCTGGCCGACCTGGGCAGCGGGGTCATGAGCGCCGAGATGGCTCTGGAGATGCTCGATCCGGCCCTCGCCGAGCGGACGCGCCTGTCGGCGGCGCCCTTCGTCGAGGGGTTGCTCGGCGCCTACGGCGCCGCCGGGATCGGCAAGGATCTTGAGGCCGTGGCCGCTGAGGGCCGACGGCGCCGCCGAGGCCAAGCGCTCCCAGGTGGCCGCCTTCTGACGTGCTTTCTGACGCGCGTCGTCGCGTCAGGGGCCGCCCGCCGGCTCACGCGCGGTTGGCGAAGCGCTCCAGGAGGGCGGCGTCCCCGCCGACGACGAGCACGTCCTCGGCTGAGACCAGGGTGTCCGGGGTGGCGTACTCGAAGGGCTCGCCCGGGCTCATGAGACCGAAGACGGTCACCCCGTAGCGCGAGCGCACCTTGGACTGGCCGATGGTGAAGCCGTGCAGCTCCGTGGGCGGACGCATCTTGACGATGGTGAAGCCGCCCTTCTCCATCTCGATGTAGTCGAGCATGCGGCCCGAGACGAGGTGGGCGGCGCGCTGACCGGCGTCGAACTCGGGGTAGACGACGTGCTGGGCGCCGATGCGGCGCAGGATGCGGCCGTGGGCGCGGGAGATGGCCTTGGCCCAGATCTGGGGGGTCTCCAGGTCCACGAGGTTGCCGGTGATGAGGACGGAGGCCTCCAGGGAGGTCGCCACCCCCACGACCGCGGTGCCGAACTCGGTGGCGCCCAGCTGCTCGAGGGCCTCCACGTCCGTGGCGTCGGCCTCCACCAGGGGGATGCGGCCGGTCCACTGTCGCACGGTCGCGGGATTGGCCTCCACGGCCAGCACCTCGCGCCCCAGCCGGTCCAGGGTGGCGGCCACGGCCGAGCCGAAGCGTCCCAGCCCGATGACGAGCGTGGAGTCGGTGCGCGAGAGCGGGGCAGGCATGAGGTCTCCTGAGGTCGGCCGTGAGGCAGTGGCCCCTACGCTACCGCCTGCGGCGTCGGCGGAGGCTCAGGCCGATCCCGCAGACCACCAGGACCGCTGCCGCCCCGGCCAGGATCCAGGCCATCATCGTGAAGCCGCCGGCGTAGGCCTCGATCTGCGCCCGGTCGATGAGCTGGGCCTTGAGGGTCTCGATGATCTGCTTGCCCGCGGGCGACTGCGGCAGGGTCTGGGCCCGCATCATCGCCTCCATGGCTGTCGGCCTTGACCTCTGCGGCATGGTCGGTCACGTAGTCCTCGGCGTGCTGGGTGGCGTAGGAGGTCATGAGTGCCACCCCGAAGGAGCCACCGATCTGCTGGGCGGCGCTCAGGATCGCCGAGGCCAGTCCGGTCCGCTTCGCATCCACCCCGCGAGTGCCGGAGTTGAAGGTGACCGGCATCGTCAGCCCCAGGCCCATCCCGAAGACGATGAGGCCGGGCAGTGCCACGTGCTCGTAAGTCGATTCCGTGGTCATGCGGGAGAAGATGAGGAAGGATCCCGGCCAATACCGCCAGCCCCCAGTGGCAGGGTGCCGCGCGCCCCGAGCCTGGGCACGATGATGCGCCCGGCCGGGATCGCGGTGGCGATCAACGCAAGGACCATCGGGAGGAAGACGACCCCGCTCTTGAGGGGCGAGTAGCCGAAGTGGTTCTGCATGTAGTAGGTCAGGTAGATGATCGCCCCCATCTGGGCGGCGCCGGCGACGAACTGCGTGGCGTAGGAGGCCGTCCGCACCGGCAGCGCCATCATCGACAGGGGCAGCACCGGGCGGCTCGCGAAGCGCTCACGGACCACGAACAGCGCCGCGGCGATGCCGCCCGAGGGCCAGCCAGCTGACGGTCGACGTGGAGGTCCAGGAGGTCTGCTGGGCCCGGTCGAGCCCGTAGACGGCGCTGAAGCAGGCTCCGCAGCCCAGGACCAGGCCGCTCAGGTCATCAGTGATGCGTGAGCCGTGGTCGCGCTGGTCGGCCGGCGGAAGGCTGCGCTGCCCGATGAGCAGGGCGGCGGCGGCCAGGAAGATGTTGATGTAGAGGGCCCAGCGCCAGCTGAACCAGTCGGTCAGTGCTCCGCCGACAAGCAGTCCGACGGCCGCTCCCAGGCCGCCAGTGGCGCCGAAGATCGCGAAGACCCGCTCGCGCTCGGTGCGCTCGGTGAAGGTGACATTGAGCAGTGACTGTGAGGTGGGGGCCAGCAGGGCGCCGAAGCAGCCCTGGGCCACGCGGGCCGCCAGCAGGACGGAGGAAGGAGGTCGCCATCCCGGCTGCGAGGCTGGCGATCCCGAATCCGATCAGACCGACCTGGTAGGAGCGGCGGATACCGACCACGGCGCAGAGCCTTCCCCCGAAGAGCACGAGGCCTCCGAAGGCCAGGCTGTAGCCGGTGACCGTCCATGGGCTCTGGGACACGGTCATCCCCAGGTCCTCCTGCATGTGCGGCAGGGCGATGGCGATGATCGTCAGGTCCAGGACGATCATCAGCTGGGTGAGGACGGCGCTGACCATGACCGCGCGGCGATTGGGCCGCCGTACGTCGGGCAGGGGTCTCCTCCTGTCTCCTGTGCCGGTTCGGTCCCTGCTTGAGAGGGGATGTCGCTGAGGGCTGTCATCGCGAACCTCCATATCAAAAACTATCGTTTTTCGTTTGCGTTCGGGAGTTTAGGGAGTGCGTTGCGGTCAGTCAACAACGATCGTTTCGATTTGGAGTGTGCTCTGAGTCGCTTATCCTGAACTCATGCCACGAGTGACTGCCGCCTACCGGGAGCGTCAGACCGACCGGATCCTGCGGGCCGCCGAGGAGTGCTTCGCGCGCAGCGGCTTCCAGGCCACCTCCATGGACGAGGTCATCGCAGCGGCCGGGATGTCGTCGTCGACCGTCTACCGCTACTTCCCCGAGGGCAAGCGCTCCCTCATTCGGGCGGTCCTGACCAGGCGCATGGGGCCGCTCGTCGAGCGGATCAAGCGGATCGCCGAGTCCGAGGAGCCTCTCGACTTCGAGCGGGACTTCATTGAGGCTCTCACCCTGCTCAACTACCGGCGGCGCGGTGCGGCAACTGGCTCAGGGGCAGACCGGCAGGATGACGCTTTCGAGGATCCTGACGACGTCGGGCTGAGCTCCTGGGCACCTCTGGCCTACCATGCCTGGGGGGAGCTGACCCGTGATCCCGAGATGAGCGTCCTGGTCCAGGAGAGCTACCGTGATATCCACGGAGGCCTTACCCGTCTGTGTCGCAACGGGCAGAGGGCGGGGACGATCTCTGACCGTCTGAGTCCCGAGCAGCTGGCGTCCCTCATCCAGAGCGTCTCCTTCGGTCTCATCGTCGAGCAGCTCATCACCGATCAGGCCGATGTGGAGGGAGCGGCCAGCACTCTGAGACAGCTGCTAGCCCCGGAAGGGGCTCGGTCCTGACTGCTTCCGAGAGCCTCCGCCGGTTCCCGGGAATCGGGGTTCCGGCACGTGGGTGGGACTGCTGCCCTGGTCAGCCGATCATCGGGCTGGCCTCGGGCATCCGGATGACGCGGCGCCGCTCGCGCAGAGCCAGGGCGCTGGCCGCCGTCATCGTGCCCACACGGCCGACGAACATGAGCGCCACGACGACGTACTTGGCCCCGTCCGGCAGGGAGGGGGTGATGCCCGTGGACAGGCCCACGGTCGCGAAGGCGCTGATAACCTCGAAGAGAATCCGGTCCAGGGGCAGGTTGGTCATCTGTAGGAGCAGAAGCGTGGCCAGTCCGATGACGCTGGAGCCGATGAAGGCCACTGCCACGCTCAGGCGCACGGTCGAGGGGGTGATGCGCCGCCCGAAGGCCTCGATGTCCTGGTCGCCGCGGGCCTCGGCGAGGATTGCCAGCAGCAGGACCGCGAAGGTCGTCACCTTGATGCCGCCGGCCGTCGAGGCCGAGCCGCCTCCGACGAACATGAGGGCGTCCTGGAGGAACCAGGTCGCCTCGTGCATGTGCTCGGGCGGGATCGTGGACAGCCCTGAGGAGCGGGCGTTGACGCCGTTGACGAGCGCGGTCATGATCTTCCCGCTCGTGGGCAGGGAGCCGTAGGTGAGCGGGTTGCTCCACTCGAAGGTGGCGATGGCGAGGGTCGAGGCGGCCGTGAGGGCCAGGTAGGTCGTCAGGGTCAGCTTGGTGTGCAGGCTCCACGTTCGGGGGCGGCGTCGTCGGCCCATGATGTCCAGGATGACGGGGAAGCCGACGGCGCCCATGAAGGTCCCCAGGATGATCGGCAGGCCGATCCACCAGTCGGTGGAGTAGGCCTCCAGGCCCTCGGGCATGATGACGAAGCCGGCGTTGTTGAAGATCGACAGCGCCATGAAGGCCGCGTACCACAGGGCGTGGCCCACATCGAGGCCGTGGCTGAGGAAGGGTGGCAGCAGCATGAGCGTCAGGAGGAGCTCGCAGCCGGTGGCCGTGTAGATGACGGCGCGCAGCAGTCGGCCCACCTCGCCCAGGCGCGACTGGTTCTCCGAGGCCGCCAGCATCCGCTGAGTCAGGCCCACGTGCCGGGACACCGCCAGGGACAGCAGTGAGGCCAGGGTCATGACGCCCAGGCCGCCCACGGCCGCGGCCAGAATGATGACGACGTGCCCGAAGGTGGACCAGTAGGTCGCCGTGTCCACCGTGCTCAGACCGGTGACGCACACGGCCGAGGTGGCGGTGAACAGGGCGTCGAGAAAGTTGGCGCGCTCCCCGCTGGTCGTGGCGACGGGAAGACTGAGGAGGGCGGTCACCGCCACGATGATGGCGGCGAAGACGATGACGGCCAGCCGGGCCGGGTAGAAGCGGGCCGCTCGCGCGATCTGGCCGAGTGGCTCGATGTGCCTGAGCAGGCGGCGCACCCCGGTGGGCTCCGTGCTCGGCAGACGGGGGCGGGCCGGCGGCCCCTCGAGGGTGTCGGCTCCGATGCCGGCGGCCGGGTGCTTCTTGTGCCGCTTCCATGGGTGGCCGACGACGCCCACGAGCGGGGCGTGCCAGTGGGCCTGGCGGCGCCCGCCGGCCTGCGGGGCGCCGCGCCTCCCGGCCGGCGTCTCGCCTCGGGAGCCGCGGTCGGGCTTCGGCTCCTGTGCGGTGTCTGTCTGGGGCACGGTCGCCATTGTGGTCCCTGCTGGCACGACTTCGTCACGTTTCCCCGGCGTCATGGGCCGGGTGTGTTCGTGGGGGCCCGGTGGATGGGCCCGGGCCCGCCGTCGTGCAGCGGTGGGGACCGAGGGACGTCAGGGCGGATCGCTGAGGTTGCGGCAGCGACAGTTGGTGCCCGAGTGTGAGATGCGACGCCTGTGGTGAATGGTGCCCGAGAAATCCCTGTGCGAAGGCTGGTGCGGGGATATATTGGCTGTGTTCCTGCCCCGACGGGGCCACCCGCGACGAACGGACCTCAAGCTCATGGCACCGGGCCTTCCCACATCCCCCAGCGCCTCCGGCGCCCCCTCGTTCCTCACCGTGGCTGAGGTGGCGGCGATGCTGCGCGTGTCCAAGATGACCGTCTACCGGATGGTGCACTCCGGCGACCTGCCCGCGATGCAGGTCGGGCGCTCCTTCCGCGTCCCCGAGCGCGCCGTTCACGACTACCTGGCCGCGGGGCTGGGTGACTGGGGCCACGACGCGTCAGAGGCATCAGGGTCCTAGGAGCCGCTACACTCAGGCGGTCACCTGCGTGGTCGGCCGCTGAGCCTCACGCGCCGACCAACCGCCCCATGGCATAACCCTCGCCGGCCTGCCTCGGCCCGCAGGGAGGGTCTGCGGGCACTACGAAGCGAACTGCGAGGAGATCTCATGGGATCCGTCATCAAGAAGCGCCGCAAGCGCATGGCCAAGAAGAAGCACCGCAAGCTGCTTCGCAAGACGCGTCACCAGCGTCGCAACAAGAAGTGAGACGAGCGGCCCGTCCGCGTCTCGGGGCTCCGTGCACACTGCTGGTGTGAGCGGGGCCCTGCTTGTCTCACGAGGAACCGATCAGGAAGAGCGGAGACCTCCGTTGACCACCACCCCAGATGACCGCGCCCCCGCTGCCCCCGCTGAGGGCTCGACTGCGCCGGCTGCGCCGTCGACCGAGCCGCAGCTGGTGGAAGGCGACTGCACCGTCCCGCTGAGCGTCGACGTCGACCCGTCCGCCTGGCCCGCACCCGTCCAGGCCCTGGCGCACACGCCCGGGCTCCGGCGCCCGGCCGACCAGCCTGGCCGAGCTGACCACGCTTCGCGTGGGCGGCCCGGTGGGCACCTACGTCGAGGCCACCACTCAGAGCGAGCTGACCGAGGCGATCCGCGAGGCCGACGCCGCCGGCACGCCCGTCCTCGTCATCGGCGGCGGCTCCAACATCATGGCCTCCGATGCCGGCTTCGACGGGCTCGTCATCCGGGATGCCCGCGCTGAGGTCTCACTCGTCTCGGACTCGGTGTGCGGCGGCGTCGAGGTCACCGCCACCGCCGGCACCACCTGGGACGACCTGGTGCGCGAGGCCATCGCCAGCCAGTGGGCCGGGTTCGCGCCCCTGTCCGGGATCCCCGGCACGGTGGGCGCCGCCCCTGTGCAGAACATCGGGGCCTACGGCGCCGAGGTCGCCGAGCTCATCGCCAGCGTGCGCGCCTGGGACCGCCTGCGCAACCGGGTGGTCTGGCTGGCCCTGGGCGAGCTGGGGACTGGCCTACCGGGACTCGCGTCTCAAGCAGTCCCTCACCGACACCGAGGCGGGCGGCGGGCGCCTGTGGGGGCCGACCGGACGCTGGGTGGTTCTCGACGCCACCTTCGCCGTGCGGCAGGGGCTCCCTGTCCTCCCGGATCGCCTACTCCCCAGCTGGCCGGGGCGCTCGGCGTCGAGCTGGGCGAGCGCGTGCCCGAGCGCGAGCTGCGTGAGGCGGTTCTCGAGCTGCGCCGCTCCAAGGGGATGGTGCTGGACGGCGCCGACCACGACACCTGGTCGGCCGGCTCCTTCTTCACCAACCCGATCCTGACCACGGCCGAGGCCGAGCACCTGCCCGAGGACGCGCCCCGCTTCCCGGTCACCGACCACTCGCAGGTGGTGCTCGGCACCAAGGCGGCCCCCCGTCATCGAGGGGCTGGTCAAGACCAGCGCCGCCTGGCTCATCGACCACGCGGGGCTTCACCAAGGGCTTCGCCGCGGAGGCCGGCGCACCGGCCGGGCTGTCCACCAAGCACGTTCTGGCACTGACCAACCGTGGCGGCGCGACCGGGACCGACCTGGCTCGCCTGCGCGACGCGGTCGTGGCCGGGGTGCGCGAGCGCTACGGGGTCACCCTCGTGCCTGAGCCCGTTCAGGTCGGCTTCTAGGTCCCGTCACGAAAGCCGGGCTGGCTCCGGTGCGTGGCTTCCAGAGGGCTCTGCTGCCGACGCCTGGTCAGGGCGATGCCAGCCAGGCGTCCACCTCGGCCAGCCATGCCTGCTTAGCCGTTGGTGAGGCCAGGCAGGCGCGGATCGACCCGCGGGCCAGCTCGGCCAGCTCGGCGTCGTCGCAGCCCAGGGCCCGGGCGATCTCGTACTGGTCGACGAGCCGGGACTGGAAGAGCAGAGGGTCATCGGCGCTCAGGGCGATCTGCGCCCCATGACTCATGAGCGTGCGCAGGGGGACGTCGTCCGGGCTGTGATAGACGCCCAGGCTCACGTTGGAGGCGGGGCAGACCTCGAGGCTGATACCGGAGGCGACGATCGCGTCCAACAGTGCCGGATCCTCGCCGGCGCGTACCCCGTGGCCCAGGCGTGTGGGGCCGAGTGCGGAGACGACCTCGCGCAGGTGATCGGGCCCTAAGAGTTCCCCTCCGTGCGGCATGGAGGCCAGGCCGCCCCGGCGGGCGATGGCGAAGGCCCGCTCCCAGGAGGAGGTCTGCCCGGCGCGCTCATCGTTGGACAGGCCGAAGCCGATCACCTCGCCCGGCTGGTCCCCGGCGTAGCGCACCGCCAGGCGCGCGAGCGTGCGGGCGTCCAACGGGTGACGCATCCGGGAGGCCGCCACGATGACCGCCACCTCCACTCCACTCAGGGTCGTGGCCTGCTTGGCGGCGTCGAGGATGATCTCCAGGGCGGGGGTGATCCCACCGACGAAGGGGCATAGCTGGTCAGGGTCGACCTGGATCTCCAGGCGGCGCGAGCCCTCGGCGGCGTCGTCCAGAGCGGCCTCCAGGACGATGCGGCGCATGACCTCCTCAGTGCGAACCAGGGCCCGGGCCGTGTCGTAGGCGCGCTGGAAGCGGAACCAACCGCGACGGTCGGCGGGGACGCGCAGAGGGTCGCCGTCCAGGAAAGTTCGACGGGCAGGCGCGTGCGCGCGAGGAGGCCAGCTCGATGAGGGGTCTCCAGGCGCATCGACCCCGTGAAGTGCAGGTGCAGGTGCGCCTTGGGAAGAGTGGCGAGGTCTCGCATGGGTGGATTCTTCCACGCGTTCGCACTCCCACCGGCAGCCCTCCTGCGCGAGGGCGAGGAGGCACCGAAGTGTCACGATTGGCGACTTTTCCGCAGGGGCCGACACCCCTGTGACAGGAGGAAAGGCGCGGACCTGCTGAATGGGGAGAGAAGCCCAGGGCGCTTCCCCGACTCGCCCTAAAAAGTCGCCAGGAGTGACATCCGGGTGGATTCCGAGACGGCGCGCCACCGAAGAGACGATCCGCACCGTCTCCGATCCAGTACCTGGTTGCTGGGTGAGGCGCAGCGGAGATGGCTGCGCGCGAGAGCGGCCTGATCGCGCAGGTGGTCGCTGTGCCAGTCCGGGCGGGAGGAGTGGTAGGTGTAGCCGTCCGTCTCGATGAGCAAGGCCGGACAGGCCGCCGCCGTGAGGACATGAGTGCCGTCCGCCGGCCCGGGAACGATCGCCTGAGGCCTTCGGCTGAGCACCAGATCCACCTCGCCGACCCCGTCCACCGTGACCGCCGCGACGGGCGGCGGTAGCCGGCCTGCTTCAGGTCGTAGCGGGCGATCGTCTCCAGCAGGAGCGCGCCCCTGGGCGGGCCTGGGAGAGTAGGGAGCGCAGCGGTGCGTTGCGCGGGCCCGGCAACGCGGATTCCAGCTGACTGCGGGTTGTGCATCCCAGGCGCAGGGCCGCGTCGAGAGCGATGAGGGCATCGAGCCTCGTCGGCAGCGCATGAAGCAGATGAGAGCCTGCTCGACCTGCGCTACTGGTGGCTGAGTGTCCTCGGGCAGGGCCAGTCCCCTGACGCGGTGGACCACCGTGCGGCTGATTGCATCGGGAACGCGGCTTCGCTGCGCCAGGATAGCGACATGGAGAACACCGGGTGATGTCTCAGCGGAATGCCGTAGTGCTTCATCGCGTGTCCACAGCTCACCACGCCTCCCAGCCGGCGGCAGTGATGACGAAGGCCTTGGCCGACGGCAGGGACACCACGTGACCGGGGTGGGACGTCAACGCCTTCTCAGCCAGCATGCGCGCCACCGTCCTGCGCTCTGACCGGGTGAGGCTCAGTGCCGAGAGCCAGGGCTGCGCCGTTCCTGGCTAGTAGACGGGCGCGCACATCGCCGCGGCGGACATCATCAAACATAGTTAAATGATGCGTCAAACAGTGCTTCGGAGGTAAAAAGACATGGGGGTGGCGCTGTGGATAACGTCGGGCGTCCCTCGGTGTTGTCAGTGCCTTCGTTGTCACGATTGGCGACTTTTCCGCCCGGTACCGTCAGCCTGCGACAGGAGGAAATAGCGCGGACCTGCGCAGACAGAGGGCAACGTTCCGGCGCCCTCCTAAGCCGACTAAAAGTCGCCAGGAGTGAGCAGATCTGCGTCCTGCACGTCCCCACGTTGGTCATCGGTGCATCGCCCCATGTGCGTGGGCTTCGCTGTTGTCGAACACCGGGGGTCGTGGAGGCGAACCACCAGGTGGGTGGGGCAGACTAACTGCTATGAACCACTCGTCGGCGTCCCAGGAGCCCGAGGAGGTGGCCCTTGCTGACGGGGCCGCGTGCCGCGTCCGTGCTCTCCGCCGCCCTCGCCCCGGCCGGCCAGCGCCTGGCCGGCTGGGAGTGTCCACTCAGTCCACCACCGCCCCGGAGCGGGGGTGTCCGTAAGGCACGGCTCGTTGTCGTCGCAACGGGCGTTCCACCACCGAGTACCCAGTGCGCACGACGGCTCGCCTGTCCAACCCGCACGCGCCGGACTGACCCGTGGCCCCCTACCGGCGGGGACGGCCTGCGGTCCAGTGTGGCTCACCCGCCGACCCCTGAGCTCCCGGCCTGGTGGTGGCCTGCACGCCCTCGCTGCTCTGCGCCCGGATCGGCACGCAGGTCAAGGCCACGATGGTCGCCTACCGGGCCCACCCGCCGAGCGGTCGTGCGCGCCACCTTCCCGGATGAGACCACCGCCTACGCCAAGGTCCTGCGCCCGGAGCCAGGCCCCGTCCTTCGCCCAGCGCCACCGCCTGCTGACGGCCCCAGGCGTGCCTGCGCCTGAGGTCCTGCGGAGGACCCTGATGGGCTCGTCCTGCTCGTCCACCGGTCGAGGAGTGGCCCCGTCCGGCCTGCTGTCCCAGGGCATGAGCGCCCTCGCGCAGCGGAACGCGTCTTCAACGGCTCATCTCACTGCTGGACGCCCCTGCCGGCCAGCGCCATGCAGGCTGCCGGCGCACGCGCCGCCTGGCTCGGAGCGGGCCCGCCACTACGCGCACGCCGCCGCCACGGTCCCTGCCCGAGCACGCCGCGCGCGCCCGGGCCGTGGCCGAGGGGGTCGAGCAGCCAGCTGGCCGCCTGACGCCGGTCGGCCGGTCCCGGTCCACGGCGACTTCTACGAGGCCACGTCCCTCATGGAGGGCGAGTCCGTCACCAGCCTGCCTCGCGTGGACCCCTGGGGCCCGCCACGCTGATGACCTGGCCTGCCTGCTGGGGCACTGTCAGCGTGCTGACCACCTGGCGCCCGCCTCCTCACCCGAAGCGTGCAGCTCCCCATCCTGGAGACCTGACCCGCAGCGGCCGAGCGGCAGGTGGACCCGGTCTCCTGCGTGCGCGCTGCGCCGGCGTGGT
>BNJS01002536.1_pt1 | contig 67241 bp, 85 predicted proteins | sample 8540461 | NCBI WGS metagenome assembly BNJS01 (sample SAMD00202454, study PRJDB9452) | human saliva metagenome | isolation source: human saliva | place: Japan
AAATCAAGACAGAATGTAAATATTTATATTCAAGAAGAAATTAAAAATATAAAATCTATCTTCTCACCTTGTGAAAAGTGTATACTGACAAAGTATTATTCCAAAAAGGAAGAGTAATTAAAAGGAGAAATGACCTTATGGCACAAGGTTATGAATTTTCGTAGAAAAGGAAGTGAAAGCTTGTCAGAAGAAAGGCGTTGTTGACGAAAAAGCACGCTTATGGTCATGTTCAATGTTTGCAGAGCTTTTCTAATAACAGTACAGCAGCAGAGCAAGTAGCAGTATCAAGTGATTGCAGGATTAAACCAGCGTTAAGTAAATTTTTCTTTCGTATTTATTTTTTACCAGACTTAGTTTATATTATTCTAAATTGAATTAAAGCAAATATCTATTGCGATGTACTTAACAGCAGAGCTTATCAAAAATATTCGCCGTATCAAAAGCTGTAAACAATTTGGTTATATCATGAATCTTCAACTTGATTGGTTAGATGATTATCGGTGCAGCACGGCGTGGCGTTCAGCTTTTGGCCGCAATGATGTTCAACACTCATCGTTGGCCTTGTTAAGAAAAGCGTTAAGAGGAAATGACAAGTTCTTCTAGAAGCTGTTTTAATGAATATCTTTGTTAACGTTAGCAATCTAGCATCTATTAATTAAAGATGATGTTGCTAAATGGATTGCCATCAGCACTGTTTGTTCTAGGAGAAGAACACGTGGTAGCAAACTTTGCTCATTCTCAATTGTTAAATTCTCTGGTGGTCGGCACTGTCACTAGAAATTTATGAACTGGTTCAAATTGATTCGTCACTGGGTAGTAGTTTCATTGGTAATACCATTGGTAGTTATCGTTGGATTAGCTATTTATCTAAATAAAACAAAAGTTATCATGAATAATAACAATAAAGGCTCGGGGCAGCTCTTTATTATGTGACTAGTCTGTCACGCCTGGTAAAGGTGACAATGAACCACCACAGCGGGTGCACGAAGGTTATACTAAAACCCAATCGGTGATACAATAAAGGTGTTGCTCATCATGAAGGAGAGGAGAAAAATATGGCTGAAAGTTTGAATAGTTTATCACATATTAAAATGATGTGTAAATACATTGTTTTTACACCTAAGTATAGACGGAAAGTTATATATAATCAATATGGTGCCAAATGATTGTAGTTGCTAAGGGGAGATTGGTGAATGAATATCTTATGCTGGGATCATGTTCTCATATGTTGGCAAGTATTCCACCAAGGACAAGTATTTGTTTATGGGGCATTTAAAAGGAAAAGCGCACTAATGATGTTTGATAAACACGTAAATTTAAACTATAAATTTGGAATCGCCATTTTCGAGCAGTGAAGGTTGTGTTAAGGGCACAGTAGACCCAATGAAGCTACCTATGAGAGTATATACAAGAACAAGAAAAGTCATGATATAGCACCGATAACGGGAAGTGATGAACCGCGCCCAAACACACCAGTCGGAATAATGCCGAACGCAACGCACCGCCGCAGTGTCGCAGCGCGGCAAACGCAACACGTCCAGCAAGATCATATCGTAGCGTAATGGTCAGCGGAATTAGAACGGCTGCGTATTTCGTGCGTGAGTGAAGATGGTTTAGCCTATACGTTCATATTAGCGTGATGCAAAGTGTCTGACGGTTCTGCTGTAAAGACGGGTATTTTGTATTTCATTTATCGTACCGAAGTCAATCCTCAAAGGACATGGAAGCAACTAGCGGATGTGTTCAAATGCGAAAAAATTGCAGTGAGAATTACCAGTGGAAGAATTAGAGCAAAGCCTTTGATGATAAAAATAGAACACAATTTGAAACTAAATCTATTTACCAAAATTATTAACTGATCACGTTTTAACACAATTGAAGCAGAACAAAAATTAGGAGACTGGGCATGGTTCAAATGTTTCGATGTAGCTAGAACATCTATCTAAATTAGGGGAAGGATGGACAGGTTCAGAACAACTTGGAAATTAGTGAAAATGCTGGATTATTAGATGCAAGTAGAATGTTATTAAACGAAGTAACTGCAATGTATCAAAAGAAGTAGCAAATCTCTAGTTCAACAATTATTTGATTCAAAATAAAGTCTCAATATACAACGATTAGTGATCTGCGGATCAATAGAATTCAACCAACATTCCAAGCGCACAACCAAAAAATAATGGGATATATGAGTTTTTACATTGAAACTAACAAACAGCAAACCAACACTTCCGTCGTGCGATTGAGAGATGGTTTATGATAAATGTTTAACAACAATGTCTTAAAAGATGATCAATTTTCACAGGATTAATCTAAAAGTTTTGCAACAAATGGCTAAATCGAAAGATTTTGTAGATGAATCAGGGATTTTGAAATTTGATGCACAAGAAGTCAAAAGAATGGGAATTAAAGAAAAGAATTAGTTAGGTAGAAGCAACTGTTACTTATTAACTTGGATACAGGAACTTCAAACTGTTAGAATTTACAAGCGCAAATTCAAAAGAACTTACCACTAGTGTATCATCACGAAATTACAACCCGTTCCATTGAAAACCGTTTAGAATTACAACGTGCAAGTTGACTTGATATTTTCTACGGAACTTGGGGTCTAGATCAAGATCCATTAAACTTCTTAGAGCAATATATTACAGGTATGGTATTATCTTTGGTGAAATATTCAAACTCTGAATATGATAAAGCAGTAGATGGCAAAATCTATTTATGATCAACCAGAAAATCGTTGGAATCAAATGTTAGTTGCAGAAAACGGCCAGGAATGATGCAGTAGTAGCTCCAATTTATCAAGCTTCTCAAAGTTATTTATTAGCTGAAATGTAAAAAGGCTTGAAGTATTACCATTTGGACGGGTCGGTGAATTTACGTCAAAGCAAGGCGTGCAGCAATTTAAAAATAACTAAATGAAAACCTGAGGACTCAACATCACCAAGTTTTTGTCATATGACAATAAGAATGTCCAAGGCTTAAGATTTTAAAATTGTTGCAGCATATCGGAAGTTTTTGATAGAGCGATACGCTTTGTCATTCATCTTTCATAATTCAAAGTAATGACACTATGCAATCTGTTGTTTGGCTAATTCTTCAACAGCTTGTAATTTAATTGATTCCTTTTCTCTGGTGGTTAGGATGTACCGAAAGAATATCAATATACCATTCTCCAGCTTGTGTTTCAGAATCTTCATACATCGTAGACAGAAGGATAGCTTATTACACGTTTGCTGCATATAACTGATAAAATGGGTCGTCAATTTTCGGTTCTAGATGTCCGCTGTATCCAAAGATAGCTCCCGCAATCGATCTCGTCTTCGGATATAAACCAGTGGCTACTTTGCCGTATCGAAAGTCTTCCCTGCAGCATTGCTCTAGCATCGCGATGAAAAGTGCTGAGTGATACTTTGTTAGAAATGGCAATTCCATGGTCATCGATAATGGCTTTGGCTGAGCGGAATAATTTGCTTTTCCTCGGGTGTTTGTTGTCGAATCATTGTTTTCACCTTATTCTAATCTCGAAGACGCATTGGTATGCGAGTGGTGTCATACACCTTATGTTTAAATTGTTTTGAAAATAAGTCTGAGTTGAAAATCCAACAATGGACGCAATTTTCGTATCATCGAGGTAGTTTGCTGTGAGAAAGCAGTACTTTACTTTCTTTCAATTCGGATATCATACAAATATTCCATTGGCGTTTGTCTCCATTTCATTTTTAAAAACTATGAGAAATATAAAATCGGCTTAAGCGGTGTTAAATCAGCTAAATCTTGTAAAGAGATTTGTTCTCGAGAATGTGTTTTGCAGTCAATAATGCTTTGATGAGACTAATATCTTGGTTGTTTTATTAATCGGCTACATCAATTTCAAAAGATTTATTTCGGAGAATTTTAACTTCAGTAATATTTTCTAATAAATTATGACAACCAATCTCATGTCATGGACATGATTAGTGGCTTTCATACTCATGGCATTTAAATATACTGCTAAATATCCTTTTGTCCATCTCCTGTAAGTTGAAAATGAAAAATAAAGAAGTTATCAATATTTGTTTGAGTATTAGTTGAGAAGGATATCCTGTATCCTGGTAATTGACATAATATTCCAGTGGAGAATCCGGAGAAGAAAACTTTGTGGTTGCCTACTTTGAGGATTAATAATGACGAAATTTGTGTGTGACAGGAAAACTGTCGATTTTCAATTTAAAAATTCTCCTTTCCATCTAATAGCACAAAACAATTCCACAAAAGTGACGAATGAACAAAGGCACCATGGCCACTCAGCTATCATATTTTGATTTGTAATCGATTCTAAATGAAAAGGATAAGTCTCTCATATTGATTCGATCACGAACAACGTTCATTACTCATAGTGCACTCTCCCTTGTTCGACACTTATTACTGCATATACTTGAAAGCGTATTTTCAGCAATTCCTTAGAAAACGACTGATTGTAGAAGCTTTGAATGCAGGAAGTAGTCACTGCTGATTTGACGGCAGTCATAGGAAAACAGGTGTGTTATTTTCTGGAAGAGGAAGGTAGTGCATGGAAAAGTTAGTTTTGTCAATTTAAGTAGACGAACCGCCCATCAAATCAGAGTAGAGTAGCATTGCGTAAAGTTGCCAAACATGGACGATGCGTCGATTGGACGAAAAGAGAATTTTGCGGTAGGTATTTCTACGCATTCGCTGCATTTAATGACAGCATCATTTATTAAATGGAGCTTTAGCAATCTTAATGATAAAAGAGATGCACAGATATGAGACCATTCATGGTCACAAACATTAACGGCAACCGGTCATCGATTGCGTGTGTTTAATCAATTGAAATGATCTGCACTCTGGATTAAATGAAATCTTGTTCAAATAGGAGACCTGATTTATCGAGCAGCGCTTGCTGGGCACTTTAGGTCCTTATCGAGCAGCCGGCAGGATGTGCAGATATTTTAGTAAAATTTCTAGAGGGAAGCGAGTACCTTTTTCCCCGGATTTTACTTTTGGACAGCCGCTTTTAGGTGGATTTAATTTATATGGCTATTGCCTGTATCGTAAAGAATTAACACTTCCACGTGCTTTTGTGACGGTATTAATCATTGTTACAGTTGCGATTACTCTAGACTGAATTTTCTCGTTTTGGATATGATATGACACACAAAAAGCTTTTTCAGCCTCCTTTTATGGACTTGCGAATTTTGAAAAATATCATCAGCCACTGCGTTGAGCTGTCTGCGATTTTATATGTGCCAAGCCTCTGCGTCAAAACCATGCAACAGATCATTGAGTAGACATCGAGTATGTAGTGCGTATCACTATTCTGCTAACAAGGGAGGGATAGCTATGCCATTTATTCATTCATATTGAAATGTTAGAAGGACGCGATATCGAACAAAAGTAGCATTCTTGTCAAAGATGTAACAGAAGTTAGCTGCCTACTATGGCTACACTTACAGAACATATATTCACATTAATACATATTCAAGAAATCAAACATGAAAATTTAGGGCAAAACGGTCAATTACGTTACTGTTAGGTGGAAAACTTTAGATGGGAATTTCCTGTCTCAAAGTGCTCTATCGACAAAATTCTGTCAGGATGGATACCCTCTAACACCAAATTAAGCTCCTTAATCTAACTGAACGTTGTGAGAAATTGAAATGTTTAGTCTATATAATAACCCACCACAAACATAAATATAACGAGATCTAGTTTTAACTTTGAGGAGTCGCAGTAGCATGTTATCCGATTGGGCGGTTTGGGGGCTGTGAAACTTAATCTCATTTGCTCGCTTCAATCTCAACATGCCCATAGAGGCTCATTGTCAAGTTAAAACGACTTATACAACCTTTCTTAAATCATACGACTTTCTATTGACCGGGTAAGAAACACCTTGATAATCTAATTTAATTTCATATTTCCTCATAATTCGATACCCATATGCCACACGTTTAATTACTTTAATTAAATTATTCGTTCTTTCATAGCTCCATTGGAATATCCTGTCGTAAACGCTTGATAAATCCCATTTTAAAACGTTTCGAACACTCTAAACTTCTAAATTCATAAGGTAATTGTTTTATATTCTTATATATCATAAATGCCTCACTTTCTTCTTGTGCTTTTCTAAGTTCTGAATAAAATCGTATGCATCTGATAATACTTCATCAAACTCATAATTTATCTACTAATTGTGCTTAGATAGGTTTTGAAGTGATAATTATACCTTAGTTTTTCTTCATCTAATATCACTAGGGTTTCAAAAGTATTTCCAGTAACGTTTTAATGTCTTTGTTGTGTTGATTTAGCAGAGAATTGTTTCACAATCACAACTGAAGTTGATTAAAATTAGATTCACATGTTGAACGATGGAATCGATTAACACAATAACAGCGTTTGGAAAAACAGTTTTAAGGTTTTGATAAGAAGCATTCATATCCATCACCAAATATTTCATACTTTTAAACGTTGGTTTCGGGAGAATTTCATAAAGAAAGAAATTATCCGTGAAGTGTTCTACCAGGTAAAATATCACTAATTATGATTTCCATCTAAACAAATGAAATTCATTTTCCTTGTTGTGTTTTGCCTCAAATTCATCTAAACAAAGTACTTAGGTAAATAGTTATATTGTTGCATTGTTTTTTATTTAAACTTCTTCATTACTCTTTCTACCGTTTTATCTGAAACAGAAAGAAGCTTCACAATAATTTTTCAGAAAATTTTCTTTAAATATAATATGATTTGGCACTCTAAATCGTAAGAAATATTACTATTTTTAGAACAAGAGGGCAACTGCAACCCAAGTTTTACGACAACCTTACAGATGAATCGATTGCAACTTCAAATCTAAAATAGTTTTATTCCATATAGATGGAATCTAATTTATGTTCCATAGGAGAATGTTTAATAACATTTCCACTAGAACAATATAAAACAAGAAGTACAACTGTCCAAGTCTTTAATATGATGTACTTCATTGTTTTCGTTATTAGCCTAACCAAATTTCATCTGAATAAACCCTATCCGTTAATCCTAGTAATTCTTCCATACAAACAGTCCACAGAGAGAAATCCTCCTTTGACTACATTTTAACGACTAATCATAACCTGATTTTTAGAAAATCCGTCAGTGATTCTCAACAACAGGATTTAACGAACAACTGCTTTTTTATTGTCAAAATCATACCAACGAATCTATCACAAAATAGCCAGTAAAAAGAATTCTACTTATAAAAATATTTTCAAAATGATTGACGAAAACGAGTATCAAGCGTATAATACAGTCAAGAGAGCAAAGTGTATTAATGCATTAACACATAGTACTAGGAGGGATGAAATGTGTGTGAGTCAGTTTGATAAACGATTATGCGTTTGGTATAGGAACAGATTATTGACTGGTAACAGCAAATTGTACTGAGGTGGATGGAATTAGGAAAGGGTACTTGCCCAGTCGAAGAGAGATTTGCTAGTCAACTGCAAAGTCAATCCGAATACTGTTCAGTGGCGTCTGAGAGATGGAGGAGATGAAGGATTTCAACAGGAAATAATCGCCATGAGTCGAGGTGGACCGAATGTCCAACCTACCACTGGGCAATTAAAGCAAGAAATGTTAGCAAAGCGATTACAAATGTTTGCAGATCTCGATTTATCCATTACATGTTTTCGAATGAGGAAGTCATGGAACAGTTGGAACAAAGCGATGAAGAGAAGAGAGAGGGAGAGTATGACATGTTAGGCGTGAGACATTTACATGAGATTTGGCAACAAAGTCGGTGCTGATGTATCTTTTACATGCGATGGAGAAATTGCTATGTTAATCGGAGTGAAATGGGTTGGGAAAACAGCGATTACCGAGACAAGGATCACGGGTTAATTCCAGTCCGTAGGGAAGTGAGTGTTGATGGACGGGTGATCAAAGGAGATCGCTCAGAGAGAGATTGGCGTACGGCATTTCGTGATCAGATTGTCGTGAATAAGAGGTGAAACGATTTTTAGGCGATTGAAAGCTTTATGTAGAGATCCTTTATCCGAATTGGAATGATGAGAGCTAGTTAGATTACCTTTGCATTTTCAGAGTTCAAAGGAGATACGAGCGATCTCAACAATTATCAAAAGGAAATGCTGCAAAAGTTAACCTTGTTATTGAGGCTTATCCCTTAGATGCGTTTGACTTTCAGCTAATGGATGAAAACAACCATTTTTCCGTGATGTTTTCAAGAGAACAAATTGTACAGTATTTGCTGCGATTTATTAGAAGGAATTGGAGTTGTTTTAAACGTCTCAAGGAAACTCGAAGATATTGAATATATCGTTGATCCGAAGCCATTATTAGATGAAGGAGAAAGTACTCAGAATTTTACGCAGGAACAAGGCGTGAAAATGAAGAAGGCAAATCCATTGCAAGATGTGATGAGGGAGGTGTAATCCACGAAAAGATAATTTATGAGTTTGTATGAGTTGGGAAAAAGTAAATTTATGTTAGGATTTCTAATGATTGTGTACTGTCATCATTCAAGTATTAGTTCATCAGTGACGCATTTTAAGAATAATAGATCTCTCATCTAAAATGTCGAAGATACGAGTAGGGTGGATTTGGATTTAGCAATCAAAGAGTTTTGGAATGATTTTAGCGCTTGAATACATGACATGTGCAGGGACGTATAATACAGCATTTATCATTATTCTCATTGCTCTTGCTGTTTAACAAGAATTTGCGTAGAGAGAGATTTTATTAGTCGAGTTATTCATTTTTACCTGGCAATCGAATGCGCGTATGTGCAAAATTCTTAACGTAAAACGATTTTGATCTTACATTTAGTACTCAACAACTGACTTTATCATTCTTGGAGTAGAATAAGGCGCTGTTAATTTGGAGATTCCCCGTAGTTAGCGAGACTTTATTCATTACATGGACTTCTTGAATTCGCTCAATGTTTTCAATGTTATTACCGTATGGAACTCATGGCGCATGCGTATGGCATTTTTAATGGATTGTCATTGCTTTTCTTCTTCCAATTGACTGCTTGAAGAAAGGATCGAAAGCGTGGCTGGGCTTTGACGTGGCGTCTTTAGTCATTTACTGTTATTTGCATATGGTATTTTGTGGCAAAGGTTATGTTCAATTGATGACTGCATCTCTTACTCAAGCCGGAACAATATTTTACTGATCAATCTGTGTATGCAGTCGATTTATGGGCATTCATTGGATTTAGTTTGAGTTATTATTTATTAGGAACGCAAAGTCAGTGTTTAATGTAGACGTAAGGAGATCAATGATTTGCATGGAGTTACTCGCATGTTGTTGTTGGATTTCTAGTTTTAGGAATTGGGAATATGGTTTGGACGTCAGCCTCGAGATGCTGCCCTATACAACCAGAATCTTCAGCAGAAGGTACTCAATATTTAAAAGGGACAGTTTTTGAAGTCGGAAAAGAAAGGAGCATTTGAAAATCAGTAACCAGTGTTTTCAGAGCATCAGCTATTGTTGAGTGGGAAAAGTACGGAAAACCTATTCCAAACATTAGAGGGACTTAGGAATGGCATGAGGAGAGACAAAGCGATAGTAAGTCGTATTCTCTTTCGAACGTTCATTACGTGTCAGGTCATAGACATGTATTACAATTAGACAATTCTTCACTTTCTAAGTGATATCTCATTGGAGGCTTTCTGTATTTTCAGTAATTCTGGAGACGGCATACAATTATGCGATGCATCGAGATGAAAACAAACGAATCATTGAAAACAAATTCCGATTCATTTAGATCTCATCATTTTGGCTGGGAGAAAGTAGCCAATCTTCCAACGGCAGGGAAAAGATGGAGTCATTATTCCTTTTGTTAGAAAGAAAATCGAGAAAGAGGGCCCAGGAAAAGTCGTAAAGTTATTGTTTCTCGAAGAAGGCTGTGAAAGATGTAGGAGAATTAACACTTGAAAAAGATGTTTTAATCTTTCAGATGCAGCATTTGAAATCGTTCTTATAATCCAGGAGACAATTGTGTTTAATGTGCTTCCTACGAAAAGAAGAAAAATCTTCTATGACAAATCTGCGAGACAGAAAGATGTATATATCATGATTTGATTTACCAAACGCATTCCGTAAAGTTGGATATGCGTTCACCAAATACTGCAGCAAACTTTGCATTTCAGGTCTCAAATTTCAGCAGTAGAAACAGCGATCCAGAAATGTGGGTGGTAGAAATCGGAGGAGACCCATGCGGTAGAGACGTCGGAAATATGTTGCAACGAAAAGACCGTCAAGCAGAGTTTAGGAAAGCTGTGTATCGTGCTTACAGCGACTTATCTTTAGAAAAATTGAGACACTACAACGCGATCCATATGTCTAACAGAAGAAAAGCTGCTAATATAGATACATTAGTTTATGAGGACCGAGTCAAGGTCAAATGTAGCTTGAGTATTTGGATTTGAATAAGAAAGAAGAAGTCTCAGCGAAAATCACACCGAAGGCAGATGCGAAGTTATATTCCCAAGGCAGATATAACGTGAATATGCGATTTACTAAGCGTATTGTTTTAAGATAAGATGAGTACAGTGCCAAGAAGGCTGACGGTGCCGACCTGTCCGACTGATGTGGCTGACGGCACTCCGTATGGGTGCGCTTCTATGAGGTTAGTGGAGGATGCCATTACTTATTTTATAATTTTGGGGTCTCAATGAACAGACGATGAATATACGTCTTTGATATCGCAAATGAGATATCAACAAAGTGAAGCTTTAATACTCAAGCAGTTGTCTGATATCGCCCATGTGATCGAGACTCACAATTTATTTTTATAGATTAATAAGGCTTAGGTAACCTGATACAATTTTCAAGCCTTTATTTTTTTGTTGAAGCAAAAGTTTGGAAAAGTCTTTGATGCATGTACAAGGAAAATAAAAATATTATTGATTGTTTGAAAATTAAAACAACTATTTTAGTATTAATAAGGGCGCCAGATTCATTAAAATTTTGCATACTCAATTCAACAAGATAACTGCGAAGGATAAATGTTGTGTTCTGAATGGAGTCACTGACGAGAATTCAGATACCGAAGCATTTTTATTTTTTTTTTGTTTTTAAGTTACTGACAGTTAACGATCCTTTTGAACTTCTTCAATAATAAAATCACATAGTGTGAGTATCCAGCACTATTTCCACTCTATCAGAAAACAGTAACGATTATCATATTATTGTAAAACTGAAAAATAATTTAAATCGTGAGTTGTAAATGATGTTAATATTTTTTCACCGGATTTAAATTTAGTTAATAAAATATCGTTTACTTAGTCTTTTGCTAATAATTTTAATAAATTTTTAGTTGCAGAGACAGATCGTTGGATTTTTTAACTTCTAAATTTGAGTTTATTATTGAGTTTTACCCAAGTGAACTGTTAGTCGGCTTCGCTTGCTTCTTTAGTACGTAAAATCTTGTTTCTACAGGAATAGTAAAATCAGAGTTGTTTTCAATATTTTTGTTCAATTTTAGATTTATCTGCAATCAACTTTTCGCCATTTCAGGTATTTGGCCCACTCGGCTAACAGGTTGATCAATTCTAACGGAAAGAGAAGGAATTTGAGCAATTCTTGTGAGCACTACTTAAGAAATTTTGCATTTTATTACAAGTTTACACACGCTTGAAAGAGTGGCGCAATATACCGTAGTCTTCTGTTACAAATGTGCGTGTATTTCGTAACCTCCACACCAAAAGTTTAGATTTATATTTATCTGGGAAAATAATATCATTGTGCATTTTTCCAATGAAGTCAGTACGCTTTTGATTGTCTTTAAATAAATAGCATTATTACCTTTTTCGATAATATGTGCTTTCAACATTAACCTCGCACGCACGGTAAATAATAAAGAAACTAAATCCTTCAATACGATATTTATTAGAAAGTAAATTTCCAAACCCAAAATAAAGGCTTCAATTTTGTCAATTGTTGTTCATATAATTTCTTCCATAAAAATCTCCTTTCTTTTATCTTCCTACCAATTGTTATTTTTATGTACATTATATCACACAAATAAATGATTTTACAATTGTCTTTACTTAATAATAAAACCAATGAAAGAAGGACAGAAATGCATATTAAATGTCCAATATTTTCCTAAGATTTTTATTGTTCCAAGAAGTTTAGATCCCAATATGTTGTTGGGTGAATTATTGTCGTGTAATAAAACCGACTTAATGTTACAATTTACAAGAAAACTTTCCAAAAACAAAAGTAAAAATAGCTTTATATAAATTCCAGATTGAAATATTACTAAAAACAGTTATATAATAACCTTAGGATAGAAAAGAGAAATTCAATATGGCAAAAGTAAACGAAGGTCCAGAACAATTTAGACCATTAGGTGCGTGGGAATATTTTTGGATATTCCATTCTTTACAGATTCCATTAATTGAACTTATTATGATGATTAGTTTTTAGTTTTAACGATTCAAATATCAATCGTCGAAACTTTTCAAGATCATTCTTTTGTGGATTTGTTGTGTTTATCGCTGTAATTGCGTTATTTGTGCTACAAGATTTTTACACATGTAACCAATAAATAATTTAGAAAATCTAACGAACAAAAAAAGAGCATTCCGTTTGGGATGCTCTATTTTTCTTGTAAATGTGGACTTGGTAGATAGTCGGTTTACAATCATCGCAATCACTGCTCCAATTAATGTATCTAATACTCGCTGAATCGCATATTCTACATTCACTGCAGCTTCAATCGTATAAAAATCACTAAGAAAGTCGCTGATGAATTAATGACAGCAGTTTTATTGAATCGATTGCAAAATAAAATTAATAAAATAATTCCAAGAGGAACCAATAGTAAGTCTGTGTAATCTGGAAGAGTAAAATGTTGATACACTTGAAGAAGGATAATCGCTAATACACCACCTGACATATTTCCAAAGAAACGAGCAATACCAAACTTCCAAGTTTGTTTATGGTCTGTTCTTAAACTAAATACTGCCGATAACACAGCTAGCATTGGAGAACCACGATGTAGTACTTTAAAAAGTACAATACAAATAAAAAGCTGATACAGCTGTTTTGAAAAGTTCTAGTCCAATGTGAAAAGGATTTTGTTGTTGATTAGGCATACTTTCACCTCGTTGTTTAAAATTCTTGAATATCATATCATAAAATGCATGAAGCGACAATGAAGGAGATTTAAAATGTCACAATGAACTTGTTCTTGTGTGAGATATTAAATTTCATAAAAACATGAAATTTCAAGCGTAAAATTAAGGTTTATGATAAAATTAGAGGTATGTATAGAAAGTGGTGTTGCTGTGGGAAGACGAAAATCAATCAAATGGAAATCACATATGAAATGGGGCTTTAAAAAGATTAACGCTAGGAGTTGTTCTAGTGTTGATTGCCATTTGTAGTGTCATTATTATGGAACTTTACAATTTCAAGAAACAAGGAAAGATCCTACAGAAATTGCTCATCAACAATTTATTCAAAATCTTGTACCTTCTTCTCAAAAAGCCTATCAACTATACCAAGTTTTTGCCAAGTATTAGTTTAGCGTAGCGATATCTGAGTCTGATTAGAGAAAGTGGATTATCGAAGGATTACTATAATTTATATGGAGATGAAAGCTGGTGCTGCAGAACCAAGTGTCCAATAGAAACAAGTGAATTTGTCAATGGTCAAATGGATTACCATTATGGCTCCTTTTCGAGTCTATAATAGTTAGGGCAGAATCTGTAGAATCACATGCTAAAGTTATTGACATATGGAGTCGATTGAATCCTAAAATTATATGAGCCAGTTTTAAAAAGCGAAAAATTATAAAGAAGCAGCACACGCTCTTCAAAAAGCAGGATATGCTACAGATCCAACTTATGCACAAAAATTATTACAGTCATTGAAACGTATCATCTAGAACAATATGATCAACTTCATGAAAAATCTGTAAAGGAGTAGAGACACATGAGTCAATTATTACCAGGAAGTATTATTGAATTATTGGTGGAGATTCTCAAATTTCATCTATTATTTTAATGGCGAAACGATTAGGGATATCGCATTTATCATTTCCGTGAAGAAGATGAACCACGTGTTTTATTAGCAGATATGAAGTAATTGCTCGTTATTCGGATAGACAAGCATTATCAAACTTTGCAGTACAAGTGGACACGATTTATGTTTTAACGAATGCGATTGAAATTGATACGATTGTATATTTATGGAAAAACTGTTATTACCAATCATTTGAATTAGCAGAGATTTTCTCAAAATTGTATGGTTGAAAAACTATTTTTGGAAGAACATGCGATTAATGTAGCTGCCTATGGAATGATTACTAGTATTGAGAATTACCGAGCTTTATTATCGAGTATAGGGATTTTCCTGCTGTATTAGAGACGAATCGTTTCATTATACGCAATTGATGTTGTACGATCGCGATATGGATGATCAAGTGTTTCAACTAGTAGAGGAACAATCTTGTATGGTAACGGCGTTTTGTTCCCGTCAACGTCACTTTTAGTATGACGATTTTAAGAGATTATGAAGATCATATTACAATTTTACCAATTACGGAAGATAGCTATGTAGATGGAAAGTTAAAATATTCTGATTGCTTCTAAACGAATGAATCCTGAGTGGGTCGAGAGCTTCATGACGATTGCATCAAAAATAATGCGTTCAATTTCAGGATCTACTCTTGTATCGATTCAAGTAGTAATGGCAAAAAGTGAATTTTTATGTCAAAAAGTGGACCAATTCACCATTTCTTTCAACATCAATTTAGTGAACGACAAAATTCTGCAATCTTTTAGCGAGATAATTCTACGTCTAGCAACAGGATTAGGCATTTTGAGAGTGATTGATAGAAGAAGGTTAATTGTTCCGGTTTATCAAGAAATGTTAGAAAAAGCGCATATTTTTAACAGTAATAAAACCTCATTGGGAATTTGAATATTTCCAAGTTGAAGGTGGAACCAGAGGAAGCAGTCGGAGTGATTCGATTAACAGGTACTTCAAGTGTGGATTTAGTCAATGAATTAGAATTAAGTGGATTACATGATTAGAATGTAACAAGAGAGAAAGGATGACTTTTGTGAGTATTTCAAGTGAAATTACTAGAAGGAATGAATGAACGTCAAAAAGAGGCAGTTCAACATACTCAAGGCCCTTTACTGATTATGGCAGGTGCTGGTAGTGGGAAAACAAGAGTATTAACACATCGTATGGCGTATATTTTAGCAGAAGAAGAGGTTCATCCTTGGAATATTTTTAGCGATTACCTTTACGAATAAAGCAGCACGTGAGATGAAAGAGAGAGTGAGTCAATTAGTTGGCTCGCAAGCTGAAGATAATGTGGGTATCTACTTTCCACTCCATGTGTAGTCGTATTTTAAGAAGAGATATTGAATTATTGAGCTATCAACGTTCATTTACAATTTGTGATCCCAGTGAACAACAAACGGCAATGAAGCGAATTTTAAAGAAATTAGATATTGATAGCGAAAAAATATGATTATCGCATGATTTTAAATCGAATTAGCCAAGCTAAAAATGATTTAGAAAATGTAGAAAAATTTAGTAAAAATATACGGGATATGTGAGAACAAATCATTGCGAAATGTTACCGTGAATATCAAAAAGAACTAGCCAAAAGTATGACATTGGACTTTGATGATTTAATTATGTTGACGGTACAATTATTCCAAAAACATCCTGAAACATTGACTATTATCAACAAAAATTCCAATATATTCATGTGGATGAGTACCAAGATACGAACCATGCTCAATATCGATTAGTAACGATGTTGTGAAGAAATTCAAAAATATTTGTGTTGTTGGGGATGCAGACCAAAGTATTTATGGTTGGCGTGGAGCTGATATGAGTAATATTTTGGAATTTGAAAGATTATCAAAATGCAAAATTGTTTTGTTAGAACAAAATTATCGTTCTACAAAAACGATTTTACAAGCAGCTAACCATGTTATAGAAAATAATTTTAATCGTAAAAGTGAAGAAATATGGACTGAAAACGAAGAGGGACAGCCTATTACGTATTACCGTGCCTCAATCGGAGCAAGATGAGGGACGTTATGTATTGTCACAAATTCAAAGTCTATTAAGAGATGGCTATCATTATGATGATTTTGCCATTTTATATCGTACAAATGCGCAATCTCGTGTCATGGAAGAAAAATTTATTAAAATCAAATATTCCATTCCGACTAGTAGGAGGGCAACGATTCTTCGAAAGACTTGAAAATTAAAGATTTGCTAGCGTATTTACGTTTAATTGTTAATCCTCAAGATGATTTAAGTTTTGAAGAATTGTCAATAGTCCAAAAGAGGAATAGGAGCAACTCTTTAGATAAATTAAAATGATTTTGCTTCTATGCATCAATTTTCATTATTAGAAGCTAGTTCGCAAACAGCAATCTCTCCTTTATCAGGGAAAGCAGCGAAAGCTTTAGAAAAATTTGCTGAAATGATTGAAGATTTGAGAAAAATGCAAGAATTTCTATCAATCAGTGAATTTGTAGAACAAGTAATTGAGAAAAACAGGATATCTTGCTGCTTTTAGAACAACAACATACAATGGAAGCTGATGCGAGAATTGAAAATATTCAAGAGTTTATTTCAGTTGCAAAAACAATTCTGAACAAGATCGTTTAGAAGAAGAGTCGGAAGATTCTCCATTATTACAATTTTTAACAGATTTATCTTTAGTTTCTGATGCAGATAGTGATGATGGAGATGGTCGTATGGTGACATTAATGACGCTTCATGCGGCTAAAGGGCTAGAGTTTCCAGTTGTATTTATTATCGGATTAGAAGAAGAATTTTCCCAAGTTTAAGAAGTATTATGGAACATGATGATGTGGAAGAAGAACGTCGTTTAGCGTATGTAGGAATTACTCGTGCAGAACAAAAATTATTTTTAACAAAATGCATACTCCAGATTGTTATATGGACGTACACAAACGAATCGTCCATCAAGATTTGTATTAGAAATTGGTGAAGACTTATTTGATTCAAAACAACAGCAATCCTACAATTATACAAGTAGAGAGTCTTCTTCATTTATTTCAAAAACTTCGTCTTCGGGTTCATTATTTGACAAATATAGAGCGAAATCTCAGGTCACTGCTTATCAACCAAAAGCAGTGCAACCTTCTAGCGTCCAACCAGTACGTAAACAGGCAGTGACTGCATAATGATGGAGCGGTATGGAAAGTTGGCGACAAAGGTGATGCATAAAAAAATGGAATGTTGGAACAGTTGTAAAAGTGACGGGGGAAGGTACGAATCAAGAAATTGATGTAGCTTTTTGCAGGAATGGGGATTAAACGATTATTAGCGAGTTTTGCCCCAATTGAAAGAATAGAGGAGTCGTAAATGGATACTTCAGTAGAACAAAAATCCAACAATTAAGAGAACAATTAAATCGTTGGAGTCATGAATATTATGTTCAAGATCGTCCAACCGTTACGGATCATGGGTATGATGAAACGTATCATGAACTAGTACGATTAGAAACGGAGTATCCACAATTGATTACTCCAGATTCTCCAACTCAACGTGTTGGTGGTGTTGTTTTAGAAGGTTTTTGAAAAAGTAACCCATCAAAAATCCTATGTTGAGTTTATCAAATGCTTTTTCAAAAAGAAGATTTACAAGCATTTGATGATCGGATTAAAAATTAACGAATCGTACGATTGATTATGTTTGTGAATTGAAAAATTGACGGTTTATCTGTAGCGCTAACGTATCAAGAAGGACAATTAGTGTTAGGCGCTACAAGAGGAGATGGCGTAATAGGGAAGATATTACGCACATATTAGAACGGTTAAAATCTGTTCCTCTTTCACTAGAACAACCATGGTCGATTGAAGTTCGTGGGGAAATGTTATATGCCGAAGAAATCATTCCAACAACTAAATCAATCAAGGGAAGAAGAAGGGTTAAAGTATTTGCAAATCCTAGAAATGCAGCTGCAGGAAGTTTAAGACAATTAGATTCTAAAGTAGCAGCTAGTCGAAATTTAGCAGTGTTTCTTTACCAAAGCCCCTAGTGTTGAAGCTTTAGAAGTAGCTTCTCAAATCGAATTGCTAGAAAATGCAAACATTAGGATTTGTCACGAATCAAGAAAGAGCGTTGTGCCATTCGATTGATGAAGTGTGGGCATTTATTGAAAAATGACAGTGGAAAGAAATAATCTTCCTTATGAAATTGATGGAATTGTAATTAAGGTCAATGACTTTAAAGCGCAAGAAGAAATTGGATTCACTGTAAAAGCTCCAAAATGGGCGATTGCTTATAAATTCCCTGCAGAAGAAGCACAAACCATTGTTAGAGACATTGAATGGACGGTAGGACGTACAGGGAGTAGTGACGCCAACAGCCGTGATGGATGCGGTATTTCTTGAGGAACTACGGTGAAACGTGCTAGCTTACATAATGTGGATTTAATTCGAGAAAGAGATATTCGAATTGGAGATACGGTGGTCATTCATAAAGCAGGAGACATTATCCCTGAAGTCACTCGAGTGATTTTAGACAAACGTCTAGATAGGGGTAGCACCTTATGAATTTCCTAAAGACTGTCCTTCTTGCTCGAATCCACTCGTTCATTTTAGAAGAAGAGGTTGCTTTTAAGATGTATGAATCCAAAAATGTCCAGCTCTTTTTAAAAGAAGGCTTAACTCTATTTTGTATCCCGAGATGCGATGAATATGTCTGGAGTTGGAACAAGAATCATTCATCAATTATTTGAAAGTGGATTGTTCAGGATGCTGGCGGATTTATATCACTAACAATGGAACAATTATTAACACTCGATAAAATTCAAGAAAAATCTGCTGCAGAAAAATCTTACAGGCAATTGAAACGAGTAAACAGAACTCGTTAGAGCGTTTATTAACGGGTCTAGGTATTCTGAAATGTAGGTTCAAAAGCGGCAAAAGATTTAGCGATGCATTTTGAAACAATGGAGAACCTTCAAAAAGCGACGGTGGATGAATTGGTTTCATTGAAGGATTAGGATCAATCAGTGCATAGTGTTTTAGCTTATTTTCAACCAAGAAACGGTTCAAGAAAATGTTAGAAGAACTAAAAACAGCAGGCGTTAATATGACTTATTTAGGGAAAAAGCTAAGTCAGATCATTTTGAAGATCTCACTTTTAGCTGGAAAGACAGTTGTATTAACAGGGACGTTAGAGCAAATGACAAGACAAGAAGCCAAAGAAGGATTGAATCTTTAGGTGGAAAAGTGACAGGTTCCGTTTCTAAAAAAACAGACCTTGTTATTGCAGGTGCTCAATCAGGAAGTAAATTAACCAAAGCAGAATCTCTAGAATTTTAGTATGGGATGAAGAACAATTTAGAACAATCATTGAAGGAAAGGAATCGTTATGAAGAAAAAATCATCACTTTAGCTAGTGTAACAATGATGTTATTAGCAGGGTGTAAAGAATATTAATCAGGCAACGCAAAAATGTTGAATCAGAATCTTCACGTGCAAAAAGTTGCTCAACTCAACAACGAACCAATTGTCAAATCAATATTATAGAGCATTGATTACAAAATGGAAAGTATCAAGTAAGTAAGACTCGTGGAGCAACATTAAGTTTTAAATACTGATTTAACTTAAGAAATTTTTGAATCAGGATTAATTGAATTATCACGTGCAGTTTTTTCCAACGAATCAATATTTCTTTAGAGAAGGACAAGTTATTGATTCAACAACAACAAATCAATGGGTCGCTCGTAAATCTGAGAAAAATCCAGATGGATTAAACCCAGAAGATAATGGTGAAACAGATGCAAGTAAGAGAAACTCTTATTATCTAGCTCAAATTTTAGAACAAGATTTTCATGATTCAAACAGAAAATAATTATGAACTAGGTGGGATTAGTATTGGTCTTACGATGAATTCAGTAGATTATTACACTGCTGGAGATAAAGATGCAGAGCAAGAAATTTCTAATGAAGAAATGTTAAAACAAGCAAAAATCAATTGCAAATACCGTGTTGACTCGTTTACGTCAAAATGATGCATTAAAAGAGTGCTAATTGTGTTTTGGAATTTTTAAACAAGCTCCAAAAGACGATATTGGTGGAGGAGTCTATATTTTAGAAGCAACTCAGTAGAAGGAACTGAAGTGACAAATTGGACAAATATAAATCAAAAAGTAGTGGTATTACCATTAGTGGATGGAAACCAACAGAAGAATCATCTGCTTTTGAAAACTTTAGAACAGAAGTTCAAAAACTTCTTCCCGAATTTATCAGGAGTAACTGCAAAAGTTTATTATCAAGAAAAATGCGCCTAAAAATGGTTGTTAATATTATGACTCAATTTTATGGAGAATCAGAAATTATTGCTTTAGCGCAACATGTAACAGATGTTGCTAATAAATTTACCAAAAACAACACCAGTCGAAGTTCGTATCTCATCGATTAATGGAATGGAAGCATTCTTAATGCAAGATACCGCTCAAAGTGTGTTTACGTATCATGTTTTTGATTAAAGATTGACATAAAAAGGTATGTGCCTTTACATAGAAACGAAAGAAAAGTAGAAAGTGAGGAAACAGTCATGGCAATTGAAGAATCAGAAGTACGTCACGTTGCAAAATTGATGAAATTATCATTTGCAGATCATGAAATTTTTACATTTACAGAGCAAATGAGTGATATCATCGATATGGTAGAACAATTAAAAGAAGTGGATACAACAGGAGTAGAAGTTACAACTCATGGATATTCATTAGTGAATGTTTTACGTGAAGATGTACCAGTAGAAGGAACAGAGCGTGATTTATTAATGAGAAATGTAAAAACAAGCGAGGATGGATTTATCCAAGTACCCTGCAATTATGGGTGAAGGAGAGGAGTAAGACGCATGAGTTTATTAGAAAAATCAAACATTAGTAAGCTTGCATGAAGGTTTAGTTCAAAAGAAATTTACTTCTCAAGAATTAACAAGTGCAACATTTGAAAAATTCAAGCAGTTGATGATAAAGTTGGAGCTTTTTTAGCGTTAAATGAAGAAGAAGCAATGGCTCAAGCAAAAGCTGCGGATGAAAAAGGTTATGATTCAACTCTTCTCTCAAGGATTACCAATTGGGATTAAAGATAATATTGTAACTCGTGATTTAATCACAACAGCTGCAAGTCGTATGTTGGAAGATTTTCAATCCAACTTTATGATGCACATGTAATGGACTTATTGAAAACAGGTGCCGTGAATGTTTGGAAAATTAAACATGGATGAATTTGCCATGGGTGGTTCGACAGAAAAATTCTTATTTCAAGAAAACTAGAAACCCTTGGGATTTAACAAAAGTTCCTGGAGGATCTTCAGGTGGTTCAGCAGCAGCAGTAGCAGCTGGAGAAGTATTAGCTACTTTAGGTTCTGATACAGGTGGTTCGATTCGTCAACCCTGCAAGCTTTTACAGGAATTGTAGGGATGAAACCAACATATGGTCGTGTATCTCGTTATGGATTAATTGCCTTTGCATCAAGTTTGGACCAAATTGGACCATTAACTCGTACAGTTAAAGATAATGCATTAGTATTAGAAGCAATCAGTGGATATGATCACCGTGATTCTACAAGTGTGAATGTACCTGTTCCAAATTATTACCAACAAATTAATGGCAATATTAAAGGATTAAAAATTGCTTTTACCAGTCGAATATTTAGGAGATGGAATTGACCCTGAAATTCGTAAAGCAGTCTTTAAAAAGCAGCTGAACAATATCGTGCATTAGGAGCAACTGGTAGATGAAGTGAGCTTACCTCATTCTAAATACGGTATTCCTGCATACTATATTATTGCTTTCTTCAGAAGCGTCTTCTAACTTACAAACGTTTTGACGGTATTCGTTATGGACACCGTTCAGCTGAAGCGAAAAACTTTAGAAGATTTATATGTTATGAGCCGTACTGAAGGATTCGGTATGGAAGTAAAACGTCGTATTATGTTAGGAAATATTCTCATTAAGTTCTGGTTACTATGATGCTTACTTCAAAAAAAGCAGGACAAGTTCGTACATTAATTAAACAAGATTTTTGCGAATGTATTTGCTAACTATGATTTAATTTTAGGACCTGTAACAACTTCAACTGCATATGGAATTGGAGAAAAGAAATGATGATCCAATTGAAATGTATATGGCTGACTTATTAACAGTTCCTGTAAACTTAGCAGGACTTCCAGCGATTTCTGTACCTGCTGGATTCTCTAGCGAAGGATTACCAATTGGTATCCAATTAATCGGAAATTACTTTCCAAGAACAAACCATTTATCACAGCATTTGCATTTGAACAAGCAAATGACTATTACTTTAAAACAAGCAAACGTATAAGGAGGAAAATAAGATGAATTTTGAAACAATTATTGGGCTAGAAGTTCACGTAGAGTTAAAAACAGATTCAAAAATCTTCTCCTTCACCAGCTCATTTTTGGAGCAGAGCCAAATACAAATACAACCGTTATTGACTGGGAGATATCCAGGGGTGCTTCCAGTTGTCAACAAACGTGCCATTGAATTTGGAATGCGTGCTGCATTAGCATTAAACTGTGAAATTTCACAACATACAAAAATTTGACCGTAAAAACTATTTCTACCCTGATAATCCAAAAGCGTATCAAATTTCTCAATTTGATTATCCCAATTGGTCATGATGGATGGATTGATATTGAAGTAGAAGGAAAAACAAAACGTATCCGTATCGAGCGTGTTCATTTAGAAGAAGATGCTGGTAAAAATACTCACGGAACGGATGGATTTCTCATATGTAGACTTAAACCGTCAAGGAACTCCATTAATTGAGATTGTATCTGAAGCGGATATCGTTCTCCTGAAGAAGCCTATGCTTATTTAGAAGCATTACGTCAAATTATTATGTTTACAGGCGTATCAGATGGAAAATGGAAGAAGGATCATCGTGTTGTGATGCGAATATTTCTTACGTCCTTATGGTCAAGAAAAATTCGGTACAAAAACAGAGTTGAAAAACTTAAACTCATTTAACAACGTTCGTAAAGGGTTTAGCATTTGAAGAAGTGCGTCAAGCTCAAGTATTACGTAGCGGTGGCGTTATTGGTCAAGAAACAAGACGTTTTGATGAATCAAATGGACAAACAATCTTAATGCGTGTGAAAGAAGGGTCAAGTGACTACCGTTACTTCCCCAGAACCAGACCTACCAAACTTAGAAATTTCAGATGAATGGGTAGAAGAAGTACGTCAATCGATTCCTGAAATGCCAACGGTTCGTCGTGAACGTTATGTTCGTGAATTTGGTTTACCAGAATATGATGCAATGGTCTTAACTTTATCAAAAAGAAATGTCTGATTTCTTTGATGAAACAGTTGCAGCAGGTAGTGATCCAAAATTAGCTTCTAACTGGTTAATGGGAGATATTTCTGCTCACTTAAATAGTAAAAATTAGAATTACAAGATTTATTATTAACTCGCAAAAGTTTAGCAGAAATGATTCAATTAATTGACGACGGAACAATCAGCTCTAAATTAGCGAAGAAAGTATTCTATTATTAGCTGAGGAAGGTGAACTGCTCGTCAAGTCGTTGAAAACATGGAATGATTCAATTAAGTGATCCATCACAATTATTACCAATTATTCAAGATGTGTTAAACAATAATGCACAATCGATTGAAGATTTCAAAAATGGTAAAGATCGTGCAGTTGGCTTCTTAGTGGGTCAAATTATGAAACAAACAAAAGGAAAAGCAAATCCTGGAGTTGTAAACCAATTATTACAAGAAGAATTAGCAAAATATTAATAACTGAGAGAACTTGGATGTAGTAGATGAGTCTTCTATTATGTTTACAAGTAAAATAACCACTGGGGTGAATAGAAAACGGAATGAAATTTCCGGTTTCTTATTCACTCCTTCTCTTTTTCATAAAGAATGAATGGAGGTGTCAAAAATGATTCGAGTTCATACAAAAATTATTCAAGCCGGAGAAACTTTACAAACGAAAATTAGAAGCACTGATTGAATCCATTGAATGGAAGACTGAGAAACGAAACAATTAGCGTTGTCTTATCACGAGAAAGAAACTCAGACAAAAGTTGATTTACTTGTATCTGATGGAGAAATCCAATTATTCCGTAAAAAGGTGAGGTGGCTAGTCAATTACTCTTCAAACATCAAAAAGAAAAACAAAAGGGCGTTATCAATTAGCGCAAGGACAAGAAATTTTATTTGAGATTCAAAACGAAGAATGTAGAAGTTTCTTCTGATTGGAAACAAATTTCTTTTGAATACCAATTATCTCAATTAGAGAAAAATTTAGAGAATTTACAGTAAATATGGAAATTTTAAAGAAAAACATTGTGCAATAGTAGCGTATCATAGCTTTTTGTGTAGCTATACTGTTAAGGAATATGTGGAAAGGAAGTGTATCCTTTGGAATTAAAAGCACTGGATGGAATCAACAAAAACGAATTATCAATGGTTGAAGTAGCACATGCTATCTTGGAAACAAAAACAAGAAGTAATGGACTTTAATCAATTATTAGTAGAAGTTCAATCATATATGGAGTTAAGCGATGAGCAATTAGAAGCACGCATGGCTCTGTTTTTATACAGATTTAAATATTGATGGAAGCTTCATTTCACTTGGAGAAAATCGTTGGGAGCTTACGTTCATGGTATCCAATCGATTCAATCGACGAAGAAATTGTTTCATCAATGGATGATGAAGACTTGAAAAACGTCGTAAAAACGTAAAAAGTTAATGCCTTTGGATCTGAAGAAGATCTTATCGACTACAATGATGATGATCCAGAAGATGAAGATGGCTTTGTTAGAAGACGAAGATGATGATGATGTTATCGATTTAGACGATGATGTAGATGATGAAGAAGAAAACAGAATTAGATGTATATCGTTCAGATTTAAGTGAATTAGGTGCTGACGAAGATTTAGATGAAGACGTTAGTGCAGATGAAGATTTATCAATTATTAGTGATGAAGAGTTAGATGGCGATTATGATGAAGACGAAGAGGATGAATTATAATCCTTTCTCATCCATAAAATGTTAGAAAGAGGGAGTGTAGCGCCCTCTTTTTATAGGAGGAAAAATTTTGAAAAGAATTTTATCATCTTTTTTTGACGTGACTTTTCTAAAATTTATTTTAGTAGGAGTCATCAACACGTTAATCGGAACAGCGATTATGTTTTATTGTTTTAATGCATTAGCGTGGAGTTATTGGATTTTAGTGCATTAAATTATATTGTAGGAAGTATTGTGAGTTATTTGTTGAATAAGCGATATACTTTCCAGCAAAAAGGTCATGATTGAATACTGTTTTGGAAATTTCATTGTAGAATATTACGGTTTGTTACGTTCTTGCTTATGGATTGCAAAGCCACTTGTTACATGGATGCTTTCAGGAGTCTCTACGAATATACAAGGGAATGTTGCATCTATTGGCAGGAATGGTTTTATTTGTTGGATTGAATTATATCGGTCAAAAGATTTTGGGCTTTTTCACCCAAGAAAGACATAGAATAATGACTTGCTCATAAAAGAGTTAGTGGTTTAATTATAGGAATCGTTATGGTAAAATAACACTATCTATAGATTTATGGGGATACTGCCAAATGGCGGAAGATAAGAAAACTTTTATTTAACAACACCAATTTATTACCCAAGTGGACAATTACATATCGGACATGCATACACAACTGTAGCAAGTGATGCAAATGATTCGTTATAAAAATTACAAGGTTATGATACTTATTTCTTAACAGGAACAGATGAACACGGACAAAAAATTCAACAAAAAGCTCAAGAAGCAGGTGTGAGCGAAATTGAATTTGTCGATAATATTATTTTGGTATTCAAGATTTATGGAAAAATTAGATGTTTCTTATGATGATTTTATTCGTACAACACAACCTCGTCATAAAAAAATCTGTACAGAAAATTTTCCAAAAATTAGTGGATAATGGCGATATTTACTTTAGGTGAATATGAAGGTTGGTATTCTGTGAGTGATGAAGAGTACTTTACAGAATCTCAATTAGTCGAAGTGTATCGTGATGCAGATGGAAAAATGATCGGCGGAGTGGCTCCAAGTGGTCATGAAGTTCAATTAGTGAAAAGAAGAATCTTATTTCTTCAGAATGAGTAAATATGCAGATCGCCTATTACAATACTATGAAGAACATCCAGAATTTATTCAACCAGAATCTCGTAAAATGAAAATGATTAATAACTTCATCAAACCAGGTTTGGAAGATTTAGCTGTTTCTCGTACATCATTTGACTGGGGAATTCCAGTACCAAATGATCCAAAACATGTCATTTATGTATGGATTGATGCGTTATCAAACTATATTACAGCTTTAGGCTATGGAAGTGATGATGAAACATTATTTAATCGTTACTAGCCAGCAGATGTACACTTTATTGGAAAAAGAAATCGTTCGTTTCCATACGATTTATAGCCAATTATGTTAATGGCATTAGATTTACCATTACCGAAGAAAATTTTTGCCCATGGTTGGTTATTAATGAAAGACGGTAAAATGTCTAAATCTAAAGGAAATGTTGTAGACCCTAATACATTAATTGAACGTTATGGGTTAGATGCTTTACGTTACTATTTATTACGTGAAGTACCATTTGGTTCAGACGGTATTTTTCACCCAGAATCATTTGTAGAACGCATTAATTATGACTTAGCTAATGACTTAGGAAACTTATTAAACCGTACAGTAGCGATGATTAATAAGTATTTTCGATGGAACAATTCCAGCTTATTCAGCACCAGTTTCAAGCTTTGATCATGAATTAGTAGAAGCTTTCAAAAAGTGATGATTGAAGAAGTAGAAGCAGCAATGGAAGAAATGCAATTTTCAGTTGCGTTATCAGCGATTTGGAAATTTGTTTCTCGTACAAATAAATATATTGATGAAACAACTCGTGGGCAGCTGTAAAAGATGAAGCTCGTCAAGATGAATTAGCTCTGTACAATGAGCTACTTTAGCAGAAAAGCTTATGTATTATTGCGGTAGCTCTTTTACAACCATTCTTAACACAAACACCAGGAGAAATCTTAGCACAATTAGGAATCCAGGATGAAGCTTTACGTGATTATCCTTCACTTCATACATTTGGAGTAATTCCAGCTGGTACAAAAAGTTGTTGAAAAGGACAACCAATCTTCCCACGTTTAGATATGGAAGAAGAAGTTGCTTATATTCAAGGCAAAATGGGTGGAACTGTTAAAGAAGAAGTTGCGACAGAATGGAACCCAGAAGAAGTAGAATTAACAACTGAAAAAGAATCAATCAAATATGATGACTTTGACAAGTTAGAATTAAAAGTTGCAGAAGTCATTGACTGTAAAACCAGTGGAAGGTGCAGATAAATTATTACAATTCCGATTAGATGCTGGAGATGCTGGCGGACACCGTCAAATTTTATCTGGTATCGCTCAATGGTATCCAAACCCAGAAGAGTTTATCGGTAAAAAGTAGTGATTGTGGCAAACTTAAAAACCACGTAAGATGAGAGGACAAATTAGCTCAAGGGATGATCTTTATCGGCAGAAAAAGATGGAGTATTACAAGTCGTATTAGCTCCTCAAGAAAATGCCAAATGGTTCATTTGTTTCATAATCAATAGGGAAATATAGTTATTAGGGAGAGTACGTTGCTTTTACAACGTGCTCTTTTCGTATATATAAGAGAAAAAGGAGAATGTACGATGAAGAAGGGCTTATTAACAGGTTTATTATTATTTGTTTCTTTTTGGGAGCAGGAAATTTAATCTTTCCTCCTTCATTAGGATTGTTTTCTGGTGAGTATTTCTGGCCAGCAATTGCAGGATTTATTTTATCACGTAGGCATTCCAATTATTACATTAATTGTGGGTGCAACGAGTAACGGAAGTTTTAAACATGAATTAGAGACAAAAGTTCATTCTGTATTTGCGGTAGCATTTTTAGCTATTTTTATATTTATCCATTGGACCGTTTTTTGCGATTCCAAGAACTGCAACTGTTTCGTATTCGATTAGTATTCAGCCATTTGAGTCAGCTTTTAGCGTCAATGGGAATTTCGGGTACTTTATCATTGTTTATTTATACAGTATTATATTTTGCTGCAGCGTATTGGATTGCGATTCATCGTTCTACGATTTTAAATAGTATTGGGGAAAAATTTTAACCCCATTATTTGCAGGATTAATTTTTAATCTTAGTGTTATTAGGAGCGATTAAATATGCAGGAGTAGCTCCAATGGAAGCAGCAGCGGCTTATCAAAATGGTGGTTCATTTGGAAATGGATTTATTGAAGGATATAATACATTAGATGCCCCTAGCTTCTGTTGCGTTCTGTGTAGTAGCAGTAAATACATTGAAAAATTCCATTTTTCTTCAAAAAGAAGAATTTACAAAACGATTATCGGTGTAGGTTTAGTAACTGCAGTAGGATTTAGTATTTATATCTAGGATTAGCAAATCTAGGAAATCATTTTACAGTACCTGCAGATGTATTAGCTGATAAAGCGGTGAATAAAGGTCATATATTTTAGCAGTCGCTTCAAAAGATATTTTTGGTGTATTTGGGCAAGTGTTTTTTAGAGCAATGGTTATTTTAACATGCTTTTACAACAACTGTAGGGACTAATTGTTTCAACAGGGGAGTTCTTTTGAAGAGTTATTCCTCAAATATTCTTATAAAGTATATGCAACAGTGTTCTCGTTAATTGATTTGGGAATTTCTAATTTAGGGTTAAAATACAGCTATTAAAGTTTCGCTGCCAGTATTATTAATTTTATATCCAATTACCATTATTATGGTTGTATTAATTATTTTAAATAAATTTCGTTCCACTTTCTAAAATTGGAATGCAGTTAACGGTAGGTTTAACAGTACTAGTATCAGTGTTAACAGTATTAGGAGATACGTTAAAATTATCCGCATTAACTCACTTTGATGAATCAATTACCGTTTTCACCTTATCGTTAGGATGGGTCGTTCCAGCATTAATTGAATAGTGATTGCTTTTGTCTAAGTGATAAAACAAAAATGGTGAAGTTTTTGATTTTGAAAAAATTTTTAGCAGAGTAAGAAGGTAGAGCGAAGATGTTTTTTATATGGGAATTACGACAATCGTATTGATAGCTCTACTTTTTCGATGTGGAAGGATAATCGCAGTTGTGGAATCCAGCTTTATTAGTGATTGAAGTATTGTTTTTATATTTATCGATTAGTGAATGCCTTTTTCAGTTTTGGGGTATGAAAATGCGCATTTAGTAATGATTGCAGGATTTCTCATTCCAATTACTGCATTGTGTTCAGTGGAATATTTTTAATCTTTAATGGATTTATTTTTGTTGAAAAAGAAGGATTTTCTAAAGCAAATCTTTTATCTCCGATTATGGGAATTCGTGATTTTATTTTTTCTTTTGTGTTAATGTGGATTCGAGCAGTTTTTAGCGACCAATGAATTTTTTCTTTACGAATCAGTGGGTCAATATCCTAGTTATGTTCATCATTTATACGTATATTATTTTTGGTTTTGCATTTGTAGGATTTATGATGTACCCTGTGTCTATTTATGGTTACCGAAGAAACAGAAGTATGATTTTATTATTATTCATGGTGCAGGGTTGTTAAATGGGAAAAAGTTACACTCTACTAAAAAGAAGAATTGATAAAGCTGTTCAGGCATTTCATCAATCAAAAATCCTCATATTCAACTGATTGCAAGTGGTGGACAAGGTAGCGATGAAAAATATCTGAAGCATAAGCGATGTACAATTATTTAGTGGAACAAAACAGATGTGCCAAAAGAAGCTCATATTATTAGAAGAAAAATCCACAACAACGTATGAAAAATTTATTGTTCTCTAAAGAACTAGGCGAGCAATTAGTGGAAAAACCTCGATTTTTATTTGTGACAAAATGACTATCATGTATTTCGCTACAAGTACGTATGCTCGTCAAATTGGAATGCAAGGTGATGGCTTTAGGGTGTTCAACTGCTAGTTATTATATTCCATCAGCTTTTATTCGTGAATATGTAGCAATGTGTGTGAAAATGAAAAACCTTTATAGGGTTCTGAACTGCTTTATATGTTGTTGATTCTATTATCGTATAGAGGCATTTTATGGTAGAAAGTTAAATAGATGATCATGAAAGGCATACCGATTGATTTCGGTATGCTTTTTGTCGTGACATTTGCACGAGAAGTCGTGACGAAAGTCATGGTAGGAAGTGACTTTCAGGCACTACTGAGAAGAAGCGAATTTTTCCTATAATGAACTCACTCAGTAAGAGATAAAAAGAAATGAGGAATATCAAATGACAAATCAATATCAAAACTAGAATTACAAGAACAGAACTTGGTAAATCAGAAACAGGAATTAAAGGAGAGTATTAGGCAAATCTTTAAACAATTGTTAATCTATTTAGGATTTTTCCTGGAGTTGTTGTTGGGTTTTTCAGTTGTAGTGGAAGTATTAAGGCTCCTGCTATTAGACTTTTGTAACGGAAGAGCTGGTTCAAAATATTACAGATGCTGGAAATATTTTTGGTTCAGCAACGCTCATTTTAGTATTTTTATAAAAAGCAAAAGATTGCCTTTTCTCCCAACTGTTAAAACGCATCATCAAAAGTTGAGTCTTAAACAAGTAGCTATCATTATTGTTTTATTATTAGGATGCCAATTTGTAGTTTAATCAAGAAGCGAATATTTTTTGAAGTAACTTTGAATGTGATTGGTTTCAGATGCTAAAAAGAAGTTGAGTTAGCAACTGTGGGACATCATTCAATCATGTATTTCTTATATGCAGCATTTATGGGGCCGCTAGTTGAAGAGTTAGTCATGCGTGGTGGAATTGCTTATCGATTACAAAAATATGGTAAAGTATTTAGTATTATTTTTCAGCAATTGTATTTGGATTTTTCCATATGAATTTTGTTCAAGGAGTGTTCGCTTTCTTAGTAGGAATTATGTTAGCGTATATCGCAATTGAATATAGTTTTTGGATGGGCGTTTTCTTTCCATATTTTAAATAACTTTGGGTTCAATCTTATTTTAGGAACTTTTCATGACAAGTGTTGTTGGAGAAGCACAAGCAGAAACGATTAGTTTAACGATTATGTCTCATTGCAGCAGCTGCTTCCGTAATCTTATTAGGAATGTATCGTAAGCAAATCACTCAATATGTACAAGAAAATCGTACTGGCAAAAAGGAACATACAAAGTTGCATTCTCAAGTATTTTAGGAGGCGTGTTCTTCATTATTTGTAATCATTGTAGCTTTATTAGGATTACAGCCATTATAAGATGCAAAAAGTCATGAAGAATCGTGACGAAAGTCATGGTACATAGTGACTCTAAGGCACTACTGAATAAAAGAAAAATTTTTCTATAATAAACTCATCAGTTAGGGAAATCAGTAAAGAGGGATAAAACATGATTGTAGTAAAAATGTAACAAAAATTTGGACAAAAAGTAGCTTTAGAAGAAATTTCTTTTTGAAGTTAATAAAGGAGAAATCTTTCGGATTCTTAGGACCATCTGGTCAGGGAAAAACAACGATGATTAAAAATCTTTAACGGGACAATTAAATGCCGATAGCAGCCAAACAGAATTGTTAGGAAAAAGTATCTGAGAAGTTAACCCAGCAGATTTAGAACAAATCGGATTAGTAAGTGATACGAGTGGATTTTTATGAAAAACTAAGCCTGTATAAAAATTTCATGCTTTATGCAAAATTGTATGGCAAACCAAATGCACGAGTAGATGAAGTGTTAAAACAAGTCGATTTATATGAGAGTAAAAACTTAGCAGCAGAAAAACTATCAACAGGAATGAAAACAAAGAATGTTTCTAGCAAGAGCTTTAATTAATAGTCACAAGTATTATTCTTAGATGAGCCAACAAGTGGATTAGATCCAACAACTTCTAAGAAAAATCCATGAATTATTATTAGAACTAAAAGAAGCTAGGAACAATGATTTTCCTAACAACACACGATATGAACGAAGCAAACATTATTATGTGACCGTCTAAGTTTATTGAATCGAGGACATTTAATTGAATATGGCACACCTTTAGCTTCGATTATTCAAAAATATAATCACGAGAAAAAGTTCAATTAACATTGCAGATGAAACACACACAAAAATTACTTTTTGAAGAATTAGGACAAACAGATTTAGTATAAGTCGTTGCGATTCACTCATGTGAACCAACTTAGAAGAAATATTTATTCAATTGACAGAGAGAAATTAAATGATTAAACGATTAACAGCCTTAGTTTGGCTACGCACACAAGTATTATTAAGTAACAGCACTTTATTAGCAACTATTTTATTACCGTATGGATTGTTAGTGTTATATAACCAATTTATGAATGCAGATGGACAACATTCTTCGTATATGGTATTCATGTGTTTATCATTAGCATTTCTAGTTTCACTAGGTAGTTTGACTTCTTTAACCATTGCAGAAGATAAGGAAAAGAAAAACTTGAAATCTTTTATTACTCAGTGGTGTTAGAAATGGAGAATATTTATTATCTGCACTATTTTATCCAGTCGTTGTTGGACTTGTAAACTAATTGTAAGTTTCCCAATGATTGTAGATGCAGACTTTGGAAAAACATTCAGGAGAATATTTTGTAGTAGCGATTGTTGTGGGACCATGTATTGTTTTATTAAACTTATTAATTGCTTCACTTTCTAATACTCAATCTCAAGCGCAAGTGAATGGTTTAGTTCCCTATGATGGCAATTTCATTCTTACCGTTGTTCTCTGGATTAAAGTGAGACTGCTTCAAAAAATTGCTCATTATACATTTATGGGAGTTTATGTAGACTTCTTTACTAAAGAAAGTTTTTGAATTAAGCTTTGAAACAATTGGTGTAGCATTAGCTATGGTTAGTAGGATTATTCTTAGTAAACTTACTTGTATTAAATCCAACACGAAAAAGAAAATGTTCTTAGCAAAACTAGCAAGAAAAAGCGGCATAGTATACTAATTAGACTTTTGGAAATGGATATTATAGGAGAACTGTTACGAATTAGACTTTCGTACTGTAGTAAAGAGATGGCAGCAGCCCTGCCGGTCTCATGCCCAATACTACAGTGAAGTCTTTTCTTTTTAAGAGGGTTAGTTAGAGATTGACACGAAATTTCTCACTCACTATAAAATTATACAAAAATAAGCTATGAAATAAGTCAGACAAATAGTGAGTGAGTGAGATAGAGATGAAAAATGACCGTATAGAAGTACAAATTGAAGATTTGACGTATGAAGGAATGGGCGTTGCGAAAGTCGATGGATTTCCTCTTTTTATTGAAAAATGCTCTACCAGGGAAAAAGTAGTAGCGCATGTTTTAAAACTTGGGAAAAACTTTGGCTATGCTAAAGTGGTTGAATGGTTATCGACGAGTCCTGACCGTATTCCATTAGTTGATCCAAACGGAACTCGAGTAGGAACGATGCCGTTACAACATATGAAGTATGAAGCTCAATTAGGTTCAAACAAAAACAAGTCAAGCATGTCATGAATACAATTGCAAAAATGCCGGTTAGAAGTTCGTCCAACTATTGGAATGGAACATCCATTTGGATACCGTAATAAAGCGCAAATTCCTGTGAGAATGGTGGATGGGTTATTGACAACTGGATTTTCAAGAAAAACTCGCACGACTTAGTCTCCAATCGAAGACTTTTCATATTCAAGATCCAGAAATTGACCGTATTATTTTTAGTAGTCAGAGATATTTTAAGAAAATTTGCGATTGAAGCTTATGATGAAGAGAAACATACAGGTGATTTACGTCATATTATTGTTCGTAGAGGATTACGTACGTCTCAAGTGATGATTATTTTAGCTCACTCGTACAGAAAAATTCACTTCAAAAAGAGAGCAATTGTAGAGCAAATTACTCAGTAAATTACCAGAAGTGGTGTCCATTGTCTCAAAATATTCAACCGCATCAATCGAAATGTCATTATGGAGTGCTCAAAAGAAAGTGTTATTTGGTGAAGATGCTTTCCAAGAAGAATTAATGGAATTTACCTTTACGATTAGTTCACGTTCATTTTTCAAGTTAATACGATTCAAACGGAAGTGTTGTATCATGAAGCCATTCAAGCAGCTGGATTAACTGGGAGGAAATAGTAGTGGATGCATATTTGGAATTGGAACAATGAGTTTAGCTTTTGCCAAACGTGCTAAAAAAGTTTATGCATGGAAATTGTGCCAGATGCGATTCAAAATGGCAAAAAGAAAATGCTCGAAATGAATAAGATTGACAATGTAACTATTTGAAGTGGGGCAGCTGAAAAAGTCATGCCAACATGGGTAGACTCAGGATTGCAACCGGATGTGATTGTAGTCGATCCTCCAAGAAAAAGGATTAGATGGAGCATTTATTGAGGGCAGCCAGTTAAAACAAAAAGCGAGAAAAATTGTTGCGTTAGCTGTAATCCAGCAACATTAGACGTGATTTAGCTTTGTTCCTAGAAGAAGGCTATCAGGCGCTGTATGCTCAGCCAGTAGATATGTTCCCCAATGACGACAGCGATTGAAACAGTAGCTGTATTAGAAAATGAATTAAGGAGGAAATATGAGAGGATTTTATTTTTGTTGTTGCATGGATTTCGTTAGCGTTAGGAATTATTGAATTGCACTCCGGTATTACCAACGACTCCGTTTTTGATACTTGATAGTAATTTGTTTTTCTAAAAAGTTCGAAAGATTTGAAAAATGGTTTGCGAATACAAAAATTATACCAAATTTATGTATCGGATTATTTAGAAACAAAATCTATTGCACGATCTCGTAAAAAGAAAATTATTATTTATATTTACATTTTTAATGGGTATTTTCATTTATTTTGCCCCAATTATTTATGTGAAAATTGGTCTAGCTTTATTAACAGTGTTTATTACATATTATCTGTTTAAAGTTATTCCAGATAAATAAGTATTGAAGTCTCCTGATGGAGGCTAGGATTTTTCACATAAAGGGAAGAAATAATTGAGTGTAGGAATGTTGAAAACGGATTTTGATAGCAGTACAACAAAGTTAAACTATGAAAAAGGGTATGGAGAATTTCTAAAAGAAAAAACAGGTGAAGTGGGTGTTTTAAAAATGAAGAAAAGTAGAAGGATAAAAATAGTTTTAGCAGCAACGATATTCGGAGGGTTGTATACTTCACATATCGTTAGCGCACAGGAAAATAATACGAATAAACTGCATGCGGCTGAAATAGCATGAAAATGAGGCGTTTGATTAATCACTTCTTATGGAGAGCAATTTACGGATGAAGATGAGCATTAGCTACTCTGAATAAAAGCACCAGATACGGCAGTCAATATCAAACCAAAGGGGTATGTAAAAAGAAGTAACTCGTAAAGTAAATTATAAGGATAAAAACAGGAAAGACATTATCTCAGAGTTTATCAGACTATTAGATTTTTATGGAAATATATGAATCAAAAAGGGTGTTCCCGAAAACATTAGAAAGCCAGAGTTTACTTACGAAGTCGGGACCTAGAAGTACATAAGAAAGAAGAATTTTTCGAAGGTAAGATTACTCTGAAATTCATGAAAAGAGAGTTAGAAGGAGTTAGTCACCTATTTTTAGAGGTCTCCTAATTTAATGGTCGGTTTCTCAAAAAGGAGATCCATTAGTTCATGAACGTCCAGAATATAAAGAAGAACATACAACAGATATTCCGCCAGTTGTAGCTATACCTAAAAAGGAAGAACCAAAAAGAGTCTGAAAAACTAAAAAGTTCCTGAACAATCGAAAGAAGAAACTACACAAGAAGAACCAAAAAGAAACCAGAAAATACTATCCCAGAAACAACAACGGAGGAAAAAGAAAGTTCCACAATTACTACAAACTGGAGAAAAAGTTGATGGAGAACGCTAGGATTAGCTTTAGCAAAGTCTAGCGACAGCAATATTTATGTTCAAAAACAACGTTAAAAGAAAAAGTGAATATCACTGAAACGCATCTCTTTTAGGAATGAGATGCGTTTTTTTAATGATAAAATAATCGAGTTGATGTTTATAAGAATAATATAACTGAATTGTCATTAGCACCCAAATGAGTGGTTCGCATGAAGATAACTCCCATATATCCAGTTGAAGGAATAATGAAGAGTACAAATAAAACTTTCCCAAATAATTCAATAAAAACTTGAAATTAATGGTGTAATTTTTGCCCTAACCTGTAAACTATTTCTTAACACAAGTAAGAGTGCTAATACAGGATAGAAGGATGAACTAATGCGATTATAAAGTGACGCATTAGAAATTAATTCAGGATCAGTTGAACCAGAAATTAATTCATTTAATGCTGGACTGGCAAAACAATATAATGGCGATAAAAATTGTCCATATAATGGCAACCATACTACCTAAGTAAATTCACGTTGAATTCTCTGAGGACGATTAGCTCCTAGGTTCTGAGAAGTAAAAAGTCGTTAAGGATGATGCAATGGCTGATCAGGTAGCATTGAAAATGACATAATTTTCTAGCAGAAGTTTGAGCACTAATAGGTTGCTCCAAGTGCATTAATCGAAGTCTGTAAAAGTGACTGTTCCACAGAAACAATCGAAGTCATCAATCCCATTGCTAATCCTTGTCCTAATAAGTCTAGATAGAGTTCTTTATCCCTACAAAGTGTTCTTTTTGAGGAGAAGAAAATTGCCTTCTTCGGATGTAAAAGAAGCAAAAGTAGCTGATAATCCTTGAGGAAATAATCGCTGCTAAAACCAGCTGACTGTACGCCTAAAATGTAATTGAGTAATAAAGAATAAATCTAAAATAATATTTACAATAGCAGAAAATATTAAAGTATAGTGCTGACTATCTCCAACCGTACGAAGCAAACCAGCACATAGATTATGAGGCAAAGGTTACACCTACACATAGGACAATCAGGCAACTATATTGAGTATGACAAATCGATAATTTCAGAAGGAGTGCCTAAAAATTCGAGAAAGAGGATACATTCCAGTGACCGATTGTCGAAACTAAGAGGCTTAGCCCCACCTGATTACTAATGTTGAAGCTACGAGCTCGTTTTAATTGATTTATATCAAAACAACAGCAAATGAGCAACGCCCATCCCATTTCCAACTCAAGAGCAAAATCCAATTACTAGTTCGAATATTGCTGCTGTTGCTCCAACCCCCTGCAAGAGCATTAGGGCCAGATAACGTCCAACAATCATAATATCTGCAGTAGTTATATAATTGTTGGAAAATATTTGAAATTAAAATCGGAAATTGCAGCAATGATATCGTAATATAGGACCATCTAATAAATTAACAGATGTTTTTAAACATAATACAGTCAATGGAAAAGTAGACATCTATTGTTCTACTGATATCATTTTCCTCCTTATTCGTAATGAAATTTTCAATGGTTTGTTTTAATTGATTGTTTTACGCTACGAGGTTCTCTTGCTTTTTCAAAATCAAACCTTCCACGCTAGCAAAAACAAGATCGTAAATGTTGTTCTAATTCATCGTGAAGTCTCTTTCATTAGCGCTTAAGCGAATGATTAATTGACGTTTATTAGCTGCAGGACGTCTACGAACAATCAGCTTTTTATCTTCTAACTGTTTTAAGAGAGGAGTTAGTGTATTGCTTTCAAGGCCAACTCTGTTGCCCAATTTCGCCCTAAAGAAAGTTTTTTCTTCTTCCATAAAGTTTCTAAAAACGATGAATTGAGTATAGTTAAAATGATAAGGAGCCAAAGCATATTGATAATATTTATTTACCAGTTTTTGAGTGGAATAAATAGAATAGCATAGTCTCTCAGATAATGGATAATCAGTTTTCATAATAAACCTCCTGTCTCTTTTTATTTCTACTATTTTATCAAAAACAATATGTTTGACAATGGTTATAGTCGAGTTTAATATAATTAAGTTAATAAATTTAGATATCGTGGAGGAATATAAATGTCAATCTTAACGACAATCTTAGGAACTTTTAGTAGCTTTAGAGTTTTTATATTTTTACTTAGAAACAATTGCAACAACATCTTCCAATACAGCAAGAGTTTTTAAGATGGAAGAGGAAGAATTAAGTCGTCCATCAGTAACTACGTTGTTCAAAAATCAAGGAGTGTACAATGGATTAATTGGAGTTTTAATACTAATTTCAATTTTTGTTGTTCCAAGTATTACTTTGGCTTTGTTCTTTATTAGCATATATTATTTTAGTAGCATTATATGGCAGTTTAACAAGCGATAAAATGATTCTTTTGAAACAAGGTGGATTAGCACTAACATTGATAACACTATTATTTTTAGAAAATAAAAAGCATGAAAGCAGTAAAACTTTCATGCTTTTTATAATCGAACAATGGAATGTTCTACAAAATGTTCGGTAACACATTATTTGTTTATCGTTATATGAGTCAATAACTTTTTAGTAACATTTCAAAAGCACTTCTACCAAGTTCTAATGTATGAATATTGACATAGGCAGTCATTGGAAGTAGAGTGTGATTTGAATCAAATCGTAATCACTGGAAGAGATATTTTTGTTCATTTAAATATCTTAAAGCTCCTTCTGTAATTAAAGCGTCGGTTGTTACAACTCCATCAATCGATTCTCTTTCGATAATCGATTTCATTGTTTCGATGCAACCACGTTCTCTTGTAAATTCCCAACATGTGAAATCAAGCCTCTTTAAAAGGAATATGATAATGTTCTAGAGCTCGTTGATAACCAATTAGACGATCTTGAGATACGAATAATTGATGACGACCACTAACGAGATGCAATAGAAGAGCATCCTTCTTGAATCATATATTCCGTAGCATCATATCCTGCTTTTCATTATTATTATCCACAAATGAAATACAATGGTGAGTAATGATTTTCCGATAACGACACTCGAAATTCTTGTTCGATAGCTAACTCCACTAATGGGTCATCTGTTTCCCCATAAAGAAAGATAATTCCGTCGACACGTCTCCCTAAAATAGTGTCTTTTAAAATGTTTAAACGTTGTTCATCGTCTTTCCTGCACATAGCTGAATCAAATATTGATGATCAGCAGCGATTTGAGAAAACTTTCGAATAACTTCTAGGAAGAACGAGTTTTGATAAAATGCATCGTATCCCTTGGAAGAACGACACCAATGACATTTGTTTTATTACTAGCTAAACTTCTAGCATTAAAAATTAGGATGATAATTAAGAGTTTCCATTGCTGTCGAACTTTTTTTAGTTGTACGGCTAATGCTTGGTTTATCTTGAATGACACGGGTAACTGTTGAGGGCGATACTTCAACAAGACGCGCAACATCCTTAATGGTAGCAGCCATTTATGTTCCTCCTTTTTAATAATTAGCATACAAAATCTGGGCAGGAAAACAAAGTTAACCAGCCCAGAGTAAAAATCATCTTAAGATTTGATAGCTCCGTCAACCATACCTTTCATGATATGTTTTTTGAGCGATTAAGAATAGGATGATGACTGGTAACATAATTAATAGAGTAGATGTTAAAATCATCATCCCATTGTTTTGTAAAATGAACCTGCGAAGTTAGATACTGCGATTGGAAGTGTTTGAATCGCATTTTCCTTTTACCTAATAATAATAGTGGTAATAAGAATCGTTCCAAATCCAGATACCATTTAAAATTAAAATTGTTACATAGATTGGTTTTCAAAATTGGTAATACAACATAGAAGAATGTTTGCACTTTTATTACATCCATCTAGTTCAGCAGCTTCTTCGAGTTTCTAGTGGAACTTTGATGAATCCATGGAATGATGAATACTGATAGAGACATCCCGAATCGAGTCATGCAAAGATAATACCTGGATAAGTACGCAATAAGCTGAATCTGAATAATGGATTTGTAATTGCGTCACTAAAATTTTTGAACCAAGTAACTAATGGATACATTACAACTTGGAAAGGAATTACCATTGATGCTACAAAGATAAAGAATACAACAGTTGATAATTTTGAGAACGGCAACGAACTAATCCCTGCACAGCTAATGCTGAGAATAGAGTGATTAGTTACTAAAGAAATCACTGTGATAATTGTTGAAGCAAAAATGATGATGGGTATTTAATGGAAGGATTGTTCCAAATTGTTACCGCATTTGTCAAAGTTGTCCGAAACTTGCAGGCCATGATAATGGGCCTACAAGATTTCAGCAGAACTTTTTGCTGAGTTGATCACTAATAAAAAGATTGGACTTAAGAATAATAGGAATAAAATAACTCCAAAAATTTCTAAAAAGTAATAAGCCAAGTTTTTTGGTTTTTCATTATAAGTCAATCTCCTTCCGTTTAGTGATTGTTGTTTGAACAATACTAATAACTACTAAGATGAAGAATAGAATAACTTGCACGAGCTTGACCTTGTGCCATTAAGTTATCTCCTGAAGCAGTGTTATAAATGTTCATTGTAATAAACTCTGTACTTTGGATAGCTTCTATCATGCCATAATAGAGATGGTCCACCACCAGTAAGTGAGAAGTTTACGTCGAAAAATTTTAAATGAGTTTGTAATTGATAAGAATAGTGATACTGCAAACGCAGTCATTACTATTGAATAATAATATGTTTTAATCTTTGGAAAAGCATTAGCTCTCATCAAGAGTAGTCAGATTCTACTAAACTTGAAGGTACATTTTGTAATGCTGCAAAGTAAATCATCATAATATAACCCTGCATATTGCCAAGCATTAGTAACGATTAAAGCCACACAGCTAATTTAACGTCACCCTAAAATAGGTCTTTCAACCAAGAATTGACTTCCAACTAGCTGGAACCTAAAAGCAGGAATACAGAGTTATAAAGTCGAACTGCCAAGATATACCCTAACACAAGTCCCCGATAAGGTTAGGAATAAAAGAATCCCTGCACGAAAAATATTAATGACTCAATTTTACTAGATACTAGTAAAGCTAAACCAAAATGATACAAAAGTTTACAACTGACTACGTTAAATAATGCAAAATTACAGTAATCATTAATGAATATTGGAAAATGAGTATCAAGCGAAACCATCCGTAAAAGTTTTTAATCAACAAAGTTACTTTAGTCTGTGTTACACCTTTCCAGTCTGTTAGAGAATAGTAGAAACCTGAAGAAGAAAGGTCATAATTACGAGTGCGAAATGATAAATGCTGCAGCATGTTTCAGTAAAACGTACGTCTTGCTGCGATCGTCACGACTAAGAGCTTTTTATTCTTAGACATAGCTAGTTCCTCCTTTATGCTGATTGTACAGGTTAATAACAGCAAACCGCACAACGACCGTCTGTAGATAGTCATGGGCCGTGCATATACATCTTAATTGTTATTTTTGGAGAGCAAGCTTGGTACTTCTGATTTGGATTTTGTAGATCAATTTCTGGAATTTAGCTTTTGCTCGATTGAACTCTAGTTGCATTGTCCGAAAGATTGGTCCCACCCACCCATTAAGAAGTTGTCAGGCATGAAGCATGGGTTATCAAATGAATAAACTGGTTTTTAGTTAGCAAACCCATTCAGCTAAGAATTTGAGATAATGGTGCGCCAGGCATTTTTATGAAGTAGTGAATGCTGAAAATCATAGTTAGCTTTTGTTTACGTGTAATCTTGACCTTCTTTAGTATCAACTCAAGTCATTGAAGAATTTGTTGATTGAATCTAGTTTTAGTATCTTTGTTAACTACATAGTAAGATGGAGCACCGACATAACCATCAGCATTTTTATCTTTACCTGAAGCTCTGGTAAGGGATGAATCTCATTCGGAATTTGAAGCGTTTTAATTGTTTTTAAGTTAGGATCTCCAGTTACCTTGGTGTAAGAATGCCAGCTTTCACCACTCAGCAAATGCGGAGTCCATATCTTCTTGTGTACCAACTGTTAATTAATTTTTCTCAGTGTGTTTGAATAATAATTCAACCCCAGTCAGCATAGTTAGACAAACGAGCTGCACTCAGTTTCACCTTTTAACTACTTGTTGAGTAATTGTACGGTCACCATTTTGCAATCCAGCACGTGCAGCAGAGTCGTGGATACCCATGATCCAGAGTTTCACCCTCTTTAGTAGCCGTAGCTACTACTGCAGATAAACCTAATTCATCTTTTTGCTTTCTAATGTATCCATTGCTTTTGAACTGCATCAATGAAGTTACTGAAGCAGGTCAATACCAGCTTTAGATAATACTTTTATTGTATAGCTAAACCGTAACCTTCAACAGCTACTGGGAATCCGCAAAACATCGTTTTTGTTTGAATTCGAATTCTGTTTTGTCGAAATCCAGTCACCTTTAGGTGGTTGTAAGTTATCTTTCCATGTCGTATCCAGCTTGCCTTCGATTACGAATACTGTCTGAGCAGTTCCAGCTGTAAATTCAGTTTTTAATTGGTCTGCACATTTTGACATAGAACCAGAACATGTTTTGATATTTACTGTAACTCCGTTTTGTCGCCCCATTCTTAGCGTGGCTGTTAAAGCGTCTTTGAATTTCACTTGTTACTATATAAAGTGAATCTTTTTACTTTCAGAAGAGCCTCCTTTGCGTAGAGTCTGGATGACGCTGCTGCAGCTGCTAATGATAAACCAGCTCGCTCGACAACGAATGATTTCTTTTAAGCCATGTGTTTGCCATTATCCTCCCTTGAGATATATCTCAGTTAACGCAAACGATTTCTTAACTGGCTTTAAGTATACCCCTTTCAGAAATCGTTGCAAAGCTATTTTTATATATATTTTAGCGTTTACATTTTGGGGTGAAGTACTTCTAAAATTAAGCTATAGATAGAAGAAAGTTATTTGTTGAATGATAAACATTTTAAGGCTTTATATATAAATCTTGCATTTTATCTTTCTAATAGTATTAAGGCAAACGATTGCGTAATTTAAAACTACGTATCTAAAATTGATAAAGAAGAGGAGTAATACTTCATGACAGAAAGACAGTCTGGAGTGTTAATGCATATTTATCTTCAGGGAAATACGAATTGGTTCATTTGGGAAATCTGTGTATGAATTTGTAGACTTTTCTAGTACGTAGTAAACAAACTTATTGGCAAATTTTGCTATTAGGACCAACAAGTTATGGATTCACCATATCAATCATTTTCAGCATTTGCTGAAATACACAGATCTTAGATTTTCGATCAAAACCTGTTCAAGAAGGTCTATTAACGACTGAAGAATTAGCGGGTAATTGAGAGAAGATTGAAAACTGTTGATTATGCGTTAATTTATGAAAAGATAGAAGACCTATTTTAGAAAAAGTAGTTCAACGTTTCTTAGAAAAGAAAGATTTGTCAGATTACCACTGTTTTGTGGAAGAAAAGCAGGTGGATAGAACCATTTGCAGAATATATGGCGATTAAAGAAAGTTTCGAGTATGAAGAGTTATTCATCTGGACTGACGAAGACATTAAACGTCAGTCATCAGAAGCTCAGCTGCTTATCGTGAGAAAATTAGCAGATAAATTAGAGTATCACCATTATTCACTCAACGTTTATTCATAAACAATGGAAAAGCATTGAAACAACATGCGAAATGAACATCTATATTCTAAAACTATTGGAGATATAGGCCAATTTGGTAGAAGAAGCAGCGTTGAAAAGTAGGCAACTGCCTCGATGTACTAAAAAACAGATGAAAAGTGTAATGCGGCATGCTGGATGTCCACCAGATGGATTCTCACCATTAGGACAATTGTAGGGAAATCACTGTTACAATTCGGAGAGCGATGAAATTAGATAGTTTTACTTGGTGGATTAAACGATTGAAAAGCAAGCTTTTGAATTGTTTTGATGTAGTCCGAATTGACCATTTGCTGTTTTGCGCATACTGGAAATTCTAGCGAGAGCGCAAACAGATGCTACCTAGGTGGTATGAATGCAAGCGCAGTGGTGACTTTATTTGAAGCAGTGAAAATATGAACTTTGTGATTTACCAGTGTTGCCGAAGATTTAGGCTTTTATGGATGATGCTGTAATCGAATTACGTGAGCTACAGGATTCCCTGGAATGAAAATTTTAGAATTTGGATCTCGTGGAGCTCAAACAAGTAGTACAGATTTACCACATTTATTGCCCAGTGAATTCAGTTTCATATACTGGAACTCACGATATATGATACAGTATTAGGTTGGTAGGAGTCTGCTTCTGAGGAAGAACATCGGAATTTCGTAACAGTTACTTAAATCGCACTGATGAACTGATTAGCTGTGCAATGTTAGAAGTTTATGAGTGGTTCTGCAAGTAAAATGACCATTGCTACAATGCAAGATTTATTAGATTAGATAAGGCAACAGCTCATATGGAATTCCAAAAGCACTCTTGGTGAAACTGTGGAGAATGCAAGAGGAGATATTACACAGGGTAGAAAAGCTTCCTATTAGAAATTATAGAGTTATATGATCGTTCAAAACTGAACCAGTTGTAAGGTTAATAAATGAAGGGAGATATGCAAACATTAAAACAATATGTAGAAAGTAATTATCATAAATCATGGGAGAATGTTCGAGAGTAAAGAAGTATATGTAGCTTTTATTACATTATACAAAGAGATAGCAGACATTACCATTAAATAAGGAAAAGAAAAGTATATTACATTTTGCAGATTTTTAATTGGTAATTGCGATCAAAATAATTTAATCCAATTTAGGAAACTTATGACGAAGTAAAGAAGAATTAGAGTCTGAAGGTCATACTTTAGCAGAAATCGAAAGAAAATTATTAGAACCATCATTAGAAACAGTGGATTAGGTCGTTTTAGCAGTTTTGCTTCTTAGATTCTATTGCAACTCTGATCACAGGGACAATGGATTAAATTATCACTTTTGGTTTATTTGAACAAAAATTCAAAGACAATCAACAGAAAACGCAGTACCAAATCAATGAGTTAACTCCAGATAGCTAGTTAGTGCCAACTGATGTTTTCTGCTATGAAGTACCATTTGCAAGCTTTACATTGAAATCAAAATGTTCAATATTGATGTTTTAGGTATGAACAACTCTCATAGTACTCAATTATATTTATTTGATGAGATACAATTGATGAGTCCTTTAGTTCACGATGATTCAATTGCATTTGATAAAAACAAAATTGCTGGAAAACTTAACATTATTCTTATACCCAGTAGTGATAGTGATGAGCAAGGTGAATTATTACTATTTACCAACAATACTTCATGGTAAAGTACATGGAGCTCAATTATTTTAGATGAAGCAGTTACAGTGAAGTAACTACATGACTTAGCAGATATGCAACTCGTTCAAATCTAATGATACTCACCCGATCAATAGTGATTCCTGAATTAATTCGTTTATTAGGTGAACGGTGGAAAGTGAGTTTGATGAAGCAGTTGAAATCGTTCGTTCAATGACAGCTTACACAAAACCACACAAATTTTAGCAGAAGCTTTGAGAAAAATGGCCCTATACATTACTCTAGAACAAGTAGTACCTCACTCGAGCTAATTGGTCAGAAAGAATTAGATGCTCGTGTAAGAGATCAATTTGACGATGCAAGTGTAGCGATTATCTGACGAATATAACCGTGTCATATATGGCAAAATATGGATATCCACTATGGATATAGGCGTAAATGGCGCATTGACATTGCAGAAATTTTAAAACAAAGCAATTGAAGAATTTCGTGAAATTTATCCAGAGAAATTTAACAATAAAACAAAACGGAATTACGTCTGTCGTTGGTTAATGCATGCAAAACCAGAATTAGCTAAATTATTAGATCATCTAAATTGGGAAAAAGAATACCGTCATGATGCAACTAAATTAGAAGCGTTAAAAGCTCATACACATGATTTTAGTTCGAAAGAGTGCATTAAAGGTATTAAACGTAACAAATTACGTTTGAAACATTTCTTACAGAACACCAAGGTGTAATGGTTAAAAGAAGACCAAACTGACGCTCGTGTGAACGTATGCATGAATACAAACGTCAACAAATGAATGCATTATATGTTGCTTTACAAATATTTAGATATTAAAAATGGTAATATTCCTGCAAAACCAATCACAATTATCTTGAGCAGTGCCGCTCCTGCATATGTGATTGCACAAGATATTATTCATCTGATCTTATGTATCTGAATTAATCTGCAAATGACCCAGAAGCAAGTCCACACACATGGCGTTGTAATAGTGCAGAACTACAACGTTTCGCAGCAACTTACTTAATTCCTGTGAGATATTTCTGAACAAATTTTCATTAGCTTCAGAAACAAGTGGAACCAGTAATATGAAATTATGTTAAATGGCGTAACATTAGGCACATTAGACGGAGCGAATAGAAATCCACGAATTAGTAGGGGATGAGAAAACATTTTATGTCTTTGGTGAAGATAGCGATACTGTTATTAAAAACATTGTGAGAAATGAAGTGATTGCTATTCATACTCATGTCTGTGGAAAGAGGCGACCTCGTGTCGATTAGCAGACTTTCAGACGTAGCGATTCTCGCTCTCGTTAGGAGACAGAGAATGCGCAGAAAGACTCTTCAATGAATTGGAGAAATGGAAAGACTAGTCTGGCGACTGACTATTGGGCTCTAGAAGACTATGTCCAAACAAAAGAACGTAATGTTGCAGGATTATCACGATCGTGAAAATTGGATTGCAAAAGTAATTACAAACATTGCAATGGCGAGGTTTCTTCCTCAAGTGACCAAGTAGCAATTGGAAGACTACAACCGTGATATATTTGGAAATTAAACTAATAGAAACTGAAAGAATGGCAGGAGCAGCCGTAGCTTGATAGTTGTTTCTTGCTCTGTGTAAAAATAGAGACTGGTGAAAATCTGTGGAAAGGATGATTCAATCGAAATTATTATGTCACCTGCAAAGAAAGTGCGAGCAGGATTCACATCTTTTGTCAAAAGATTGGGTGCTAACGGAGGAACGGTCAAAAATTGTATCTTTATTAGCAGAGTTATACTAAGGAAGTGCACTGAAGAAATTACTGAAGGTGGGTGATTCTTTATTAGAAGAAATTTTGGATAAAATCTCAGAAGTTTCAGAAAAGTAGTACTTGTATCATGCAATGGATATGTGCATCACAGGCAGCTTATCGGAGTTTCAAAGCAATGCAGATGGACAAAGAACATCAAAATTGTGCGGGTGAGAGCATATCTGGAATTCTTCTGTGCTGCTATATGGTGCGAATCTAGTCCAGAAGAGGTGTGTGAAGCTTCGTTATCGTGGGTTACAACGATGAGTTTGTATTCGAAGGAAGGAAACACTGAAAATATTGGAAGAGAGAAGATACCTGCATCTTTACTGAAGAAGGAGAGTGTATCGTCGATTTAGCAAGTGAGTGAGTCCTCGTTATTTAACACAAAGACTAATATGATTGGGTGGTAGATATTGAATTCTTTCGAGGAAAAAGAAGAGCAGTAAAACAACATCTCTACTATTTCAAGAAGAAGCAAGAGGAAATGGCAAAGGTGGATGATGAGTCAACGTGTTCAAGAGCTGAACATAAAATTTTGAATTAGATGGTTTTAGATGCTAAGGATGCATCACTGGTGTGCTGAGGACTCATTGTTTTCGTGTGCAAAGAAGCGATGAAGGCAGTCTGTAGATGAAACGAACGAAAGAGGAGATGTTAAAATATACACAAAGAAAACTATAAAAGAAATAGTCTACACCGTCAAGCGGCGTAGCTGGAATAATTGTAATGGTACTATGCTCAAAGCGCTTTATACCACCCTGATTCCTGATCAGCAAATCATATCGAGTCGCGCGACTGGCAAAAGGCCACTGAGGAGGAACATTTATGTGTCTTTTAATTTTACATATGGACTACCAGATGTGTAGACTCAAAGAAGAAACCTGATAGAAGGAGGAAGAGCTAAATGCCAACAGTAGCTGATTAGTCCGATAAAACCTCGTAAATCAGCAGTTGAGATCAGCCTCTCCAGCGTTAGGTAAAGGATATAACACAGCTTGGGATCACAAAGCGAATTACAAACTTCCTACACAAAACGTGGTGTATCGTACTCGTGTAGGCGTACTTATGACACTCTAGCTTAACCTTACAGCGTTACGTAGCCAAGTATGCCCGTGTACGTTTATCAAACTTAATCGATGAGCAACATGCGTATATTCCAGGTATCGGTCACAACTTTACAGACATGCCAGCGTAGTATTAATCCACGGTGGTGGACGTGTAGCAAAGATTTACTTGCACGTTACCACTTCATCCGCAGTGCATTAGACTGCTGGAGTTAACGTCTCGCTATGCAAGGTCGATTCTAAATACGATTTCTGGAAACGTCCCAGTCAATTTGGAGTTACCAAGATAAAAATAATACTCATACTAACTCAAAATAGCAGGTAAGAAAGGAGGATTATAAACTGCCTCGTGAAGGTCCTGTCGCAATACGTGACGCCGTGTTTGCCTGATCCACCGTAGATTCAAAATTAGTTACTCGTTTAATCAACCGCTTTAATGGTAGATGGTAAACGTGGTAAAAGCAGCAACATTTTTATACAGTGACCGGCATCGTTAAAGAACAAACTGGAAATGGGATTCAATGGAAGTGTTCGATCTGAGCTATGACAGAACATTATGCCAGTATTAGAAGTCAAAAGCTCATAAGTCGTTGGTGGTCTCGACTATCAAGTACCAGCTGAAGTTGATTCGAGACCGTCATGCACATTGGAGTTTGACGCTGGTTAGTAAACTACTCACGCTTGCGTGGTGAAGACACTTGCGTAGTTCGTTTACAGCTCAGGAAAATCATGGATGCAGCGAACAACTTTTGAGGTGCTTCTGCAGCACGTGAGAGATACTCATAAATGGCAGAAGCAGTCAAGCGTTTGCTCACTATCGTTGGTAGATTCAAAAGCCTTCGGGCTTTTAATCGTCGCATAAACTAACTATTAAATAAAGAGGTGTAGAACGAAGATGGCAAAAGAGAGAATTTACTCTTGAAAGCTACGCGCGGTCATCGGTACTGCGGCCTGGCGAACTACGCTGACGCAGGCGGTAAAACTGCCAGCCAACCGGAGCACGTGTGCTTTATTACGCTGGTAAAATCGATAAAGGTGGTGAAACTTGCACGAAGGTGCTTCTACAAATGGACTGGATGGAACAGGTTTCAAGAACGATGGTATCACTTTCTGGCATCTGCTGCTACAACAGCACACTGAAGAAAGGTCACCGCATTAGCATCATCCGACACACCAGGGCACGTAGAACTTCAGTATGCCAGCGGTAGAAACGTTCGCTACGTGTATTAGGATGGAGCCGCTGTGCAGTACTTGATGCACAGTCCGTTGGAACTCTCAAACAGAAACTGTATGGCGTCAAGCTACAAAGACATATGGTGGTTCTCGTGTACTGTATTTGACGTAACAAAATGGTAAACGTCAGGTGCAGACTTCTTATATCTGTGCACGCACAATTCATGAACGTCATAGCAAACGCTCACCCAATCCAATTACCAATCGGTGCTGACAGACGAGCCTTTCAGTGTATCAATCGATTTTAATTAAGAATGGAGCTGAAATCTATACTAATGGCTTGGTACAGATATCCAAAAGTCAGACATCCCTGAAGATTTTATGATTTAGTAGAAGAACGACGTGAAAAATTGAGTGGAAGCAGTAAGCTGAGACTCCGCAAGAATTAATGGAACGCTATTTAGAAGGCGATGAAATTTCATGAGAAGAATTAAAAGCAGCTATCCGTAAAGCTGCATGTGTTGCTGAATTTCTACCCAGTATTAATGGATCAGCTTTCAAAAACAGGGCAAGTACATCTAGACCAAATGTTAGGATGCAGTAGTTGACTTTACCCACCATCACCATTAGACGTACCCAGCTATTGAAAGGGATTTGGATCCCAATAACGCAGTGCAGAAGAAGTAGAACGTCATCTCTTCAGACGAAGAACCATCTGTCAGCATTAGCATTTAAAAGTTATAGACCCATGACCCATTCGTGAGCGTGTCACAGTCTACCCTTCCGTGTACTCGGGTACTTTTACAATCAGGTTCATCCTTCCAGATCCTGAATCTAAAGGTAAAGCGCTAGACGTGTACGGACTGGCACTCTCTAAATGCACTGCTAACTCACGTCAAGAAAATTCCCGCAAATGTACCTCAGGAGATATCGTCTGCAGCTGCAGGTAGTCTTAAGAGAGGACTCACTGGGGACACATTTATGTGATGAAAAGCAGAAGTTATCTTGGGAGTCTATGGAGATTCCTCGAGTCCAGTTGTTAGGGAAGTAGTTACGATTGAAACCAAAATCAAAAAGCTGACTCAGATAAAATGGGTGTTGCATTACAAAAGAAACTTTGCTGAAGAAGACCCAACATCTGTGCGTGCATGCCAACCAAGAAAGCTGGTGAGACAGTTATCCGCTGTGTATGGAGTGGAGTGCATGAGACATTGTCGTCAGACCGTATGCGTCCGTGATTCACAAAGTTAGTTTAACGTAGGTGCTCCTCAGAAGCATCTACCGTCGCAGCCGTTCCGTGGCTCTACTCAGCCAGCGTAAAACGTTCGTTCGTCAATCAGGTGGTCAGCGTCCAGCCGAAGCTGCACGGCGGATTGAATTTGCTCCAACGGCGAAGTGCTGGATCTCGAATTCGGAAAATGCCAGCGTCGGTGTAGTTCCTCGTGGAGAATACATCCCAGCCGTAGAAGCAGGCTTATGGACTGAAAGAGGCTATGGAAGCAGGCAGTAGCTGGTTATCCATTAGTTGGCATCAAAGCTAACCAGTATGGCTGGAAGCTACCATGATGTCGATTCATCAGAGACTGGTTTCAAAGTTGCTGCTTCAACGCGACTGACTGCTGCTACAAGAAAAGCACAACCATCAATCTCTTAGAACCAATGATGGCTGTAGAAATTGGCAGTTCGGAGAAGCTACGGAGATGTAATGCACGTTAACGCCTGGTCGTGACGACGTTGAAGTCTCAAGTTCGTAGGTAACGCACAAACTCGTTAAAGCTGCATGATTCCTTTATCAGAAGAAATGCCTCGTTGCTAAATTCACATTTCGCGCTGCAAACTACAAGGTCGTGGCACATTCTCAATGACATTCGAGCCACCACGAAGATGCTCCTAAAGAGCAGTGCAAGAAGAAATCATTAAGATTGGTGGAAAATGGCGAATAATTAATCGCTATAAAAGCAATAACATCGAAGAGTCTCGGTTAACTGGGTTACCTAGTCGTAACCAGCTGATTTTGCAGGTCTCTTTTGCATGACTCAAATCGGTGAGATACTGCAGTAGAATCTAACAAAATACTCAAACATTTAGGAGGGAATTATTTGTAAATCGGCAAAAGAAAAGTTTGACCGCTCAAAACCACACGTTAACATTGCGTACACCGACGCGACAAAGCTGCTGGACCACGCCGGTAAAACAATCGCGAATCTCGCAGCTGTACGCAAACTGTTTTGAAGCTTAAGAAAGGTTTCAGCGCGAGAGCTCTGGCTACGGCGGACCCAACTCGGTAAAGTCTCATGGCGAACGCGAACGTGTGCATCACTATCAACACTGACTCACGTTGAGCATGTGAGCTGACACTCGTCACTATGCTCCCGTTGCACTGCCCTTGACACGCGGACTGCGTTACACGCATGATCACCGGTGCTGCTTCCAAATGGACTGGTGCCATCTTAGTCAGTATCTGCAGCTGCGGTCCAATGCCTCAAACACGTGGAACACATCTTATTATCACGTCAAGTGGGGTGTCCCTTACATCGCCAGCATTCTCAAACAAAGTTGACACGGTTGACGATGAAGAAGAATTATTAGACTTAGTAGAATAGAGTTCGTGACTTAGTGTCAGAGTCACGATTTCCCGTGGCGACATGACACTCCAGCTGTTGCGGGTGCCCTGCTTTACGCGCTGAGGGGCGATGCGGCTTACGAAGATCTTTCTGGAATTCGTGGCTGCCGTTGACGAGTATATAGTGCCCAGCTCCAGAACGTGACACTGACAAACCATTTCATGCGTCTGAGTCGAAGACGTGGCCTCAACTGCGTGGTGCAGGCAGCTGCAGGACGCGTTGAACGTGGACAGAGAGTTCCACAGGACGCAGTAGAAATCGTTGCGGCTTTCTGGAAGAAACTTCTAGGAAAACAACTGTTACAGGTGTTGGAAATGTGTCATGCAGTTGTTAGACTACGCTGCCAGCTAAGGGATGGCATTGGTACATTATTACGTGGTGTTACGTGAGGACATCGAACGTGGACAAGTTCTTTCCTGAAACCAGGAACAATCCTCCACCTACAAAATTCTGGGCTGAGGTTTACGTGTTAACTAAAAGAAGAAGGTGATCGATCACCTTATTCTTTCTCGCTGCAAACTCCTCGATCTCTCACTCCCCATTTCCACAACGGAGCATCACTGAGTGGTACTTGTGTGTTACCAGAAGGTACTGAAAATGGTAATGCCTGGTGACAACGCAACTATGGATGAACTAATTCACCCAGTTGCGACTCGAAGAAGGCACTACGTTCTCTATCCGTGAAGGTGGGACGTGTACTGCAGGTGCTGGAATCGCGACTTCTATCGATAATTTTTATTAATTGATTTTCAATCCTCCTTTTGGAGAGGATGTATATATAAAATCTTAACTGATAACTGTTCTCATTCTAGGATTTGCTGGTTTTGAGTGTGCATGATATTTAAAAATTTGTGCCACTGTTATCCAGCATATTTTAATGAAAGAATATGGAGGCGTCTGGAATGATAGAGCCGATTGCAACAGCTGAACCTAATCAACAATGCTGCAAGCACCATCACTTTGGAAGAGGTGAGTAGGATGTTTTGCGCTTTGGTGAAAGACTTGACTTTGTTTCGACATTACCAATATCGTTTTCACGCGATGAACAAAGAATTAACAGAGGTAAAGTACATCGCTATGGAAAAAGTAAATGACCCAGCAGTGTATATCGCGATTTTCCATAATGAAAGGAATTATGCAAAGTTTCCTGAATATTTACAATTTTTGAAATCTATTAATGTGAATATATGATTACGGTAGGGGATCCTGGGTTGTTCGAGGTGTAGAAGAACCCAGAATACTCAATCCCTTATTATTATGACGCTGCTGTTTTGGTAACAGTAGTCGTCAAGTTAATTCTGCCTAAACGTGGGGCAATAGGGCAGTAATTGCTAGAGAAATTCCAAGAGCAGAAATGGAAATTTTAGCAAGTCAAGTAGAAGTGCCAAATTGAGTTTGATTAGTTTATGGTGCAACATGTATCCATCATTCTAAACGTCCATTATTACAAAATTATTTTAACTATATTGAGAAAGAAGAGAGTGTTGAGAAAAACGAGGATTATTTGTCAGTGAACCTGCAGATGAAGATTCGCATTATTCAATCTATCAAGATATTAATGGGACACATATTTTCGCCAACAATGATGTTTCTCTAGCTCATCTCATTAGAATTAGCTGAAATGGGTGTTCCTCAATGGAAATTTCGATGAGTTTTAACTCCGGAGAAAACTTTATAAAAGTGGTTCAATTATTTGATAATGCTCGTAAAGAAATCGAAGCAGGTACTTGGACAGTTGAAAAGAGTGCTAGCTTAGAATTGCAAGTGAGAGAACTTCATCCAGAACAACGTGGTTTTAGATGAGGATTTTATATTTTAAATCCAGAAGATGTGAAATAGGAGAGACAAATGGGAAGAAAAATTTTTGACCAGAGTTCTTGCTCCAGCAGGAACACTTGAAAAATTAAAAACAGCCATTTTTATATGGTGCAGATGCAGTATTCTTAGGAGGCGACGTGCGGACTGGAGGTCGTGCGGGGAACTTTGATTTCGAAGAAATGAAAGGCAGTAGAACGGCGCTATGCACAATGCTAGCATATGTGCAGCAAATATGGTAACTCACGAAGGTGACGAAAAAGTGTGCAGGTGAATTTTGCCTGCGTACAGTTCGTGACCTTGGAATTGAGTGCCGCGATTGTGGTGATTGGCATTAATGGATATCGGTGCTTCCTGAAGCCCAGGATTACCAATTCACCTTTCTCACAAGCTTCGCTGCAAACTGGGAAAACATTAAACTTCTGGAAAGATGAAGGTTTAGAACGCCGTATGTATTAGCACGTAGTTTCTGATGTGGCAGAAATCAAGAAAATGCAGAGAAAAAGTGGATTGCTGATTGTGACTATTTGGTCTGCATGGTGCGATGTGTATTCTCATTATCCAGGTCGTTGTGTGCTGTCAAACCACATGGTACGTCAGTCGACGCAAACCGTGGTGGATGTGCACTAATCATGTCATTGGAAATATGGGTTTGTTTGATATGCCATTTAAGCAATGGGAAAAAGTGCGGTTGGCGCTGGTGCAGAAGGGATCCAGAGAAATTCTGCTATAGATGCAGTTGACGTATCAATGATTCACAATTCATGCCAGATTTAATTGGAAGCTGGCGTAGACAGCTTGAGTGAAGAGGTCGTAAGGAAGTCCTATCTACCATGTTTCAACAGATAGCCAATGACTTACACCGTGCTGCAGTAGAGAAGGTTGATTGTGAAGTCCAGATAATCTGGTATGCAAGAAATGGCCGGACAATTACGAGCAGCTCAACGTGAGCTAGGCACAGGAGTTCTCGCTTATCAAATCCCTACTGAAGAAGAGCAATTATTTGCGCTCGTCGTGGAAATTCTGCATCATGCGTTCAGTAGGCAAGTGTTGGAACATGAGTCCAGAAACTCAAATTGCAAACTGATTCAACAGCAGATATAACTTTAGAGTTGGAGACCATGTTGAGTTTTTATGGACCGGGCATGCGTCATCATGGAAGAAGTAGTAACAGCTTTTGTGGGATGAAAATGGGGATGAAATCAGTGCAACTCCTCGTACAGCCGACGATTTGATAGATGAAAGTAGCTGAACCAGTGAAACCATTGGGCATGATTCGAGCAAAGAAGGTGCATAGATGCAAATCAAAAATGAGAGGGAGACGATTATGTCGACTACCAAACTGTCCAAAAATGTAATCTCAGAATACACATATGAGAGATGGTGTGTTATTGAGTTTGCCCAGTGTGCTCTATGAGATGGGAAACCAGGACAAGAAGTTGAAGAAGACGGGAGTAGTTGCTATTGATGCAAAGTGGGAACCGTCGAGAAAAGTGGAGATACTGTATGATCATAAAGCCACAAAGACAGTAAAAGTTAGTGCTCCAAAGGATGTAAAACACAAAAGGAACTCATGTGAAAAATATCTCGTCATCAGAAAGGGAATGCCACATATGTGATTGCAAAATTGATGGTTTTCAAAGTGCAGTGAAATTAAAATCAAGAATTCGTTAAAGGGACCCAGACTCACGTGTTAAAAAGAGCTTGAGGAGAAATCTTCAGCTCTTTATGCTGTGTAAAAATCTTAAAATAGTCTGAAAAGAGGTTTGACGGAAAATTTTCAGTGGCCCTCCAGAAATATAATGGAGAGGACAACAAATTAAAGGTTGATGGAAAATTCACGGATTGGCTCCAACAAAATAGTGATGCAAGAGTCTCAAAATTTCCCATATAAACGTGTAGCAGCCCTTGATGGTTTTAAAGGGATGACAGATTCTCGCAATTATAGGATATTATTATTTCAAAACTATCTGCACAGGTGGTTTTTGCGGTGCAAATGCATTTTGCGATAGGCGGCTACTGTAGCATTCTGGATGACACAAGCGATCTATTCCATACCAATGCAGAATGGCGTTGTCATCAAAACTATCTCGATTTATGGCTGCGTTTGTTGTTTATGATGATTGACAGTGCATTTGTACTTTTTACGTGACATTACACCGGAACAGCGCTAGTGTACTCTGAAATGATGTCATTGCCTCATCGCCTTTCAGTGTTTTCAATAATTACTATCAAATCTATTAATCAGCAATCTTACTGGTGGCTACACTCGATTAATCCAAGCAAGTCCATTTGTTCATTTATGGTATGTATCTCTTTATTATTTACAATTAATGCTAATCTCTGTAGGGGAGTCGAAACTATTTAAACTCGTTTAAAACTTATTGCGTATGCAGAGCTAGTCTTGTTGATTCTTAGCGCTCTTTCAGCGGTGCTATAATGGAGGCCATGTATAGCTTGATACAAAGACCCTTCGTACATATACTATGCGATTTCAATGCAAGAATTTTCTCGTTTTTATTAGGCGGAGTTTAGTTAAGTGTGGAAGGGCACTATCTCCTTCCTTTACTCTAGGAGGCAAATCTGTTTCGTTAGTTATCCAATTGCTTGGACTGTAAGTCTCTGTTAATGGGATGGATGGCATTAAGTTTTAACGGCGTACAGATGCAAACGTACTATGTATGATGCATATTTATTTTCTCATTGTTTCATGACGTTCTTATGGAGTATATTATGTAGGAGAATTCTTTATGAACATTTCATGGGTCTAGCAGGTTTGATTCACCATTTTGGAAGAAGAAGTTTTCTTATTGTTATGGGTTTTCGTATCCAGTGCACATGTTTCTGCACCTTCCGGCTCTCAAAAGTGGAGAAGAATCAAAATCTTATATTCTCAGTGTCTCAAATGCTATGTGACCATAGTAGTTAGCGGAAATTACTTTATAAAAGTATTTGAAACGATAATTGGTGCCTTGGACAATCATTTAGATTTGGTGAGTATTCATCATTCTACTGGGAAAGAATTACTCACCTGTAAAATCATGGAGAAATCGTCTTTTCGTTTACTTATATTGCTTTTAATTGGATTAGCATTTAGTGGAGTCCAATTCTTCAACGGAAACCGAATTTAGTAGCTCAAACAATTAGGAAATTAGTGGATTAAACGTAACCAGGGCAGATCAAGAGATTGAACAAACTATCTAGGGAAGAAAGTACGACGCAAATGCAGATCCAAATAAAAAGAAATTTGGAATTTGTAAAGAACAGTGCCTGCAAGAGCTGCCAACGTTTTGTAGGAGATTCGATTTGTCAGCATGCAGCAGCCAGATAAAGTTCAAGAATTGTCTCTGAAAGCTCATTGGTCTGATGGAAAAATCGGAAGACAATTATATTCTAGTCCAGCTGCTTTAGCAAAGACTTGGGCTCAAAAGGAAAAATGTCTGATAGAGTTGTAACAGTTTTAGTGGACGAATGGTACTTTTTCTTCAAAACGAAATGAGATGGTATATATTCGTATTCTTGGAGAAGACTCGAGGGTATACTGCAGATGACATGTTGCATTCCAGTAAAATGGACTAATGAAGTGAATCAGCATGGTGCATGAAGCGAGAAACTCAGTCATGCAAGTGTACATATTTATTGATTGTGCTAGGAATTAGCATCACGCGCGAATGTGGTTTCATGAAGATCAGATTCATCTGAACAATCAAGGAGCAGAACAATTTGCAGAGTATTTATTAGATTCAATACTCAAACTAAAATGAATGAATGAATGAGTAGCACCAAGTTATTGATAGCTGAAGGACTATCGGATAGCGGAGTGTCTGGTTTAGATTAGAGGAACATGGTTGTGAAATGTGTACTTATTCTTTTATGATGTAATGCCATGTGAGAATTGAGCCTAAATAAGCTTGAGAGAAAACTCCTTGCACTGTTTTGGTATATTAGTGGTAAATGCAAAAAGGAAAAGGGAAATTGTGCTCGCGAAAGTGCTGTCACAGTCTTCAGCCCGATTAATGGAGAGCGCTATTGACATTACTTGATCGGCGAGGACATGCGATTTCATTGTTACAGAGCGAACAACTGTTGCATCTTTTATAAAATCGTTTTAGTGCAAATGATGCTGATTCAGGAAACTAATGGCGATTAACTTATACAAGCTGGAAAGAAAGACAGTGCAGTACATCCAGAATTATTTGGAGTCTAATTGCGTTAGGAAAAGAAAGCATGTGGTATTGCAAACTGAATAGTCATCTCGACATTGCGACTGGACCATTAGCTCAGAGCATGGAGATCGTCTTCAGATGAAACTTCCATTGAAGAGAGTCAAACTTTATTACAAATATGGAATCACTTGAGGACATCATATTAAATGACCTGCAGAGCAGGAAGTGTATTTATCCAAAGTTGGAACAGAGAATCGATTTAGGTGCTAGCAAAAGTTGGATATATCGCTGATAAACTACAATTTTTGAGTAGAACATAGGAATTAGTTTCAGTCAGGGAGTTATTGGATTTAGGGTGGAAATATTCTTACTGGATTGAGAAAATCCAACTTTTCAAGAGACCTTGGAGGTGAAATTGTCCAAAATCCTATATTAGATAGAGGCGAGCATGTCGCAGTTATTGCTGTGCGGATGGATCTCTGGCTTCCAGCAACTTCGCGTCTGAACGCGTCAATTAGTAGTGAGATGAAAACCTATCATCACATTTTGACAGGAAAAACGGGATATCCAATGGAAACAGAAAGTTGCAAAGCATTACGAATTGTTGCAGATCAGTAGACTGCGAAATATGACGACTGACGATTTATTTGGGCCAGAAATCATATGAAGCATTATCAGAAGACTCGAGACAACAAACTCTGCGGATCTCGAAAGCATTTGTGATTACAAAAATCATGATGTATACATCTGAAATTCAATTCGTTTAATCAGAGATGTGTGTGAAATAATTATTATGATGTGCACATTTATTGCACTTGTAGGAACACCTCACAACGTTCTACGACACTGTACTTTATTACAACATGTGCAAAAGAACATTTTGCAGATAAAGTTAAGAAATTGAATTGGTGGAAATTAAAGATATTCCACTATTCAACAAAACCAGCAAATAAACAAGTACCAGAACATAACAGAAATTGCTGCTAAAATTGAAGCTGCTGATGGAGTACTCATTGGTACTCCAGGGCGCAAGCCACGCATTATTCCAGCTGTGTGTGATGCTGCATTAGCATGCTATCAGATGGTATTCATTCATTATTAAATAAACCTGTAATGATGCAGAGTCAGTCTTATGGAACATTGAGGTCCTTTCTCGTGCTCAATTACAATTACGTCAAATTTTGGACTCTCAGAATTAAAAGCAAAATGTAATGCGATCCAATTCTTATTATCTCACCTCACCTGCAAGCATCTCGATAAAAAGTGCAATTTAAATCGACTTTAGATACAATCATTAGATGCTTTATTTGATGATTTCCGTTTATTCGTAGAAGTACCAAAAGGTAAGAAATTAACAAGATTTTATTACAAAAAAGAAGCAAGAAAACTTTGATTGGAGAAAATATTTAAGACACAATAAGAGAGAAAACGTTATAAATTTGCCTTGAGATTTAGCAAGTTTCAAATGCTTCAGAACTATCATATAACCATGAAATTATTACAATTCATTCCAACGTAATTTAAATTAAAATTTGAATTAAGTTCTTCAATTGATAGGTTCAGTATTCAATCAAGATGAAAATGGGACGATATTTCAGTGCGTTATTTATGTAACAAAATCACTTTCGTGCCGATAATTGTTATCATTGCTACTTGAACACAATCATACTATTACAGCATCACTAAAAAGTGCTTTTGGTAGTTCTCATTAAAAGTGCATCCATTGTCCGACAGTTATGATTGCCAAATTAGCCATGCCACAGTCAAAAGGTACATCACTACTGAGGCCAATTTTACGTAAAATTTTTAGATGCTCAGGTGTAAATGTATATACTTTACCAAGAATAGATTCTTATTGAAATAGAAACAAGCATTTAGTGAAAACGAAATATCATTAATGAAGGAACAGTGAAGTTCTTAGAATCTTGTTTAGATAACTTCCATAAAATATGTATGAAGTCGTTTCTAAATTGAAAACCAAAACCAGATTGAACCCGAAGATTTATATTGTACAAACTGGTGCAACAACAATTCAAAGGTGTTGACAGATGATCAGAATGAGTTGAAAAAAGCAGCAGAAAATCATTGAGCTGTCAGGAGATACTTATATTAGGTGGACCACGGTATCTTAACGGTTAACCAATTAGATATATTCTTAAAGGCAATGCCGTTTGAATTAACTTTGATGATAATATGAACATACTATAATAACACACAAGAACTTCAAATACAATGTTCCGGTAAACATTTCGTGTTCGAAGCAGGTAACAGATTAAGACTGTTCGTAGCTATTTACCACACTACAAGGAGCGAAAAATGTTGAGTGGGTAGTTGGTGTGTTGCATCAATGGAGATGAGAATACGTTCGTACAATTGTTTGAGAACACCAGAAGGTGTGATTAATACACAACTATCAAACGTGTACTACAGATGGTTCATATGCTGGAATTAGTAAATTATCTTTGCTTTAACCATGGATTTAGATTAATTTACAAAACAACAGGTCAACACGTTTGGTTGGAGAAATGCTCAGCTGCAGGGGTGGACAGTTCTATGGAAAGCACAGATGCAACTTCAGGAGCTTCATGTCAGATACTCAAGTCATGGTGCAACAGACATAACTTCAAGTCTGTAGTAACTAATAGAAAATAATAAAAGGCAAGCGAAAAATTTTTCGTTTGCCTTTTCTTCAAATATTGTTTTAAAATTTGAAGTTCCTGAAGAGTTTAATGCACGGTATTCTCCTGGCACAAAGGGATCTAGTAGAGTCACCAAGCAGATTCCTTGAGAAGTAACTAACTCCAACATAAAAACATCTTTTTAATTGATGAAACTTACCCTTCAGGGGTAGCAACAGTAGCTTTACTAAAGGGAAGAGATGATTCAGAATTGATAATATAAGCTGGTTTACAAATCGTTCCATCATGGAACATAATTCCATCATGAAATCTTTGAATACGAATCATCTAAAGTCCGTTTACTTCAACGTAATATTCCTTTTCAATGTACCGAACAGGTTAATAGTCGATATAACCCTAATGGACCGTTATTCGACAGTAGTTAAAAGCCCTCGGTACTCATATCTAAACATGACCGATAGGATAGGGTCTTCTACATTTTCCTTTTAAAATAAATCTATAACATTGAGAGTTGCCTTTGGTCAGTAGTAGCTTGAGATAAGACCTTTAGGTTTATTTAACAAATAATACTTTTGAGAGTTGTCTAAGGTCCCTGACTATGTGAAGTTGTGGATCGACATTAATACTTACATGAGTTGCAGGATGGAATCAATACAGAACTTCTCCGGAAGAAATTAATTTTTTTTCATTGCTTACGAGAAATATCAAAGTGATTCATTAATAAATGTTCGAGACATATACAAAACTCCTAAATCATAATCGAAAAAGATTATAACATATTTTTTTTTTTTTAAAAGTTGACGATGGAGTGTATCTATGATGGAATTTATTAAACGTTGTTGCGGGAAACAACAAAAACAACTCTGAAACAATTTTCAAAAAGTGAAAAAAGTTGTTGTAGAGAAAAACACCTATGATAATATATAGAATTTGTGCGATAACGACATTGACCTTCAACTAAACCAAAGACAAATGAAATATGAGGGACTTCAAAGAGTGAAGAAACAACAATTACTACTCAGGAGAAAAACAATAGATGATAATTAAAATGGAGCTTTCAAGAAACATGAATTTATTTTCATGAGAGTTGATCCTGGCTCAGGACGAACGCTGGCGGCGTGCTAATACGCTGCCGTCGAACGGGCGACCGGTACTTGCACTGGTCAATCTAGTGGCGAACAGGTGAGTAACACGTGGGTAACCTGCCCATTGAGAGATAACATTCGGAAACGGATGCTAAAACCGCATGGTTCTTGAGTCACGCATGACTCGAGAAGGAAAAGAGGAAGCGGCTTCTGCTGATGGATGGACCCGCGGTGCATTAAGCTGGTGGTGGTAGCAGCTCCCTGGGGCCGTGATACGCCAGCCGACCTATGGGGTGATCGGCTGATGGGACTGGGGAACCGGCCCAAGCTCCTACAGGAGGCAACAGTGAGGAATCTTCACCAATGGTTTCGGTCGGCGAACCAGCAACACCGCGTGAGTGAAGAGGATTTCCGGTTCGTAAAGAGCTCTGTTGTTGGGAAGAACGGCGCATAGGTAACTGTTATGCGTGGCGGTATCTAACAAGCCACGGCTAACTTCGTGCCAACAGCCGCGTGTACGTAGGTGGCGTTATCCAGATTTATTGGGCGTAAAGCGAGCGCAGGCGGTCAATTCAGTCTGATGCTGAAAGCAGCTCAACCGGGGAGGGTCATTGGAAACTGGTTGACTTGGGTGCAGAAGAGGAGGTGAATTCCATGTGTAGCGGTTGAATGCGTAGATATATGGAGAACACACCAGTGGCGAAAACACGACTCTCTGGTCTGTAACTGGCAAGGCTCAGAAAGCGTGGGTAGCAAACAGGATTAGATACCCTGGTAGTACGCCGTAAACGATGGGTGCTTCTAAGTGTTGGAGGGTTTCCCGCCTTCAGTGCTGCAGTTAACGCATTAAGCACTCCGCCTGAAATTACGACCTGAGGTTGAAACTCAAAGGAATTGTTGAGGACCCGCAAGCGGTGGAGCATGTGGTTTAATTCGAAGCAACGAAGAACCTTACCAGAATCTTGACATCAGCAGCCCTCTAGAATGAGCTTTCCTTCAGAGACAAAGCTGACAGGTGGTGCATGGTTGTCGTCCAGCTCGACATCGTGAGATGTTGGGTTAAGTCCCTGTAGGCACCAACCTTATTACTGGTGCCAGCATTGGGTTGGGCACTCTAGTGCAGGACTGCCGGTGACTGGAAGCCGGAGGAGGTGGGGATGACGTCAGTGTCGTACCCTTATGACTTGGAGCTACACGGGTTCTAATGGATGGGTACAACGACAGCGAACTCATGAGATGGCAGATCTCTTAAGCCATTCTCTCAGTTCAGTTGTAGGCTGCAACTCATACCGAGGCCCGGAATCCTTCAATGATCGCGGATCAGCACGCCACGGTGAGCCGTTGGTCTTGGCACATGCGTCACACAGGAGTTTATGACACGCTGAGTCGGTGAGGAGTAGCAGCACAGGCCAGCCACGCCTAGGTGGGATAGATGATTAGGGGAGTGAAGTCCTTAACAAGGCCCAGCCGTATTATCAGGAAGGTGCTGACAGATCACCTCCTTTCTAGGTTCTTCTAATGTTAAGACGGTGAAATACGGAATCCCCTAGTTGAAATCTTTGTTTTAGTTTTGAAGTTAACTCTCAACTCGACCTTCGAAAACTAGATACTATATCACAAATGAAACCAAAAATTTACCGAGGAGTTAAATCTAACGAAAAGGTTTTAACAAGAGTAACGCGACCATATATAGTTAGAAGTGAATAAGGGCCTTTGAATGCCTTGGCACTAAGGCCGATGAAGGACGGAACGAACATTATGCTTTGGGAGCTGTAAGTAGCTAAGATCCAGAGATTTTCCGAATGGGGAACCTTACCCGTGATGGGGTGTTACGCATAAGCGCAGGCTTATGACGAGGTAGACATGAGGGCAAACATCATTACCCGCAGGAGAAGAAAGAAAAATCGATTCCCTGGTGGCAGCGAGCAGAAACAGGAAGGCAAACCAGTGTGCATGCACTGGGGTTTATGGACTTTCAACAACGTGTGCTGACAGTGTAGCAGAACCCTGTTGGAAAGCAGGACCAAGAGGTGACAGTCCAGTGCAAAACGGAAGTTGGCACAGAGGCACCTGAGTACGGCGGGACACGAGATCCCGTCGGGATCCGCAGGACCATCTGTGGGGCTAAATACTACCCGGGCGGCCGATAGTGAACCAGTACCGTGAGGGAAGGTGAAAGAACCCCGGGAGGGTGAAAATTACCTGAAACCGTGCTTACAGTGGTCAAGAGCCCGTTAATGGGTGATGGCGTGCCTTTATGGGAATGAACCGGCGAGTTACGTTGTTAACATGCAGTTGGATGAAGAGTCGGGCCATGTGAAAGCGAGTCTGAATAGGGGCGATTGAGTATGTTGACGTAGACCCAAGAACCAGTGATCACCATGTCCAGGTTGATGCGGTAAAACACTGGAGAGACCGAACTGGGGCACGTTGAAAAGTGCTTGGATGAGGTGTAGGTGGCGGAGAAATTCAATCGAACTTGGAATGTAGCTGGTTCTCTCCGAAATAGCTTAGAGGCTAACCTCGGAATGAAGAATCGTGGGTGGAAACTGTTTGGACTAGGGGCCCATCTCGATTTTGCAATTCAGATAAACTCCGAATGCCAGCCATGGCTGTAATAAAGAGTCGGACTGCAGTGATAGATCCGTAGTCGAAAGAAACAGCTAGGGTTCGCAATAAGGTCCAGAAGCCTCAACTAAGTGGAAAAGGATGTAGGATTGCACAGACAGCAACTAGGATGTTGTGAAGCAGCCATCATCATTCAAAAGTGCGCGTAATAAGCTCACTGGTCAGGTGACCTACTTGAAAATGTAACAGGGCTAAACAGATTACCGAAGCTGTGGATTCAGTTTATAACTGAGTGGTAGGAGGCGTTCTAAGGGCGAGAAGCATGGCCGTAGGACATGTGGGCGCTTAGAAGTGAGAATGCCATTATGGTGAAAGAGACGGGTGAGAGTCCCGTACCAGACTACAAAAGTTTCCTGGGAAGGCTCGTCCTCCCAGGGTTGAGTGGGACCTAAGGCAGGCCGAAAAGGCGTAGTCGATGGATAACAGGTTGAAATATTCCCTGTACTTCTGGTTAATTGTTTGGAAAAATGGAGGACGCAGGAGGCTAAGTTGAGCGTACGACTGGAAATGTACGTCAAGCGAGTCCATGATGATGAAATACTTGTGCATACAGGGTGAGCTGGCGGTAGGGCAGAAATATAGTAGCAAGCAACTGGCGTCACTGCCGAGAAAAGCTTCTAATTGAGATTATAGAGCCCGTACCTGGGCGGCACACAGGTAGTTGGTGGAGAACACTAAGAGTGAGCAGGCAGACTCTCGTTAAGGAACTCGGCAAAATGACCCCATGCTTCAGGAGAGGGGGTGCTGGTAGAAATACCAGCCATGATGAATAGGCAGGCGACTGTTGCTAAAACACAGGTCTCTGCAAATCGAAAGATGACGTATAAGGGCTGACGCTTGCAGTGCTGGAAGGATTAAGGAGGTTAGTCCTTGGTAGAAGCTTTGGTGAAAGCCCAATGAAGCAGCGGCCCGTAACTATAACAGTCCTAAAATGGCAAAAATTCCTTGTCAGGTGGATGAGCCGCACACGAAAAGAACGTAACGATCTGGACTTGTAACTCAACGAGGAGACTCGGTGAAATTATAGTACCTGTGAGATGCGGGTTACGCGACAGGACGGAAGGACCCATGGGCTTTACAGCAGTTTGATATTGAGTGTTTGTGTGACATATGTACAGGATGAGTAGGAGCCGAAGAGATGGAACGCCAGTTTCCAAGGAGCAATGGTGGGATACTATGGCCCATGAACCTCTAACCCGCACCCTAGAGAAGCAAAGGTGGGGAGACAGTGTCAGACAGGCAGTTTGACTGGGGCGGTCGCCTCCTAAAATGTGGAGGCGCCCAAAGGTTTCCCCTCAGATGGTTGGAAATCATTCGAAGGTGTAAAAAGGCAGAAGGAGCTTGACTGCGAGACCAACAAAATCGAGCAGGGACGAAATCAGACTTGATGATCAAACAGGTGGTACCATGTGGAAGAAGCCATCGCTCAACGGATACAAAAAAGCTACCCTGGGATAACGAGCATCTCCCCAGAGTTTCACATCGACGGGAGGTTTGGCACCTCGATGTCAGCTCCATCGCATCCTGAGGGCTGAAAGTCGGTCCCAAGGGTTGGGCTATTTTCGCCCATTAAGCGGTAGGCTGGAGTTCAGAACATCGTGAGACAGTTCGGTCCCTATCAAGTCATGAGCGTTGGAAATTTGGGAGGAGCGCTGTCCTTAGTACCTTTGCAGGAAGGACCGGGATGGACACCGCTGGTGTACCAGTTGTTCTTGAGAGAGCATCGCTGGGTAATATGTGTGTAGTTGGGATAAACGCTGTAAACATCTAAGCGTAAGCCCCCCTCAGATAAAGGATTTCCATCATTTTAAATGAGTACAAGACCCTGAGGACGATCATTAGAATGGGCTAGAAATTGGAAGTACGTCAGACATGGGCGGACTAATTTTAATCGGTCGAGGACAACCAAGGTTGAAGGTGGGCGAAGGAGATTTGGATATAGTTCGAGGGTTTTGAGAGGAGCAGGCTTTCAAGAGAGAGAATGTGGTGACGATGGCGAGAAGGATACACCTGTTCCATCTCGAACACAAATTCAAGCTTCTTAGCGCCGATAGTTGGGGTTTCCCCTGTATGAGATGAGACGTTGCCACGCTTCTAATTAGAGGAGAGAATTTCTGGGAAAATTCTCTCTTTTTATATACTATTTTTTATAAACAAATGTTGGAGAATATGACATAGAAAATTAATTCTTGGATGATTTGTTTACTACAAGGTTGTTCTAGTAGGTTATGGTGAAGTAGTGGAAGATAAAGGTTTACAAGATAAATTGGTCAACAAGAAACACAAATTAAAATTATCATTTAACATTAAAACAAGAATGAAAGTAAAAGAAAAAGATGTAACAAGTTCTCAGTCATCGCAGATGCATCTGTTTGGAGTGATGGTACAGAGTTTGGAACTCAGAATTAGTAAAACAGACGGAAAAGCTACGAACAAATCAAGTGATTAGTGAAGGTAGTAAAGGGCTATTCGTTATTATCAAGATCATTTAGGGCAACTATTTCTGCTCAATCAGACACAAAATATTATAGGATTTTCGTATCACAGTATATTACCAATTGGCTCAAGATTGTCAAATATTGCAACAGCAATCTGATGAGTAGTTTGAATACCAAGGTAGTGACGCAGCAGTACGTTTAGTATTAGCTTCTATGAATGTTCAATTACTGAGAATACAAAAATTACTGTAAAAGATGAGCTGATGTTAGAGACAAGAATTTAATTGAAAGTTTCTCATTAATTTTAAATGAAAGATGAAACGATTCAAAAAACTTATAGTATTTTTAATGGTAACTAGATCAACAACATAAAAAATTACCACTGATGCGCTTTAGGGTACCATTATAATAGATTTAAAAACTTTCATGTTTCAATGGATTTGAGAAAAAGACTTCTCGTACATTTTTTTATTACAATGGAATGGATAAATTTTAAATTGCGAAATGAAACTTATTTGTAGACATGCAGGAGGAGAATGCTTGCATTCTCCTTTTTATCGAAGATTGGAGGTAAGAGAATGGGAAGGAATTGTATTTCAGTTGCAAACCAAAA
>BNJS01000464.1_pt1 | contig 67236 bp, 96 predicted proteins | sample 8540461 | NCBI WGS metagenome assembly BNJS01 (sample SAMD00202454, study PRJDB9452) | human saliva metagenome | isolation source: human saliva | place: Japan
CCCTTGCTAGAAAAATACTATTTTGAAGATGTTAATGAAACTAATCAAGAAATGACAATTGCGCAGAATAAAAAATTATACAAGAATATTACGGTAGAAGACGTTCAAAAGGCAAAAGACTCATGGGATATTATTAAACCAGTATACGAAACTGTTAACATCTATAACACCTATGAAGACTATCTCAATTCTGCAAAAATCTTTACTTTAGAACAAAGATACCTTCTGGCGATTATCTGGTATTTTATCGAAGTAAACAATGGAGGCCACTATCAATTTTTCGATAATTCGACAGGGATTGTCTGGGAAGATACTTTAAAGGGATTGGAACTATTTGGAATGACGGAGCATGCTGTTAATTTCAAAAATCTTCTTGCATACTTTGGTGGAGCTATCTCCTTTGATAGAGAAGAGAGATCGGAGATGCTAGCACAGATGGAAGAAGAGTATGGTGATGCTTTTTATCAGAAGTTGGATGAAGCAGATGATTTTGTTTATGATTATGATGGAAATGAGAATGAACTAAGTTTTATCAAAAAATATCCAGAGAAATTTATTTTTCAGGAAAATGCAGATAAATCGTAAAGAGTAGTAAATAAAGACAGAGCAGATTGGTCTGCTCTATTTTTTTAAGGAAAATCCTTGATTTCTGAATAATTTAAATCTAAGTTGAATATCATAAACTCTATATTTACAGATTTTTGAATATTTTTTTAAAAAAATATCAGGTTAAAAATTGCTTAAACCCGAATATTTTGTTACTATTATAAAAAAATGTAAGGAGATGAAAAGAAACGAAGATAAATCAGAAAAATCAAAATGATTTTCCTGGGACATATCAGAAAAATTATTTTCAGATTTTCAAAATAATTTTTTAAAATATAGTAATTTACTTGAAACTTCTCTTAAAAGATAGTATAATAGAAATATAGAAAACGCTTACAATATAAAGGGGGATTTATGGATACATTAGAAGCTTTAAGAACTTTTACAACAGGCGAAAATTTCCATCTTCAGCACTATTTGGGCGCACATCGTGAGGAGAAAGACGGGGAATGGGGTTACACATTCCGAGTTTGGGCTCCAAATGCGCAGGCTGTTCATCTAGTCGGTGATTTCACGAATTGGGTTGAAAATCAAATCCCTATGGTTCGAAACGAATCTGGAGTTTGGGAAGTTTTTACAACTTTTGCCCAAGAAGGTCAGATTTATAAATATCATATCACACGGGCTAACGGTCATCAGCTTATGAAGATTGATCCTTTAGCTGTTCGGTATGAAGCACGTCCAGGAACAGGGGCTGTTTTAACAGAAATTCCAGAAAAGAAATGGAAGGATGGACTTTGGTTAGCTCGTAGAAAACGTTTGGGATTCTTCGAAAGACCAGTTAATATTTACGAAGCACACGCTGGTTCGTGGAAACGAAATCCAGATGGAACTCCATATAGTTTTGCTCAATTAAAAGAAGAGTTGATTCCTTACTTAGTTGAAATGAACTACACTCATATTGAGTTTATGCCTTTGATGGCTCACCCGCTAGGTTTGAGTTGGGGCTATCAACTGATGGGATATTTCGGTTTAGAACATTCTTACGGAAGACCAGAAGAGTTTCAGGACTTTGTCGAGGAGTGTCACTTAAACAATATCGGTGTTATCGTGGACTGGGTTCCAGGTCACTTTACAATCAATGATGATGCCTTAGCCTACTATGATGGAACTCCGACTTTTGAATATCAAGACCATAACAAAGCTCATAATTATGGTTGGGGAGCATTAAACTTTGACTTAGGGAAAAACGAAGTACAATCTTTCCTAATTTCTAGCATTAAGTTCTGGATTGATTTTTATCATTTAGATGGTATCCGTGTTGATGCTGTAAGTAATATCCTTTATCTTGATTATGATAATGCACCTTGGACACCAAATAAAGACGGTGGAAATCTTAACTACGAAGGTTATTATTTCCTTCAGCGTTTAAATACTGTTATTAAGCTAGCTCACCCTGATGTCATGATGATTGCAGAAGAGAGCTCTTCAGCTACTAAAATAACAGGTCCAAAAGAGATTGGTGGTCTTGGATTTGACTACAAGTGGAACATGGGCTGGATGAATGACATCTTACGTTTCTACGAAGAAGATCCAATTTACCGCAAGTATGATTTTAACCTTGTAACCTTCAGTTTTATGTATGTCTTTAATGAAAATTATCTTCTACCATTCTCACATGATGAGGTGGTTCATGGTAAGAAGAGTATGATGCATAAGATGTGGGGAGATCGCTATAATCAGTTTGCAGGTCTGAGAAACCTTTATACTTATCAAATTTGTCATCCTGGTAAGAAATTACTCTTTATGGGTAGCGAATTTGGTCAATTCTTAGAGTGGAAATCAGAAGAGCAATTAGAATGGTCAAACCTTGAAGATCCAATGAATGCCAAGATGAAATACTTCACATCTCAGTTGAATCAACTTTATAAGGACCACCGTTGTCTTTGGGAAATTGATACAAGCTATGATGGAATTGAAATTATCGATGCAGATAATAGAGATCAGAGTGTTCTTTCCTTTATTCGTAAAGGAAAGAAAGACGAGATGCTAGTCTGTGTCTTTAATATGGCACCAGTCGAACGACCTGATTTCACAATTGGACTGCCAGTTGCAGGTGTGTATGAAGAAATTTGGAATACAGAGCTAGAACAATGGGGTGGAGTTTGGAAAGAACACAACCAAACTGTTCAAACTCAAGAAGGGTTATGGAAGGATTATGAGCAGACATTGACCTTTACCTTGCCAGCTATGGGTGCAAGTATTTGGAAAATCAAACGTCGCTTGAAACCTACAAAAAAAGAATCAAATAAATCTCAAAAAGGAGTAGAAAATGAAGAATGAAATGCTAGCTTTAATCCTTGCCGGTGGGCAAGGAACTCGTCTCGGTAAACTCACTCAAAGCATTGCAAAACCTGCTGTGCAATTTGGTGGGCGCTACCGTATCATTGACTTTGCTCTTTCTAACTGTGCCAACTCTGGTATCCACAATGTTGGGGTTATTACACAGTATCAGCCTCTTGCTCTTAACAATCACATCGGAAACGGTTCTAGTTGGGGTCTTGATGTAATTGATTCAGGCGTTTCTATCCTTCAACCTTACTCTGCAAGTGAAGGAAATCGTTGGTTTGAAGGGACAAGTCATGCGATTTACCAAAATATCGACTATATCGATAGCATCAATCCTGAGTATGTTTTGATTCTTTCAGGAGACCATATCTACAAAATGGACTATGATGATATGCTCCAATCACACAAGGATAACAATGCCAGCTTGACAGTAGCTGTCTTGGATGTACCACTAAAAGAAGCTAGTCGTTTCGGTATCATGAATACAGATGCTAATAATCGCATTGTTGAATTCGAAGAAAAACCTGCCCAACCAAAATCAACCAAGGCATCAATGGGTATTTATATTTTCGATTGGAAACGTCTACGCAATATGCTAGTTGCAGCTGAAAAGAATAATATTGACATGTCAGACTTTGGTAAGAATGTTATTCCTAATTATCTTGAGACAGGTGAAAGTGTCTATGCTTATGAATTTAATGGATACTGGAAGGATGTTGGTACAATCGAATCTCTTTGGGAAGCAAATATGGAATACATCTCTCCAGAAAATGCTCTAGATAGCCGAAATCGTCAATGGAAAATTTATTCTCGTAACCTTATCGCTCCACCAAACTACCTTGGAGAATTTGCTCAAGTAGAAGACTCTCTAGTAGTAGATGGATGTTACGTGAATGGTACTGTAAAACATTCCATTCTTTCTACAGCTGCTCAAGTTCGTAAGGGAGCAGAAGTTGTTGATTCTGTCATCATGAGTGGAGCAGTTATCGGTAGAGGTGCTAAAATTACACGTGCAATCATCGGTGAAGGTGCAATTATTGCCGATGGTGTTGAAATTGATGGTACAGAAGAAGTACAAGTAGTCGGATATAACGAAGTAGTGGGGGTAGCAACAGATGAAGATTGATAAATATTCAGCGATTTTAGGAAATACCGTTGGTTTCCATGATATGTCAACCTTGACAAGTAACCGTCCAGTGGCAAGTTTGCCATTTGGAGGAAAGTATCGTTTGATTGACTTCCCACTCTCAAGTTTAGCAAATGCTGGTGTTCGAAGTGTCTTTGGAATCTTCCAACAAGATAACATCAGCTCTGTATTTGACCACATTCGTTCAGGACGTGAATGGGGCTTGAATACCCTTCTTAGCCACTACTATCTTGGAATCTACAATACTCGTGTGGAAAGTAGTACTGTTGGTAAAGAGTATTATCAACAACTCTTGACTTATTTAAAACGTTCTGGATCTAACCAAACAGTTTCCTTGAACTGTGACGTTTTGGTAAATATTGATCTTACTCAGGTTTTCCATTTGCATAATACTACAAAATCTCCTATCACGGTTGTTTATAAGAAACTACCTAAAAAGGATATTTCAGAAGTAAATGCTATCCTAGATATTGATGAAACTGACCACGTGCTCTCTCACAAACTCTTCGATAAAAAGCTGAACAAGAATACTACAACATGTCAACGGATATCTTTGTTGTAGATACTCAATGGTTGATTGAACGTCTGGAAGAAGAAGCTCAGAAAGAACACCCAGAAAAACTACGTTATGTTCTACGTGACTTAGCAGCGGAATCAGGCGCTTTTGCATACGAGTATACTGGTTACTTAGCAAATATTCATTCTGTAGAAACATACTACCAAGCCAATATTGATATGCTTGATCTGCATAAATTCTACTCTTTATTCTCTCCAAATCAAAAGATTCACACAAAAGTGAAAAACGAAGAACCAACTTATTATGCACCTGGTTGTGAAGTAAATACTTCGCAGTTTGCTTCTGGTAGTATTGTCGAAGGTAAGGTTGTTCGTTCAGTTGTTTCGCGTAATGTTCAAATTCATAAAGATAGCTTAGTTAAAGAATCTATTGTTTTCCCTCGTGTTGTCATTGGTGAAGGTGCTCAAGTTGAGTATGCAATTATTGATAAGGGTGCTGAAGTAGCTGATGGAGTTGTTATTCGTGGTACCGCAGAAAATCCTGTTGTCATCAAAAAAGGTGAAAAAGTAACAGAGGACATTCTTTCATGAAAATTTTATTTGTAGCAGCCGAAGGAGCCCCTTTTTCTAAAACAGGTGGCTTGGGAGATGTTATCGGGGCTCTTCCAAAATCATTAGTTAAAGCTGGTCATGAAGTTGCTGTTATCCTGCCATACTATGACATGGTGGAAGCCAAGTTTGGTGATCAAATTGAAGATGTTCTTCAATTTGAAGTATATGTTGGTTGGCGTAGACAATTTTGTGGCATTAAGAAGACTGTTTTAAATGGTGTTACTTTCTACTTTATTGACAACCAGTATTATTTCTTCCGTGGTCATGTGTATGGTGATTTCGATGATGGTGAACGCTTTGCTTTCTTCCAACTTGCAGCCTTAGAAGCTATGGAGCGTATTGGATTTATTCCTGATGTTCTTCATGCTCATGATTATCATACAGCTATGATTCCTTTCTTGTTGAAGGAAAAATACAGATGGATTCAAGCCTATCCAAAACATTAAGACTGTCTTAACGATCCATAATTTGGAATTCCAAGGTCAATTCTCTGAAGGTATGCTTTGGGATTTGTTCCGAGTTGGTTTTGAACGCTATGCGGATGGTACAGTTCGCTGGAATGACTGCCTGAACTGGATGAAGGCTGGTATCCTCTATGCAGATCGTGTATCTACTGTATCGCCAAGCTATGCTTATGAAATCATGACAACAGAGTTTGGATGTGGTTTGGATCAGATTCTTCGAATGGAGTCTGGGTAAGGTTTCTGGTATTGTAAATGGAATCGATACGGATCTTTATAATCCAGAAACGGATCCTTTGTTGGATTATCATTTTAATAAGTCAGACCTATCAGGAAAAGCTCAGAATAAAGCTAAACTTCAAGAAAAAGTTGGTCTTCCAGTTCGTCCCGATGTTCCAATGATTGGTATTGTGTCGCGTTTGACAAGACAGAAAGGTTTTGATGTCGTCGTTGAAGGTTTGCATCGCATGCTTCAAGAAGATGTTCAAATCGTTCTCTTGGGTACAGGTGATCCTGGTTTTGAACAAGCCTTCTCATGGTTTGGTCAAGTATTCCCAGATAAACTTTCTGCCAATATTACCTTTGATGTCAAGCTAGCACAAGAAATTTATGCAGCCTGTGATATTTTCCTCATGCCAAGTCGTTTTGAACCTTGTGGACTTTCTCAAATGATGGCTATGCGTTATGGAACATTACCACTTGTTCATGAGGTAGGCGGGTTGAGAGATACTGTTCAACCATTCAATCCAATTGAAGGAACGGGTACAGGATTTAGTTTTAATAACTTAACCTCTTACTGGCTAAATTGGGCATTACAAACAGCCTTGGATGTTTACTATAATCATCCTGACGTTTGGAAGAAACTTCAAGTACAAGCTATGGAATGTGACTTCTCTTGGGATACAGCATGTCAGTCTTACCTTGATTTGTATCACAGCTTAGCAAATTAAATAAATAAAATCGTATGATGCTTTCATACGATTTTTTGAGATGATGAAAGTATGGGGAATAAATGAATAAAGCTAGAGGACTCTGTGTCCTAGATGTTGATGGAACTCTGATAGAAGAAGAGGTTATTGATTTATTAGGGAAAGAGGCAGAGTGCGAAGAAGAAGTAGCCCTGCTAACAGCTCAAGCTATGAGAGGAGAATTAGACTTCGAAGCAAGTTTAAAGACGTGTTTCTCTTCTTAAAGGTCTCTCTATCAATGTTTTTGATAAGATTTATCATGAACTTCACCTTAGTAAAAACGCTGCCAAGTTTATTAAAGTTCTTCTAGAAAATCAGATAGAAGTCGGTTTAGTATCAGGCGGATTTACCACTATTGTAGAAAGATTAGCAAAAGATTTAGGGATTTCATTATATACTGCTAATCAACTGGAAATCAAAGATGATCATTTAACTGGAAATCTAATTGGTCCTATTATAAGCAGAGAAGTAAAAGAAGCAACCCTCGTGAGATGGGCTGAAGAATTACAAGTGCCATTTGATAGAACGATTGCAATCGGTGATGGAGCTAATGACTTAAAAATGCTTAAAAGTGCAGGACTTGGAATAGCCTTTTGTGCCAAGGATATTGTGAAAAAGGAAATAAATCTTCAGGTAGATGAGAGAGATTTTGGGAAAGTTTTGGAGATGATAGACTTCCTTTAGATAGAAAGAGGGATCAAAATGAAAGTTGTTATCGCGCCGGACTCTTTCAAAGAGAGTCTTCCAGCAAACGAAGTAGCAGAAGCTATAAAAAGAGGATTCGAAAGGGCTATACCTAACGTGGAGTGTTTACTTTTACCTGTTGGTGATGGAGGTGAAGGGACAGTAGACGCCATTAAAAGTTCTCTAGGTTTGGAAGAAAAAACAGTCCAGGTAACTGGACCTTTTGGTGATGAGGTTTTGATGTCTTACTTTCAAAAAAGAGAATTAGCTCTATTTGAAGTTGCAAATTTAGTAGGTCTTGCTAAAATCCCTTTTGATAAACGTAATCCTCTAGAGATTCAAACAAAGGGAATTGGTCAACTTATTCTCCATTTGATAGAACAAGGAATCAAAGATATCTACGTTGGTGTCGGTGGTACGGCTAGTAACGATGGTGGAATTGGCATTGCTTCAGGACTTGGTTACCAGTTTTATGACAAAAACGGAATTGTACTTCAAGCAAATGGTCAATCTCTATTTGATATCAGGAAAATTTTGAAGGAGGGAGTAATTCAAATTCCTTCTGATGTACATATAAAAATACTTGCAGACGTGACAAATCCGCTTTGTGGACCTCAGGGTGCTACCTTTACATTTGGGAAAACAAAAAGGGATTGGATCCATCTAAATTTAAAGAAGTTGATGCTGCTATTAAAGACTTCTATAGTAAAGTTGGACCCGAAATATTAAAATTAGATGGTGCAGGAGCAGGTGGTGGTATTGCAGCTGGCTTGTGTGCCTTCGCTGGAGCAGAGATTGTATCTGGTATTCAAACTTGTTTGGATTTGATAAACTTCGATCAAAAAGTAGCAGATGCAGACCTAGTTATCGTTGGCGAAGGTAGACTGGACTCGCAAAGTCTAGCTGGAAAGGCGCCAATTGGAGTAGCAAAAAGAACACCAAGGGGTGTTCCAGTTCTTGCTATTTGTGGTAGTTTATCAGAGGATTTACCACCCTTACCATTTGAGAATATAGTCGCAGCTTTTTCCATACTTGAAAAAAGCGAACCGTTAGCAGACAGTCTAAAAAAAGCAGCTGTTTATCTAGAAAATACAGCTGCAAGTATCGCACGAATCATGTCTTTGAGATAGAGTTAACCAAACCATTTTTTCCAGAGAGAAGTAGGAGCTTTCGTCTCTTTCTCTTGCCATAAGTCTGAAAAGGCCTTTCTGAGGTCTTTTTCACTTGTTTGAACCGGAACATCGCTATGGATAACCAGTCCGAAAGGAGAAGAGTTATGATCTTCAGAAACGATAGTTGCTTGGCAATCAGAATCTTTAGCATTTTTTAAATAATAAACTTGTTTTTCAAACTCAACTTGAGGAGAGATTTTGACAAATAGAGGTTCAGTTTCTTTTTTAAAAGTCTCTAAAATTGTTAAAAATGCCTTTTGAAATTTGTCATCATTCGCAGCAGCGAGTTCAGCGTAGCCAAGAACACGTTCTTCAAAGGTACCAAGAAAACGTCTTTGTTCGTCTGGATTTAATTTAAGCCCGCCATGAGCTTTTTCTAATATTTGTTTTGATACATCAGTCATAAATATAGTATATCATAAAAAGTCTATAGATAAGGCGGAAAAGAAAGCGATTACTTAATAAACTTAAGGAAAATTTGCACAAAGATAACGTTTTTTCTTGAAAAAGGTATCTTTTTGATGTATCATAGAGGTGTAAAATAATTTAACTCAAAGGAGAGTAAAAAATGTCAATTATTACTGATGTTTACGCTCGCGAAGTCCTAGACTCACGCGGTAACCCAACACTTGAAGTAGAAGTTTATACTGAATCAGGTGCTTTCGGACGTGGTATGGTTCCATCAGGAGCTTCTACTGGTGAACACGAAGCAGTTGAACTTCGCGACGGTGACAAATCTCGTTACGGTGGTCTTGGTACACAAAAAGCTGTTGACAACGTAAATAACATCATTGCTGAAGCAATTATCGGCTACGATGTACGTGACCAACAAGCTATCGACCGTGCTATGATCGCTCTTGACGGTACTCCTAACAAAGGTAAATTGGGTGCAAACGCAATCCTTGGTGTGTCTATCGCTGTAGCTCGCGCTGCTGCTGACTACCTTGAAATCCCACTTTACAGCTACCTTGGTGGATTCAACACTAAAGTTCTTCCAACTCCAATGATGAACATCATCAACGGTGGATCTCACTCAGATGCTCCAATCGCTTTCCAAGAATTCATGATCGTACCTGCTGGTGCACCTACATTCAAAGAAGCTCTTCGTTGGGGTGCTGAAATCTTCCACGCACTTAAGAAAATCCTTAAATCACGTGGTTTGGAAACCGCCGTAGGTGACGAAGGTGGATTCGCTCCTCGTTTCGACGGAACTGAAGATGGTGTAGAAACAATCCTTGCTGCTATCGAAGCTGCTGGTTATGTTCCAGGTAAAGATGTATTTATCGGATTTGACTGTGCATCATCAGAATTCTACGATAAAGAACGCAAAGTTTACGATTACACTAAATTCGAAGGTGAAGGAGCTGCTGTCCGCACTGCTGCTGAACAAATCGACTACCTTGAAGAATTGGTAAACAAATACCCAATCATCACTATCGAAGATGGTATGGACGAAAACGACTGGGACGGTTGGAAAGCACTTACTGAACGTCTTGGTGGTAAAGTTCAATTGGTTGGTGACGACTTCTTCGTAACAAACACTGTCTACCTTTCACGTGGTATCGAAGAAGGTGCTGCTAACTCAATCCTTATCAAAGTTAACCAAATCGGTACTCTTACTGAAACATTCGACGCTATCGAAATGGCGAAAGAAGCTGGTTACACTGCCGTTGTATCACACCGTTCAGGTGAAACTGAAGATTCAACAATCGCTGACATCGCAGTTGCAACAAACGCAGGACAAATCAAGACTGGTTCACTTTCACGTACAGACCGTATCGCTAAATACAACCAATTGCTTCGCATCGAAGATCAACTTGGTGAAGTAGCTGAATACCGTGGATTGAAATCATTCTACAACTTAAAAAAATAAAATAGTTCAGTGAACTAATGAAAGCCCTTGGATTTTTTCCGAGGGCTTTTGTATATTATAAGACAAGCTCAAAGAAATCCAGTCTTGTTTTCGTATTCTAGAGGTGAAATGAGAGATTTTTAAACGGTTTTTTGGTATAATAATACCCAGGAAAAACTAGAGAAAGAAGGAGGTTGAGATGGAAAAGTATTTGTCGGTAACAACTTTGACTAAGTATCTGAAAATGAAATTCGATAAAGACCCATACTTGGAGAGGGTCTATTTAACTGGTCAGGTTTCTAACTTCCGGAAGCGTCCAACTCATCAATATTTTTCTCTAAAAGATGATCGAGCAGTAATCCAAGCGACTATTTGGTCAGGTATTTATCAGAAACTAGGTTTTGATTTGGAAGAAGGGATGAAGATCAATGTTATCGGTCGTGTCCAAGTCTATGAACCAAGTGGGAGCTACTCTATCATCATTGAAAAGGCAGAGCCTGATGGTGTAGGGGCTCTTGCGATTCAGTTCGAACAATTAAAAAAGAAATTATCAGAAGAAGGCCTTTTTCAAGAACGCTTTAAACAAGCAATCCCTCAGTTTGCAAAACGTATCGGGGTTGTGACTAGTCGTAGTGGTGCTGTTATACAGGATATTATTACTACCGTTAGCAGACGTTCCCAGGGGTTGAGATTGTTTTATATCCTACCAAGGTTCAAGGCGAAGGAGCAGCAGAGGAGATTGCCCGTAACATTACTAGAGCTAATGAACGAGAAGACTTGGATGTTCTTATCATTGGTCGTGGTGGTGGATCAATTGAGGATCTTTGGGCTTTTAACGAAGAGATTGTAGTGCGTTCTATCTTTGAATCGCGCCTTCCTATTATTTCAAGTGTGGGCCACGAAACAGATGTAACTTTGGCTGATTTTGTTGCCGACAAGAGAGCAGCAACACCAACTGCTGCAGCAGAGTTAGCTACACCTGTGACTAAGTTAGATCTACTGACCTACCTTAAAAATCAAGAGAAACGAATGGCTACTGCTGTACAAAATACTTTATCAAAGAAAAAAGAATCCTTGAGAGGGCTTAGTCAATCAGTCATCTTCAGACAACCAGAGCGTTTATATGATGGATATCTGCAACGTTTGGATCAGTTAGTACTTCGACTGAAGCAGGGTTTGAATGGTGAGTTAGTTAGAAATCAACAGAAGGTTCAAGCTCAAATTCACCGTTTGGAGCAATTATCGCCAAATGTCAAGGTTCAGCGCTACCAAGACCGTATTCAACAGTTACAAAAATTAATGCGTAGCCAGATGGCTGTGGTCTATGATGCTAAGGTTGCTGAAGTAAAACGCTTGTCAGAAGCTCTACTCATGTTAGATACGAGTCGTATCGTAGCAAGGGGTTATGCGATTGTAAAAAAAGAGGATACCGTGGTATCTTCAGCAAATGATTTGAAAAAAAATGACCAGGTGATGTTGATGATGCGAGATGGTCAGGTAGAATTAGAGGTTAAAGATGTCAAAACAGAAGAAATTTGAAGATAATTTAGCAGAGCTTGAGACTATTGTTCAGAGTTTAGAAAATGGTGAAATTGCTTTAGAAGATGCTATTACTGCATTTCAAAAAGGAATGGTTCTTTCAAAAGAATTGCAAGCAACACTTGATAAAGCAGAAAAGACTTTGGTTAAAGTCATGCAAGAAGATGGAACAGAAAGCGAACTTCTATGAACAAGCAAGAAAAATTAGCTTTGGTTGAGTCAGCTCTTGAGGAGTTTTATGGAGACCAGCAATTAGCTGCTCATCTCAGAGAAGCTGTTCTCTATTCTATTCATGCAGGTGGTAAACGAATTCGTCCTTATCTGCTTTTAGAAGTTTTGGAGTCTTTGCAGGTGCCAATCACTATAGCTCATGCCCAGGTTGCAGCAGCGCTTGAGATGATTCACACAGGTAGCTTAATTCATGATGATCTTCCTGCTATGGATGATGATGATTTTCGTCGTGGGCGTTTAACCAACCATAAGAAGTTTGGTGAAGCACTAGCAATTTTAGCAGGAGATGCCCTCTTTTTAGATCCTTATGCTTTTGATAGCGCAAGCAGACTTGCCAAACGAAATTAAGGTAGATTTAATAGCTTCTTTGTCCCTTTCTTCTGGAAGTATGGGGATGGTCGCTGGCCAAGTTTTGGATATGGAAGGTGAAGGTAAAGCATTTAAACCTAGAAGAACTTCAGACCATCCATGCTAATAAAACTGGTAAACTCTTAGCCTTCCCTTTTCAAGCGGCAGGAGTTATTGCAAGATTGGATGAAAATCTTCAAAAACAGTTGAAAACAGTTGGAGAGCTGATTGGGCTTGCTTTCCAAGTGAGAGATGATATCCTTGATGTTACTGCTAGTTTTGAGGAAATTGGTAAAACACCACAAAAAGATTTGCAAGCTGAGAAATCAACCTATCCTGCTTTGTTAGGATTGGATGAGGCAAAAGTTTTTTGTAACCGAACTTTGGATCAGGCTAATGAAAAATTAGATGTGATTAGCCAATTAGTCGACTTTGATAAAGAACCAATTGTAAAAATAGTAGAAAGTTTGAGAATCAATGCCTAAGGAAAGAGTAGATGTACTTGCCTACAAACAAGGTTTATTTGAAACAAGAGAACAGGCTAAGCGGGGCGTAATGGCTGGATTAGTGATTGCAGTCCTAAATGGTGAGCGTTTTGATAAACCAGGAGAAAAAATTCCTGACGATACTGAATTAAAACTCAAGGGTGAGAAACTCAAGTATGTGAGCCGAGGCGGCTTGAAACTTGAGAAAGCTTTAGAAAAGTTTGATATATCAGTTGAAGGCAAAACGACCATTGATATCGGCGCTTCAACAGGAGGCTTTACCGATGTCATGCTTCAAAATGGTGCAAAAATGGTTTATGCCGTTGATGTTGGGACCAATCAGCTTGCCTGGAAATTACGCCAAGATTCACGTGTTGTCAGCATGGAGCAATTTAACTTTCGTTATGCTGAAAAAAATGACTTTGAAGAAGAGCCATGCTTTTGCAAGTATCGATGTGAGTTTTATTTCTTTGAGTCTCATTTTACCGGCTCTACATAGAATATTGGTCGACCAAGGGGAAGTTGTTGCACTCATAAAACCACAGTTTGAAGCAGGCCGAGAACAGATTGGTAAAAATGGAATTATCAGAGATGCCAAAGTTCACCAAAATGTTTTAGAATCAGTTACTAAAATGGCAGTTGATGAAGGATTCTCAGTCTTAGGATTGGATTTTTCTCCTATTCAAGGTGGACACGGGAATATTGAGTTTCTTGCTTATTTACGTAAAGAAGAACATGCAAGCAACCAAGTAGTTTCTGAAATAGAAAAAGTAGTAGAAAAAGCACATAGAGAGTTTAAAGATGAATAAAAAAGAAAGACTTGAAAAGATTAGAAGATTTGTGACTGATTATCAAATCGGCACACAAGAAGAAATCGTTGAACACTTGAGAGAAGCAGGCATCTCTGCTACTCAAGCAACTGTTTCACGTGATATCAAAGAATTAGGGATTGTAAAAATTCCTTTGAAAGACAATACATATGTCTATGAATTACCAAAGTCAGTAGTTAAAAGTTTACAGTTAGCTGAGAACAATATCGAAAGTTTCGAAAGAATGGGTAATCTCATCAACTTAGATGTCATTCCTGGGAATACAATTTTTGTTAAAAGTCAATTGACTCAAACATTTTCAGATATGATTTTTAGCTGTTTAGCAGATGATAACTCAATTTTAATTGTGGCGCGAACTGAAGAAGCAGCTATAGAGATTGTTGAGCAAGTTAAAAAGTGGTAGGACCTTATGTTACTTGAAATTTCAATTAAAAACTTTGCCATCATTGAGGGTATTTCACTTAATTTTGAGAAGGGAATGACAGTTCTGACGGGGGAAACCGGTGCTGGCAAGTCTATCATCATTGATGCTATGAATATGATGCTGGGAGCAAGAGCTACAACGGACGTCATTCGTCATGGTGCTCCTAAGGCTGAAATCGAAGGTCTTTTCTCGGTTGAAAACAGTCATGCTTTGCAAATGATTTTTGATGAGCAAGGAATAGAGTTAGGTGATGAAATCATCATCCGTCGTGAAATTTTACAAAACGGGCGTAGTGTTAGTCGTGTCAATGGACAGATGGTTAATCTATCTGTTCTTCGCTCAATTGGACAGTATCTTGTTGATATCCATGGCCAACATGATCAAGAAGAGTTAATGCGTCCCCAATTGCATATTCAGATGCTTGATGGGTTTGGTGAAGCAGATTTTCTGGAACTGAAGCAAGCCTACCAGACAAACTTTGATGCTTATCGTAAAATGCGCAAGCAACTTCTTGAGATTAAGAAAAATCAAGAAGAGCACAAGGCTCGTATTGAAATGTTGGAATTTCAGATGGCTGAAATTGAATCTGCGTCCTTACAGCCAGGTGAAGACCTCAAACTAAACCAAGAACGAGATAAACTTTTAAATCATAAAAAGTATTGCTGATACGTTAACTAATGCTTATACAATGTTAGATAATGAAGAATTTTCAAGTCTAGCTAACGTGCGTTCAGCTATGAATGATATGGAAAGTTTAGAAGAGTATGATGTAGAATATCGTGAAATTTCTACTTCCTTATCTGAATCTTATTATGTTCTAGAAGATGTTACTAAACGTTTAGAGGATATTATTGAAAGTCTTGATTTCGACGGTAATCGTCTCATGCAGATTGAAAGCCGTTTAGATCTCATTCACGCCATTACACGTAAGTATGGTGGGAATGTTGACGATGTCTTGATGTACTTTGCTAAAATCACAGAAGAATACAACCTTTCTGACTGGCAATCATTTATCTTCAGATGATATGGAAGCAGAACTCAAAAAAAGTTAGAAGTAAGTCTGGTTGATTTAGCAAGTAAGCTTGCATCTGCTCGACATAACTTAGCTCAACAATTAGAAATTGAGATTCAGCAAGAACTCAAAGACCTCTATATGGAGAAAGCTCGGTTTCAGGTTCAATTTACTAAAGGTAAGTTTACTCGTGAAGGAAATGAAAGTGTTGAATTTTACATCTCCACCAACCCTGGAGAAGACTTTAAACCATTGGTTAAAGTAGCTTCTGGAGGAGAGTTGTCTCGCCTCATGTTGGCGATCAAGTCTGCTTTTTCTCGTAAGGAAGGTAAGACCAGTATTGTATTTGATGAAGTGGACACAGGAGTTTCAGGTCGTGTAGCTCAAGCAATCGCTCAAAAGATTCATAAAGATTGGTCAGAATGGTCAAGTATTAGCTATATCTCATCTTCCTCAAGTCATTGCGATCGCAGATTATCAGTTCTTTATTGAAAAGATTAGTAATGACCATTCAACTGTTTCAACAGTTCGCTTGTTGACAGTTGAAGAAAGGGTGGAAGAAGTTGCCAAAATGTTGGCTGGTGAGAATGTGACTGAAGCAGCACTTAGTCAAGCGAGAGAATTGTTACAAAGTAAGGAGAAATAAATGACAGACTATTATGTTATTGGAGATGTCCATGGGAAAGCAGGAATGCTTGAGGACCTTCTAAAAACATGGGATGGTAAGACTCAATTACTCTTTCTTGGAGATTTGATTGATAGAGGAGAAGATAGTCGACGTGTTCTTGAAATGGTCAAAGGACTTGGTAGAAAATCAAGGAGCGATTTGCATTTCAGGAAATCACGAGTATATGTTTTTAACTTGGTTGGATAATCCTGAAGAAAGCTATGACCACTATCGTCGTAATGGTGGGGATACAACTATTAATTCTATTTTGGGGCGTCCACTGGATGCACCAGTAGATGGAGTAGCAGATGCTAAGCGTGTAGAAACTGAAGCAGCAGACTTGGTTGCTTTTATCCGACAAATGCCATTTGTGATTGAAACGGACAAGTATATTTTTGTTCATGCGGGAATTGATTTAACTTTGGATGATTGGCATGAAACTACAGATTACAAGAAAGTCTGGCTCAGAAAACCATTCCACGAAGCAGTTAATCATACAGGGAAAACAATTGTCTTTGGGCATACACCTGTCTATGGACTTTTGGAACAAAAACCAGGAACTGCAGAACTTTGGATGACAGAAGATGGGAAAATCGGAATGGATGGAGGAGCTGTCTATGGTGGTGTCCTTCATGGAATTGTCTTTACTGACCAAGGTATGACAGACCACTATTTCATCGAAAATGACGGATTTGTTGCTGAAGATTAATACTCTCTACAGGGTATTATGGTCTTGTCAAAAACATAAAAACAATTTATAATTAATAGATACCCTGAAAGGAAGAGAATCTTGAATTTAGAAGAATTGAAAAAACGTCAGGAGAAGATCCGAAACTTTTCCATTATCGCTCATATTGACCATGGGAAGTCAACATTGGCAGATCGTATTTTGGAGGCTACAGAGACGGTTTCTAGTCGTGAAATGCAAGCTCAGCTTCTTGATAGTATGGACCTAGAGAGAGAGCGTGGGATTACTATCAAACTGAATGCCATCGAGCTTAATTATACTGCCAAAGATGGCGAAACCTATATTTTTCACCTGATTGACACACCAGGACACGTGGACTTCACTTATGAGGTATCACGTTCTCTAGCTGCCTGTGAGGGTGCAATTTTGGTAGTCGATGCCGCCCAAGGAATTGAGGCTCAAACACTAGCAAACGTCTACCTTGCCTTAGATAATGATTTGGAGATTCTTCCAGTTATCAATAAAGATTGACTTACCTGCAGCAGATCCAGAGCGCGTGCGTACAGAAATTGAAGATGTCATAGGTCTGGATGCTAGTGAGGCTAGTATTAGCTTCAGCAAAAGCTGGGATTGGAATTGAAGATATTTTAGAGCAAATTGTAGAAAAAGTTCCAGCACCAACTGGTGATGTATCAGCACCATTAAAAGCTTTGATTTTTGACTCAGTTTACGATGCTTATCGTGGCGTTATCCTCCAAGTTCGTGTCATGGATGGAGTTGTTAAGCCAGGTGATAAGATTCAGCTCATGAGCAATGGTAAAACCTTTGATGTTACTGAGGTCGGAATATTCACACCCAAAGCAGTAGGACGTGACTTCCTTGCGACAGGTGACGTTGGTTATATTGCAGCATCTATCAAGACTGTTCAAGATACTCGTGTCGGTGATACAGTTACTTTGGCAGCAAATCCTGCTTCAGACCCACTATCTGGATACAAGCAGATGAATCCGATGGTTTTCGCAGGTCTCTATCCAATCGAGTCAAATAAATACAACGACCTTCGTGAAGCCCTTGAAAAATTGCAGTTGAACGATGCTAGTCTTCAGTTTGAACCCGAAACATCGCAAGCTCTTGGATTCGGTTTCCGTTGTGGGTTTTTGGGTCTCCTTCATATGGATGTTATTCAGGAACGTTTGGAACGTGAGTTCAACATTGACCTGATCATGACTGCACCATCCGTTATCTACAAGGTCAATCAGACTGATGGTGAGTCTATGGATGTATCGAATCCATCCGAGTTTCCTGATCCTACTAAAATTGCAACTATTGAAGAACCTTATGTTAAAGCACAAATCATGGTACCACAGGAATTTGTAGGAGCTGTTATGGAACTAGCTCAGCGCAAACGTGGTGACTTTGTGACGATGGACTATATCGATGATAATCGTGTCAATGTTATCTATCAAATTCCACTTGCTGAAATTGTCTTTGATTTCTTTGACAAGCTCAAATCTTCAACACGTGGCTATGCAAGCTTTGACTATGAACTGTCAGAGTATCGTCCATCTAAACTGGTTAAAATGGATATCCTTCTCAATGGAGACAAGGTTGATGCACTCAGCTTTATCGTTCACAAGGACTTTTGCTTATGAACGTGGGAAACTCATCGTTGATAAAGCTCAAGAAAATTATTCCACGTCAACAGTTTGAAGTTCCAATCCAAGCAGCTATTGGACACAAGATTGTAGCTCGTACAGATATCAAAGCTCTTCGTAAGAACGTTCTTGCCAAGTGTTATGGAGGAGATGTTTCTCGTAAACGTAAACTTCTTGAAAAACAAAAAGCTGGTAAAAAGCGCATGAAAGCTATTGGATCAGTAGAAGTTCCTCAAGAAGCCTTCCTAAGTGTCTTGAGTATGGATGAAGAATAATTGATTCCTAATACAGTTATCTTTTGACACTTATCTTTTCTTTCATTAGAATAGAAGTGAAAGGAGAAGGATCATGAAAAAAATCGTCAGCTTATCTACACTTTTAGTGTGTTGCCTTTGCCTCGCTGCTTGTAATACTTCAAAATCTAAAAAAGAAGTAGCCTCAGAAGCAACAACAGTTCAAGAAACTACTACAGCCCAAGAAACAACAACTGTAGCCGAATCAACAATTAAAGATACACAGGTAATTGGGTCAGATGCTTATGGCTACGTAAAAGTGCCAAAATCATGGATTCATTTTACAGAAGTTGAGGGTGGTGATGATATTCAGTACTGTGATGGAACGGACATCAATATCGTAACCCTAAATACTTTTAAACCAGAGCACCTTGGTGTTAGTGAAAGTGAATATGCTGCTCTTGATGCTGTTCAAGTTTCTACTAGTGTTTATCAAACTAAACAACAAAGCAAGGATTTCTCTAAAGTTTGGGGATCTAAGTCAAAAATTGGTGGTTATGACGCCTATGTCGTAAACTGTATTGCTAAAAATGGTAAATATCTAGTGATCTGGATCTTTAAATCAGACGATGGTAAGTTTAGATACGTTTCTCTAGAAGGAACACCTGAAGTGTTGAAAGGATATGCTTCCATTAATTGAACAAAGTTGGACTACGAAAAAAAATTAATAGATTAAAAAACAGGATGTATGTCCTGTTTTTTTCTATCTTTTTTCAAAACTATTTAAAATTATTTGCTGTTTAAAATCAAACAAAAAAAATAAAAATCAAACAAAATACAACAAAAAATATTGACAACGGTTTCATATAGTGTTATACTTGTATCATAAAAGTTAAATATGAAGGGAGAAGGTCATGGGATTAGATCATTTCTTCAGCAAAGACTTAGTTTTTTGTTTAGAAGCAGATAATCAAGAGCAACTCTTTGATCAAGTTGCAACCCTATTGGAAGAAAAGAAAGTTGTTACGGATACCTATCGATCGGCATTGATTGAACGTGAAAAAATGTTCCCAACCGGTTTAGATATGGAATTTCTTGGGAAGGACTTGCCGAATGTAGCAATCCCTCACACAGACACGATTCATAATTTAACTGAAAACGTTGTTGTGGTTCGCTTAGCGAAACCAGTAACATTCCACAACATGATTGCTCCTGACAAGGAAGTAGAAGTATCATTACTCTTCTTTATCATCAATAATTCAAGTTCGAGTCAAACAAATATTCTTGCTCAATTGATGGACTTCTTTACAGGTAATGGTCATCTAGAAGCACTTTCTAAGATTACAGAACCAGAAGCTTTGTTTCCAGTATATCTCAGAAAGCAACTGCTTAAATTCATAAATAAATAGTAAATATAAAAACGGAGGAAATCCAAATGATTAAAATTCTTGCTGCATGTGGTGCAGGGTGTTAACTCAAGCCACCAAATTAAAAGCGCTCTAGAAGAAGAGCTCTCTAGTCGTGGATACGATGTACAGTGTGACGCAGTTATGGTAAAAGATGTCAATGAAGACTTGATTAAAGGTTATGATATCTTCACACCAATTGCTGCAACTGACTTAGGTTTTGACCCTGGTATCCCAGTAGTAGAAGCTGGACCAATCTTGTTCCGTATTCCAGCAATGAGCGCTCCAGTTTATGACAATATTGAAGCAGCAATCAAAGAACACGGATTAAGTTAATTATTATTTTGTAATTTTCCATAAAAATAAAGGGAGGAAAAATTATGGATTTCATTATCAATCTAGCCAACGATTTCTTTAAACCAATCTTGGCTATGGGTGGCCCAATCATCATGCTGATCATTTTGACAGTATTGGCTTTGCTTTTCGGAGTTAAATTCTCCAAAGCACTTGAAGGTGGTATCAAACTTGCCATCGCACTTACTGGTATCGGTGCTATCATCGGAATGCTTAACGGAGCTTTCTCAGCTTCACTTGCAAAATTCGTTGAAAATACTGGTATTCAATTGACCATCACCGACGTTGGTTGGGCACCACTTGCTACAATCACTTGGGGATCTGCATGGACTCTATACTTCTTGCTAGTTATGTTGATTGTTAACATTGTAATGCTTGCAATGAAGAAAACAGACACACTTGACGTTGATATCTTCGATATCTGGCACTTGTCTATCACAGGTCTTTTGATTAAATGGTATGCTGACAAGAGTGGAGTTGGTCAAGGGGTTTCTCTTTTCATCGCGACTGCAGCAGTTGTTCTTGTAGGGGTTCTAAAAATTATTAACTCTGACTTGATGAAACCAACATTCGACGATCTTCTTAATGCACCAAGTTCATCACCAATGACTTCAACTCACATGAACTACATGATGAACCCAGTTATCATGGTTTTGGACAAGATTTTTGATAAATTCTTCCCAGGTCTTGATAAATATGACTTTGACGCTGCTAAATTGAACAAGAGAATCGGTTTCTGGGGCTCTAAATTCTTCATCGGTTTCATCCTTGGTATCGTTATCGGTTTGATGGGTACTCCACATCCGGTTCCAGGTGTTGAAGGTGCTGAAAAATGGGAACTTGTAATTAAAGGTTGGTTGTCACTTGGTTTGACTGCCGGTGTCTGCTTGGAGCTCTTCTCATTGATCGGTTCATGGTTCATCGCAGCCGTAGAACCACTTTCACAAGGTATTACAAACGTTGCTACTAAACGTCTTCAAGGACGTAAATTCAACATCGGTCTTGACTGGCCATTTATCGCTGGTCGTGCTGAAATCTGGGCTTGTGCCAACGTACTTGCACCAATCATGTTGATTGAAGCAGTGCTTCTTTCAAATGTCGGAAATGGTATCTTGCCACTTGCTGGTATCATCGCAATGGGTGTAACTCCAGCTCTCTTGGTAGTTACTCGTGGTAAATTGCTCCGTATGATTATCTTCGGAACACTCTTGTTGCCACTCTTCCTTCTTTCAGGTACACTTATCGCACCATTTGCAACAGATCTTGCTAAAAGTGTAGGTGCCTTCCCAGAAGGTGTGAGCCAAACTCAATTGATCACTCACTCAACACTTGAAGGACCAATCGAAAAACTTCTTGGTTGGACAATTGGTAACACTACAACAGGTGATATCAAAGCAATTATTGGTGCAGTAATCTTCCTTACTTTCTATATCGGTATTTTTGCATGGTACAGAAAACAAATGATCAAACGTAACGAAGAATACGCAGCAAACGCAAAATAATTTGCTCCTAAAAATGTAAATTGTAAAAACTAGGTTGTCAGTTTCCACTATGGAGCAGTCAGCCTAGTTTTTTTAGAAAAATGGAGGTAAGACTTGTGATTGAATTAAAATCAGATCAATTATATGTTGAGTTTCAAACACTTGGAGGCGCACTTTCTTCTATAAAGGACAAGGAAGGCGTAGAGTATTTATGGCAGGGGGATCCAACTTATTGGAGTGGGCAAGCACCCGTATTATTCCCAATATGTGGTTCAGTAAGAAATGATACGGTCCTTTATGATAAGGAAGATGGTAGTCAAAAAGAAGGAAAAATTCCTCGACATGGCTTAGTACGAAAAAAAGAATTTACATTAGTAGAACAAACAGATAATTCTGTTACATTCGCTATCGAAGATGATGAAGAAATGTATGCTAAATTACCCTTATCATTTTCGTTTAGAAATTACTTATACAGTGACTGGGAAAACCATACGTACACAGTATAAAATATATAATAAAGAAGCTGAAAAAAATCGATGCCATACTTTATCGGTGGGCATCCTGGTTTTAACTGTCCCTTACTAGATGACGAGGTATATGAAGATTACTATCTTGAATTTGAAAAGCCAGAAACATGTACAGTTCCAAAACCTTTTCCCAGAAACAGGAATGTTGGATTTCAAAGATAGAAGTTCTTGGTTAAATAATCAAAAAGAAATAGACTTGAATTATGACTTCTTTAGCTATGATGCTGTGACATTAGATGAGTTGGAATCTCGCACAGTAGCTTTGCGTTCACGAAAACATGATAAAGGTTTGAAACTAGATTTTAAAGAGTTTCCAAATTTAATCGTATGGTCAACTCTTAATAAAGGGCCTTTTATTGCCTTGGAACCATGGTCAGGTTTGTCTACTTCAATAGAAGAAGGAGATAGACTGGAAGATAAGAAAGATGTTAAAGATTTTGAAAACCTAGTGATTTTGAACAGCTTGGTTTCGATATCGAGATTTTATAAAAAAATAAACAAAAACAAACATAAATTGTTGACTTTTCCAACTAATAGTAGTATATTATGTTTATAAAGAACAATTTGTGTTTATTTTTAACAAAGATTACTGTTCTGGCTTTTTCTCTGAAGAAAGCTTATTAAGAAACGAAATAAGATATTTGTTCTTAATTTAAATTATTGTCAACAAAACTACTAGTAACTATTTGAGAAAGGTCTCTTTTAGGCTAGAATCAGAAAGTTTTACTGGTCTATTATAAAAAAAGGAGTATACAATATGGCTATTGTTATTGGTGCAGATGCTGCAGGTTTAAGATTGAAAGAAGTTGTAAAAAACTTCTTGGAAAAAGAAAACTTCCACGTAGTGGATGTTACAGCAGAAGGTCAAGACTTTGTTGATGTAACTCTAGCAGTTGCGGAAGAAGTTAAGAAAGAAGAACAAAACCTTGGTATCGTCATTGATGCTTATGGTGCAGGTCCGTTTATGGTTGCTACTAAAATCAAAGGAATGGTTGCTGCAGAAGTTTCTGATGAACGTTCAGCTTATATGACTCGCGGTCACAACAACTCACGTATGATTACGATGGGTGCTCAACTTGTTGGTGATGAATTGGCTAAAAACATTGCTAAAGGCTTTGTGAATGGTAAATACGACGGTGGTCGTCATCAAATCCGTGTCGACATGTTGAACAAAATGTGCTAATTTTTATATTGAAAGAAAGGTAAGATAAAATGAGAATTGCAATCGGATGTGACCACATCGTAACAAATGAAAAAATGGCGGTTTCAGAATTTTTGAAATCTAAAGGACATGAAGTCATCGACTTTGGTACTTATGACCACGCTCGTACCCACTATCCAATCTTTGGTAAAAAAGTTGGTGAAGCAGTAGTTAGTGGCCAAGCTGATCTTGGTGTATGTATCTGTGGTACTGGTGTTGGTATCAATAATGCTGTTAACAAGGTTCCTGGTGTTCGTTCTGCTTTGGTTCGTGATATGACAACAGCTCTATATGCAAAAGAACAATTGAATGCCAACGTAATCGGATTTGGTGGTAAAATCACTGGTGAATTGCTCATGTGTGATATCATTGAAGCTTTCATCAACGCTGAATACAAACCATCAGAAGAAAACAAAAATTGATCGCTAAAATCCAACACGTTGAGACTCATAACGATCATCAAACTGATGCCAACTTCTTTACAGAGTTCCTTGAAAAATGGGATCGTGGTGAATACCATGACTAAGAGGTGACTTATGATTTTAACAGTCACAATGAACCCATCCATTGATATTTCCTATCCTTTGGATGAATTGAAAATTGACACTGTCAACCGTGTTGTAGATGTAACTAAGACGGCCGGTGGTAAAGGTCTTAACGTTACTCGTGTCCTATCAGAATTTGGTGACTCCGTAGTCGCAACAGGACTTGTCGGTGGTAAACTTGGTGATTTTTTAGTAGAAAATATTGATGATAAAGTAAGCAAACGTTTCTTCTCTATTCAAGGTGAAACCCGTAACTGTATCGCAATTCTACATGGAGAAAACCAAACAGAAATCCTAGAAAAAGGTCCTGAAGTTCAAGAAAAAGAAGGTCAAGATTTCTTGGCTCATTTCAAAGAACTTTTAGAGACTGTAGAGGTAGTAGCCATTTCAGGTAGTCTACCAGCAGGACTTCCAGTTGATTACTATGCAAGTTTGGTTGAACTTGCGAATCAAGCTGGGAAACCTGTTGTCTTGGACTGTTCAGGCGCTGCACTTCAGGCAGTTCTTGAGTCTCCACATAAGCCAACAGTTATCAAACCAAATAATGAAGAATTATCTCAACTTTTAGGAAGAGAAATTTCTAAAGACTTGGATGAATTAAAAGAAGTCCTTCAAGAACCACTATTTGATGGAATCGAGTGGATTATCGTTTCCTTAGGTGCTAACGGAGCATTTCGCTAAACACGGTAACACTTTCTACAAAGTAGATATTCCAAAAATTCAAGTAGTAAATCCAGTCGGTTCTGGCGATTCTACAGTGGCAGGTATTGCTTCAGGTCTTTTCCATAAAGAAACGGATCAAGAACTGTTGATCAAGGCAAATGTCCTTGGTATGCTTAATGCTCAAGAAAAAATGACCGGTCATGTCAATATGGCTAACTATCAAGGTCTATATGACCAATTAATTGTAAAAGAGGTATAAAATGGTTTTAACAGAAAATAAACGCGCTTGTATGCAAAAACTCTCTGATGAGAATGGTATCATCTCAGCTCTTGCCTTTTGACCAACGTGGTGCTTTGAAACGCCTCATGGCTCAATACCAAACAGAAGAGCCAACAGTTGCTCAAATGGAAGAACTTAAAGTATTGGTAGCAGATGAATTGACTAAATATGCTTCATCTATGCTACTTGACCCTGAGTACGGACTTCCAGCTACAAAAGCTCTTGATCCAAATGCAGGTCTTCTCCTTGCTTATGAGAAAAACAGGATACGACACAACAAGTACAAAACGCTTGCCAGACTGCTTGGATGTTTGGTCTGCAAAACGTATCAAGGAACAAGGTGCAGATGCTGTTAAGTTCTTGCTTTACTATGACGTAGATAGCTCTGACGAACTCAACCAACAAAAACAAGCCTACATTGAACGTATTGGTTCTGAGTGTGTAGCTGAAGATATTCCATTCTTCCTTGAAATCTTGGCTTACGATGAAAAGATTGCGGACGCAGGTTCTGCCGAATACGCTAAAGTAAAACCACGCAAGGTTATCGGTGCTATGAAGGTCTTCTCAGACCCACGCTTTAACATTGATGTCTTGAAAGTGGAAGTTCCAGTTAACGTGAAATACGTTGAAGGATTTGGCGATGGCTGAAATCGTTCATACACGTGAAGAAGCAGCAGCCTTCTTTAAAGCTCAAGACGAAGCTACTAACTTGCCATACATCTACTTGAGTGCAGGTGTATCAGCTAAGCTCTTCCAAGAAACTCTTGTATTTGCCCACGAATCAGGTGCAAACTTCAATGGTGTTCTTTGTGGACGTGCAACATGGGCTGGATCAGTTGAAGCTTATATCAAAGACGGTGAAGCAGCAGCTCGCGAATGGCTTCGTACAACTGGTTTTGAGAAACATCGATGAACTCAACAAAGTTCTTAAAACAACAGCAACTTCATGGACCGAACGTGTGTAAATTTCCACCCTTTTTATGTCCTTAAAACCCAGCTAAAAACACTTTTAAAAAAAGTTGTATGTAAAGGTTTACAAAATAAAAATCTTGTGCTATACTTAAGTCACAAGTTAATAAGAGTGAGTGTTACTAAGTAATATTAGGCATGATCACAGATGACTCAGAAATTTATTTTCAGGGTCATTTGTGGTCATTTTTTATACTCTAGCTCTTAAATGACAGAACAAGGAGGTCGACATGTATCGGATCTTAAATCCAATGAATAACAATGTTTCTCTTGTGCGGAATAGCAAGGGAGAGGAGTTGATCGTAGTCGGTAAGGGTATTTCGTTTGGTAAGAAGAAGGGAGATTTGATTTCTGAGGATCAGGTTGAAAAAGTCTTTCGGATGAAGACTGAAGAATCTCGAGAAAATTTTATGACTCTACTCAAGGATGTTCCGTTAGACTTTATTACCGTTACTTATGAAATTATCGATAATCTTTCAAAAAAATACCAATATCCTGTTCAAGAGTACCTCTACGTAACCTTAACAGACCATATCTATTGTTCTTATCAAGCGATTAGCCAAGGACGTTATAAGGATAGTAATTTACCTGATATTTCAAAGGAGTATCCTATTGCATTTCAAATAGCTCAAGAGTCTTTTGAAATCTATAATAGTAAACTATCTGGTAATTTACCAAAGGATGAAATAAAAAGAATAGCCTACCACTTTATTAATGCCGAGGGTGAGAATGAGGTAGAAGTTGCAGAAGCTATTGATAAGAGAAAGGAAATCATAAAGAAGGTTGAGAGTCTTCTCAGGAGCTATGACATTCAAAGAACCCATGAAAATAATAATTTCTACGATCGTTTTATGATTCATCTAAATTATTTCTTGGATTACCTTGATCGAAGTCGGGATGATAATCAAATCCTTGCTCGATATGGAAGAACATATAAAAAATACCTATCCAAAAGCATTCGAGATTGGTAGTAAAATTTATGAAGTCATTGCTCAGGAAACTGGGGTAGACCTTTATAAGAGTGAACGAGTTTATCTTGTTCTACATATTCAACGTTTATTGTCATAATATTTACTAAAAATTATATAAGGAGAAATCTATCATGAATAGAGAAGAAGTAACATTGTTAGGTTTTGAGATTGTTGCCTATGCTGGCGATGCTCGTTCAAAACTCTTAGAAGCTCTGAAAGCTGCTGAAGCTGGTGATTTTGCAAAAGCGGATGCTCTGGTAGAGGAAGCCGGTGCTTGCATCGCAGAGGCTCACCATGCCCAAACAAGCTTGTTAACAAAGGAAGCTGCAGGTGAAGATTTAGCCTATAGCGTGACCATGATGCATGGCCAAGATCACCTGATGACAACAATCTTGCTAAAAGATTTGATGCATCATTTAATTGAACTTTATAAAAGAGGAGCTAAATAATGAATAAGTTAATTGCCTATATCGAGAAAGGAAAAGCCTTTCTTTGAAAAAAACTATCTCGAAATATCTATCTTCGTGCTATTCGTGATGGATTTATCGCTGGGAATGCCAGTCATTCTATTCTCAAGTATTTTTTTATCTTGATTGCCTTTGTGCCTAATTCATGGGGATTTCGTAGTGGTCTGATGATGTAGTAGCACTATTTGATGAAACCTTATAGCTATTCAATGGGTATTCTCGCACTTTTTGGTTGCTGGTACAACTGCTAAAATCTTTAACAGACTCTGTTAACCGTAGCATGGAAAAAAACCAACCAAATCAACTATATGTCAACTCTATTAGCTGCTATTGTTGGGTTATTGATGTTGGCAGCTGACCCAATTGAAGGGGGCTTTGCAACAGGTTTCCTCGGAACAAAAGGTTTACTTTCAGCTTTCCTAGCAGCCCTTTGTGACTGTAGCGATCTATAAGGTTTGTGTGAAGAATAATGTTACTATTCGAATGCCTGACGAAGTTCCACCAAATATCTCACAGGTCTTTAAAGATGTTATTCCATTTACGCTTTCTGTCGTTTCCCTATACGGTCTTGACTTACTTGCTCGTCATTTTGTTGGTGCAAGTGTAGCAGAATCAATCGGTAAATTCTTTGCGCCTCTATTCTCAGCAGCAGACGGTTATGTTGGTATTACGATTATTTTCGGTGCCTTTGCATTCTTCTGGTTTATTGGTATTCACGGCCCATCTATCGTTGAGCCTGCGATTGCAGCGATTACTTATGCAAATGCCGAAGTCAACTTGAACCTTCTTCAACAAGGTATGCACGCTGATAAGATCCTTACATCTGGTACACAAATGTTTATCGTTACTATGGGTGGTACAGGGGCAACTCTTGTGGTTCCATTCATGTTTATGTGGTTATGTAAATCGAAACGAAATCGTGCTATTGGACGCGCTTCAGTAGTTCCTACATTCTTTGGTGTAAACGAACCAATCTTGTTTGGTGCACCACTTGTTTTGAACCCGATCTTCTTTATCCCATTCATCTTTGCACCAATTGCAAACGTATGGATCTTTAAGTTCTTTATTGAAACACTTGGCATGAACTCATTTACTGCCAACCTTCCATGGACTACACCAGGACCTCTTGGTATTGTTCTTGGTACAAACTTCCAGTTCTTATCATTCGCTCTTGCAGCATTGTTAATTGTAGTAGATATTGCTATCTACTATCCATTCCTCAAGGTTTATGATGAACAAATTCTTGAAGAAGAACGTTCAGGTAAAGCTAATGATGAATTAAAAGATAAAGTAGCTGCAAACTTTAACACTGCAAAAGCAGATGCTATTCTTGCAAAAGCTGGAGTAGAACCAGCACAAAATACTATTACTGAAGAAACAAACGTCCTCGTTCTTTGTGCGGGTGGAGGAACAAGTGGTCTTCTTGCCAATGCTTTGAATAAAGCCGCAGAAGAGTATAAAGTTCCAGTTAAGCTGCAGCAGGTGGCTATGGAGCCCACCGTGAAATGTTGCCAGAATTTGACCTTGTTATCTTGGCGCCTCAGGTTGCTTCCAACTTCGAAGATATGAAGGCTGAAACAGATAAACTAGGCATTAAATTGGCGAAGACAGAAGGTGCTCAGTACATCAAGTTAACCCGTGATGGAAAAGGCGCTCTCGCATTTGTTCAGGCGCAATTCGATTAACGATAGGGACTGTGAAACAGTCTCCTATCGTAACGGAAATCGCTATGGCGATTTTCCTAATCGACTTGTTAATTCGTCGGTAAAAATATATCGTTTTTACCTCCTCATGTCACAATTCGGTGGCTTGGAACAAGAAGTGAGATGGAGATGGATGGCTCACTAACTCCTCTCCCCTCACTTTTCATTTTATCCAATCAAGAAATAGGTGAAAAAATGACAAAAACACTTCCTAAAGATTTTATTTTTGGTGGCGCAACAGCAGCTTATCAGGCAGAAGGTGCGACTCATACAGACGGTAAAGGACCTGTTGCATGGGACAAATACTTAGCAGACAACTATTGGTATACTGCTGAACCAGCAAGTGATTTCTACCATAAATATCCAGTAGACTTACAGTTGGCTGAGGAATATGGCGTAAACGGAATTCGTATTTCTATTGCTTGGTCACGTATTTTCCCAACTGGCTATGGTGAAGTAAATCCAAAAGGGGTAGAATTCTATCATAAGTTATTTGCAGAATGTCATAAACGTCATGTAGAACCATTTGTAACTCTTCACCACTTTGATACACCTGAAGCGCTTCACTCAAACGGAGACTTCTTGAATCGTGAAAATATCGAACACTTTGTAGATTATGCTTCCTTCTGTTTTGAAGAATTCCCAGAAGTCAAACTACTGGACAACCTTCAATGAAATTGGCCCAATCGGTGATGGTCAATACTTGGTAGGAAAATTCCCTCCAGGGTATTCAGTATGACCTTGCTAAAGTTTTCCAATCACACCACAATATGATGGTTTCTCATGCTCGTGCTGTGAAATTGTACAAAGACAAAGGCTACAAAGGTGAAATCGGGGTTGTTCACGCCCTTCCAACTAAGTATCCATTGGATCCTAAAAATCCTGCAGACGTTCGTGCTGCTGAGTTGGAAGATATCATCCACAACAAATTTATCTTGGATGCAACCTACCTTGGACACTATTCAGATGCAAACCATGGAAGGTGTAAACCACATCTTATCAGTCAATGGTGGTAGCTTGGATCTTCGAGAAGAAGACTTTGCAGCACTTGAAGCAGCTAAAGACTTTGAATGACTTCCTTGGAATTAACTACTACATGAGTGATTGGATGGAAGCATTTGATGGTGAAACTGAAATCATCCACAACGGTAAAGGGAGAAAAAGGAAGCTCTAAAGTACCAAATTAAAGGTGTTGGTCGTCGTGTAGCTCCTGACTATGTACCTCGCACTGACTGGGACTGGATTATCTATCCACAAGGATTATATGACCAAATCATGCGCGTGAAAAAGGATTATCCTAACTACAAGAAAATCTACATCACAGAAAACGGACTTGGCTACAAAGATGAATTTGTGGACAACACTGTTTACGATGATGGCCGTATCGATTATGTGAAACAACATTTGGAAGTCTTGTCTGATGCGATTTCCGATGGTGCAAACGTCAAAGGCTACTTCATTTGGTCACTCATGGACGTCTTCTCTTGGTCAAATGGTTACGAAAAACGTTATGGACTCTTTTATGTAGATTTCGAAACTCAAGAGCGTTATCCTAAAAAGTCAGCTCATTGGTACAAGAAATTAGCAGAAACAGGAGTTATTGAGTAAATATAACGATAAAAAAAGTCTCACCGTTGGTGAGACTTTTTAAGGTGTCGATTTAATAATTTTTGTTTGTTTAGACAAAGCTTTTAGGGTTTCTTGGTTAAGATTTGAATCTGAAATAATTGTATCAATATCAGCAATGTTATAGAAAGTATAAAAATCAAACTTATTAAATTTACTGTGGTCAGCAAGAAGAATCTTTTTATTAGCATTATTTAATGCTAGCTTTTGGACTTCACCTTCATCTTCGCTAAAAGTAGCGATAGCATGATCTTTTATACCATTGCAACTAACAAAAGCTTTAGAGTATTGAAGACTTTCGATATCTTGGAGCGTTAGGGTTCCGACAAAGGCACCGGTGATTTCTCGATAATTTCCACCAATCAAAATTAAATCAGTCAACTTTCGTTCATTCAAGATAATGAAAACAGGAAGGCTATTTGTTACCACACGAATATTATCTATCGGAAGTTCACGCGCAAAGAACTCAAGAGTAGTACCTGGACCGATAAAAATCGTTTCTCTTTCTTCGACTAAATGACCAGCAAATTTTGCGATTTCTTGTTTTTCAGCAATCTGAAGACCTTGTTTTTCGATATTCGAGCGTTCATTTGCTAATAGAGAACCAGAACGAAGTTTTTCAGCGCCTCCATGCACTCGAACAAGTAGATCCTTGTCAGCTAACTCTTGCAGATAACGTCGAGCAGTCATATCAGAAATATCTAAACGATTCATTATTTCTTTGACTGTGATGGTTCCTCTTGTATTGACAATCTCTAAAATCACATCTAGTTTTTCTTGTTTTAGCATTGATTCACCCCCATATCCAATATCATTTTATCACATTTTAAACATCTAAGCAACTTAAATAAAACAAAAATAAACAAAAACAAAAAACATCTGTGTTTGTTTTTAACTCAGATGTTTTTATATTTTTTAATTAGTCTAATCCGTAGTTATAATCATCGTCCTGCATAGCTTCAACTTCACCAAGTAGATATCCGTTACCAACTTGAGAGAAGAAGTCGTGGTTGGATGTACCAGTAGAAATCCCGTTCATAACGATTGGATTGACATCGTCAGCTGAGTCAGGGAAGAGAGGATCTTGTCCTAGGTTCATAAGAGCTTTATTGGCGTTGTAGCGAAGGAAGGTTTTAACCTCTTCAGTCCAACCAACACCATCATATAAACTCTCTGTATAACCTTCTTCATTTTCATAAAGTGTGTAAAGAAGGTCGTACATCCAGTCTTTTAACTTTTCTTGCTCTTCTTCTGGTAATTCGTTGAAACCAAGTTGGAATTTATAACCAATATATGTTCCATGAACTGACTCGTCCCGAATGATGAGTTTGATGATTTCAGCAACGTTTGCCAACTTGTTATTTCCTAGATAGTAGAGTGGAGTGAAGAAACCAGAGTAGAAGAGGAAGGTTTCAAGGAATACACTAGCCACTTTCTTTTCAAGTGGTGTTCCGTTAAGGTAAATCTCATTGATGATTTGTGCCTTTTTCTGAAGATATGGGTTTGTATCAGTCCATTCAAAGATTTCTTCAATCTCAGTCTTGGTATTCAAGGTTGAGAAAATAGAAGAATAAGATTTAGCGTGGACAGATTCCATAAATTGGATATTGTTAAAAACAGCTTCTTCGTGAGGAGTACGAATATCAGCGCGAAGAGCATTTACCCCTGTTTCAGACTGCATGGTATCCAAAAGTGTCAAACCGCCAAAGACTTTTCCTACCAAGTCTTTTTCTTGATTTGATAACTTTCTCCAGTCATCTAAGTCATTAGATAAGGGAATACGTGTATCCAACCAAAATTGTTCAGTTAGTTTTTCCCAGGTTGATTTATCGATGACATCTTCGATAGCATTCCAGTTAATGGCTTTGTAGTAAGTTTCCATTACAAATCTCTTTCTTTTGATTTTATTAAAATAGTGATGAATGTTCTATCCTTGTGTGATTGGGTTACCGCACAAAAAGTCGGTACTCCGACTTTTTGATGTTACCTTATCTTTGTAAACAAGATTTTAGTGAGATTTTAAATCACACAGCTTTCACATTGGTTAGCACCAACTTCACCGCCGTCATCTGTGTAGGTACGAACGTAGTAGATAGACTTAATGCCCTTGTTAAAGGCGTAGTTACGAAGGATAGATAGGTCACGTGTTGTTTGTTTGTTCTCTTTCTTCCATTCATAAAGACCTGTTGGGATATCACTACGCATGAAGAGAGTAAGTGAAAGCCCTTGGTCTACGTGCTCAGTTGCAGCAGCATAGACATCGATAACTCTACGCATATCCATGTCATAGGCAGAAGTGTAGTAAGGAATAGTTTCAGTTGATAATCCTGCAGCAGGATAGTAAATCTTACCAATTTTCTTCTCTTGACGTTCTTCAATACGTTGAGTAATTGGGTGGATAGAAGCAGACACGTCATTGATGTAGCTGATAGAACCATTTCGGCGCTACAGCAAGACGGTTTTGGTGGTAAAGTCCATCTGCTTTAACTTTATCACGAAGTTCAGCCCAATCAGCTGCAGACGGGATAAAGATTCCTTCAAAGAGTTCTTTAACACGATCAGATTTTGGAACAAATTGACCAGACGTATACTTATCGAAATAAGTACCATTTGCATAGTCTGACTTTCTCAAAGTTGTGGAAGGTAATGCCACGTTCACGCGCAATATTGTTTGATTCTACCAAAGTCCAGTAATTCAAAAGCATAAAGTAGATGCTTGTAAATTCAACAGACTCAGGAGATCCATATTCGATTAATTGCTGAGCAAGATAGCTGTGAAGCCCCATAGCACCAAGTCCAAATGTATGAGCTTGGCTATTTCCGTGGTCGATAGTTGGAACAGCAACGATGTGAGAGCTATCTGTTACAAAGGTCAAAGCGCGAACCATTGCACGAATAGAACGTCCAAAGTCAGGTGATGTCATCATATTTACAACGTTTGTTGAACCAAGGTTACATGAAACGTCAGTACCCATTTGAAGGAATTCTTGCGCATCGTTGATAAGACTTGGTTCTTGGACTTGAAGAATTTCTGAACACAAGTTACTCATGATAATCTTACCATCGACAGGGTTTGCACGGTTAGCAGTATCGATATTGACTACATAAGGATAGCCAGATTCTTGTTGCAATTTAGAAATTTCTGTTTCCAAATCACGGGCCTTAATTTTTGTCTTACGGATGTTTGGATTTGCCACCAATTCATCGTATTTTTCTGTGATATCGATGTAGTTAAAAGGTACACCATACTCTTTTTCAACAGAATAAGGACTGAAGAGGTACATTTCCTCATTCTTACGTGCTAATTCATAGAATTTATCTGGTACCACAACACCAAGTGAAAGAGTCTTGACACGAACTTTTTCATCAGCATTTTCTTTCTTAGTAGAAAGGAAAGCAATAATGTCTGGGTGGAAGACGTTAAGGTAAACAACCCCAGCACCTTGACGTTGACCTAGTTGGTTAGAGTAAGAGAAGCTGTCTTCGAAAAGCTTCATAACTGGTACGACACCAGAAGCAGCACCTTCATACCCTTTGATAGGTGCTCCAGCTTCACGAAGGTTGCTGAGGGAAATTCCGACACCACCACCGATACGTGAAAGTTGAAGAGCTGAGTTGATAGAACGTCCAATAGAGTTCATATCATCTGTTACCTGAATCAAGAAACAGGATACCAATTCACCACGACGTGCACGGCCTGCATTCAAGAAAGAAGGTGTAGCTGGCTGGTAACGCTGGTGGATGATTTCATTGGCAATATCAATTGCGATAGCTTCGTCACCATCAGCAAAGTAAAGAGCGTTAAAGAAGACACGGTCTTCCATGCTCTCAAGATAGTACTCTCCGTCATTAGTTTTCAAGGCATATTGATTGTAAAACTTGTATGCTGCCATGAAAGACTTGAATTGGAAGTTTTGATCCTTAATAAATTGGTAAAGCTCTTCTAAGAATTCTGGACGATATTTCTTGATAAACGCTGTTTCGATATAGTCTTGTTTAATAAGGTAATCGATTTTATCAGTGATAGAATCAAAAACCATAGAATTTGGTACAACATTTTCTTTAAAGAAAGCATCCAAGGCTTCTTTATCTTTGTGGAGCATGATTTGTCCATTAACAGGACGGTTGATTTCATTATTTAGACGGAAGTAAGTTACATCCTCAAGTTGTTTTAATCCCATAAAATTTCCTTTAATTCATTACAAAAGAAAGGCTTCTAAGATTGACATAGAAGCTTTTAATCCTGATACTTAAGCAAGTTCTTTAAGTTTTGCTGGTTGGAAACCAGAGAAAACTTCAGTTGGTGTTTGAATGATAGGAGCAGCATTGAAGCCTAGCTCTTTAACTTGTTCAATAAATTCAGGTTGTTCATCAAGATTGATTTCGCGATATGCGATTTTGTTACTATCTAAGAATCGTTTGGTCATTTTACATTGAACACAATTGTTTTTAGAATAAACGGTTACCATTCTGTAACTCCTCTTTCAAAATTTAATTACTTCTTAAGTATATCAGAAAAAAAATCTTTGTCAACGAAGAAAAACTAAATATTGTAGATTTTTTTTAGATGAGAGTTATCTGAAACACAATATATAGTGATTGCAAAAAAATAAAACCCATAAATAACAGCGTTTTCTAAATGTTAAAATTATAAAAAACTACATGATGTATTTTGATACATAAAATAGAAGATTTTCAGCAAGTTATCTGAAAGGAAAAAGAAGAAATCCCATAAAATACTTGAAAAAAATCCTAGAAGATGATATAATATCAAAATTGTAAGGGTTATCAGATATAACTCAAAAAGAAAACATTTAAAGGAGAGTCAAATTATGGCTTCTAAAGATTTCCACGTAGTGGCAGAAACAGGTATTCACGCACGTCCAGCAACATTGTTGGTACAAACTGCTAGCAAATTTGCTTCAGATATTACTCTTGAGTACAAAGGTAAATCAGTTAACCTTAAATCTATCATGGGTGTTATGAGCCTTGGTGTTGGTCAAGGTGCTGACGTTACAATCACTGCTGAAGGTGCAGACGCTGATGACGCTATCGCTGCTATCTCAGAAACAATGGAAAAAGAAGGATTGGCATAAGGATATGACAGAAATGCTTAAAGGAATCGCAGCATCTGATGGTGTTGCAGTTGCTAAAGCATATCTACTCGTTCAACCGGATTTATCATTCGAGACTATTACAGTCGAAGATACAAATGCAGAAGAGGCTCGTTTGGATGTTGCTCTTGAAGCTTCTCAAAACGAGCTTTCTCTTATCCGCGAGAAGGCTGTAGGTACGCTTGGTGAAGAAGCGGCGCAAGTATTTGACGCTCACTTGATGGTTCTTGCTGACCCTGAATTGATCGGTCAGATTAAAGAAACAATTCGTGCTAAGAAAGTAAATGCAGAAGCAGGTCTGAAAGAAGTTACAGACATGTTTATCACAATCTTTGAAGGCATGGAAGACAACCCATACATGCAGGAACGTGCAGCGGATATTCGCGACGTTACCAAACGTGTTTGGCAAATCTTCTTGGTAAGAAACTGCCAAACCCAGCTTCAATCAATGAAGAAGTGATTGTGATTGCACATGACTTGACTCCGTCTGATACTGCTCAATTGGACAAAAACTTTGTAAAAGCTTTTGTAACAAACATTGGTGGACGTACAAGTCACTCAGCTATCATGGCTCGTACACTTGAAATTGCAGCTGTCTTGGGTACAAACAATATCACTGAACTTGTAAAAGATGGTGACATTTTGGCTGTTTCAGGTATTTCAGGTGAAGTGGTTATCAACCCAACTGAAGAACAAATTGCAGAATTCAAAGCAGCTGGTGAAGCTTACGCTAAACAAAAAGCTGAATGGGCTCTTTTGAAAGATGCTAAAACTGTTACTGCAGATGGTAAACACTTTGAGTTGGCAGCTAATATCGGTACACCTAAAGACGTTGAAGGTGTGAACGAAAATGGTGCTGAAGCTGTTGGTCTCTACCGTACAGAATTCTTGTACATGGATTCTCAAGATTTCCCAACGGAAGACGACCAATACGAAGCTTACAAAGCAGTTCTTGAAGGTATGAACGGTAAACCTGTTGTCGTTCGTACAATGGATATCGGTGGGGATAAAGAACTTCCTTACTTCGATCTTCCTAAGAAATGAACCCATTCTTGGGTTACCGTGCTTTGCGTATCTCTATCTCTGAAACTGGTAACCAAATGTTCCGTACACAATTGCGTGCATTGCTTCGTGCATCTGTTCACGGTAAATTGCGTATCATGTTCCCAATGGTTGCTTTGTTGAAAGAGTTCCGTACTGCTAAAGCTATTCTTGAAGAAGAAAAAGCAAAATTGGTTGCTGAAGGTGTTGCTGTTGCGGATGATATTCAAGTTGGTATCATGATTGAGATTCCTGCTGCGGCTATGCTTGCTGACCAATTTGCCAAAGAAGTTGATTTCTTCTCAATTGGTACAAACGACTTGATTCAATACACAATGGCTGCTGACCGTATGAACGAACAAGTTTCATACCTTTACCAACCATATAACCCATCGATCCTTCGTTTGATCAACAATGTTATCAAAGCAGCTCACGCTGAAGGTAAATGGGCTGGTATGTGTGGTGAAATGGCTGGTGACCAAACTGCTGTTCCACTTCTTGTCGGAATGGGCTTGGATGAGTTCTCTATGTCAGCTACATCTGTTCTTCGTACACGTAGCTTGATGAAGAAACTTGACACAGCTAAGATGCAAGAATACGCTAACCGTGCTCTTACTGAATGTTCAACAATGGAAGAAGTTCTTGAACTTTCAAAAGAATACGTTAACTTTGATTAAAAACATTAAAACCTTGTAGAACTAAACTACAAGGTTTTTTTATTCTAATTTAAAAAGTCCACCTGTAAAATTTTCTAAAAATATGGTAAAATAGACAAAGGAAAAATACGGAGGCAACTATGCAAAACAGACCAATCATTATCGGAGTAACAGGGGGATCTGGTGGAGGAAAAACCAGTGTTTCTAAAGCAATCTTTATCCCATTTTCCCAAATGGAAAAAATTGCCATGATTGAGCATGATTCCTACTATAAAGATCAATCTCATTTAACCTTTGAAGAACGTATTAAGACTAATTATGACCATCCTTTTGCTTTTGATACTGACTTGATGATTGCGCAAATTAAGGAATTGTTGGCAGGGCGTCCTGTTGATATTCCTACCTATGATTATGCGGCCCATACAAGAAGCTCGAAAACCTATCGCCAAGAACCTCAAGATGTCTTTATAGTAGAAGGAATTTTGGTTTTGGAAGACAAACGTCTTCGTGATTTGATGGATATCAAAGATTTTTGTGGACACTGATGATGATGTTCGTATCATCCGTCGTATTAAACGCGATATGGAAGAACGTGGTCGTAGTTTAGACAGCGTCATTGATCAATACCTTGGAGTCGTAAAACCTATGTATCATCAGTTTATTGAGCCTACTAAACGCTATGCTGATATTGTGATACCTGAAGGTGTAACCAATACTGTAGCTATTGATTTACTGACAACAAAGATTGAGAAGATTTTAGAAGAAGCTCGTTTAGCCCAGTAATAAATAAAAAAACTGTATCTCTTGATACAGTTTTTATTGTTTAATTTTTTCAAGTCTCGGAACAATGACGAGAGTTAAGAGGGCTGAGATAATTAATTCTGCGATTGAATTTGTTGAGATAACAGTCGCTAATAGTTTTTGAATATTTCCATCAAAAACATTACCAAAGAGAAAGAAGATACCAGCCTAAGACAAAATACTGTATTAGTGAGTGAGCCAAGTGCACCTGCAAAGATGAGTCCAGCTCTTCCCTTTAGTAGTTTATAGACGAAATAAGGTGTCAAACCGATTAAGATACGAGGAACAATTGCGATCACAACTGAATAGAAAGTTACCATTTGGTACAAATGGTGAGAAGAGATAGCTTGTTGGCAGGATTGTGAGAGTATTAACCGTTAAGCTAAGCATTCCCATCAGAAAACCTAAGGTTGCACCGATTCTTGGTCCGTAGATAATACTTGCAATAATTACTGGAATGTGAACGATGGTTGGTTTGATTGGAAAGGGAAGTACATTAAATAAAATTGAGCTTAGTAAATGAATAACAATCATAATGGCAAAAAAGATAGCGATTGGAGCAATATTAGAGCGTTTTGTTCATGAATTTTATCCTTTATTTCTTGTAAAATAGTTTTCGAGATCAGCGAGAGCACCACGACCTGTATCCCCACAGGCCAGTAGAGAATCTTTGGGAGAAATAATTGTATAACCATAATCTTTCTAAAGTTTTAAGATTAGCTTGGGTAGCAGGGATGGTCATACATCTTTGTGTTCATAGCTGGAGCCAATAGTTTAGGGTACAAAAGTGTGGCAAAGCAAGAGCAGTAGCAGTCACCATATTGTCAGCAAAACCGTGAGCTAATTTAGCGATTGTATTGGCTGTCGCAGGAACTACGATAAATAAATCTGTTTCTTTTCCTATTTGAATGTGATTCACTTGATCTGGGGAAAAGGTTCGTGCATGACATCGAGATGTACAGTATTTTGTGATAGTACTTGTAAAGTTAATGGCTGAATGAATTCTGTTGCTGACTGAGTCATAAGAACAGTAACAGAATGCCCCTGTTTTTTTAAAGAACTAACTAGGTCAACTGTCTTGTATGCAGCAATAGATCCTGTAATAGCGAGTGTAATACGGGCCATAAATCCCTTTCTTTTAGACATAACTTTTGATTTTCTCGAGGAGTAAATCAGCAATTTCATGTTTACTCATAGCAGTTTGGAAAGAATTTTTTTCAACTAAGTAAGCCTTATGTTGCTCGCTACTAATCTGAGTAAGGTCGTTTGCGACAATTAAATCAGCTTGGTTCTTTTCAAGACTCTCCTGAGCAATTTGAATCAGATGTTCCTGGCTGACATCAACCAGTAATTTAAATCCAATCAGGTGAATGTTAGGATTCCATTCTTTAACAAGAGATATGATTTTGGGATTCTTCTTAAGAAATAGAACCTGAACGTCTTCCTTAGATGAGATTTTTGTTTCCTGATTTTTCTTATCTAAAAACTCTGTTAAATCTTGACTAGCTTCAACCTCATCAAAACCAGCCATATAGACTGGAGTGTAATCTGATACAGCCATAGAATGGATTAAGACCTGGTAATCCGTAACCTTATCTTTCATGACTTGCAGCAAATCAGCTGTATTTTTAATTTCGATGATGGTCAAGTTTGGATGATTAACTGGCTTAACTGCCTGAAGAGTGGTAATCAAACAAACTTCATGGCCATCCTTTAGAAGAGTTTCGGTGATAATTTTTCCAAGTTTACCGGAAGAGTGATTGGTAATAGATCGAACTCTATCAATTTTTTCACTTGTACCACCAGAAGTAACTAAAATTTTCATAGAACTATTGTACAAAAAAATGAGCATTAAGTAAAATGAAAGCGATGTAACAAGGGCCGAAAATAGGATGTTAATTAAAAGGATTATAACTATATTATTATTGACAATCAATTTAATATATAAGATAATTATTTTAGTTATATTTGAAGAGGGGAAGCCGTTATGGACTTTTTTAAATTTGCAGATAATATTGTTAAAGAAGCTAGTAAAGTACTTGATGATGCTAGTAAGACAACGGGTAGCGCACTTAATGAAGCTGGAAAAGCTCTAGATAGGGCCGGAAAAGTTACAGGAGAATTATTATCAGATTCTGTAGAAGTAATAGGAGATGTATCAAATAAGATAGGTAATGTTGTTTCAGATGTTTCAGGTCAAGCTGCAATTGTAGCAAATGATACTTTTCAACAAATGTCAGAAGTTGCATCTGGCACGCTTAATCAAGCTGGTAAAGTTGCAACTGAGGCAAAATCACAGATTGATTCAATAGATCTTTTTAATGACAAATTAAGGTCCGAAGCTGTTGCGAATTATCATGAATCTATTCATATATATAATGAAAAAGCCACAGAACTGACGAACAAATCGACTGATCTTTATCAAACTAGAGACAAAGCAATTAAAGTTGTAAAAATTGTTGAAGAGAGAATTAGTAAGTTAGCTAATAAACCAAAAGAATTCGAAACAAAATTAGAAGAAATTAATATTGAAATTCAAAATTTCGAAGATAAACAGTTAGCTATTACTCAAGCTATCAAAGAAGCAGAATTAGCAAGCGGTAGTACGGCGGCTACGGCTTCTTTAAGTGCTTTAGGGGTCACAGTTGCAACTTTAGGTCCCACTGCAGCTATGGGAGTCGCAACTACTTTTGGAGTCGCATCAACAGGGACAGCAATTTCGAGTTTGACTGGTGCAGCAGCAAAATAGCGCAGATTAGCTTGGTTAGGCGGAGGAAGTATAGCAAAGAGGCGGAGGAGGCATGGTCGCAGGTAATGCTTTTTCTAGCTATGGCGGGTCCTGTTGGTTGGGGGATTGCTGGTTTAATGTTAACAGCTTCTGTCGGAGCAGGTGTTTTTTTTGCTAATAAAAAAATGAAGAAGTAGCTAAAGAAGCACTTGATGAACAAAAAGAAAAATCGAGTTGTTAATAAGACAAACTGAAAAAAATCAATAATAGATATTACTGAATTAATTAATTTAATAGAAAAGCAAACTGAAGGAATTTATTTAGCTAATTTGTCATTAATTGGGATAGACTATAGCATATTTACCGAAGAAGAAAAATATCAAGCAGGTAGTTTGGTAAATTCAACCCTTTCTCTGACTGAAATGATCAATAAGGAAATTAAAAGTAAATGATGGTTCAAGTTGCTAATAGGGCATTCTATCAAGGTATAGGAGCATATGTAAATTGTCTAAATAATCTTAGAATTCAAGACTTACAAATTGCTATGAAGATAATAGAGGATGAAGCACGCAAAGTCGTTTAAACAATGACAATGCTTCAAAAATCTTAAACTATACTAAAGACAACATTGAAGACGTTATTCTAAAGAAGCGTGGGGGAGACTACGGTGGTCACGGATTTATAGCTGAATTTGCAGAAGCAGGAATTGTAAATGCAAGAAGAGCTATTGAAGGATTAAATCCTATTGTAAAAGTATTGAATGATAATGGGCCAGCCGATTTATTAATTGGCAGAAATACCATTCAAATGAAGTTTTATAATAATTTACGTGATGAACTAGCTCAATCATTTCATTACAGTGAAAAAATGAAAATGATGTTTCCAAAAGATCACGTGTTAGTATACGAAAAAATTATGACTGGCGCCAAAGAAGTTGAATTTAATGGTAAAAGATTGTCTATTAAACAAATTACGGATATACGACAAATGATTAATGATATTACTAAAAGCAAGGGACTTACTTCATATAAATCTTGGATGAAATCATCTGTTTTAAATTATGATGATGCTCAAAAAAATTCAATTAACTCTCTTTTAGATTCTGAAGAAAAGAATATTCGTAAAACAGTTAGACTAAAACAACAAGAATTAAATAAAAAACGGTTAGTAGCGAAAAAACAAGCATTACCTAATTTAAAAGAAGCTACTAAGGTTGCAAGAAACGCAGCTTTTTTGCAAGGTGGTTTAGCTCTGTTGTCAAGTGTGTATGGAAAATGTAAAGAAGGAAAAAATATTTTTGAATTCGAACAATCAGATTGGTTAGATTGTGGATTGAATTCATTACAAGGAGTTGCATGTGGAGCGATAACAGGATATTCAATTTACGGATTAACAAATATTTTTGGTATTAGCGCTCCAAATGCAAGTGCTTTAGTAATGGCTACTTATGGGATGATAGATGTCATTTTGAGATTCAGATCTTCTGAAATAACTCAAGATGAACTTATGAATCTTTTGACATTAAATGTAATAGATTCTTCTTTTGTTGCAATTGGAGCTTGTGTTGGTCAGATTATGATCCCAATACCTGTTCTAGGTTCCGTAGTTGGTTCAATAGCTACTTCAATAATTTGGGAAATAGGCAAAGGGATTCTAAGTGATAGGGAACAGGAATTAATTCAAAATTACAGGGAAAACTTAGATAGCCATATCAAAAACTTAGATGAGAAATACAAGATTATTTTTAATGATATTATAGATAAATATCATAAACTAGGACGATTACAGGATTATTCATTTGATTTATCCCTTAATACCCGTCTCCGCTTTGAGTATTCAATTGAATTAGCCGAAAACTTAGAAATCTCTGATAATCAAAATTTTTGCATAACTTAGACGAAATTGACAACTATTTTTCTAAATTAGAAAAATTTTTTTATAATAGTTAAAAATCTATAAAGGCATATAAAAATTTAAATAGAGTTAAAGGAAGTCTGTTATTTAGCGATATTCACGAACGTTACTAATCATAATGACTGTTAAAAATCTTGTTTTATGATATAATGAATTAACACATTAGAGGCTAGAGGAGTTTTTTATGAAAACAGATATTGAAATTGCACAGAGTATTGAGTTAAAACCGATCGTTGATGTTGTTGAGAAACTTGGTATTTCATACGATGATTTGGAGTTGTATGGAAAGTACAAGGCTAAACTAAGCTTTGATAAAGATTCGTGAAGTTGAGACCAATCCCAGTTGGTAAGTTGATTCTTGTTACAGCTATCAACCCAACAGCCAGCAGGTGAAGGGAAAGTCAACCATTACCATTGGTCTTGCTGATGCTTTGAATAAGATTGGTAAGAAAACGATGATTGCCATCCGCGAACCTTCACTTGGCCCTGTTATGGGTATTAAAGGTGGAGCTGCTGGGGGTGGTTATGCCCAAGTGTTACCAATGGAAGACATCAACCTTCACTTTACTGGTGATATGCACGCTATCACAACTGCAAACAATGCTCTCTCTGCCTTGATTGACAATCACTTTGCACCAAGGAAATGAGCTAGGAATCGATCAACGTCGTATTCTCTGGAAACGTGTTGTTGACTTGAACGACCGTGCTCTTCGTCACGTAACTGTTGGTCTTGGTGGTCCACTTAATGGTATTCCACGTGAAGATGGTTTTGATATCACAGTTGCTTCAGAGATCATGGCTATCCTTTGCTTGGCAACTGATATTGAAGATTTGAAACGTCGTTTGGCTAATATCGTTATCGGTTACCGTTATGACCGTACACCTGTTTCAGTTGGTGATTTACAGGTTGAGGGTGCCTTGGCATTGATTTTGAAAGATGCTATTAAACCCAACTTGGTTCAAACAATTTATGGTACACCTGCATTCGTACACGGTGGCCCATTTGCCAATATTGCTCACGGATGTAACTCTGTATTGGCGACAAAAACAGCTCTTCGTTTAGCTGATTATACTGTAACAGAAGCTGGCTTTGGTGCAGACCTTGGTGCAGAGAAGTTCCTGGATATCAAGACTCCAAACTTGCCAACAGCTCCAAGTGCAGTAGTCATTGTAGCGACTCTTCGTGCCCTTAAAATGAATGGTGGAGTTGCTAAAGATGCTCTGACAGAGGAAAATGTAGAAGCAGTACGTGCTGGATTTGCAAACTTGAAACGCCACGTTGAAAATATTCGTAAATTCGGTATTCCAGCGGTTGTTGCTATCAATGAATTTGTTTCTGATACAGAAGCTGAAATCGCAGCCTTGAAAGAACTTTGTGCTTCAATCGATGTTCCAGTCGAATTAGCTAGCGTATGGGCTGATGGAGCTGAAGGAGGAGTTGCTCTAGCTGAAACTCTCGTAAAAACAATCGACGAAAACCCAGCAAACTACAAACGTCTCTATGACAACGACCTTTCTGTTCAAGAAAAAATTGAAAAGATTGTTACTGAAATCTACCGTGGTAGCAAAGTAAACTTCGAAAAGAAAGCTCAAACTCAAATCGCACAAATCGTACAAAATGGTTGGGATAAACTGCCAATCTGTATGGCTAAAACTCAATACAGTTTCTCAGATAATCCAAATGCTCTTGGAGCACCTGAAAACTTTGAAATTACTATTCGTGAATTGGTACCTAAGCTGGGTGCAGGCTTCATCGTTGCCTTAACTGGTGATGTCATGACTATGCCTGGTCTTCCAAAAAGACCTGCTGCTCTCAACATGGATGTTGAAAGTGATGGAACTGTTCTTGGATTATTCTAATTGAACAACAAAAAGACAAGCTCAAAATCGAGTTTGTCTTTTTATTAACAAAAAAAAATCTCCTAGAATGTGACTAGGAGATTTGTATTTTTATTTCATAGTTGGGAAAAGAAGTACATCACGGATAGTAGTAGTATCAGTGAGTAGCATGCAGAGACGGTCAATACCGATTCCCAAACCACCTGTTGGTGGCATACCATATTCAAGGGCTTCGATGTAGTCATAGTCGATACCAGTCGCTTCATCGTCACCAAGTTCTTTTGCTTTGGCTTGGGCTTCAAATCGGCTAAGCTGATCGATTGGATCGTTGAGCTCAGTGAAAGCATTGCCGTATTCTTTAGTCATGATGAAGAGTTCAAAACGGTCAGTAAAGCGTTCGTCTTCAGGGTTCTTCTTAGCAAGTGGAGATACTGCTACTGGATGTCCATAGACAAAGGTTGGTTGAATCAATGTTTCTTCAACAAATTCTTCAAAGAAAGCATTGATAATGTGACCTACTTCAGTATAGTGTTTCTCAACTGGAACTTTCTTGTCAGCAGCAATAGCTTTAGCTTCTTCGAAGGTCATGTCTTGCCAGAAATCGACTCCTGTAATTTCCTTGATAGCATCCACCATGTGTACACGTTTAAATGGTTCGTTAAGTTTTATCTCAGTTCCTTGATAGATAACTGGAGCGTCGCCTTTAACAGCTTTTGCAACGTGTTGAATAATACCTTCAGTCAAGTCCATGATATCTTGGAAGTCTGCATAAGCTTGGTAAACTTCGATAGAAGTGAACTCAGGGTTGTGTGTAGCGTCCATTCCTTCGTTACGGAAGATACGACCAATCTCATAAACACGTTCCATACCACCGACGATAAGTCGTTTCAAGTGAAGCTCAGTCGCGATACGAAGCACCATGTCAATGTTTTGTGCATTGTGGTGAGTGATAAACGGACGAGCAGCAGCACCACCAGCTTCATTGTGAAGAACAGGTGTTTCAACTTCTAGGAAACCTTTTTGGTCAAGGTAACGACGAATTTCAGAGATGATTTTTGAGCGAGTAACAAAGCGTTCAAAACTTTCACGGTTTGAAATCAAATCAAGGTAACGTTTACGGTAAATAGTTTCAACGTCTGTTAAACCGTGGAATTTTCTCTGGAAGCGGACGAAGGGCTTTAGACAAGTGAGTGATGTGTGTAGCCTTGATAGAGAGCTCTCCCATATCTGTACGCATAACTTCACCTTCGACACCAAGGAAGTCTACCAAGGTCAGCTTTTTTAAAGATTTCGTAGTTTTCTTCACCGACAGCATCTTTACGAACGTAGATTTGGATTTGACCTTCGCGGTCTTGAAGGTGAGCAAAACCAACCTTTACCTTTACCACGTTTTGTTACTAAACGTCCCAGCGATAGTAGCAGTTTCATTTAGTTCGTGTAGTTGTTCTTTATCAAGCTCAGCAAATTTATCTTTTAGTTCTTGAGAGTTGGCAGTACGTTCAAAACGTTTACCGAAAGGATCAATTCCTTGTTCACGGAGCGCAGCCATTTTTTCGCGACGAACGATCTGCTGGTCATTTCAATTCTTCCATGTGTTCTGTTGACATGAGTTCCTCCTAATTTTAATCGAAATTTGAAATAATAAATTAATTTTTCACGATACTCCATTTTATCATAAATAGTCAAGAAATTCACGGATATTCTATAAAAACTAAAAAGAACTTGATTGTTAATATCAAGTTCTATATTTTTTGATAAGAAGTATCGTTCCAAGTCTTTAGAGTAAATGTTTCAAAGTCATCAGTTTCTATAATTGTTAGACTTGCATTAGCCAAACCTCCGTCTTTACGAAGCAGAGCTTCCTGATAGCCTATAAGCGTGCGAAGACTTGCAGTAAGGTTTGCTCCATGACCAACTAGTAATAGGTGTTCTGCCTTAGAGTTTTTTAAGGACTTGATAAATTGGATGGTGCGCTGAGTTGTAGTGTAGAGTGATTCAGCTTCAAACATGCGAGTATCAAACTTAGCTAAGTTAGTTTTAAAGGCTTGAATTTGCTGAGGGTAGATAGCATTTAAAGTCGCAATTTTTAGACCTTCCAGTTTACCCGAGGTGCCATTCTCTGAGTTCGGGAACACTTTCTAAGGGACATGGATTTGTCAGTTGACTTTGGATAATCTCAGCTGATTTTACCGCTCTTGGTAAATCACTCGAATAGATCTTGTCAAAAGGGATATCTTTAAGATACTGACCCGAGGTCTTTTAAAGTTTCAATAGATTCAGGGAGAAGTGGTGAATCTCCGCCAGCCCCTTGAAAACGACCTTCTAGATTCCAGACTGTTCGACCGTGACGGACAAAGTAAAGTTTCATGAGTTACTTTCCTCCAAGATATCTACAAAGCTGAGCTTTTACAAAGTTTGCCAGATCTTTAGGTGCGATGATGATACTGTGTCCGACCTCGCCAGCAGAGACAATCATTTTTTCCAATTCTAAAGCTGTTTCATCAATAAAAATAGGGTAGTTGTGTTTTTGACGGATACCTACAGGGTTATTAGCTCCATGGATATATCCAGTCGTTTTTTCTAAATCCTTTTGAGGAATCATGGCCACTTTTTTATTTCCAGAAATCTTTGCTAATTTCTTTTCAGAAAGGTGTTCGGTGATAGGGACAATTCCTATTACCGGACCAGTTTTATCACCCAATAATGCTAAGGTCTTAAAGATATGATTTCTATTATAACCAGAAGGAAGTTCTCCTTCTAAAGCATTGATTTGAATGCCTTGATGGTCAACACCTGCCTTAGTCAAAATTTGCTCTACTAAGGTTTTTTTAACTTTAACTTTCTTAGCCATTATTTGTATTTATCCTCCAACTGACTCATCCAAATACCTAACCAAATGCCAAGAGCAAAAAAGAAGGCAACAATCACATAAGACACAAGAGATAAACCACTGTAGTTAATGCTTTCAGCATTACCCCGCATTTGGAATCAATATCAAGAGTGTACTTGAAAGAACGATTGCAATGATGAAGTGATAAACACGAGAGTGATACACTCGAAGAGCGTAGTCCATCAATTTTGAAAAAATAATAAGAGTAGCAGCAGCTCCAATTCCTATCGGAAGGAAGGTGCCAAATAAATCAAAAGTTTTAAATCCAGTTAACATTGGGGTATAGAGACCTAAAATCAAGAGAAGATTTGAGGGGCTTAATCCTGGAACTAAAATACCTAGAGCAAGAAGAGCACCAGCTAGGATAAAACTTGTGAAACTTGCGTTTAGTGAACCAACCACAAAGTTTAAAGCGTAAAGACCAATTCCAGAAACAATAAAGGTCACCCAAAACCAGATAAGATCGACTTTGTCTCTTTCTAGAATCTTGAGTAGCCTCTTTTACAAGACTTGGGACTGTACCAATAATAGCACCCGCAAAACTCCATAAAACATAAACTTGATAATGCTCTAGTAAGTACTCAATTGGATAAGAAAATAGCCCAATACCTAGTAACATACCGATAGCAACAGGTAAGAAATAAAGAATATCTTCTTTTAGGTTTTTAAATGGATGGGCAAGAAAACGAATCATTCTCTCATAGATACCCAAAATAGCTGCCAAGACTCCACCAGAAATACCAGGCAAGATAAATCCTAGCGCAATAACAATTCCTTTAATCATTTGAAATCCAAGATAACATAAACTCTCTCCATATTTATTCTCTAAAATTCTCTTCTTGTATTATATCACAAAGTAAGAGAAATAAAAAAGCAAGCAGAAGTAATATCTTGCTTGCTGAATGAAATTAAGGTTTTAAAAATAGTTTTCTAAACGTCTCTTCCTTATCTTTTGATAAAGAAATAAGATTTAAGTCTAGATGATGTTCAAATCCAACTAGGTTCCCTTTTGATGTATATTGATGAAGATCAAAGTCAAGGTCTGTATTTGGTGAACTTTCAAAATAGCCCGAATCAGGTCCGTAGGAAGGAATCCAAATAGCTGAAAACTTATCTGTACTAATGCTATGTTCTTCCATGAAGTAAACACCGATGTAAATACCGATGTTTTTAGCACCTAGAGATTCTAGTTTAGCACGGAAAGCTTCAACCCCTTTATTCATGTCTGACATGGTTTTTTCTTCGACATCTAACCAATAGTAACTTGGATTGTATGGGGAAGCTGAATTGTAGAATGCTTCAGCAGCCTTTTCCATTTCCTCTACACTTTTTCCAGATACATATGCATAGACAGCAACTGGAATATTCCTTTTTTGGAATTCTGAGATATGACTTTTATAAGCTTTATCTGTTCCATACGTATAAGATGCATCGTTCTCAGTAGTAATCTGGTTTCCTCCGTGGACTCGAACAATAGCACCAGAGATATTTTTAGATAAAATATCATAATTAATCTCTGACGGTCTTTGCCAACCAGAGATATCGATGATAGGCTTATCCAAGTTATGTAGAGCTTGTGTTTCTATTTGAACTGGATTTTGTTTGGTTTTTACAGGATGTTCTTCGAATCGTGGACGATTGAGAATCAAGAGTCCTATAAAAGCAGCAAATATAATAACTATAAAAGCTGGACGAATTTTTTTTCTCATACTCCTATAGTTTATCGTAATTTGTGAAAAAAATCAAAAAATTTACTCAAAACGGAGTAGTGACAGTCATTAGCGTTATGTTGAGGTCAACAAATTTGTGTATCGTGAAGTAAATTGTGGTATAATAATAAAGAATTTCTATAGAAAAGAGAAAAATATGGCAAATTATGCAATTATTTTAGCAGCGGGTAAAGGTACCCGTATGAAATCAGATCTACCTAAAGTTATGCACAAGGTTGCGGGAATTTCAATGCTTGAGCATGTTTTTCGTAGCGTTGGCACAATTAATCCTGAAAAAACAGTTACTGTAATCGGGCATAAGGCTGAACTTGTAGAGCAAGTTTTAGCAGGGACAGACTGATTTTGTGAGACAATCTGAGCAATTAGGTACTGGTCATGCGGTTATGATGGCCGAACCAATTCTTGAGGGTCTTTCTGGACAAACATTGGTTATTGCAGGTGATACACCATTAATCACGGGTGAAAGTTTGAAAAACTTGATTGATTTTCATGTGAATCACAAGAACGTAGCCACTATCCTTACCGCAGAAGCTGAAGATCCATTTGGTTATGGACGTATTGTTCGTAATGATAATGCTGAAGTACTAAGAATTGTTGAACAAAAAGATGCGACTGATTTTGAAAAGCAAATCAAAGAAATCAATACAGGAACTTATGTTTTTGATAATGCTCGTCTCTTTGAAGCTCTAAAAATATCAATACGAATAATGCACAGGGAGAGTACTATATCACGGACGTGATTGGTATTTTCCGTGAAGCTGGAGAAAAAGTTGGAGCTTATACTCTTAAAGACTTTGATGAAAGCCTCGGGAGTAAATGACCGTGTAGCACTTTCTACAGCAGAAGCTGTTATGCGTCGTCGTATTAACCAAGCTCACATGGTTAATGGCGTTAGTTTTGTAAATCCAGAAGCGACTTATATTGATATTGATGTTGAAATTGCTCCAGATGTACAAATTGAAGCTAATGTAACCCTCAAAGGTTCTAGTAAGATTGGTGCTGAGACTATTTTGACGAATGGAACTTATATTGTCGATAGTACTATCGGTTCAGGTGCAGTGATTACCAACTCTATGATTGAGGAGAGCACAGTTGCTGATGGTGTTACAGTCGGACCTTACGCTCATATTCGTCCAGGTTCTAGCCTGGCAAAAGATGTTCATATTGGAAACTTTGTTGAGGTGAAAGGTTCTAGCATTGGAGAAAATACAAAAAGCTGGCCATTTGACATACATTGGTAACTGTGAAGTTGGCAGTGACGTCAACTTTGGTGCTGGTACTATAACAGTGAACTATGATGGGAAAAAAATAAATTCAAGACAGTCATCGGCAACAATGTCTTTGTTGGTTCTAATTCAACCATCATTGCTCCTGTTGAACTAGGAGATAACTCTCTTGTTGGCGCAGGTTCAACCATTACTAAAGACGTGCCTGCTGATGCTATTGCCATCGGTCGTGGCCGCCAAGTTAACAAAGACGAATATGCAACTCATCTCCCTCACCATCCTAAAAATAAATAGGAGCTAACCATGGAATTTGAAGAGAAAACACTCAGCCGTAGAGAAATCTATAAAGGTCCTATTTTCCAATTGGTACAAGACCAGGTTGAACTTCCTAATGGAAAAGGAACTGCTCAGCGAGACTTGATTTTTCATAATGGTGCAGTCTGTGTCTTAGCCGTTACTGCAGAAAATAAAATCGTCTTGGTCAAGCAATATCGTAAAGCGATTGAAAAAATTTCTGTTGAAATTCCTGCAGGAAAACTAGAAATTGGAGAAAATGTTGATCCTGAAGCGGCAGCCCTTCGCGAGTTGGAAGAAGAAGCAGCTTACACTGGAAAACTAACTCTTTTGTATGATTTCTATTCTGCTATTGGTTTCTGTAATGAGCGATTAAAACTTTATTTGGCAAGTGATTTGACAAAGGTTAAAAATCCACGTCCACAGGATGAAGATGAAACTTTAGAATTACTTGAAGTTAGTCTTGAAGAAGCTAAACAACTGATCCAGTCTGGTGATATCTGTGATGCCAAGACTATCATGGCTATCCAGTACTGGGAATTACAAGAAAAATAGGGGAGGAACCTATGGGAAAACCTTTATTAACAGACGAAATAATCGAGCGTGCTAATCGTGGTGAAGATATCTCTGGTCCTACTTTAGTAGATGATCAAGAAACAAAGATATTATCGACTTCATCTCAACATTATAGAGCTTCACGTTCAAGTGACCATGGTTTTAGTCAAGATACCCTAACGATTGAGGTTGAACCACAAATCCATAAAAGTCGTCGAATTGAAAATACTAAGAGAAATGTTTTTAACTCAAAACTGAATAAGATTCTATTTGCTGTTATTCTTCTCTTGATTTTGCTAGTTTTAGCAATGAGATTTATTTAAGGGGAATGTCATGAAAATTGGAATTATAGCAGCTATGCCAGAAGAGCTAGTTTATCTGATTCAACATTTAGAAAACGCTCAAGAAGAGACGGTATTAGGAAATAAGTATCATACGGGTAAAATTGGTTCAGTCGAGCTTGTCTTGGTCGAAAGCGGAATTGGTAAAGTCATGTCTGCTATGAGTGTAGCTATCTTAGCTGATCACTTTAAAGTAGATGCTGTTATCAACACTGGTTCAGCTGGTGCTTTAGCAGAAGGAATCGAAGTTGGAGATGTAGTGATTGCTGATAAGCTAGCTTATCATGATGTTGATGTGACTGCTTTTGGTTATGAATACGGTCAGATGGCCCAACAACCACTCTATTTCGAAACTGACAAGAAGTTTGTCAGTTTGATTCAAGAGAGTTTGTCTAAACTTAACCAAAAATGGCATCTAGGTTTGATTGCGACCGGTGATAGTTTTATTGCGGGTGAAGATAAGATTAAAGCTATAAAAGAACATTTTCCTCAAGTTCTTGCGGTTGAGATGGAAGGGGCGGCTATCGCTCAGGCAGCTCACACTCTTAATCTACCTTTCTTAGTTGTCCGTGCCATGAGTGATAATGCTAACCACGAAGCTTCTATTTCATTTGATGAATTTATCGTAGAAGCAGGACGCAGATCGGCTCAAGCCTTGTTGACACTTTTACAATCTATTCATGATTAATATAAAAAGAACACTTGTTAGTGTTCTTTTTTAGGAAAAAAAGGAAGCTTGTCTCTGATAGAGTTATTTTCAGTCTTTTTTGATATAATAGAAACATTGATTTGAAGAATAGGAAGAGAAAATGAACCCTTTATTAAACGGTATGAATGACCGACAGGCAGAAGCGGTCCAAACAACAGAAGGTCCACTGCTGATCATGGCGGGGGCTGGTTCTGGTAAAGACACGAGTTTTGACCCATCGTATTGCCTACTTAATTGATGAAAAGATGGTTAATCCCTGGAATATTTTAGCCATTACCTTTACCAATAAGGCTGCTCGTGAAATGAAAGAACGTGCCTATGGGCTCAATCCAGCTACACAGGACTGTTTGATAGCGACCTTTCACTCTATGTGCGTTCGTATCTTACGTCGTGATGCGGATCATATTGGTTACAATCGTAACTTTACCATTATCGATCCAGGTGAGCAGCGAACACTGATGAAACGCATTCTCAAACAGTTAAACTTGGATCCTAAAAAGTGGAATGAACGCTCTATTTTAGGGACCATTTCTAATGCTAAGAATGATCTGATTGACGATGTTGCTTATGCTGCTCAAGCAGGAGATTTATATACAAACATTGTCGCTAAGTGTTATGAGGCCTATCAAAAGGAACTCCGTCAATCTGAGTCAGTTGACTTTGATGATTTGATTATGTTGACCTTGCGTCTCTTTGATCAAATCCCGATGTCTTGACTTACTATCAGCAAAAATTCCAATATATCCATGTCGATGAGTACCAAGATACCAACCATGCCCAGTACCAACTGGTCAAACTGTTGGCTTCTCGCTTTAAAAATATCTGTGTTGTTGGGGATGCGGACCAGTCTATCTACGGATGGCGTGGTGCTGATATGCAGAATATCTTGGATTTTGAAAAGGATTATCCTCAAGCAAAGGTTGTCTTGTTAGAGGAGAATTACCGTTCAACCAAAACCATTCTCCAAGCAGCAAATGACGTTATTAAGAACAATAAAAATCGCCGTCCTAAGAACCTATGGACTCAAAATGCAGATGGCGAACAAATTATTTACTACCGAGCTAACGATGAACAAGATGAGGCTGTTTTTGTAGCCAAAACCATCGATGAACTTGGTCGTAGTCAAAACTTCCTTCACAAAGACTTTGCAGTGCTTTACCGTACCAATGCCCAGTCACGTACTATTGAGGAAGCTCTGCTCAAGTCTAATATTCCTTATACCATGGTTGGTGGTACCAAGTTCTACAGCCGAAAAGAAATCCGTGATATCATTGCTTACCTCAATCTCATTGCCAACCTAAGTGATAATATCAGTTTTGAGCGTATCATCAATGAACCAAAGCGTGGTATTGGCCCAGGTACTGTTGAGAAGATTCGTGATTTTGCTAATTTGCAAGAAATGTCCATGCTGGATGCTTCAGCAAATATCATGTTATCAGGAATTAAGGGTAAGGCAGCCCAGTCAATCTGGGACTTTGCAAATATGATTCTGGATTTGAGGGAGCAACTGGACCAATTAACCATTACAGAGTTGGTTGAGGCTGTCCTTGAAAAAACTGGTTACGTTGATATTCTAAATGCACAAGCAACATTGGAGAGTAAGGCTCGGGTTGAAAATATCGAGGAGTTCCTCTCTGTTACCAAAAACTTTGATGACAATCCTGAAAGCCAAGAAGAGGAAACAGGACTAGATAAACTTAGTCGTTTCCTGAATGATCTTGCCTTAATTGCAGATACGGACTCTGGTAGTCAGGAGACGTCAGAAGTAACCTTAATGACCTTACACGCTGCCAAAGGACTCGAGTTTCCGGTTGTCTTTATTATCGGTATGGAGGAGAATGTCTTTCCGCTTAGTCGCGCCTCTGAGGATCCTGATGAATTAGAAGAAGAACGTCGTTTGGCCTACGTAGGAATCACACGCGCCGAGAAAATTCTCTATCTAACCAACGCCAACTCTCGCTTGCTTTTCGGACGTACAAGTTACAATCGTCCGACCCGTTTTATCAACGAGATTAGTTCAGATTTGTTGACCTATCAAGGTTTGGCTCGTCCAGCTAATACAAGTTTTAAAGCTTCTTACACAAGTGGAAACACTACATTTGGTCAAGGAATGAGTCTGGCACAGGCTCTTCAAGAACGAAAAAGGAATACTGCGCCTACATCTATCCAATCAAGTGGTTTACCATTTGGACAATTTGCATCTAATAGTAAATCTTCTTCTAGTGAGACAAATTGGTCAATTGGTGATATTGCCCTTCATAAAAAATGGGGTGAAGGGACTGTCCTTGAAGTATCGGGTAGTGGAGCTAAACAGGAACTAAAAATCAACTTCCCAGAAGTCGGTTTGAAAAAACTTTTGGCTAGTGTAGCACCGATTGAGAAAAAGTAAGTTTCTAAACGAATAAGATTCCCTTATCACAAGATTGTGATAATTTACAAGTTTTTAACAAATAGCTTTTTAAACTTCACTATCTTAAAAAACAGTGTATAATTGAGACTGTTTTTGAAAGGAGAAAAAATGACTGAAAAACAAATGAAAACTTTAGGTTGGATTGCAACCTTTATGTCTGTAATGATGTATGTCTCTTATATTCCTCAAATTATGAATAACCTTGCTGGTCAAAAAGGGAATTTTATCCAACCAGCAGTAGCTGCACTTAACTGCAGTCTTTGGGTTTACTACGGTCTCTTTAAAAAAGAACGTGATATTCCTTTGGCAGCAGCTAATGCACCAGGTATCATTTTTGGACTTATTACCGCATTGACAGCTTTAATTTAATATAGCTAATGAACTCTTCTTCGTATTTAAGCATGAAGGAGAGTTTTTCTTTATCCGAAATTCCTAAAAAAACATGATATAATACTATTAGAAAGGTTGGTGTTTATGGCTAGAATACTTATCGTTGAAGATAATAATGAGATTCAAGAAATTTTGAGAACTCTTCTTTCTGAGGAGCATGAGGTGATTCAGGCTTTTTCTGGTACTGAAGGAATGATACGATTTGAACAAGGTGACATTGATCTAATCTTGTTAGATATTATGCTTCCAGGGGAAAAAATGGTGATCAGGTTTTAAAAGCCATTAGACACGATAGTTCAGTTCCTGTCATCATGCTAACTGCCCTAAGCGATAAAGCTCATCAGCCAATATCTCTTAGATGGTGCTAATGATTATATCGTAAAGCCTTTTGATTTGGATGAAGTTTTTGCCAGGGTTACGGTACAATTACGTCAAAATAGTGATAAGCAAGCAGCTGAGATGGAACATCCTGACAAGTTGATTCAACAGTTAAAAAATATTCAATTTGATGCAGATAGTTTTGAAATCAAAAATTGCCAGGAAACTATTCGCCTAGCTAAGAAAGAATGCTTAATTCTCCAAACCTTGTTGGGACATCCTAAGAAAATTTTCACGAAAGAAGAACTCTATGAATTAGTCTGGGAGGATACTTATTTACCGGGCGACAATACTCTCAACACTCATTTAAGTAATCTCCGTAAAAAATTAAACCAACTAGATCCTGAGCAAGAGTATATTGAAACTATCTGGGGAGTTGGTGTTCGGTTAAAAGGAGATGAGCAATGATCTATATTTTACTTTCTTTGCTACTTCTGGTTATTATCCTATTGACGATAGGGTTGATTCGCTATCATCTAGCACTCGTAAACTTGAGCCAACAAATTGAGGACAAGATTCTGACTGAAAGTATGAAGAGAATCGGAGTATCAACTTTCTCCAAGGATTTTTTACATCTTTACCAGCAAATCAATCATCTCTTTCAAGAAGTTGAGCAGTCACGCTTGATTATGAAGCGTGAAAAGCAGACCTTGGATATGGCTATCAGCAATATTGCCCATGATATTCGGACGCCTTTAACGATTGCCTCGGGGTACACTCAGCAATTGCTTAAAACAGAAAATCCTGAGTCTGAGAGTTTGAAAAAAATTGCTCATCATCTCAATCAAGTTTCAAAACGGCTAGAGGCTCTTTTGGACTATCGTCGGTTAATGGAAGGAGCAGTTAAAACCTGACTTATCTGAGTTAGAAGTCTCGACATTTATGACACAAAAATTACTAACCTATTATGATTCTTTTCAGACGGCAAAGATTAACCTTGATTTTCAAGTAGAACCTGGTTTCTATTTACTGACAGATCCAGATTTATTAGATCGTATGTTACAAAATCTCATTGGCAATGTTCTAAAACATGGTAAGGATGAAGCGAGATTTTCTCTGAAAGGAAGTGGACAATCATATCTGTTTGGAAATTGCTAATCTGGTTAAACAACCGATTCGTAAAATTGAAAATCTCAGTCAACGATTTTACTCTGAAAACCTCTCAGATACTGAAGAATCATCAGGTTTAGGTCTTTATATTACAGAAGAATTATCCCATCTACTTGGTGCAGAACTACAACTAAGTACAGATGGTGCTTGGTTTACAGTTAAGATACTCTTTTAAAACAAGCAACCTCCTCTTTTTGAACAGAGGAGGTCATTTTTATAAGCTTTTCTTCTTGAAAACAGCAAGTCCACTTATGGTAAAGAATAGAATAATAGTCACTGTTACGATAATGGTGTATAGAACAGCTTGACTATAGGCAGTCATGGCATAGGCAAAATTCAAGGATAAATAGCGTAAAATCTCGATATCTGGAAAGATAAGCATCGGCGTTGAAAGCAAGATAGAGCTGATTAAATAGCCTATGAAAACAGCCAAATAAGAATGAGTCACATAGAGAATGAAGGAAACAATAGATAGCCAAGCTAGAAGACAGAGGAATTGAAGACCAATAGTAAGAAATAGATTGCCAATAAATCCTTCTGGCATAGTTCCAACGCCGTTTAGGATAGTTGCTGGTACGAAAGCAATGACTAGGCTAACAAGAATTTGCATTAGAGCGATACTTGCTAATACTACAAACTTAGCTAGGAAGAATTCTGTACGAGAAACACCCACTGTCAAACTATTTTTATAGAGTTTTCCGATAAGATCAACTCCTAGAACTAAGCAAGCAAGGATAATACAGAGGAAAACTAGGTTTGAGCTATTGCTAGAGGTGTTAATAAGGGCTTGTATCCCATCCCATCCCTTGCTTGGCAGTTCGGTTTCTACGTTTGTACTTGTACTGACAGACATGAGCTGGCCTGTAGCTCCGAAAGTAGCCCCCATTAACATGAGTGCAAAGAGAACGAGCTCTGTAATCCAAAATCCTTTGGAACGGAAAAGACGGTAAAAGTCTGCTTGAATTGTATGTATCATGGTTTTCCTCCTATTTTACTAATTGTGTGAAGTATTCTTCAAGATTTTGACGAGCATAGTAAATCTCATCCACGTCAACATCTGCTAGAGTAAGTTCTTTGAGAATGCGTTTGACATCTTGTTCATGACTAAAAATATGAATCTCATTATCTGAATTAACAACTTTAAATTCGAGATGAACTTTGTCTTTTAAGATTTGACTAGCTTTTTCTTTGTCACTTGTTTTTAGAACGATATAGTCTTCATTAAGTGTCTCAAATTCGGTTTTACTGATTTCTCGAATGATTTTCCCTTGGTCAAAAATTCCAAAGCGATTGGCAACCAGATAGAGTTCTGACAAGATATGACTAGAGATGAGAATTGTTATTCCTAGGTCTTGATTCAGACGTTGAATCATTTGACGAAACTCTTTGATACCGATTGGGTCAAGTCCATTGATAGGTTCATCAAGGATGAGAAAGTCTGGTTTTGATAGGAGGGCAATCGCAATGCCTAGGCGTTGTTTCATCCCAAGAGAAAAATCTCGAAAAACTTTTCTACCTGTATCTGTTAATCCTACATACTTTAATGTTTCCTGAATGACTTGATCGGCATTTGGGATATGTCGAATAGTACAATAGTACCTTAGATTTTGATAGGCTGTTAAATGATTGTGAGCTACTGGGGATTCAATGACTGAACCTACTCGAGATAGGGCTTTCGTGCACTCCTTATACCCTTGACTAGAAAAGAGGGAAATAGTTCCTTGGTCAGCAGATAATAATTGTGTAATGATTTTAATCAGAGTTGTTTTACCAGCACCATTTTTTCCGATAAGTCCATAGATATCTCCTTCTTTAACTGAGAGACTAAGATCTTGTAGAATAGGTTGTTTGCCAAATTGTTTTGGACAAGCCATGGATTTCGAGGACTGTTTTCATAGTTTTCTCCTTTAACCTTTAATACTCAATGAAAAACAAAGAGCAAACTAGGAAGCGAGCCACAGGCTGTACTTGAGTACGGCAAGGCGAAGCTGACGTGGTTTGAATTTGATTTTCGAAGAGTATAAGATGTTTTATTTTTATAACTCTAGTATAAAGCATAGATATCAAAGAATCGTCAAGCATTTCTAAAGAGTTTCTAAAGTTTTTAATTTTTAAAAAAATAAAAGCCCAGTTGGCTAGAAATACTAGTTGACTGGGCTTATTTTCTACAAAATATATTTCTCAATAGCGCGTGCAACACCATCTTCTTCATTGCTAGCAGTTACAGCATCAGCGAGAGATTTGACGTGGTCGCTGGCATTTCCCATGGCGATCCCCAGCCCAGCAAACTCTAACATCTCAATGTCGTTATTGGCATCACCCATAGCCATGATTTCAGAAGGTTGGATATCTAAAATCTCAGCCAAACGAGAAAGAGCAGAAGCCTTGGTTGTACCGAGTGGCATTGCTTCATAGATCACAGGTTGAGAACGAACACCGCTAAATCTCTGACAAAGTTCATCAGCAAATCGTTGTTCAAAGTCATCTGTTTGTTCTTTTGTCCCTAAAAACATTCCCTGGAACATACGATATTTACCACTAGTAGCTTCCTCAAGTGAGATTTCAGTCAGGTCAGCAAAGACAAGTGTGGCATCATATTGAACGATAGGATTTGGTTTGCCTCCGAGAACGAAGTAGTGCTCCTCATCAAAGAGAGTCAACTGAACCTCACTCTTTTCAGCAAGGTCATTCAGGTATTCGATGTCAGATTTGCTAAGTTCCCGCCAGTCAACAAGGCTCCAGTCACTGGTTTGGTGGGTAGAACAACCATTATTGACAATAACGTATTCATTTTGTAAATCAAGACCGAGTTTCTTGTAGTAGGGAAGAACTCCAAAGAGGGGACGACCAGTACAGAGAACCAGTTTGACACCTTTTTCGATAGCTTTATGAATAGCATCAATATGAGCTTGAGGGATTTCTTTGGCTTCGTTGAGCAGAGTACCATCCATATCCAGAGCAAGTAGTTTAATCATAGTATTTCCTTTTCACGTGTTTTGCCTATATTATAGCATATTTTGGGAATCAGAGACAGAATCTTCTGTTAAATCATGGTATAATAAAAAGGAATGAAAAAACAAACGAGGCAGAGATGAAACTACTTTATACCGATATTCGGACTTCTTTGACAGAAATCCTAACCAAGGAGGCTCAAGGACTGGTTGCCCAAGGCAAACGAGTCTTTTATATCGCCCCTAACTCTCTTTCTTTTGAAAGGAACGTGCCGTGCTGGAGTGCTTGAGTCAGCAGGCTTCTTTTGCTATTACAGTCACGCGCTTCGCTCAAATGGCTCGTTATCTGATTTTAAATGATATTCCTGAGAGGTCAAGTCTCGATGATATCGGTCTTGGTATGGCTTTCTATAAATGTCTGTCCGAGATAGATGCTAAGGATTTACGCGTTTACGGAGCTATTAAGCAAGATCCGCAATTCATCCAGCAATTGATTGAGATTTATCATGAAATTTCAACTGCAAAAATGAGTTTTTTGGACTTGGATAGTTTGACAGATGCTGATAAACGCTCTGATTTACTCTTAATTTTTGAAAAGATAACAGCGTATTTAAATCAAGGTCAAGTTTCACAGGGGAGTCCAATATCCTATCTGATTGATGCTATCGAAGAAAACAAGGTAAGTAGCGATTTTAGCAAGATTGCCCTAGTCATTGATGGTTTTACCCGTTTTTCTGCAGAAGAGGAACACCTAGTGGATTTGCTTCATCGTAAGGGTGTTGAGATTATTATAGGCGTATATGCGACTAAGAAAGCCTATAATAGCCCTTTTAGTGAAGGTAATCTCTATCAAGCCAGTGTTGAGTTTCTACGTCATTTAGCTTTTAAATATCAGACCAAGGCAGAAGATGCCTGTCAAGAACATGAAAATCTTGATGCCTTTGCCAAGGCCTCAAAATTACTGGAAAGTGCTTATGATTATTCTGAAATCAGTATAGAAGTGGATGCTAAGGATAGAGAAGACTTGCAAATCTGGTCTTGTATGACACAGAAAGAAGAGCTGGAGCTCGTTGCTCGTAGTATTCGCCAGAAATTGCACCAAGAGCCAGAACTTAGCTATAAGAATTTTCGTATCTTACTAGGAGACGTAGAGTCTTATAAACTGTCCTTGCAGACAATTTTTAATCAATATCAGATTCCTTTCTATCTGGGGAGAAGCGAGTCTATGGCTCATCATCCTTTGACTCAATTTGTAGAATCTGTGGGACGTCTCAAACGGTACTATTTCCGTCAAGAAGATTTGGTTAATCTCTTGCGAACCGGCTTATATACCGACCTTGATCAAGAAGAAATCGATAGCTTTGAACAATATATCCGCTATTTAGGTATTGATGGACTTTCTAACTTTAAACAAGAATTTACAAAAAATCATCAGGGAAAATTTGATTTAGAGAAATTAAACGAGCTGCGTGTCCGTGTCCTAAACCCACTAGAAGCTTTATTATCCAGTCGTAAGCAAAAGACTGAAAATATCCTTACAAAATGGAACAACTTTTTGAAGGATGCATCTGTGACCAAGCAATTACAATCCTTATCCGAAACGATGGATGCGACAGAGCAAGAAAGACAAGAGGAGGTCTGGAAGGCATTTTGCCACGTAATGGAGCAATTTGCGACTGTATTTGAAGGTTCTCAGGTCGCTTTAGATGATTTCTTGGCTCTTCTTCATTCAGGGATGTCCTTATCAAATTATCGTACAATCCCAGCAACGGTAGATACGGTTCTGGTGCAAAGTTATGATTTGATTTCGCCTTTGACTTCTGATTACATCTATGCACTTGGCTTAACCCAGGACCATCTACCTAAAATCACCCAAAATACTAGTCTTTTAAGTGATGAAGAAAGAGAAGTTTTAAACCAAGGTACTGAAGAAGGCTCTCAATTATTGATTGCTAGTCATGAAAATCTTAAGAAGAATCGCTATACCATGCTTTCTTTGGTAAATTCTGCTAAGAAGCAATTGGTCTTATCGGCACCAAGTTTACTCAATGAAAACGAGAGTAAAGAGTCAGTTTATCTGAAAGAATTGCAGGATTTTGGTTTTAGCAAGATTGAAAAGAGAATCGATCGAAGAAACCTATCAAAGGATGATATTGGTTCTTATCATAGTCTTTTGTCTAGTCTTGTTGCTTATCACCAGCAAGGTGAGTCGGACACAAGTGAGCAAGACTTAACCTTTATTAAGGTTCTAGCTCGTGTCATGGGGAGAAAATTAGAAGATCAAGGTCTTGATAATCCTGTCCTACCGACAAGTCCAAAAAGTAAGACTTTAGCTAATGAAACTTTGGAAGCCTTGTATCCTCAAGATCAGGATTTCTATCTATCAACTTCTGGATTAACAGAGTTTTATCGTAATGAATATAGCTATTTCCTTCGATATGTCTTAGGCTTGCAGGAAGAATTGCGATTGCGACCTGATGCTCGAAGTCATGGCAATTTCTTGCATCGTATTTTTGAACGAGTTATGAAACTTCCTGCTGATACATCTTTTGATCGTCGTTTAGAACAAGCAATTTCTGAAACCAGTCAAGAACGTGAGTTTCAAGCGATTTATCAAGAAAGTTTGGAAGCCCAATTAACCAAGGAAGTTCTTTTAGACGTTGCGCGTGCAACTGGGCATATACTTCGTCACAATTCTGAAATTGAAACCATTCAGGAAGAAGCAGTCTTTGGTGGTAAGGAACAAGCTTTTGTTCAGTTAGATAACGGCAGAAATGTCTATGTCCGTGGTAAAGTTGACCGTATAGATCGCTTAAAGACAAGTGATGCTATTGGTGTTGTTGATTACAAATCTTCTCTAACTCAGTTTAGCTTCCCTCTCTTTTATAACGGCCTTAATTCACAATTGCCGACCTATCTAGCTGCTCTTAGGAAAGAAGGAAATACCGACTTCTTTGGTGCAATGTATTTAGAGATGACTGAGCCAGTTCAGTCCTTACAAATCTGTTAAAACTCTTTCAAAGGCTTTAGCAGAAACGACTAAGAGTATGAAATATCAAGGGTTATTTCTCGAAAAAGAGATAAAGAATCTTGGGGAACTTTACAATAAAAACAAGACCTATCAGTTGTCTGATGAGGAATTCCAGTTATTGCTGGACTATAACGCCCTTATCTATAAGAAAGCTGCAGAGAAGATTTTATCTGGTAGATTTGCTATCAATCCTTACACAGAAGACGGCAGAAGTATTGCCCCATATGTCCAACAATACCAGTCGATAACTGGTTTTGAAGCTAACTACCATTTAGGTCAGGCTAGATTGTTAGATAAGGTTGCTAAGAGCAATGATAAGGAAACATGGTTTAATAAAATAAGAGAGGAGTTAGAGCGATGAAATTTTTATCCCAAGAAGAGATTGAAAAGTTGCAAATAGAAGAAGCTCATTCTGACAAGAAACCCAAGAAAACTGCTGAGCAAATTCAAGCTATTTACAGTTCTGGTCAAAACATTCTGGTCTCAGCATCAGCTGGATCAGGAAAAACCTTTGTCATGGCTGAACGAATTCTTGATCAACTAGCGCGTGGAGTAGAAATTCGCCAACTCTTTATCTCAACCTTTACGGTAAAGGCAGCAACCGAGTTAAAAGAACGCTTGGAAAAGAAAATCAGCCAACAAATCCAAGAGACTCAAGATTTGGAGCTAAAAAAACATCTTGGAAGACAATTAGCTGATTTACCAAACGCTGCTATTGGAACTATGGACTCTTTTACTCAGAAGTTCCTGGCTAAACATGGTTATCTGATTGACCTCGCCCCAAATTTTCGGATTCTTGAGAATGAAAGTGAGCAACTTATCTTAAAAAACGAAGTCTTTCGACAGGTTTTCGAAAGTCACTACCAAAGTAAGGAACAAGAACAGTTTAGTCAGCTGGTCAAGAACTTTGCGGGTAAAAGTAAGGATGCACGTGGATTGCGTAAACAGGTCTATATGATTTATGAGTTCTTACAAACTACTAGTAATCCTCAGGACTGGCTACAGAATTCTTTCTTAAAAGGATTCGAAAAGGCCGATTTTACAAGTTCTAAAGAAAAGCTGGTTCAAGACATTCAGCAAAGACTCTGGGATTTGGAAAGTTTCTTCCGTTACCATCTAGAGAATGATGCTAAGGAATTTGGGAAAGCAGCCTACTTAGAAGCTGTCCAACAAGTTCTTGATGAAATTGGAGCTTTAACAAACGAATCTACTTTTAATCAATATCAAGAAGTTCTAGAGCGAGTTGTGAGTATTTCTAAAGATAAGGGTGGCCGTGCTCTCACAAATGCTAGTCGCAAGGCTGAACTCCTAGAACTGAAAGAAGCTTACAACCAAGAGAGAAAAGACAAGTTTGAAAAGCTAATTGCACTAAATGACCAAATCACTTTATTGAAATTCCAGGAAAAATATCATCAAGAGTCTTGGGACTTAGCAAAGAATTTTCAAGTTTTCATGAGTGATTTTGTTGATGCCTATCGAAAGCGTAAACGCGAAGAAAATGCCTTCGAATTTGCGGATATCAGTCACTATACCATTGAGATTCTGGAAAACTTCCCTCAAGTTCGAAAAGAGTATCAGGAACGCTTCCACGAAGTCATGGTCGATGAGTACCAAGATACCAACCATATCCAGGAAAGAATGTTGGAACTTCTCTCAAATGGCAATAACCGTTTTATGGTGGGAGATATTAAGCAGTCTATTTATCGTTTTAGACAGGCAGATCCCCAAATCTTCAATGAAAAATTCCATAGTTTTGCTCAGGATAGCAAAGAAGGTCAGTTAATACTGCTCAAGGAAAACTTCCGTAGTAGTTCAGAAGTACTAAATGCTACCAATGACGTCTTTAAGCATCTCATGGATGAGGAAGTTGGAGAGATATCTTATGACGGCATGCATCAACTTGTTTTCGGAAATACTGATTTACAGTCAGATTCAGAAAATAAGGCAGAAGTCCTCTTGTATGATAAGGATGTTGATGGTGATTCTAAGGAAGAGGAAGAGTTTTCGACCAACAAACTGACTGGTGAAATGCGAATGGTCATTAAGGAGATAATTCATCTTCATAATGATAAAGGGGTTCCTTTCAATGACATTGCTCTCTTGACTGCCAGCAGAAGTCGGAATGACCAGATTTTACTTGCTTTGTCGGAATATGGGATCCCAGCTAAAACGGATGGCGCTCTAAACAATTATTTGCAATCTTTAGAAGTGCAGGTTATGTTGGATACTCTCCGTGTCATCCATAATCCTCTGCAAGACTTCGCTTTAGTAGCTCTCATGAAGTCTCCGATGTTTAGCTTTGATGAGGATGAATTGGCTCGTTTAGCTCTTCAAAGTTCTGAGGATAAGGTTCAAGAAAACTTTTATGAAAAACTAGTCAATGCTCAAGCAGAAACTAGTCCTCAAAAGGATTTAATTAAGACTGAATTACATAAAAAGTTAGACTTTTTCATGGAAACTATTGATGCTTGGCGTTTATTCTCTAAAACACATTCACTTTATGACCTTATTTGGAAAATCTATAGCGAACGTTTCTACTATGATTATGTTGGTGCTTTGCCAAATGGTCAGGCTAGACAGGCTAACCTCTATGCCCTAGCATTACGAGCTGACCAGTTTGAAAAGAGTAATTTTAAAGGCTTATCACGTTTCATAACTATGATTGATCAAGTCTTGGAAGCCAAGCACGACCTTGCCAGTGTCACTGTAGCTCCACCTAAGGATGCTGTGGAGCTTATGAGTATTCATAAGAGTAAGGGGCTTGAGTTCCCATATGTCTTTATTCTCAATATTGATCAGCAATTTAACAAGCAAGATTCCATGTCTGAAGTTATCCTAAGTCGTAAAAATGGCCTTGGTCTTAAGTATGTAGCTAGAGTAGCTACAAATACAAAAGAGGAATATCTTCCATCTACGATTAAGTTATCCATTCCAAGCTTGACTTATAGTCAAAATGAGGAAGAGCTCCAATTAGCAAGCTATTCTGAGTTGATGCGTTTACTTTATGTAGCCATGACTCGTGCTGAGAAAAAACTCTATCTAGTCGGAAAAGGATCACGAGAAAAGTTGGAGTCTAAAGAATACCCGACAAATGGGCAAGGTCTCCTAACTCGTCAAACCAGGTTAGATGCTCAAAATTTCCAGGACTGGATTTGGGCAATCTATCAGGCGTTTTCTAAAGAGGACTTACACTTTAGTGTTCGTTTCGAGGGTGAAGAACAACTGACAGAAGAAGCTATCGGAGAATTGGCAAATAAAAACCAGCTCCAAGACCTTTCTCAGGCAGATAACCGTCAGTCTGATACCATTAAGGAAGCTTTAGAAATGCTGAAAGAAGTGGAAGTGTATAATGAAATCCACCGTGCAGCGATTAATCTTCCGAGTGTTCAGACTCCAAGTCAGATTAAGAAGTTTTATGAACCAGTCATGGATATGGAAGGTGTAGTAGTAGCTGGGCAAAGTAAAGTAAAAGATAATTTGATTCAGTTTGAACTTCCAGACTTCTCTAAAACAGAAAAAGTTACTGGAGCCGAGATTGGTAGTGCCACCCATGAACTCATGCAACGAATCAATCTCGCTAAGAAACCTACTTTGGAAACCTTGACAGAAGCCTTGGAGCAAGTTCAGGCAACTTCAGCTGTTAAAGATAAAGTTAATCTAGAAAAAATCTTGTTCTTCTTTGATACAGCTCTTGGTCAAGAGATTCTTGCAAATCAAGATAAACTTTATCGAGAACAACCCTTTTCTATGTTAAAAAGAGATGATAAGAGTCAGGAAGACTTTGTTGTTCGTGGGATTTTAGATGGTTATCTCCTTTATGAGGATAAAATTGTTCTCTTTGACTACAAGACAGATCATTATGAATATCCAAGTCAACTAATTGAACGTTATAGAGGTCAATTATCTCTATATGCAGAAGCCTTGTCTCGTTCTTACCAAATAGATCAAGTTGAAAAATATTTAATTTTACTTGGCAAAGATATGGTTGAGGTGGTCGAAGTTAACTAATCTTGTAAAAACTATTGTCTTAATGGCAGTAGTTTTTATTTATTTTCAGTTATGGTATACTAGTTTCAGAAAAGGATGTTAAAGAATCTATGTCAAAAGAAATCGATATCGAATACTATCACCAATTAGCTTTACAAAAGCAAAAAGAGCATCGTAAATTTCTTGGAAGTCTGAAAAAGAAAGCTCCAAAAAATTTGGATAAGATTGCCCTTGAAATTCACCAGGAAGTTTTTGAAGAAATTGATTGTACAGCCTGTGCCAACTGCTGCAAGAGCCTTGGACCAGACTTTAAAGAAGCAGATATCACACGCATTGCCAAGTACTTTAAAATGAAATTACCAGCCTTCGAAGATGAATTTCTACAGGTAGATGAAGACGGTGATAAGATCTTTAAGTCAATGCCATGTCCATTCCTCGGTGGTGACAATCTATGTTCTATATACGATGTTCGTCCCAAGGCCTGCAGAGAATTTCCGCATACCGACCGTAAAAAGATTTATCAAATCAA